>Ga0137410_10003274_pt1 | contig 10969 bp, 10 predicted proteins | sample CZODoug1_16funga_FD_108878 | JGI IMG/M metagenome (GOLD analysis project Ga0137410, IMG submission 108878) | Vadose zone soil fungal communities from Angelo Coast Range Reserve, California, USA - CZODoug1_16fungal (Illumina Assembly) | ecosystem: Environmental > Terrestrial > Soil > Vadose zone... | reverse complement strand
GGGCGTTTCGTCTTCGACGTCTTCAATCCGCGCTTCGACACGCTCGTCGGCGCGGATGGCGTGGAGCGCGAGGATACGCCCGAGCAGCGGCTTCCCGACGGACGCACGTTCCGGCGCACGTACCGCATCGTGCGCGTGCGCTGGATCGATCAAGTGAGCGAGGCGGAGCTGGTCTACTACGTCGACGGCAAGCGTTACGTGCAGGCCTTCGAGATGCGCTGGTATCTGGCTGCGGAGCTCCGCCACCTGCTCGCCCGCACCGGCTTTCGCGTGCGCGAGATGTACGGGGATTTCGCGCGAGGCCCGCTCGTGGACGGGTGTCCGGAAATAATCGTGGCAGCTGAGCGTGATTGATTGGACAGGCTAAAGCTCCCTTCTACGGCTGGATCTCCGTCAACGTAACCGCGTCGGCGCGAGCGTTGACGACGTGCTGGCGGAGCGTGTGGCCACTGGCGGTTGCCTGCACAGTCACGTTGCCTGCAGCCACGTTGGCGATGTACGCGACCCCATCAGTCGAAGTCACGCTGGCCGTCGAGCTCGGTACCCCACCCGCATTGTAGCGCACGGTACCAGCCGGGCTGCTCGTCACGGTCGCTCCGGCGACCGAGGTGCACTGGCAGTTCCTCACGACCACGCCGATGAATCCGTCGCCCGCCACGGGGGTGATGCCGGCGGACGCCGCGAGAAATGAAAATTCCGAGCTCGAGACCATGAGTACGTTGTCGGTCACGTCAACGGCAAGAGGAACGGCAGGATACGCGTAGGTGTCGATGTGGTGACCGCTGTCCGAGATCGCGAGGTAACCGTTCACCGGGGTTCCACCCGTCGTGATGCCGACGCTGTACTGGCCGGGCGTATTGGTCGTATCGCCTGCCAGGTGTGTCGTGTCCCCGGTGCGGAATGCGTACACGAACGCGTGAGGTACCGGAGCCGGTGAAAGCACATTCGCGGTTACCATCCCGCCCACATTGACGAGAGGGGGCGCGGTCGTGGGAAGCGCCTGACCCAGGCACTCAAAGCCTGCGGTAGGGCCACTGGAGTTGCCGCACGCGGCCGACAGAGCGGCGACGAGGGCGACGGGGAGCGTACGCGTGGCGCGATGCATGAATCCAACCTGTTGTGTGTGAGCGGAATCTACCCCCGAAACGCATCTTTGTGACCATGACCGAGAGCCCCAGCCGCGTCGAAGCCTTCAGTGACGGCGTCTTCGCGATCGCGATCACCCTGCTGATTCTCGAGATCCGAATCCCGCACGGCGAGCACGGGCTGTGGAAAGAGCTGCTGGCGTTGTGGCCGTCGTACGTCGCGTTTCTGATGAGCTTCGTCGTCATTCTGATCATGTGGGTGAATCACCACGAGCTGCTGCGCATGGCGAAGGGCGTGAATTATCCGTTTCTGTTTGCGAACGGTTTTCTGCTCCTGACCGTGACGTTCGTCCCGTTTCCCACCGCCGTGCTCGCGCAGAACCTCGCGACCGCCGAGGCCAGGACGGCCGTTGCGCTCTACTGCGCGACGTTCGTCGCGAATGCGCTGTGCTGGAACCTGTTGTTCGCGACGATGGTCCGCGGCGGGTTGCTGCATCAGGAGGTGACCGAGGAGGCTGTGAGCAAGGTGCGTCGCGCCTATTACTTCGGTGTCCTGGTCTACATGGCGGCGATGGCGCTCGCATTCATTCGGCCGGTGCTCGGCCTGCTCCTCAATGTCTCGCTCTGGGGCGTATGGATCACACTCGGATATCGCGCGGAAGCGTCTGCCTCGTCGTCGCGCTCCTAGGGGCGGCCTGCAAGCGGTCTGACGGAGACTTCGCGGCGATGCAGGCGCGGGGCGCGCACGTCATGGGCGTCGATCAGTACACGTCGGCGCACGTCTTCGAGGACCTGCCCGACGGCGGCCGCGTCGTGCTCGAGCGCGAAGATGCCGGCGACAGCGCCGCGATCGCGGCGATTCGCGAGCACATGCACGAGATTGCCGCATCGTTCCGCGCGGGCGACTTCACGAAACCCTTCCAGGTTCACGCGCAGAGCGTGCCAGGCACGGCGGTGATGCGCGATCGGCGCGCGGCGATCAGTTATGCGCCGGTCGATCGGCCGCGGGGAGGGGAAGTCCGAATCACGAGCCGCGAGTCAGCCGCGATTCGCGCGATCCACGAGTTTCTCGCGTTTCAGCGGGAGCAGCATCGGGCCGGGGGGCATGAACGGTAAGAGACGGTAAACGACGGTAAGGGTGAGTGTTGACCTTTACCGTCCATTACCGTCTCTTACCGTCCCTTACCGTCCTTTTCCGAGGTTGTTCATGCCCACCCCCGTCGTCTTCATCCATGGCCTCTGGCTCCACGCCGATTCCTGGAAGCCATGGATGGAGTTGTTCCGCGCCGCCGGTTACGATCCGATCGCGCCCGGCTGGCCCGGCGATTCACCCACCGTCGCGGAATCGAATGCGCATCCCGAGCGCATTGCCAATGTCGGGATCGAAGACGTCGTGGAACACTACGCCGCCATCATTCGCAAGCTGCCCACCAAACCGATCGTCATCGGCCATTCGTTCGGCGGTCTCGTCGCGCAGAAGCTGCTCGGCATGGGGTTGGCGGCGGGCGCCATCGCGCTCGATCCGGCGCAGATCCGCGGCGTCCTGCCGCTGCCGCTCGCCCAGCTGAGGAGCGCGTTCCCGGTGCTGGGCAATCCATTCAACTACAAGAAGGCGATTTCGCAGACACCGAAGCAGTTCTACTTCGGATTCGGCAACGCGGTGTCGGAGCAGGAGTCGAACGCGCTGCACGCCAAGTATCACATTCCGGCGCCCGCCAAGCCGCTGTTCGAGGCGGCGTTCGCCAACGTCTTTCCGAATACGCCGGCGAAGGTGAACACGAAGGCGAACCGCGGGCCGCTGCTGATCACTGGCGGCGGCAAAGATCACACCGTGCCGGAGGTCGTGACGCGCGCCGCCTACCAGCTCTATCGCAAGGCGCCGAGTGTGACGGATTACCAGGTGTTTCCCGACCGCGGCCATTCGCTCACCGTCGACAGCGGATGGAGGGACGTCGCGAACGCATCGCTGACATGGCTCAGAAGCAAAGGGTTGTAGCCGGTCTTTTGTCGATGTTGACGCTGGTGGTCGCGGCATGCCCGCCGCCACCAGCTCGTGTCCCCGTCCCCACGCCCTACCAGCCGGGCCGCATGTTCGACAGCGCGCTCGCGGTCTTGAGGCGTCAGTACTATGACACCGCGTTCGTACATGCGCATCTCGACACGTTGCGCGAGGAATTCCGACCGGCCGCGGTCGCTGCACGCGACGACTCGACCGAGCGTGAGGTTATTCGTCAGTTCCTTGGGCGCTTTCCCGCCTCGCATCTCGCCCTCTTGTCCGGACAGGAGCGCGACGCCTTGTGGTACGATCTCGCGGGGGAGAAGCACCTGATGTTCGGGATGCAGCTCATCGAGTCGAACGGCCGGTATTTTGCCTCGATGGTCCTGACTGGTGGCCCGGCGTACGACGCCGGAATTCGGGACGGGGACGAGATCGCCGCCATCGACAGCGTGCCTCCCGCACGCAGCCGGCATCGGGATTGGCGCGAGGACGATATCTATCTTGCCGACGAGCGTGACCCACCCACGTACGGTCTGCGTTGGGTGCCCGGTCCCGTGCTCGCGCTGCGGGTCCTGCGCGCGCCCGGTGGTGACACCGCGACAGTCCGCCTCGCTCAGGGTTCGTATTCTGCGCTCGATGCGACCCGGGCCAGCATCCGCGTCGTAACCCGCGACAGCATTCGGGTGGGCTACATCCGCTGGTGGTACATGCATTGGAAGGGCTTGGTCGCGGGATTCCGAAAGGCGTTGCAGGGGCCGCTCGCGCCGAGCCAGGCGCTGGTCCTCGATCTGCGTGGACGTGGCGGGAGTGGATCCGCGGTGCAGGATATCCTGCGACTGCTGGCTCCAGGCAAGAAGCAACGGTTCAGAGGACCGATCGTGGCACTGATCGACCGGCAAACCCGGAGCGCCAAAGAGCAGCTGGCTTACGAGCTGCGCGCGCAGGGACTCGGCCGGCTGGTCGGGGAGCCAACCGCGGGTGCGTTTATCCCGGCGGGGTTCGCGGACCTCGCCCCCAATGTCGTACTGATGTTTCCCATGGGCGACAAGGTCCCGAACCCGTACACGCCGCTGATCGAAGGACATCCTGTCCAACCGGATGTCGCGGTGCCATGGGTCGGTCCATACGCTGGTGGACAGGATCCGCTGATGGAAGCGGGGATCGCGGAAGCGGCTCGGCTCGTGCGTGCGGGACGCGGGCTCGATTCTGTCAGGAATCGGTAGAGGCTGCCTCATTCCCTGGCGGCGAAGCCTGGCGACGGTAACTCTACACGCATGAAGATCACATTGCTTGCGATCCTGGCGCTGTGTCTCGCGTCGTCGGCTCGCGCCCAAGCTCCCGGCCACTGGCCCCCCGACTCGCTCATCAACGTCAAAGTCATTCCCAAAAACACGCCCGTCATGCAGGTCGTCGGGATGATGCGCAACTTCGCCGGCGCGCTCGGCGTGCGCTGCCAGTACTGTCACGTGGGGCAGGAGGGACAGCCGCTCGCGCAGTTCGATTTCGCCAAGGACGAAAAGCGCACCAAGCTGACGGCGCGCCAGATGATGCGCATGGTGGAAGAGATCAACCGGCGGGTCGATACGCTGCCCGAGCACGCGCAGATGACGAGTCACGTCGAGGTGACGTGCAATACCTGCCACCGCGGCGTCAGCCGGCCGATGGCGCTCGAGCAGCTGATCCAGGAGACGGCCCAGACTCAGGGCGCGGACTCGGCGGCACGCGCCTACCGCGCGCTGCGCGAGCGCTACTACGGCCGGGCGGCCTACGACTTCGGCGAGCCCACGCTGGATATCGCGGCGTTCCGCCTCGCCCGCGCGGGGAAATTCGACGCGGCGTTCGCGATTCTCGGGCTCAACGAGGCGCAGTTCCCGGCGTCGTCGAACCTCGCGACCTTCCGCGCCAACATCAACCTGATGAAGGGCGACACCGCCGCCGCGATCGCCGCGTTCCGCGAAGCGGTGCGCCGCGATTCCACGAACGGCGAGGCGCAGGGCAGACTGCGCCAGCTCGTCCGACCCTAGGCGTCTCGGCCTCTAGGCGTCTTGCTTTATTCGACCGTAGCTTTGTTGATCTTGTCGAGCTTGGGGAACTGACGAGCGAGATACTTCTCGCCTTCGACATTGAGCCGATACTGTTCCGGGCCGCGGCCGCCGGGCGCGCCCTCGCCGTACCCGCCGTACAACTTGTCCACCACATCCATCCCCTCGACGACTTGCCCGAACGGCGCGAAGCCGCTGCCGTCGAGCCGCCGATTGTCGCCGTAATTGATGAAGATCTGGGTCGTGCGCGTGGCGGGGCCCGCCGTCGCGTACGACACCAAGCCGCGGCCATTAGTGGCGCGCACGGGATCGTCGGGAATGGTGCGCGGATGCCACGCCGCCGTCACCCCCGTGTCGCCGTGGATGCCGAACTGGGCCATGAAGCCGGGGATCACGCGAAAGAAGCGCAGGCCGTCGTAGAAACCGGAGCGGACGAGGTTGTAGAAGCGATCGGCGCCGTGTGGCGCCCAGGCGCGGTGCACCAGGATCACGAAATCGCCCTGCGTCGTGCTGAAGCGGGCGCGGAAACTGTCGGGCGCCTGCTGCGCAAAGCCGGGATCGGCAGGGTTATGGAAGTCCGGTACGCCGGCGGCGGCCTTCGGCGCCGACTTTTTGCAGGCCGTCACTGCGCAGACAGTGAGGGCCATCACGGAGAGGAATGGGAGGGATCGCATATCGCTATGCTAGCCTGTCGAAAAGCCATTCGCTATAGTGTGCCGACTCCTCGCCAGGGGGATTCCGATGGACAATTGGATCGCGAAGCGCATTCGCGCGACCTCGCTGCGTCGCTTCATCGTCTGGGGTCTCGTCCTCGTCGGGGGTGTGCTGCTCGCCACGAGCGACCATCGCTAGGGTGCGACCGCCACGATTCCCGGCAAGGAAAAGAGCGTCAACGAGGTCCTCAACTTCTTGCAGCAACGCGCGCCGTGGGCGCTGTACGGCTACAGCGACGACCTCTCGGCTGCGTTCAACAAGCGCCGCCAGGAGTTCGTGCGCACCGTGGAGCAGCGGCGGCAGGAGTGGGCGCATAAGCAGACGTAGCGTCGCGCTCCTCTTCGTCGAAGCCGGCGATTCTCGATGTGCAGGCGGCGTCGTCGTTGCGTTACGCGACTGGAGCGGCAAATCGCTGGGCGCGCTACGCGAACCGTGGTCGCTGTATACAGTAGAAGGGCTGCTCGACGCGGTCGCGCAGAGCGCGCGCCGTGTGGATGTGCTCGGTAGCGCCCCAGATCTTCATCCCCCGGCGTTTCGGGCATCAAAAGAATTCGCCATGAGCGAGGCTAGCCGTCCCTTTCTGACTGCGCAAGAACGTCCGCGTCGATTATAATCCCTCATGCGTTTGGCGTTTTTGCTTTTGCTGGTGCCACAAATCGCCGCGGCCCAGCGGTCGGTCAACGGAACGGTCTACGACAGTCTGCTGCACGCCCCGCTACGCGGCGCTGATATCTGGGTGCGCGGCAGCGAGCGGCACACGGAGACTGATGCGGACGGCCGCTTTCATTTAGACAGCATCCCCCCCGGCCGCTATACGCTGCTCGTGTCCCATCCCGGTTTGGACTCCGCCGGCCTCTTCACGCTCGCCGTGCCCGTGGACGCGGGCGATGGGGCAGTGGTCCGGCTTGCGACGCCGTCGCTCGCCACCGTGTGGCGGCGCCGCTGCGGGCAGGAGCTTGTCATGCGGTCCGACAGCGGCATCGTGTTCGGCTTCGTGCAGGATGCCAAGACGCAAGCGCATCTCGCCGGGGCCGGTGTGCTGCTCAAGTGGCTGCGCATCATTCAGACCGATCCCGTGAACGTCTACACCCAGCCGCGCGACATCACCGTGAAGACCGATTCGACGGGGACCTACTACGCGTGCGGCGTGGCGAGCGACATGAAGCTCGCGTTGCGCGCGTACGCGCAGCGCGATTCGTCAGGCCTGGTCGATTTGCAGCTCGGCCGGCGCGCCATCGGGCGCCAGGATCTGACGGTGGCGCTCGCGCCCGACCGCCAGACCGGCGTGGTGCGCGGGCAGGCGATGACGAACGAACAGACGGCGGTATGGGGAGGCCGCGTCTCCGTGCGCGAGGGCGCGACCACAATGATCGAGGACAACGGCACGTTCATCGTTCGCGGCGTCACGCCCGGGACGCAATGGCTGAACGTGCAAGCGATCGGTCGCGCGCCCCAGGGCCTGGCTGTGGACGTGCGTTCGGGCGACACGACCGTGGTCGACGTGACGCTCGGGCCGCTGCCGGTAGCGTTGGCGCCCGTACGGGTGGTGGGGGTGGCGTCGCGCATGCTGAGTGATTTCGAGGAACGCCGCCGCGCCGGCAGCGGGCTCGGCTACTTCCGCGGTGAGGCCGAGATCGCCGGGATGGCGTCGATTCGGTCCGTCCTCACCTCCATGCCGTCGATTCAGCTCGTGCGGGGCCAGGGCAATGCCGACTTCATGGCGTTGCTCCCGAATCCGGGCATCGGCGGGCGGGGCTGGTGCGTCCCGGGGCTCTACATCGACGGCTTCCAGGCGGACTGGGACCAGGTGCACACGTACAAGCCCCAGGACCTCGTGGGGGTCGAGATGTACCCGCGCGCTGCGAGCGCGCCGCTCCAATACCAGCAGGTGGCGACCGGATGCGGTGTCGTGCTCATCTGGACCAAGTATCTGAAGTGACGATGTGGCGTTTCGCCGCTGCTCTCGCGCTCGTGCCGTGCGTTCCGCTCCACGCGCAGGCCGACCTCTCCCGCAGGCCGTACGTCTTCGATCGCCTGTATAGCACCACCACGTTCCAGCTGGACGGCACCAGTCGCACCACGCTCGAAGCCCGCATTCGCATTCAGAGCACCGCGGCGGTAAGCCGGTTCGGGCAGCTGTTGTACCCATATGCCTCCGGCAATCAGGGGCTCGATGTCGACTTCGTGCGGGTGCTCAAAGCCGGCGGCGACACCGTCGTCGCGACCGCCAGTGCCGTGCAGGATGTGACGGGACCGGTCGCGCAGAGTGCGCCGATGTATTCCGACCTGCGCCAGAAAGTGGTGACTGTTCCCGCGCTCCAGCCGGGCGACACGCTCGAATATCACGTCACGTGGACGACCCACACGCCGTTCGCGCCGGGGAATTTCTGGGACGAGGCCGACTTTGTGCGCGCGGCGGTGGTGCGGGACGAGCGCATCACGTACGACCTACCGCGCCAGGCGCACGTGCAGGTCAAGACGGAGGGCGGCCCGGAACCGCGCATTACGGAAACCGGCGACCGGCGCATCTACACCTGGCAGCGCGCGAACCTGACGATCGACACCACGGGACGCAAAGCCACGTTCCTCTCGCGTGGCGAGCGCCACGGCGTCTCACTGACGACATTCCGCAGCTGGGCGGAGGTGGGCGAGTGGTATCGCGGGCTCGAGCGCGATCGCGAGACCGTCACGCCCGAGATCCGGCAACGTGCGGTCCAACTGGTCCGTGGCCGGACCACGCTGCGCGATTCGATCGCCGCGCTGTACGATTTCGTGGCGCAGCGCGTCCGCTACGTGAGCCTGCAGTTCGGGTTGGGCCGCTATCAGCCGCATCCGGCCGCTGACGTGCTGGCCAATCAGTACGGCGATTGCAAGGACAAGCACGTCCTGCTGGCCGCGCTGCTGCGCGCGATCGGCGTTCCCTCGGCGCCGGTGCTGATCGCGGCGGGTGAGCCGATGGACCCCGATGTTCCCTCGCCCAGGCAGTTCGATCACCTGATCACGTTCGTGCCGGCGCTGGACTCGGTGTGGCTGGACGCGACTCCCGGCGTCGCGCCATTCCAGTTCCTGTTCGTCACGCTCCGGGGCAAGCAGGCGCTGGTGATCCCTCAAGACGTCGCCCCGCGCCTGGCGCGCGTTCCGCTGGCAACGCCGTACCGCACCTTCAACCGTTTCGATGCAACGGGCACGCTGAGCGACGCGGGGCGCCTGACGACGGCGGTCCGGTACGAGTCGCGCGGCGACGTCGAAGTCATCGTGCGCGGGATGTTTCGGGAGGTGCCGGAGGAGAGCTGGCACCTGTTCGCAGAGCGGCTCGCCGCGAGCGAGAACCTCGACGGGACGGTGCAAAGCACGACCGCCGACGATCCGCTCGCGACAAGCACCCCGTTCGCGTTCACGTTCCAGCTGGACAACCCTGGTGCCGTCACGTGGTCCAATCAGCACGCCGAGCTCGAGGTACCGCTGGCGCCACTCGATTTGCCGGCGCCGGACAGTGTGCCGACCGACAGTCTGCTGATCGCTGTCGTCGACGAGCTGGCCCACCGCGCTCGGATCATTCTGCCGCCGACCGTGACGCCGCGTCTCCCCGCGGCGGTCACCTTGACCCGCGATTACGCGACCTACCGCTCGGGCGCGGAGCGCCGCGGCGACACGTTGCTCGTGGAGCGCTCGTTGACCTTCGCGCGGCGCGTGCTGCCGGCCGATCGCGTGGCGGACTTTCGATCCTTCCGGAACATCGTGCGGGAAGACGAAAAGCGGGCGATTTCCTTGACGCGCTCCGGGGATGCGCCCGCGACGCCGGCCGCCACCGCCGGCGATGCGGACGAGCTACACAGGCGCGGGATGGCGGCCTTGGACGCGAATGACGCGCGCTCGGCGATCCGCGCCTTTCGCGCCGTGACGGAGCTCGTGCCGCGCCACCAGTGGGCGTGGAATAATCTCGGCCGCGCGTACATGATGCTCGGGAAGACCGATTCGGCACTGATCGCGTACCGCAAGCAGGTCGAGATCAATCCGTACGACCCGTACGCGTACAACAACATGGGGCTGACGCTCCGGCGCATGGGGCGTCAGGACGAAGCGGTCGCCGCATTCCGCAAGCAGGTCGAGGTGAATCCGCTCGACAAGTTTGCCAATGCGAACCTGGGGCGGCTGCTCGTGGACATGCACCGCGACTCCGCGGCCGCCGACGCGCTCGAGCACGCGGTCTCGATCGCTCCCGACGACACGTCGCTGCAGGTGATGCTCGGCAGTGCGTACGCACGGCTTGGGCGCGGCGCCGACGCGCTCACGGTGTTCGGGCGGGCGGTCGCGCTCTCCCCCACGCCCGAGATGTGGAACAACGTCGCATACGCTCTCGCGGAGCAGCGGCTGGAGCTCGACAGCGCGGAGATGTACGCGCGTCGTGCGATCGATGCGACTGAGGGGGTGTTGCGTGGGCTGGCCCTCGACGATGCCGGGATGCCCGAGATGCTCGCCGTCGGCCGGCTCGGGCCGTACTGGGATACGATGGGTTGGATCTACTATGCCCGCGGCGAGCTGCCCAAGGCCGAGCGCTATGTCCGCGCCGCGTGGCTGCTCAGCAACCAGAGCGAAATCGGCGAGCATCTCGGCCAGATCCAGCAACAGCTGGGCCGGCCCGCCGACGCGATCCACACATACGCGCTGGCGCTGAGCGGCGACATGCCCACCAAGTCCATCAGGCCGCGACTCGTCCGGCTGCTCGGCGGGAGCGAGCGCGAGGCGGACCGGCGCATCGATCTGGCGCGCTCGGAGCTGGTGACGATGCGTACGGTGAAGCTCGGCAAGGTGCTCACCGCCGACGTATCAGGCGAAGTCGAGCTCCTCATCGGTGTCGGCCCTCGGGTCGAGGCGGTGCGCATCGCCAGCGGCCCGAGCCAATTGCAACAGCTGACCCCGGCCATCCGCCGGGCGACGTTGAGCCTGGCATTCCCCGAGCCGGACGCGACCGTCAAGCTGCTACGCCGAGGCGTCGTCAGCTGCTCCTCGGGTGGCGGCTGCGCGCTGGTCCTGATGCCGCCAGTGTCGATCCGCTTTGCCCCAAGCTCCGTCCGTTTCATCGACCGAATCCCGCATTAGAGGCATTTGGAAGAAGGGGAGGGGGAGGG
>Ga0137410_10003273_pt1 | contig 10970 bp, 8 predicted proteins | sample CZODoug1_16funga_FD_108878 | JGI IMG/M metagenome (GOLD analysis project Ga0137410, IMG submission 108878) | Vadose zone soil fungal communities from Angelo Coast Range Reserve, California, USA - CZODoug1_16fungal (Illumina Assembly) | ecosystem: Environmental > Terrestrial > Soil > Vadose zone... | reverse complement strand
CCCACTGGTCGCAAAGGCGCTTGTAGAACATCAGCGACAGGATGTAGTTCTTGTAATCCTGGCCGGCGGTTTTGCCGCGCAGGATGTTCGCCGCACCCCAGAGGTGAGCTTCGAGCTGTTGCAGAGAGAGCTTCATGGGATCGAATTCAGCTTCGTCATGATGAAGCCTCGCCTTCGCGCTGGAACTGCGCGAGATACGCGTCGTAGTCAATCGCGGGGGCGGTTGCCAGCGCTTGGATCTGCTTCAGCAGGCGCAACACGAACTGGACCAAGTAATTCCGCCCTTCGACCACACTGAGTTCGACGTCGCTGCCAGCTGGATAGCCTGCCTCAAAGGCGCCGTGGACGAGGGCGAGATCATGCCGCTATACCTCGGTGCTGCCAGCTAGGCGCCGGTGAAGCATGTCACCCTCAACCCAGTATTCATTCAGGAACCTAAGGTAACCACGAGACAACGGAGCTCGCGCAAACGGGTTCACGTTCCCATAGAAGGAGGGGGGGCGAGGCCAGTCGCGTCGGGCTAACGCCTCTGTCCGGCGTTGTATTGATCGATGAGCTGGTTCGTCCTGTTGAGCACCCTTTGGTATTCTGTGTAGCGGGAGTTGTAGGTCTGCAATTGCAGGTTGTACTGGGGCACGAGGGCGTTGTAGCTGTTCAGGGCAGCTCGGTATCCATATTCATTCACGTATAGGCCGAGTCGCGCATTACTCTCCTGCCGCTCGATCTCCGCCTTGTAGCCCGACAGCTCACCTTCCAGCAGATCCAAATCGGTCTTCATGCTTCGCAGGCGCGACTCAAGTAACCGAAGCTCCGCACGGCCGGCATCAATCTCCGACTGCAGCGAACCTCCACGGAGTTCGCCGCCGATCGGGCCAGGCGACGACGACGTGTTTGGGTCCGCATAGGGATTCGACGAGGTGGTAGGACCGCTGGGCGCTGGAAGGTAAGGCGGACTGAAATCCGCCGCCGTTACGGGAGCTTCGTTGTCGGAATGGCTGTTGGAACGATTTTTGGCCGACACGGCGATCACCGCGCCCACGACGCCAACGGCTAGGGCCCCCACCGCTACTTTGTTCGTTCCCTTCCTCATTTGGACTGGAGACGTTCCGCCCGTGTCGCGATCCGTCTGCTCCAGCCCGTCCAAACCCATCATGAGGGCTAATCGCTCGGTCTGGCACCCGCCCCCCTCCGACGCTCCAGGCGGAGCACTGGTCAGATCATCCAGCAGATTCCTGAGGGCGCGCCGCTGCGTGGCTGATAAGCCGGCGGTGTACCTCAGGCGGTCCGGAAACGGCAGGCTTTCCACGGTCTCGAGGAGGCCCGAAGGACTGATTGTGCTGGTGTTAGTCATGGTGTGACCACGGGCCTCTGGCGCGTCTACTCACTCGGAGCAACAATTGCGTCTCTTGTGCCCTGCCACAAGGGCGCTTTCAGACACCCAAGAGTCCCTCAAGGTCATGGCGCTCTTACACGACGGTGAGAACATCCGCGACACCTACGAGGTGGAGCGCTTCCTCGGTGAGGGGGCATTCGCCGAAGTCTACCGCGTGAAGCACCGGTTCCTCGGTAGACAGGCAATGAAGGTTTTCAAGACGAGCGGGATGACGATTCAGGAAACGGAACAACTCCTGGGTGAGGCGCTCCTCCTCTCCCGAATCGGGCATCCGAACATTGTCCGGGTCTTCGACGCGAATACGCTAGAGAACGACCGCGGTACCTTTGGATTCTTCACAATGGAGTATGTCGCGGGTGGAAGTCTGGAGCAGTTTTGGCACTCGCACGGCCGTCGTCTGGTCCCAGTAGATACAGTCGTTGACGTCATCACTCAGGTCTGTCGCGGACTCGCCGTCGCCCATGATGAGAAGCCGCCCATCATTCATCGCGATGTGAAGCCTCAAAACATTCTTGTGGGTTATGACGCCAATGGCCTGAGAGTCAGGATTAGCGACTTCGGTCTTGCCAAGCAGGTCAATCCGTTGACTCTACTTGCGAGCGCTCAAGGAACGCGGTGCTTCAAGGCGCCCGAGACCCTGCGCGATTTCCATACTGACTCTTTAGCCGGCGACGTTTGGGCAGTCGGTTGCACACTATACCTCCTGCTGACCGACAGGCTCCCGTACACAACCGCCGGAGATACCGATTTCACCGATGAACGGCGATTCGAGAAGCCACTCGTTCCGCCCAGGCGGTTCAACATCCAGGTGGACCAGCGCCTCGAGGCAATCGTTGCGCGGGCAGTGGCAATACGTCAGGAGGAGCGTTATCCCGACGCCAAGAGCGTACTCGACGACCTAACCCGCTGGCGATCGCAAGCGTCGACCTCCGCGGACGCTGCAATGCCGGCTAGAACCCAGGCCAGCCCGGCTGATGCCAAGGGCGCGCTCGGCACACCAATCATGTCACCCGACGAGGGTGAGGGTCGAAAGATGGCTGCTAGAGCCATGGAACTGTCGCATCACGCCGGCAAACTAGGGGAGGCAGCCGACCTGCTTGAGGAAGCATTCAACAAATGGCCGCCCCTGCGACAGCAGTATCAAGACAGGCTGACGTTGTGGCGACGCGGGATCGCCATGTGATCAGGTCCGTGCCTGGGGCGCTGGAATGACCGAGCGGAGTTCGCGTGTGCCCGAGCCGGTGGGGGCTGGAGTAGCTCTGATTGAAGCGGCGACGCCCCTGGTCTACCGCACGAATGCCTTTCGCGTCACTGGCCTCCCAGTGGACGCTACCCCACGGGATGTCTCTCGCCAGCTCCAGAAGACGGCCATGCTTGAGCGCCTCGGTCACTCGGCCCAAGGCATGAGCGGACCACTCGCACTCAATCCCGCTGCGGACGGCGACGCGGTTCGGGATGCTATGCAGCGCCTGCGAGACCCCGAGCGTCGCTTGATCGAAGAGCTGTTTTGGTTCTGGCCACGGCGCTTCGGCGAAAGTTCGAAAGACGAAGCCCTCGACGCAGTGAACCGCGGGGACCTAGGGACGTCGACCAAGATCTGGGTTGAAAGGGCGGGGACTCCAAGTGAGGCGGGGGTGGCGATCCACAATCTCGCTGTCCTGGCTCACGCGCTGGCTCTCGATTACGAATACGCTCTCGGCCAAGGTCACACGTCCCGGAACCTGATTGACCAGCGTGACAGGAATTGGCGACCTGCTCTTGAGCGGTGGGTCGCGTTGGTCGGCCACGAGGCCTTCTGGGCCCGTTTTGCCGAACGCATCCGTACCCTAGACGACCCGAGACTAGGCGGCTCGACCGTTCGGCAGATTCGGACGTCGCTCGCCCTTGCGATCGTTTCAATTACTGCGCGCCTGGCGCTTCAAGCTGCGGAGCGTGGCAACAGCATGGAGACTGCTAGACTCGTCGACCTGCTCCACAAATCCGGATTCGGGCGTGAAGTTGTCGACGAAGCCTTCAGGAGCGCTATCCAACCGGTCCGGGATCGGGTGAGGCTCATGTGCGAATCGGCGGCTGCCGAAGCGATGCGTGTTCCAGGCGAAGGCGCCAACGTCGCGCGCCGACTCCTAGAACAAGCCTTACCTACTGTGGCTATCCTCGACCGACTCTTACCGGCTGGCGACGCCATGCGCGACGGAGCCCACGACGAGGTAGCCTTGCGGACGGAGAACTCGTTGGCAGCCTACGCCAGAGAGACTGGGAACTGGAAGGTCATACAGGAAGTACACGAATTCGCGCGGCGGCTCGCAGCGAGTCCGAGCGCCCGGCAAAGACTCGAGAGAAGTTCAGAAGCTATCACGAGCAACCTGCTATACAGCATGTGCTGGTTTTGCAAGACGAATCGGGCCGATGACGCGGCCGCAGTTCTAGTTCCTATGCACGGGAATGTCACTCGCACGCCCTCCAAACTCATCAATGATCTTCGCGTCGACCCCCAGCTCCTCGGCCTCTCTGGCACGCACGTTAAGTGGCAGCAGTTTACGGCTCGAGTGCCACGCTGCACCACGTGTGCTTTGGCAGAGAAGAAGACTCGGGCATTACGGAACAGGGGGCTAGTGATTGGGGCCTTAGCAGGGATCATCGGATGTGTGTCTCTCGTCGACCAGTCCGATGAGAGCACGGGCCTCGGCCTACTCGTCGCGGGTGCGGGCGCTGGAGTCGGCGCCCTCATCGGTTGGCTGTTAGGACATTCACAGGAGCCAGCAGGCATGTCTCCGCTTACTGCAAAGACTGAGTTTCCGCCCATCCAGGAGCGGTTCAAGTTGGGTTGGGCCGTTGGCGAGAAACCCTCAGGCGTCCAGTAGGAGAGCACAAGTGTTCGAGGGATTAGCTCAGTGGAAGTATCCCAAGGAATTCAGAATCGGGCGCGCGGTCTTGCCGGCGGCCGACCTGCAGGCTGCCGTGGCAAGAGTCCTAGCAGCCCTTGCCGAGGCCACGCTCGCCACCTCTGTCCCACTCCCGCCTGGAGGCGTTTCGGTTGGCCTTGCGGAACCACAGGTGGCGGACCTGGCGACCGGTCTGTGGCGCCTACGGGAGAAAATGCTTGACGGAGAAACGGGCAAGCCACTCGATGAGATGCGGCGAGCGTTTCGTCATCTGGAGTCGGCCTGGGACACACTGGCGCAAGCTGACGTACAGGTCCAAGATCACTCTCGATCCCCGTACGATCCAGGGCTCTCGCTGAAGGTCGTAGCATTCCAACCTACCCCCGGCCTGGATTCCGAAACCGTCATTGAAACCCTCAAGCCCACGATCTACATGAAGGGTCGGCGGATACAAATCGGAGAAGTGGTGGTCGGAACGCCCGAATCGCGAAGCTCATAACGCATCCTGGCGAGGAAGCGCAATCGGTCATGGGACCTGGAGGAATGAGGCGTGAGTAGGACAACCGTTGATTTCGGAATCGACCTCGGCACGACGAACAGCAGCATCGCACTCCTCAAGGGTGCGGACGTTGAGGTGTTCAGAAACAATGAGGGATTCGAGTACACCCCTTCCGCTGTCTGGATCGACAGGAAGGGGAAACTGTACATCGGGCGCCAGGCGAAGGAACACCTTGAGGACGACGACGACAACGCGACTTCCGAATTCAAGTTACAAATGGGCACCACGGCGGAGAAGATCTTTCTGCGCAGCGGGAAGCGGATGAAGCCTGAAGAGCTCTCCGCAGAGGTGCTCAAAGCGCTCCGAGCTGACGTTCAGCAGAGGTCCCGTGAGGAGATCGACGCTGCCGTCATCACTGTACCCGCGGCGTTCGAGCATCCCCAATGCGCAGCAACAAATCGTGCCGCTCGGCTGGCAGGACTCTCCTCGAGCCCTCTGCTCCAGGAGCCCGTCGCCGCGGCCCTCGCCTATGGGTTCCAGTCTGAGGCCGACAAGGCATTCTGGCTGGTCTACGACCTCGGCGGGGGGACTTTCGATGCGGCGGTCATGCAGGTTCGCGATGGGCTAATCCAGGTGGTGAATCACGGCGGGGACAATCACCTGGGCGGAAAACTTATTGATTGGGCGATCGTCGACGACCTGTTCGTTCCGGCTCTGGCCAAAGAGTACGACTTGGGCGATTTCAGTCGTGGAACCGCCAAGTGGCGTGCCGCATTCGCGAAGCTCAAGGCGGCTGCCGAAACGGGCAAGATTCGCGTGTCCCGAGCGGAATCGGCCGAAGTGTTGATCGACTCGCTCGGCGTCGATGGCCGCGGGAACCCGATTCGCCTTGAGTACGAATTGACCAAACAAGATGTGGAAAGGATCGCAGAGCCATTCATTACTCGTTCCATCAACATCTGCAAGAAAGTATTGGCCGAGAAACGACTCCGAGCGCAGGATATTGGGCAGATCCTTCTTGTAGGCGGCCCGACCCTCATGCCCTACCTGCGCGGGCGCCTGGAGGACTCGAACGAAGGCCTGGGCGTACGGCTCAACTTCAGCGTTGATCCGCTCACGGTGGTCGCGCGAGGTGCAGCAATCTTCGCCGGCACCCAGAGAATCGAGCGGGCATCCCGCCCCGTTGGCGAGGGTAAGTACTCCCTTGTCCTCGACTATAAGCCCGTAGGGGCCGATCCCGATCCCTTGGTCGGTGGCAAACTCCTCGCGCCGCCGGGCGCAACCTTAACCGGGTTCACGGTTGAGTTCGTTAATGCCGAGGGTCGACCACCCTGGCGAAGCGGCAAGATCCCCCTGAATGCCGATGGTACGTTCATCACCAACCTGTGGGCCGAGAAAGGGCGACAAAACACGTTCCTTATCGAGCTGCGGGACGCCAGTGGGAACAAGCAAGACGTCGCTCCAGATCAGCTGAGCTATACAATAGGACTCGCGATTACTGACCCACCTTTGATACACACCATTGGTGTCGAAATGGTCAACAATGAGGTGGATGTCTTCTTTCCGAAGGGGACACCCTTGCCCGCTCGTCGCCGCGTCACGCACAGAACCGCGTTGCCACTTCGTCGCGGGCATGGAAGCGACGTCATAAGAATTCCGGTCGTCGAAGGGGAGTACGTCACTCGAGCAGATAGGAACAAACTCATCGGCCAATTGCTAATCGCGCCAGGCGATATCAAGCGTGACGTGCCAGCGGGAAGTGAGGTTGAAATCACAATCGAGATAGATCAATCGAGACTGATAAAGACGAAGGCATACATACCGATCCTCGATGAGGAGTACGAGGACGTTATGAAGTTAGAGAAGACCGCACCACAAGTGGGAGCGCTCAAGGAGGATGTCGATAGACAGAAGAAGCGACTCGAAGCCGCGCGCATTAAGGCGCAGCAGCTCAGTGAGCCGAACACTCTCCAAGTCCTTCAACGCATTCGCGACGAGAACATGCTTCACGAGGTTGAGAGTGCCCTAGCTGCAGCAGCGGGAGACCGGGATGCGGCAGATAAGTGCCAAAACAGGCTTCTCGACCTCAAAGCGGCAATAGATGAAATCGAGGACGCCCTGGACTGGCCCGGCTTGGTAGTGGAGGCCCGCGGTGTACTGGAGTGGGCTCGGGGGATCGTGGCTGCCCACGGCGGGGACGAGGAGAAGCGGACGTTGGCGATGCTTCAGGCTGAAATCGAGAGCGCGCTCGCCTCACGACAAGTTGACGAGGTCCGGCGAAAAGTTGATGAAATCAGGGCTCTAGGTTTCAAGCTTGTCATGGCCCAGCCAGGCTGGTGGGTTGGCTACTTCAACTACCTCAAGGAACAGCGTCAGCTGATGAGCAGTCGGGGGAGGATAGATGCATTGGTCGGCCAGGGGGATCGAGCGATTAACGGCAACGACCTAGAGGGTCTCCAGTCCGCCTGCCGGCAATTGAACGATCTGCTGCCAGAAGAAGAGCAAGAGAAGGCAAAGGGCTATGGCGGGACGACTCACCGCTAACTCAAGCGGACGGCGACCGTGACAGGCGACTCGCGATCCGAGGCGCCTTCATCCGCCATGCTCAAGCTCGCTCTTGAGCCAGCGGCTCATTTGGCCCGAACTGGAGAACATGGTGCGGCATTGGACCTCCTTGCCGCCCTGGGTCCCGAGACTGGCGCCTCACTCCCTGCATTGGACCTGCTTGCCAGGATTCACGCTCAGAAGGGCCGCTACCAGCAAGCCGAGAGTCTGTGGACCAGGGCGGTCGAGTTGGCGCCAACACAGGGCGTCTATCGGAAAGCCCTGGAGCGTGTGCGCCGGATCAGGGCGAGCAGCATTTCACGGATGCTTGCCAGTCCGTGGTTTGCCGTGGGCTCGCGTCTCACCGTCGTGGTCGCTGTGCTGGCAACCGCTGGCACCTTGGTTCTGCGCACCGCTGCGCGGGAGGAACCCCGCGTGGCAGCGGCCAAGGGGGCGGCGACACCTCCGTCGTCGGCAGTATGGCCGCCCGAGACGGACAGGGACCTGTCGGGATTCGAACGGCGGAATCAGGGCAACGAGATCATCTTCGTCCCAGACTCCGGCCTGTTCGCATCTGGTTCAGCTGCGCTGACACCTAGAGCAAGGGTCTTGCTCTCAAGCCTTGGTCAACATCTTGAACCCTACCGCGACAGCATCGACATACACATTGAGGGGTACACCGACGACCTACCGACGCTGCAGAGGGGGAGGTTCAAGGACAACGCGTCTCTAGGTATGGCCCGTGCGGTCGCGGTCTACGATCAGTTGAGGTCCACGACGAGGCTGCTTCCAGCGCACGTGTTGGTCATGAGTCATGGCGAATCCGACAGGCCGTTTCCCGGAACCGATCCTAGCGCCCGCGTTCGGAATCGTACTGTCGTTCTTCGCGTCGCTAAGCGCCGATAGCCACCTGCAATGAAGCCATCTCTGTTTCAACGACTCCTCGAGCTAGCCCAAGCGATCACTGCGCGGCAGGCAGACTTCTTCAAGGTCAAGGGGCGGCGCAGGCGACCACGCCACCAACGCAAGTCCTGTGTCGCAGAAGGCTAATTCGTCGTGTCAGGGGAGTACGGTGCGGTAGCCTCGCTCGGCGGCGCGTGGAAAATGATCTCCTGACCAGAGCCGGCGGGCAGAGCAGGTAAGCTTGGTCGTTTGACGCGGTGACCGGCTTTCAGTTTGGCCCAGTAGCCTCGAGGGGGCACAGGAATCTGGACGCGCCGGCAGACTTTCTTCAGGCCAGTGCCCGTAATACCCCACTCTTCAGAGAGTTTGCTCACGGGCAGTGACCAGACACGCTCAAAGAGTTCAGCACGATCCATCTTGACCTCTCGCCCATTCGGCTGCCAATGACCAACCCACACGGATTGAGGAAGTGGAAGTGGAGGAGGCTTCGGAATCTCGACCCCAAACTTCTTGAGAACCTCTCGCGAGCGCGTTGGTCGAAGCTGGTCGAAGCGCCTCTTCTCATCATGCGAAGGGGGTATGAACCCGACCTTCTTCATGCGGGCGCGCATTGACGGCGTTCGTGCAAGCTCCCTGAGAATCTCGGGCGAGCAGTAGTCTGCGGTTGCCAAAAGCTTCATGCGGTCTACGAAAACTGAATCGGACGTTTTCAACAGCGAATGACGAATGTTTCCGATCTCATCGGGAGTGCTTTGAGTCCATCGCACTCCGAGTTCGAAAAGACGTTGAAGCCCATCGCTCGATGTCCAGTAGCCACGATTGAGGAAAGTTGCCCACCACAGATGGTGCAGGAGCACCGGCGCCGCACTCTTCGGCAGCATCTTCTCGGCAAGCACATCAATAACGGCCCGATCCGTTGCGATCTGATAGAGCGCTTGGAAATCGTCTCGAGCCGGGTCGGGCCGAAGCCGCCTAAGGACTTCCGCATGTCCGCGAGAGCACGCCTCGTTTATGGCGCTGACCAAATACTCACCGTCCTCGTTGTTCTCGTTCTCATCATCGCCAGCCGATCGACGCCAGAAACGGAGACAGAGCGCCGGGGCGTGTGGATCTGCACCTGCCCACAGACACAGCTGAACACCCTTCTCGTTCCCTTCAGCGGCATGATGACCAAGCGCGACGTTCAACTCCGTCTGCATTCGCGGATTGGTTGCGCGATGGCGTTTGGCGAAGCCAAAGAGCGGTCGGTTGCTCGTGTGGTACGCAAGGGCGGCAGCCAACGCGTGCCCTTTTGTGAGATCGATGCCGAGGTTCTGAAATCGCTCGAACAGCTCGGTCTTGTACGTGTCGAACAGCGTCTCGAGATCCACGTTCTTAGGATCGGCGCCCCACGCGAGGAGAAGGTCCGCGAGATCGAACGCTCGAGCCTCGAGTGCTTCGTCCAGGACCGAACCCCGGTCGATCGGCTCGAGCGCAAGGTCGTAGCCGTTGCACAAGAGCAGAAGGATGAGATCCCGATGCTTGGTACGAACCGCCGCGCGAAGCGGGCTTTCGAGCGTTCCCCTTTTCGGGACCTTGTAGTTGAGCGCCTGGATCGGTCGTCCCCGCCGAATCCAACCCTCGGTCTCGTACACGCTGCCGCTCGCGCAGAATCGGATGAGTTCGCGCAGCTCGTCACCATGCGCCGCAGGCTCACGGGATACGCGCGGCGGTGGCTCGGGATTCGAACGCGGGTCAACGAATTCGATCATCGAACGGAAGCGGTGTCAGTCATGCGTCTTGATCCCGGTGTTGGATTCAGGCAGTTGCGTGGCTGGGGCTCTAGCCCCTGAGGTTAAGCCCCAGTCGTTTCTCTACGATCGGTAGTGAAGACCGGGGAGGCAGGTTGGGATGAAGCACGCTGTCAACCCACAGCGCCTGTTCGATCGCGGCCATTGCGCCGTCAAGGACGAGCGCATGAACGTCAGCCGCGACGTGACCCTGGACGTGTGCATTGGGAACAAAGAATGCATGCCCTAAGGACGGGCGTCCATCGAGGGTGTACAGACACCAGGCTCCTACCGCAGGCACTACGGCGCCGGCTGCAAACTGCAGAAGGTTCAACTCGTTCGCTGATCTCGCTACCTGCGCCTCGTCCGCGTTAAGACGCAACTTGAGGAAAACGCCGAGACCGGTGCCCAGGTGTGTATGGGACGCCTCGGTCTGAAGCTCAATGAGGGTGGTGTCATCATTGCCGAACGCCACCTCGATCGCAATCCCGCCTGCCGATCCGCCTGCGCTAAAGAAATGCGTGTTGCGCACAAGTTGGTGAACCTGCTCGATCGCAGCGCTATCGGCAAAGGAGGAGGGCAGAGCACCCGCAGGACGATAGAATGCCGCGATGACATTAAGCAGGTCATCCGCTTGTAAGCGCTTTCCCGACGCCGGATGCTGCCGCGTCGCGACCTTGCCCTGGAAAGCATCGGCAAGGCGTTCAGAATGGAGCTCTCCGAATGCAAGCGCGAGCATCTGATAAGCGGCGATCTGCTTCGACCGCATTTTCAGGGTCTCATCGTGAACGTGGTGCGCCACGATGGCATCGACGCGCCTGTCCTCAGACAGGTAGACATATGCGCTCCCTACCGCGAGGTGGTTAACCTCGCCGACGATCTTCTCGGCAGAGCTCTGTGACACCCCCACATTTTCGATGACAGTCACTCTCGAGACGATGCGGGAGATCTTGATCCCACGGCTTTCGAAGACCGGACTT
>Ga0137410_10003268_pt1 | contig 10975 bp, 8 predicted proteins | sample CZODoug1_16funga_FD_108878 | JGI IMG/M metagenome (GOLD analysis project Ga0137410, IMG submission 108878) | Vadose zone soil fungal communities from Angelo Coast Range Reserve, California, USA - CZODoug1_16fungal (Illumina Assembly) | ecosystem: Environmental > Terrestrial > Soil > Vadose zone... | reverse complement strand
GCTTTACGCCGCCACTCTTCCGCCGGAACCAGCGATCACCCGGCCCGCCCGCCACTTCCTATTATACATCGGAGAACGTACGGAATTTGCTCTTGTTCGGGGCAGAAATGAAACCTACAATCCGGGTGATGCGAGCCCGCGAAGCCAAGGATTTTCTCGCCGCACAAACTGCGGAGCAAGCCGTACTCGAAGGTGTGCCTCTTTCGGACCTTGAAAAACGGATGATGTATTTCAGCGAAAGCGGCTACGTTCCCGAAGATCCACTCAAGCTGAACGATGAATTTGAGGCGAAATATGACACAGACGAGTACGAGGTCAAGATTTCGCGGCTTCTCCATCACGCCTATTATCGTCTGCGCAAAGAGAACGATGCAGCTCGCAAGAACTGGGATCTTGCCATCAGATGCTTGCGCCGTGGCGATCACTATCTGATGGTGATGTGGGACTTAGCTCCACCCGGCGAGAGGCCCCCTGGCGATTCCCTGAAACTCCTCGCCGCAGGTTTGGGGGTAGCTGCTCTACTGTCTGGGGGCCTTTTCATGGCAGCCAAATTTGAACCGCAATGGAGATGGCTACAAAAAATCATTCCGCGACCGAACCCCCATCTCCTGTTCGGAGTCTTTGTAGCATTTGTTCTCGCCGGTTTCTTATTTCCACGTGCCGCAGGAAACGCCTGAATTGGCTAGTGGACAAGACGTTGTCACGCTTTCTCGGACCGTGGAAAGATGAAAAGGATTCTGAATAGACTCGACTACGCCTTGAGTCCGAGCAGTTTCTCAAATTCAGTTTCGGTGAGGATCGTGACGCCCAGTTCTTTGGCTTTGTCGTACTTTGATCCGGGGTCGGTGCCCACCACCACGTAATCCGTCTTCTTGCTCACCGACCCGGAAACTTTCCCCCCATGCTGTATAACGAGCTCGCCAGCCTCTTCACGGCTTCGATTCGCCAGGCTCCCTGTGAACACAAAACTCTTGCCCGCAAGTTTCTGGCTCTTGACCACGCGCTTCTCCGCCGTCGGATGCACACCCGCCTTGCGCAGCTTCTTGATGAGCTGCCGATTCGCCGGCTCCGAGAAAAACTCCACGATACTCGCCGCGACCTTCGGCCCTACCTCGGGCACTTCCTCAAGCTCCTCTTCTTTCGCCACCGCCAATTCCTCCAATGACGAAAAATGTTCCGCCAGCAATTGTCCCGTCCGTTCTCCCACAAACTGTATGCCCAGCGCGTAAATCAGCCGCGCCAGCGAGTTTTTCTTGCTAGCCTCAATCTCCTCCAGCAGGTTCTGCGCAGATTTCTCCCCCATGCGCTCCAGCCCGGCCAACTCCTCTTCCTTCAGCGCATAAAGATCCGCGACATCCTTGACGAGCCCCTTGTCCACAAGCTGATCCACGATTTTCTCGCCCAGCCCGTCAATATCCATCGCATGGCGCCCCGCAAAGTGCAGGACTGATTCTTTTCTCTTCGCAGGGCACGCCGCATTCACGCAGCGGTACGCCACTTCGTCCTCAGCATGGTGAATCGTGCTCCCACATTCCGGGCAATGCTTCGGCATGCGAAACGGCCTGCGATTTTTTCCCTCCTTCACCACTTTCAGAACGTGCGGGATCACTTCCCCCGCCCGCTCAATCAGCACGGTATCGCCAATCTGCAATCCCAGCCGCTCGATTTCATCCATGTTATGGAGCGTGGAACGGCTGACAGTGACGCCTCCCACTTGCACCGGCTCCAGCACTGCCACCGGCGTCAGCGTGCCCGTGCGCCCCACTTGCACGATGATGTCGTTGACTACCGTCGTCTCCTGCCGCGCCGGATATTTGTACGCAATCGCCCACCGTGGCGCCTTCGCGGTGTAACCCAGTTCATTTTGAATGGCAATCGAGTTTACTTTGATCACTACGCCGTCAATTTCGTACGCGAGCTTCTCGCGCTTCGCATCCCAATCCTCGCAATACGCAATCACCGCCTCGATTCCAGCGCACAGTTTCCAATCGTCCGAAGCGCGGAACCGTAATTGCTTCAATGCCTGCAGGGATTCCGAATGTTTCGCAAACGGCACTTTTCCATCCACGAGCAGGTAGTACGCAAAGAAATCCAGCCGCCGCGCCGCAGTGATCGAAGGATCCAGCACGCGCACCGCTCCCGCCGCCGAGTTCCGCGCATTCACAAAGATTTTCCCGCCAATCCGTTCCTGCTCTCGGTTCAGCGCTTCGAACGCCTTCTTCGTCATCATCACTTCGCCACGCACTTCGAAATCCGCGGGCAGCCTTACCTTCTTCAGTGTCGCCGCGTCCACGCGCAGCGGAATCGACCGGATGGTCTTCACGTTCGGCGTCACATCCTCGCCGGTCGTTCCATCGCCGCGCGTTACGCCCCGCGCCAGCACTCCATCCTCGTACTGCAGCGAGATGCTCAGCCCGTCGAACTTGTGCTCCGCAACGTATTCAATCTTTTCCTGCCCGCTTCCCTCCCGCACGCGCCGGTCCCAATCCCGCAGCGCATCGTAAGAAAACGCGTTGTCCAGGCTCAACATCGGTCGCGCGTGCCGCACCGTGGAGAATCCTTCGCGCGGCGCCCCTCCCACGCGTACCGTCGGAGAATCCGGCGTCACCAGTTCCGGATGCGCCGCCTCCAGCTCCTTCAACCGGTTCATCATCCGGTCGTAGGCGGCGTCCGAAATCTCCGGATCATCGAGCACGTAATACCGGTATTCGTGGTAACGCAGCTTTTCGCGAAGCTCTTCGATCTCTTTTTTGACATTCGCTGGCGCGGCCTTGGCCATGAAACCCTCGGGAGAAGAGTGTGCTCGAATTCGGCTGGTATTATATAGAATGAATGTCTTACAGCACGAACGGTGCGACCCTGAACCAACGATGACTACAAATCTTAGAAACGCTTTGCTGATTCACAACCCCAATGCCGGCGGGGGAGGCAAAGGCCGCCGCGGCACGCTCGATGCGGCTCGCCATATTTTTGCCGCCGGCGGCATTGAATCCGAACTTGCCGAAACCACCGGCCCGGGCCACGCCACGGAAATCGCCCAGCGCGCCGCCTTCGAAGGCCGCGGCCTGGTCATCGCCTGCGGTGGCGATGGCACCCTCAATGAAGTCATCAACGGACTCGCCGCCCAGCAGAACGGCCACCGCGTCCCACTCGCCCTTCTTCCCGGTGGCACCGCCAACATTCTCGCCAAGGAACTGGATTTGCCCTGGGACATTCCCAGCGCCGCCGAAAAACTCGTTCGCGGCACCGTGAAAGAAATCGCCCTCGGCCTCGCGACTCCACTCGAACATCCCCATAAGAAAAAATATTTTCTCAGCGTCGGCGGTGCCGGACCCGACGGCATGATCGTTTATTCCCTCGACCTTGACCTGAAAGCCCGCATCGGCATGCTGGCCTACTGGTGGGAAGGCGCCCGCGAAGTTTTTCGCTACAATTTCCAGCATTTCCGCATTCGCATCGGCGATCAAAAACTCGACGCCTCCCTGGCCATCGTCGGCCGCACCAAAAATTACGGCGGCCCCTTCAAGATCACCACGAACGCCGATCTCTTCGAAGACCAGTTCGAAGTCATGGCCCTCACCACGCAAAGCGGCTTCCGCTATTTGAGCTATTTGCCGACACTCTGGATGGGCAATCTCCGCGGCACCGAGGGCGTCCACTTCTACAAAGCCGACACAATCATTTGCGAACCGCTCGACAAGAATCCCGTTTACGCCCAAGTCGACGGCGAGCCCCTCGCCCGCCTCCCCGTCGAATTCAAGATCGTCCCCCGCGCCCTGAAGCTCCTGGTCCCCGCCACTCCCTCGTAGTGGCCGGAGGGAACTCGTCCCGCCTGCCCCGAGCATCTCGGGGACGGGGTCGGGAGATTTGTGCCTCTTCCGTTTTCCTTGTAGTGGCGCAGCTTGCTGCGCCTTTATTTGGCAACTGGGCTGAATTTCGAAACCTTTTCTATGCTGTTTAGAACGGGATTGCGCTTCTTGCAAGAATCCAGCCAATCGCTCAACACGAATCACTAAAACCGCTTTCATGAGATAACTTTACCCATGGATCCCCTCACTCACGCGCTCGCCTCCTACACCCTCAAGCGAGCCGCGTTTCCCCGCGTCGCTCGCTCTACGACTATCTCCATGCTCCTCGCCGGCACCATCGCCGACATAGACTTGCTAAGCAAATTTGCCGGTCCCTCCGCCTTCCTCAGCTTCTACCGCACCTATTTTCATTCCCTGCTTGCAGCTGTGCTGCACAGTCTCGTCATCACGCTGCTCCTCTATCTGCGCAAACGCGCGCAAACGGAAAACTCACCTCCACCGCTAGGCGTATTCGCCGCCGCTCTAGCCGCCTATCTTCTCCATTTGCTCATGGATCTCTGCCAAAGCGCTGGAGTAGAGCTCTTCTGGCCTTTTTCGTCGCGCCGCTTCGCTCTCGACTGGCTTCCTCATCTCGATCTGTGGATTTTGGGAATTCTCCTGGCCGGAATTCTTCTCCCCACGCTCAGCCGCCTGGTCACGGAAGAGATCGGCGCCAAATCAAAAGGCCCGCGCGGCAAAGTGGGATCCTCACTCGCGCTCGCCGCAATGATTCTTTACGTCGTCTTGCGCCTCGTTCTCCACGGCAATGCGCTGGCCGCATTGGAATCGCGGAGTTACCGCGGCGAATCGCCCCGCAAGACCGCCGCGTTTCCCGAATCGGGCTCGCCCTTCCGTTGGCTGGGAATCGTCGAAACCGTCAGTGCCCTCCACGACGTTGAAGTCAATGTCGGCCCCGGCGCCTCTTTCGATCCCGACTCCGCTATCACGTCCTACAAACCCGAGCCCTCGGCCCCCCTCGACGCCGCCCTCGATACCCCCGTCGCCCGGCGCTTCCTCCAGGCCGCCCGCTTCCCCAAAGCCACAGTCGAAAAAACTCCCGACGGCTTCCATATCATCCTGCGTGCCTTTCCCTACTCTCACGACGTCAGCCCCGGCTTGCGCGTCCATGCCCTTATCGATACCGATTCCTCCGGCAAAATCCTCTCCCAAGAGTTAGCCTGGGGCCCCACCTCCCAACAATTCTGGTTTAAGTAGCGTCCGCCACTCGGACAGGCGGCGTAGTGCACCTCCGCCACTCTATACTTTCCCGAGAAGTGGCGCAGTGATATCCTCTCCGCTATCCCCATGTCCACAAACATAAACATAAAACTGTCCAAGTCCGGGCCACCCGCCAGGAAGAAAGGCACCACAATTTGAATGCAGAAGAAACCACCGGAAAAAATAACAATGCGAAGACACAACCAAAGAAACCCTGGCTTCGACGCGCATTGTCTGAACCAAACGCTGCCGACTGGATAATAGCGGCATTTACGATAGTGATCGGAGTTGTGGGCATCTTCCAATGGCTGGTAATTCGCGGCCAACTGAAAGTGATGGAAGATGGCGGTGCGGATACCCATGAACTGGCTGTTCAGGCTAAGAATCAAGCAATCGAGACGGGGAAAGCCAACGATCTCGCAAAGGACGCCTTAATTAAGGTGCAAAGAGCTTTCGTGATTGTTCATCGCATTCCCAACATACGCGCTGTAAATGGAGACGATGGCATCCCATACTATGAATTTAGTTTTTCGGTGGAGAACTCCGGAACCACCCCAACCAGAAACTATACAGCCCACATTAACTGGATGAGATACGCTAAAGCAATGCCGCACAATTTCCTTTTCCCAGACGCATGGGGTAAGGGAGTTCCGCACGATAACACCTTCCCGGTAATAGGTCCGAGGGAAACAACCGATTTTCCGGTAGGTCTCATACCCAAATCCGACGTTGATGCCGTCCATGCTCATCGCTTACATATTTATATCTACGGATGGATACGATATAACGATGTTTTTGATAGGACTCCACAACATGTAACGAAGTTCTCGTATGAAGTAGTATCCGGTGGCGCAAAGGCTCGTCTTCTGAATGAGGGTTGGACAGAGTCCATCAAGTTGGTCGGTACCGGACCTCGATTCAATTGTTTTGACGAAGAGTGCAAGGAATAGACAGAGATATCGCGGGTGGGCAACCCTTTTTGTACGTAGAGGGGGTGCCGCGCCCTTTGTGATTTTCAAAGGGGGCGTTCTTCTTCTTTCTTGTCTCGTTCTGCGTGATCGATCCCAATCAATTCCTTACCAGTATCAATTTCCTGAGGGCGGCCTGCGCCGAAGCACTACTCGCGAAAGGACGTAGCTCACGATTACCAGGGAAATCACAACTGCCGTCACTTGCAGCTTGTGATGCATCAGGTACGGCAACGCGTCCGCGCCATACCGTATCGCCAGATACCCGATTCCGAAGTACCGGAACAACCGCGCAATCGTTATCGCCGTCGTGTAACTATGCAGCGGCACTTCAAACACGCCAGCCGCAATTACGAAAAATTTGAACGGCGTCGGCGGCGGCAGCAGCGCCGCAACCAGCATGCCCACAAACCCGTTCTGCTCCACCCAGTGACGAATGGCGTGCGCGTGCTTCCCGGCTTTCCGGTGGAACAACGCTTCCCCGCCCTTTCGCGCGATGAAATACAGCAACACGCATCCTAGCACCGAGCCAAGCGCCGCCATCAACGCATACAGCGGCATCCGCGCCGGATGCTGCATGGAAAGTTCGATCAGCAGCAGATCGTTGATGACGGGAAACGTCAGCACGGAAGAATCCAGAAAGGAAATCAGAAGAAGTCCCGGCGCGCCCAGCCCGCCCGCAAACGCCACAACTTTCTGCTTCCATCCGTTCAAACTCGTGGCCAATCGCAATTCCTCCGATTCGATTGCGGAAATTTGCTTGTGTTTGGCATTGGCCCTTGGCGAAGCCGAAAAACTTGCGCTCGCAACTATTGCGAAAAGGCCGCGCGGTCGAAATGATTCATGAAGACCTGCATGAGCGCTGTGCGGTGCAGATTTGGGAGCTTGGGAATTTCGCCGATCACCCGGACGTGGCCAAATCGCTCGATGGTTTCCCGGTTCTCGCGGTTCTGATCGCCGATGAGCACCACGCCATGCACCGGCAGTTCCGCGGCGTGCAGCGCCGCCAGCGTCAGTAGTGTGTGATTCACCGTGCCCATCCCGCTGCGCGCCGCAACGATCACCGGCAATTTGAACTTCGCCATCAGGTCCAGCATGAACTGTTTCTGGTTGATGGGTACCAGCACGCCTCCAGCTCCCTCGACGATCAGCCAATCATTGATCAAACTGTTGGGCATGTTGACCCGCCCGAGGTCGATCTCCACTCCCGCCCAACGCGCCGCCAGATCCGGCGAAACTGGAGGCACGAATTTGTACACCTCATCGAGTGTTCGGTCCGTGCCAATCCCCGCCAGCCGCATGACCGTAACGCGATCCGAGCCTTCGAGGGTGCCCGTCTGGATCGGCTTCCAGTAAACGGCGTCAAGCGCCGCGCACAGCAGCGCCGAGAGGACGGTCTTGCCCACGCCCGCATCCGTGCCGGTGATGAAAAAGTGATGTCTCATGCGCAACCCGCCGCCGCTGGCGAAGCCACGCACTCAGAAACATCAACGCACTTTCGGTTTCCCTCGTGGCGCAAGTTGCTGCTCGCGGCAGCGATTCGCGCCGCCCCTGACGATTGTTTGCTACGCATGGACTCCCGTCTGTATAGGGTTAATGGCCTTCAAACGAATCTGGCATGTTACCATCGGTTTGCATCCGCGTCTCGGCTCAGTATCCGACGCGACAAGGGGTGGTGTCGTTTTTTTCAGGGTGGCCCGTTTGACCCGTCCTAGGTAAAATGTTATAAATCGTCGTTTTGTGCAGCCCCTTGCGCCCGTCTTTGGGGTGCTTCACCGGCCACTTTAGGGGTAGACAATGGACCGGCGCGCGGCGGCTTCTTCCTGGTGGAATGTGAACAATTTGCTCTTCGGTCGCGCCCAACGGCGCTCGGTTGAAAAAGTGTGCCGGTAGCATCTGTGCTTGGAAACGGCTGCCTTGTGAACGCCATTGAAACAATGATCTACGGAGGATTGTGAATGCTTACCTGGCTTGCAAATGCCTGGTCCGTGAGCTGTAGATTCGCCAAGTTTGGAGCGGCGGCCGTCGTCCTCACGCTGCTCGGGGCCACCCCGGCTCTGGCTGACGAAGCCGGCGGCGAAGCCAGCCTAAAGCTTCCTGACCTTTCCAAGGTCTCTTTTCTCGGGATCGACGGCCACAAGCTGCTGCTCTTCGGCATTGTTATTTGCATCTTCGGCTTGGGCTTCGGATTGGCGATTTATTCGCGCTTGAAAAATCTGCCCGTTCACAAATCCATGCGCGATATTTCCGAGTTGATTTACGAAACCTGCAAAACTTACCTGATTACGCAGGGAAAGTTCCTGCTGATTTTGTGGGTGTTTATCGCCGTCGTGATCGTGATGTACTTCGGCTGGCTCGCCCCCGTGCAGCCTGTGACGGTCACTCTGCCGATCATTTTGATTTTCAGTCTCGTGGGAATCGCGGGCAGTTACGGCGTCGCCTGGTTCGGCATTCGCGTAAACACTTTCGCAAATTCGCGCACGGCGTTCGCTTCTCTGCGCGGCAAGCCCTATCCGATCTACAGCACGCCGCTGCAAGCCGGCATGAGCATCGGCATGATGCTCATCAGCGTCGAGCTATTGATGATGCTCTTCATTTTGTTGTTCGTTCCTGGCGATTATGCCGGCCCATGCTTCATCGGTTTTGCCATCGGCGAATCGCTCGGAGCAGCCGCGCTGCGAATCGCCGGAGGAATTTTCACCAAGATTGCGGACATTGGCTCCGACCTCATGAAAATTGTCTTCAAGATCAAGGAAGACGACGCGCGCAACCCCGGTGTCATTGCGGACTGCACGGGCGATAACGCGGGCGACTCCGTCGGCCCCAGTGCCGACGGCTTTGAAACTTACGGCGTAACCGGCGTCGCGCTCATCACTTTCATTTTGCTGGCGGTCAAAAATCCGACCGTGCAAGTGCAATTGCTGGTATGGATCTTCGTCATGCGCATCGTGATGCTCATCGCGAGCGCCGCGGCGTACTTCATCAACGCCTTTATCGCCAAAACCAGATACGGCAACGCTGACGAAATGAACTACGAGGCGCCGCTCACTTCGCTGGTGTGGATCACCTCCATCGTCTCGATCGCTCTGACGTACGTCGTCTCATCCCTCATCATCCCGATTCTTGGCGGCGATACATCACAATGGTGGAAGCTGGCAACGATCATCTCTTGCGGTACCCTCGCCGGCGCCATTATTCCTGAACTCGTAAAGGTATTCACTTCCACAGAATCGCGCCACGTAAAAGAAGTCGTAACCTCGGCGGAGGAAGGCGGCGCATCGCTCGGCATTCTCTCGGGTTTCGTGGCGGGTAACTTCTCGGCTTACTACATCGGCCTGGCGATGGTGCTACTTATGTCTCTGGGATTCCTGATCAGCAACCTGGGGCTCGACCACCAAATGCTTGCGCCGGCCGTGTTTGCTTTTGGCCTGGTAGCCTTCGGCTTCCTCGGCATGGGCCCGGTGACCATCGCAGTAGATTCCTACGGTCCCGTCACAGACAACGCGCAATCCGTGTATGAGCTCTCCTTGATTGAACAGGTTCCGGGCATCAAAGGAGAACTCAAGAAGGACTACAACATCGACGTCAACTTCGAGCGCGCCAAGGAAATGCTGGAAGCCAACGACGGCGCGGGCAACACCTTCAAGGCCACCGCAAAGCCGGTGCTCATCGGCACGGCCGTCGTCGGTGCGACCACCATGATCTTTTCCATCATCATGGCGCTCACCAAAGGCTTAACCGAAAACGTCAACAATCTTTCACTCCTTCATGCACCATTCGTGCTGGGCTTGGTCACCGGCGGCGCCATGATTTACTGGTTCACCGGCGCGTCGACTCAGGCTGTCACTACCGGCGCCTACCGCGCCGTCGAGTTCATCAAGGCCAACATCAAGCTCGAAGGAGCCGCTTCCGCCAGCATCGCCGACAGCAAGAAAGTCGTTGAGATTTGCACCAAGTACGCGCAGAAGGGCATGCTGAACATTTTCATCGCGGTGTTTTTTGCCACGCTGGCTTTCGCTTTTGTCGAACCTTTCTTCTTCATCGGCTATCTTTTCTCCATCGCCATCTTCGGTCTCTATCAAGCCATCTTCATGGCCAACGCCGGCGGCGCCTGGGACAATGCCAAAAAAATCGTTGAAGTCGAGCTGAAGCAAAAGGGCACACCCCTCCACGACGCCACGGTCATCGGCGACACGGTTGGCGATCCATTCAAAGACACATCTTCCGTTGCGCTGAATCCGGTCATCAAGTTCACGACTCTCTTCGGCTTGCTCGCCGTCGAGCTTGCCGTGCAATTGACTGCCTCGCAAGGCAGCGGCTTGACGCACGTTCTTGCCGCCGTCTTCTTCGTCGTCTCCTTCTTCTTCGTCTACCGTTCCTTCTACGGCATGCGCATCCGTGAAGGCGCAGCCCACTGAAAACGCTTTTCAGCGTCCGGTTTTCAGTGAAAAAAGAATGCATGGACCGAGCGCTTCAAGCCCGCTCCGTTTCATCCCAATCCGGGGTAGAATCCTGTCCACTGTGATGAGGTTTAAACCATGAAAACGATGCCCTTCGCTACGATCGGCGCTCTGCTGCTGGCGGCTGTACCCGTAGTCTGTAACGCGCAGGTCGACACACGATGGAAAATTCACGATCCCAGTCGGCCAGTACCGCCGGTGATCGATTCCGGAACCCCGAGCACGCAGGATGCGCCGGGACGCCCGCCTTCGGATGCAGTAGTTCTTTTCGACGGTAAGGATCTTTCCAAATGGGCGCACAAGGACGGCAGCGCGGCGAAATGGAAAGTGGAAAACGGTTATTTCGAGGTGGTGCCAAAGGCGGGGTACATCTACACGCGCGAAGCTTATGGCGATTGCCAATTGCACATGGAGTTTGCCGAGCCCATTCCCGCAAAGGGCGAGAACCAGGACCGCGGAAACAGCGGTGTCTTCCTGCAGG
>Ga0137410_10003265_pt1 | contig 10988 bp, 9 predicted proteins | sample CZODoug1_16funga_FD_108878 | JGI IMG/M metagenome (GOLD analysis project Ga0137410, IMG submission 108878) | Vadose zone soil fungal communities from Angelo Coast Range Reserve, California, USA - CZODoug1_16fungal (Illumina Assembly) | ecosystem: Environmental > Terrestrial > Soil > Vadose zone... | reverse complement strand
TCGTTCTCCGCCACCGCCAGGTCGGTCGCTTGCAACGCCACCGTTGGAACGCCGTCATGCTGGGCGGGAAAACTGCGCGCTACGCCACGGATGGACAGAAACGCTGTGGCCATGATGGGTGCCCCCGATCCGACGGACGCGGCTTTGATTGGTTCGTGTTTCATCAGCTTGTCTACCGGTCCTTATTTGCCCAGCTGCGCCCACGGAAACAGGCGCCGGTTGATCCACTTGAACGCGAAGTCGCTGACCAGTCCGATCAGTCCGATCACGATGATCCCGAAGATGATCTGGTCGGTCGCGAGCAGCGCCTGGCTGTCGGTGATCATGTGGCCGATGCCGCTCGAAGCACCGATCAGCTCCGCGACGATCACATAGGTCCATGCCCAGCCGAGCACCATGCGCAGGATCTCGGCGATCTCCGGCGCGGCGCCGGGAATCAGCACCCGTTTCACCAGGCTGGTGTCGGTGCTGCCGAGGGTGTAGGCCGCTTCGACCAGGTCGCGGCGCGTGTTGCCCACGGACACCGCGATCATCAGGACCAGCTGGAAAAAACTGCCGATGAAGATCACCGCGAGCTTCTGCGCTTCGCCGATACCTGCCCACAGGATCAGCAGCGGAATGAACGCCGAGGCCGGCAGGTAACGGGCGAACGAAACGAACGGCTCGAAGAACGCTTCTATCGGCTTGTACGCGCCCATCGCCACGCCGAGCGGCAGTGCGAAGGCGGCGGCGATGGCAAAACCGCCAAGCACGCGCCAGACGGTCATGCCGATGTCTTGCAGGAATCCTTGCTGCACGAGCGTCCAGCCGCTCGCAAACATGCTGAGCGGATCGGCCAGGAACGTCTTCGAAACAAGACCGCCGAGCGTCACGGCGCCCCAGATGACGAAGAAGACAACAAAAAAGCCGATGCCAAGCGCAACGCGCGCGCCGGAGTCGACCGGGGTAAGCGGCTTCATGGTCAGGTCAATCCTTCGTAAAGGCCCAGATCCCTCGTCGCTACGCTCCTCGGGATGACACGTCGCATGTCCGTGTCATTGCGAGCCGCAGGCGAGGAATCTCGGCTTGATTAGTGCGAGATCCCGCGTTTCACTCGGGATGACACCCGCGCCTCACTTGATGAAGCGTGTATCCGCCAGCTTCGAAAGATCCGGCACCGCCCTGATGATCCCGGCTTCGAGCAGCAGGTCGGCCGCCTCCTTCGAGAACGCGGCATGCTCACCGGCGAAGAACTTCTGGTTTGCCGCGCGATCCTGCCAGCGCAGGTACTTCTGCGAGCCCTCGAACTGTTCGCCGCTCTGCTTCACGTCGGCGCCCATGATCTCGAAGCTCTTCTTCGGATCGTTCTTGATCATCTCCAGCGCGTCGAAATAAGCATCCGCCAGGCTCTTCGCAGCCGTGGGGTTGTCGGCGAGGAATTTCGGCGTGCAGCCGAAGGTGTCCATCACCATCGGATAGTCGAGCGTGGTGGCGATGATCTTGCCGGCCTCGGGTTTCGCGCGCACGGCCGAGAGATACGGTTCGTAGGTCATGCCGGCATCCAGCTCCGCATTGCCGGCGATGAACGCATTGGCCGCCGCTTGCGGCTCGAGGTTGACGACCTTCACGTCCTTGATCGAGAGCCCGTTCTTCTTGAGCATCCATGCCAGCGTGAAGTAGGGCGCGGTACCGGGTGCGCTCGCAGCAACCGTCTTGCCCTTGAGGTCGGCGATCTTCGCGACCGACGGCTTCACCACCATGCCGTCCGCGCCGAAGCTCTTGTCGAGCTGGAAGATCTGCGTGGTCGCAACGCCGTTGGCGTTCCAGACGATCCACGTTTCCACCGTCGTGGCTGCACACTGCACATCACCGGAAGCGATCGCCAGGTGGCGGTCTTTCTGCGGGATCTTCTTGATCGAAACGTCCAGGCCGTGTTTCTTGAACAGGCCCGCTTCCTTCGCCAGCGTCAACGGCGCAAACCCGGTCCAGCCGGAAATCGCGATCGAGACCTTGGTCTCTTGCGCCTGCGCGCCCGCAGCGAGTGCGGCGACGGCGACGGCAACCAGGGTTCTTTTCATTGGGTTCTCCTCTTGGTGAACAGATGATCTACGCCGGAATCCAGAGCGCCGGCAGTGCGTGCAGCTCTCGCAAGATACGCGCCAGTGCGCCACTGGTTACGAGTGCCGTCGCGCGTTCGATTTCGGGCGCCAGGTACCGGTCGACGTTGATGGACGGGCAGTGCTGCCGCACCAGCGCATGCACTGCCTCCAGCGGCGGGGAACTGCGCAGCGGGCGCAGGAATTCGATGCCTTGTGCGGCAGCCAGCAACTCGATGCCGAGGATGTACGCGGTGTTCGCGATCATCGGCTGCAGCCGGCGTGCCGCGAACGTCGCCATGCTGACGTGATCTTCCTGGTTGGCACTGGTCGGCAGGCTGTCGACACTGGCCGGATGTGCCATCGACTTGTTCTCGCTCGCCAGTGCCGCAGCGGTGACGTGGGCGATCATGAAACCGCTGTTCAGTCCCGCATCGGCGGTGAGGAACGGCGGCAGGCGCGAAACACCGGTGTCGATCAGCATCGCGATGCGGCGTTCGGCAATCGCACCAACCTCGGCGATCGCCACCGCCATTGCGTCGGCCGCAAGCGCCACCGGCTCGGCGTGAAAGTTGCCACCCGAGATCAACATGCCGTCGTCGGCGAAAACCAGCGGGTTGTCGGTGACGGCGTTCGCCTCGCGCACGAGAACCAGTGCGGCGTGCCGCAACTGGTCGAGACACGCCCCCACCACTTGCGGCTGGCAGCGCAGGCTGTACGGGTCCTGCACACGGTCGTCGCCTTCGAGGTGCGAGAGGCGAATTGCGCTGCCCGCGAGCAGCGAGCGGTAATACTGCGCAACGTCGATTTGTCCGGGCTGCCCGCGCAGCGCGTGGATGCGCGGATCGAACGGACCGTCGCTGCCGCGCGCGGCATCAACCGTCAGCGCGCCGACCACGAGCGCCGCTTCGAGCACCGGTTCGAAGGTCAACAGCGCGTGCAACGCCAGCGCGGTTGAAGTCTGCGTGCCGTTGATCAGCGCGAGACCTTCCTTGGCTTCAAGCTTCAGCGGCTCGATACCGGCGCTGCGCAGCAGGGGCGCGGCGGGGTTTCGTTTGCCATCGACCAGCATTTCGCCTTCGCCCATCAGCGCGAGCGTCATGTGCGCCAGCGGCGCCAGGTCGCCTGACGCGCCGACGGAACCCTGGGCCGGTACGAATGGCACCAGCCCCGCGTTGTGCACGGCGAGCAGGGTCTCGATCACGAGCGGGCGCACGCCCGAAAAACCGCGCGCCAGGCTTGCCGCCTTGAGCGCAAGCATCAGCCGCACGATCTGCGGCGCGAGTGGTTCGCCGACACCAACGCTGTGCGAACGAATCAGGTTCAGTTGCAGGGTTGCCAGGTCCGCCTCGCTGATGCGCGTTGAAGCGAGCTTGCCGAACCCCGTGTTGACCCCGTACGTCGGCGCACTGCTCTGGGCCGCGCGCTGTACCACTGCGGCGCTGGCGCGCACCTGCACCATCGCGCTGGCGTCGATCGACAAAGTGGTACCGCCGGCGTGGATCGCCTGCACGGTTTCGAGAGAAAGGGAGCCGGGGATTAGTTTCATCAGCATTCAGCGTTCGAGATCCGTCGTCGCTGCGCTCCTCGGGAAGACACTCGTGTCATTCCGAGCCGCAGGCGAGCAATCTCGTCCTACCGAAGCATCGGCAGATTGAGCTTCTGTTCGCGCGCCACCCGGACCGCTTCTTCATACCCCGCGTCGGCATGCCGCATCACGCCCGTCGCCGGGTCGTTCCACAGGACGCGTTCAATGCGCCTGGCTGCCGCATCGGTGCCGTCACAAACGATCACCACACCCGCGTGTTGCGAGTAGCCCATGCCGACGCCCCCACCATGGTGCAGCGACACCCACGTCGCGCCGCCGGCGGTATTCAACAGCGCATTCAGCAGTGGCCAATCGGACACCGCATCGCTGCCATCGCGCATCGACTCGGTTTCGCGGTTTGGCGATGCCACCGAACCCGAATCAAGGTGATCGCGCCCGATCACGATCGGCGCCTTCAGTTCGCCGCGCTTGACCATCTCGTTGAACGCGAGGCCGGCGCGATGTCGTTCGCCGAGCCCGATCCAGCAGATGCGCGCCGGCAGTCCCTGGAAGGCAATCCGCTCGGCGGCCATGTCGAGCCAGCGATGCAGGTGCCGGTCGTTCGGGAACAGCTCCTTCATCTTGGCGTCGGTCTTGCGGATGTCCTCCGGATCACCGGAGAGCGCCACCCAGCGGAACGGCCCTTTGCCCTGGCAGAACAGCGGGCGGATGTACGCCGGAACAAAGCCGGGGAAGTCGAATGCGTTCTTCAGGCCACGATCGAAAGCGACCTGGCGGATGTTGTTGCCGTAGTCGACGGTGGGCACGCCCATCGCCTGGAAGTCGAGCATCGCCTGCACGTGGGTCGAGCAGCTTGCCGCGGCGGCATCGCGCAACCCGGCCTGCAGGCCTGCATCGGCTTGCGCGGCGCGCCAGCGATCGACAGTCCAGCCCGCGGGCAGGTACCCGTTCACCAGGTCGTGCGCCGACGTCTGGTCGGTCACGAGATCCGGCTTCATGCCGCCCTTGCGCGCGCGCTTCACGAGTTCCGGCAGGATCTCCGCGGCATTGCCGAGCAGCCCGATCGAGATCGCCTTTTTCCCGGCGGTATGGCGCTTGATGCGCGCCAGCGCATTATCGAGGTCCTGCGCCTGCTCGTCGAGATAACGCGAGCGCAGGCGAAAGTCGATGCGGCTTTGCTGGCATTCGATATTCAGTGAGCACGCGCCCGCGAACGTCGCCGCCAGCGGCTGCGCTCCACCCATGCCGCCGAGTCCGGCAGTCAGGAACCAGCGTCCGGCCAGATCACCCTGGTAGTGTTGGCGACCCGCTTCGACGAACGTTTCGTACGTGCCCTGCACGATGCCCTGGCTGCCGATGTAGATCCAGCTGCCCGCGGTCATCTGGCCGTACATCATCAGGCCCTTGCGATCGAGCTCGTTGAAGTGTTCCCACGTGGCCCACTTCGGAACCAGGTTCGAGTTGGCGATCAGCACGCGCGGCGCATCGGTGTGAGTGCGAAACACGCCAACCGGCTTGCCCGACTGGATCAGCAGCGACTGGTCGTCTTCGAGGGTGCGCAGCGCGTGCAGGATCGCTTCATAACATTCCCAGTTGCGCGCCGCTTTGCCGATGCCGCCGTAGACCACCAGTGCATCCGGGTTCTCCGCCACTTCCGGGTCCAGGTTGTTCTGCAGCATGCGGTAGGCCGCTTCGGTCAGCCAGCTCTTGCAGGTGAGTGCGCTGCCGCGAGGAGCCCGCACCGGATGGGGCTGCGCGACGCGGTGCATCGGCGAGAGGTCGGTCATGGGAAGCCTCCTGGAAGTGTCATGACTGTACTTGTCTAGACAACCATAGTCAAGCCGCATGTTGGCGCCCTGGTCTTGCGATTCACTTGTCTATACAGGTCTGTGCAAGTAGCATGTCGGCATGGTTCCAGCATCCTCGTCCGGCGTGTCCACCCCGGCTGCCCCGTATTCGCGCGTCAAGTCGTTCCTCAAGGGCGAACTCGAGCGCGGCCGCTGGCGGCCGGGCGAACTGATGCCCTCCGAAGCCGAACTGGTGCAACAGTTCGGCGTCAGCCGCATGACGGTCAACCGCGCGCTGCGCGAGATGCAGACCGAAGGGCTGGTCGACCGGGTGCAGGGCGTCGGCACGTTTGCCGCCCAGTTGTATCGCGTCTCTTCCACGCTCACCATCCGCAACCTGCAGGAAGAAATCGAGGAGCGTGGCCATCGCCACCACGCTGCGGTGCAAATCAAGCGCAAGGAGCCGGCATCGGTCGCACTCGCTCAGCGGCTCGGCGTGCGCACGGGCGCGCCGGTGTTTCACACGCTGATCGTGCACTTCGACAACGGCGTGCCGTTGCAGTGCGAGGACCGCTACGTCAATCCGGCTGCCGCGCCCGATTATTTGAAGGTCGACTTCGAAACCACCACCCCGACCCGGTACCTGCTCGAAGTGGCGCCGCTCTGGGAGGCGCAGTACACGATCGAGGCCAGCGCGCCCACCGAGCAGGAAGCGAAGTTGCTCGGCATCGGCCGCACCGAGCCTTGCCTGGTCATCGTCCGGCGCACCGTGAGCCGCGGCATTCCCATCACGATCGCCCGCCTGGTGCATCCCGGCTCGCGCTACCAGTTGCAGGGAGACTTCCGGCCGTGAGCGTGGCACGGGTGATCCGCGTCGACGACGTGCCGCCGCAACGCTGGCGCAACGGCGGTGGCTGGACGCGCGAACTGCTCGCGTGGCCAAGCGCCAATGATTGGCGCGTGCGGGTGAGTGTTGCAGAGATCGAGTCGGATGGACCATTTTCGTCGTTTCCCGGCGTGCAGCGCTTCTTCGCAGTGCTCGAGGGTGCGGGGGTCGAGCTGACGGTCGACGGCCGGCCGCAACAGGTCGAGCCTGATGGCGCCGTGGTGCATTTCACCGGTGATGGCACGACACAATGCCGCTTGTTGGGCGGGCCAACACGCGACTTGAATCTGATGGTGCGTGGCGCGAGCGGAGCGATGACGCGAGTGATCCGTGGCTTGCCCTGGAAAGCACCTGCGGCTACCTGCGGATTGTTCGCGCTGACCGCGGGACGTTGCCGCAGCGAAATCGAATCGATCGACGTGCCCGCCTTTTCATTGCTCTGGTTCGAGCGTGCGCCGAATTCCCTGATCTTCGAATCCTCCGGCTGGTGGCTTGCCGCATGACCACAACTCTCTGGCGCAACGCGCGCCTGGCAACACTTTCCGCGGGTGAACCGTGGGGATGGATCGAGCGCGGCGCACTGCTGGTCGATCACGACACACTGAGCTGGGTCGGTGATGAAAACGCCTTGCCGCGCGGGCTCACCATCGATGCCGAACACGACCTCGAAGGCCGCCTTGTGACGCCGGGCCTGGTCGATTGTCATACCCACCTCGTTTACGGCGGCCACCGCGCGCGCGAGTTCGAACTGCGACTGCAGGGCGCGAGTTACGAAGACATCGCGCGCGCCGGCGGCGGAATCCGCGCGACCGTCGCGGCAACCCGAGCCGCAAGCGAAAGCGCGCTGTTCGAAAGTGCGCGCGCGCGAGCGCTTGCGTTGATGGCCGAGGGCGTGACCACGCTCGAGGTCAAGTCCGGTTACGGCTTGGATGCCGTGAACGAAGCGCGTTGCCTGCGGGTTGCGCGCCGGCTGGGCGTTGATCTGCCGCTTACGGTGCGCACGACGTGCCTGTCGGCGCACGCCGTGCCGCCGGAATTCGACGGCCGGGCCGATGAATACATCGCCGCGGTTTGCGCGTGGCTGCCCATTCTGCATGCGGAAGGGCTGTTCGATGCGGTAGACGCGTTCTGCGACCGCATCGCGTTCTCGCCGGCACAGACGCGCCGGGTGTTCGAGGCAGCACGAGCACTGCACGTGCCGGTAAAGCTGCATGCGGAGCAGCTGAGCGATCAGGGCGGCACACAACTTGCCGCCGAGTTCGGTGCGCTGTCCTGCGATCACCTGGAGCACCTGGGTCACGAGGGTGTAAAGGCGATGGTGCGTGCGCGCACGGTTGCGGTGCTGCTCCCGGGCGCGTACTACTTCCTGCGCGAGACCAAATTGCCTCCAGTGGAAGCGCTGCGTAACGCGGGCGTGCCGATCGCCATCGCAACCGATCACAATCCGGGATCGTCGCCGACCCTGTCGCCGCTGCTGATGCTCAATATGGCATGCACTTTGTTCCGCCTGACGCCCGAAGAGGCGTTGCGCGGTCTGACAGTCAATGGCGCGCGCGCACTGGGCCTGAACGATCGCGGCACGCTCGAAGAGGGACGCCGTGCCGACTTCGCCGTCTGGAACCTCGAGCACGCGAATGAACTTGCCTACTGGTTCGGCCACAACCCGTGCGCGCGCGTGATCGCGGGTGGCCAGGAGCTCCGCGCGTGAGCCCCCAAGCCGCCTTGGGGGCTCATTGCTCCCTCTCGGAGGGACAGCGCGAAGCGCGAAGGGTGCACCAATGAGCGAGAAGATCTTCACGCTGCATCGGGGCAAACGTCCGCTGCTGGTGAGCCTGCCGCATGTCGGCACGGAAATACCCAAAAAAATGCAAGCCGACTACGTGCCGCACGCGCTCGAAGTCGAAGATACCGACTGGCACCTCGCGTCGCTCTACTCGTTTGCGAAACACATCGGTGCGAGCCTGATCGCACCGAAATACTCTCGCTACGTGATCGATCTGAACCGCCCGCCGGAAAACACGCCGATGTACGCGGGCGCCAACAACACCGAACTCTGTCCTACGCGGTCGTTCGGCGGTCAGCCGATCTACGTGGAGGGCCACGAGCCGGACGAGGCCGAAATCGAGTTCCGCCGCCGCACGTACTGGCAGCCGTATCACGACACGCTCGGCATCGAACTCGCCCGCATCAAGGAACAGCACGGTTACGCCGTGCTTTGGGACGGTCATAGCATCAAGTCGGTGCTGCCGTGGCTGTTCGAAGGCAAGCTGCCCGACCTGAACCTTGGCACCGCCTCCGGCACAACCTGCGCGCCCGCGCTGGTGCAGGCACTGGGCCACCTGCTCGAAACACACGGCAAGTTCACGCACGTGGTGGACGGACGCTTCAAGGGCGGCTACATCACCCGCCACTACGGCCGTCCGCACGACAACGTGCACGCGGTGCAGCTCGAGATGTGCTTTTCCAGCTACATGCTCGAGGAGCCGCCGTACATGGTCGACGCCGCGCGCGCGGGCAGGCTCCTGCCCGTATTGCGTTCGTTGCTTCTTACCGCTTTGGCGTGCGACCTTCAGCCCGAAGTCTCCACTCCCCCGCTAGCGGGGGGCGCAGGCGGGGTTGCGTGAAGCGCCAGCTTCACGCCGCCGGAGCGGGGCGCGCCTGCCAGCGCGCCACGACTGCCAGGGTGGGGGCGCGCGTATGAAGTCCCTCTGGGCAAAAACCGCCTGGCTCAACAACAAGTGGCAAAGCAACGTCCTCCTGCGCGTCGATACCGCTGGCCGCTGGTCCGAAATCACTCCAAACATCGGGCAGCCTCCCGCAGACGCCGAGGTCCTTCCCGGTCCCATCCTGCCGTCGCTGGTCAACGCCCATTCGCACGCATTCCAGCGCGCCTTCGCCGGCCTGGCCGAACGCCGCGAGTCCGAAGCCGACGATTTCTGGTCCTGGCGCGACCGCATGTATCGGGTAGCGCTGCGCATCACACCGGAACATCTGCGTGCAATCGCAGCGCATCTTTTTGTCGAACTGCTGCGCGGCGGCTACACGCACGTGTGCGAGTTCCATTACCTGCAGCACGATCGCGACGGCAAGCCATACGCCGATCCGCTCGAACTCTCGTGGGCGATCGCGGACGCGGCGCAGGCGGCCGGCATCGGCCTCACGATGTTGCCGGTGCTCTACGAACGCGCCGGCTTCAAGCAACCGCTGCTGCGCGACGATCAACGCCGCTTCCGCACGTCGCCCCAGAGCGTGTGGGCCGCGCAGCACACGATCAACAAAAGCGGTCGTCCGCTGCTCAACGCGGGCGTTGCGATCCACTCGCTGCGCGCCGCAGCGCCCGAGTCGATAACGATGTTGCGCAAGCTCGCCGAGGGTTTCGACGGCCCGATCCACATCCACGTCGCCGAGCAGAGTGTCGAAGTCGACGACTGCCTGTCGAGCACCGGCGCGCGGCCGATTGAATGGCTCGCGCGCGAGCGGCTGCTCGACCAACGCTGGTTACTTGTCCATGCGACGCACAGCGTTCCGAGCGAGATCGCAGCAGTAGCCGCGGCCGGCGCCGGAGTGGTGATCTGCCCAAGCACCGAGGGCAACCTCGGCGATGGTCTGTGCGACCTGACTGGATGGCTCGATGCCGGCGTTCCGCTCACGCTTGGTTCGGACAGCCACGTCACGCGCGAGTGGCGCGAGGAGCTACGCTGGCTCGACTATGGACAACGGCTCGTAAAACGCCAGCGCAATGTCGCCGCGGCGCCGAAGACCAGTGAACCTTCTACCGCGCAGCGCCTGTTCTCGCGTGTGCTCGCAGGCGCCGCTGCTGCCGGCCAGGCAGGTTGGGGTTTGCAGGTCGGCGCGCGCGCTGATGCGTTGATCGTCGATACACAGGGCGCAAGCCTTTTGGGTGTTCCCGCCGCGAACCTGCTGGACGCTCTGGTCTTCTCCAGCCCAGGCCGACCCTGGCGCGACGTGATGGTGGCTGGTCGATGGGTGGTGCAGGATCATCGACACGCCACCGCGGATGCCACCGCGCGCAACTTCGAAACGGCGATGGGCGAGATCTGGCGGGAGACGGGTACCTAGGCAGCGCCTTCATTTGCGCGGACCAAGCACCTCCGCCAGCGTCCGCCGCAGCCAGGCGTTGGCCACATCGGCGTGAAACCGCTCGTGCCAGTGTTGCTTCACTGCGAACGGCGGCAGATGCAGTGGCGGATCGAACAAACGCACGCGTTCCTGCTGCGCCAGTGCTTCGGAATGACCGCTCTCGCATAATCGCGCATGATCGTTCATCTGGTTGACGGAACCTACGAGCTGTTCCGGCACTTCTACGGCTTGCGTCGCTTCAACGACGGCGAGGATCGGCCGTTCGGCGCGGCGGTCGGTGTGCTGCAGACCCTGCTGCAGATGATCGAGCAGGGCGAGACTTACCTCGCGGTTGCGACCGATCACGTGATCGAATCGTTTCGCAACGACCTCTGGGCCGGCTACAAGACCGGTGAAGGGATCGACCCGGTGCTTTTTTCGCAATTCCATCCGCTCGAAGAAGCGATCGGCGCGATGGGCGTCGCGGTCTGGCCGATGGTCGAGCTCGAGGCGGACGATGCGCTTGCGTCGGGCGCGCGTATCGCTGCCGAAGACCGGCGGGTGGAGAAAGTCTGCATCTGGACGCCGGACAAGGATCTTGCGCAGTGTGT
>Ga0137410_10003261_pt1 | contig 10992 bp, 10 predicted proteins | sample CZODoug1_16funga_FD_108878 | JGI IMG/M metagenome (GOLD analysis project Ga0137410, IMG submission 108878) | Vadose zone soil fungal communities from Angelo Coast Range Reserve, California, USA - CZODoug1_16fungal (Illumina Assembly) | ecosystem: Environmental > Terrestrial > Soil > Vadose zone... | reverse complement strand
GATCCATGTCTCCAATCACGCCCATGCTCGAGCGAGCGTCCACGGCCTTCTCCACTTCCTCCGGGACCGAGATGTTCACGATGACGAGCTGCGGCAGGTCCAGCCCATACTCCTTGTCGATCCGGGCCAGGACGGCGCGTCTCAAGCTCTCCGAGAGCCGCACATAGCTGGAAGCCAGGTCGACGACCGAGATCTCGGTTGTCGCCACGAGGCTCGAGAATTCTGATGCGATGATCGAGCGGAGAAGCACGTCGATCTCGTCGGCCTCGAAGGAGCCGTCGGTTCCGACCAGCTCCTTGAGCAGCGCCTCGGGCTTCGAGGCCTTCAAGGCATAGGTGCCGAAGGCGCGGACCCGCAGCGGCCCGATCGAAGGATCGCGAAGCAGCACGGGATGTGGCGTGCCCCATTTGAGCTCGGTGATCTGGCGTGTGGCGACAAAGTAGATCTCGGCCTTGAAGGGGCTGTTGAATCCAAACTCCCAGCCGCGAAGTGTCGTGAGCACGGGGAGGTTCTTCGTGACCAGCTCGTGGGTTCCCGGCTGGAACACGTCCGCGAGACGTCCGCGATCCACGAAGACCGCCATCTGACCCGGTCGCACGACGAGCCTGGCCCCGTTCTTGATCTCGTTCTGGTAGCGGGGAAAGCGCCAAACCAGCGTGCTCCGGTTGTCGTCGATCCACTCGACGATGTCCACGAACTCGGCGCGCAGCTTGTTCACGAATCCCATTCTGTCCTCCTGGTTCGGTCCGTGGGAGGAGGCGAATCAGCCTCGCCTTCTCTCATTCAGGAGATGCTCGAGTAAATCCCCGATGCTCGTCAGTGCCCGGCCGGGTCCAAACGCGATCGCGCGCTCCCGGGCCCTCGACCTCGCGCGCTCCTCGACGAGAAGCTGCTCCGCGGCCAGGATGGCCGCGGTTCGCGCGGGGTCCGCCGGGAGGACGCCTCTTTCAACCTCGCCTCCGGCCTCTGCGCGATCGAGGCCTCCCTCCACGACGAACGCCGCGATGTCTTCCATCTCGTGCGAGTCGAGCCAGGTCCCGTGGCTCCCGCACCAGTCGACCACCACGCCGGAGCGGTTCCCGAAATTCTTCCGCTGCATCCTCCCGCCGCATTCGGGACAATGGCGGTACACGACCTCCGCCTGCCACGCCGACTGCCTATCCCGCGTCACGCGCGCCGGTGGCGGGCTCGTACGCCTTCGCTCCTGGACGCGATCCACCAGCCGGTCCATGACGTCCCCCGGCGCCCAGAGACCGAGGCACTGGGGGCATTCGTCCACCCAGAGGCCCCCGACGCTCCGAGAGGCAAGGTGGATCCCCGTGCAGACCGGGCAGTCCAGGGCCTCCCCGCGCACACGCAGGGGCTGCGGAAGGAACGCCAGCCCGCAGGCGGTGCAGTGCCGGGCTCCCTCCGGGTTTCGCGCGTAGCATTCCGGGCATACCGGGCCCGAAGGCTCGGCCTGGCGTGTGACTTCCGCCTGGCAATACGCGCACGTTCGCTCCGCCCCGCGGAGGAGCGCCCCGCACGAGGCGCAGCGCCGCACGGCGGAGTCCCGGGGAGCCGGTGGCAGGGCCGGGAACGTCGTACCGCAGCGGCACGCGACCGTATCCGCGGTCAGGCCGGACACGTCGTACTGGGCGTGGCAATTCGGGCATGCGACGAGCTTCACGGACCCCTCCGGGGTGTGCAGAGCTATCCCCCGGTCTCATCGGCGGATGGCCAGGCCTTCTTGACCTCGTCGCGAGGAAGGCAGACGATTATCGGTGGAATTCAAGTCCCCGCCCCTTGCCGCTCGGACCATGAGGGCTCCATGAATTTTCCACGGCCCCTGAAGGATCAACCCCTGTCGATCGCCCTATTCATCGCGCTTCTCTCGCTCGCCCTGCTCTCCTGCTCGCGAAAGGAGAGCGTTCCCGAGAGCCAGACGACCGCGCAATCGACGACGACCGAGACGCATAAAGTCCACGTGAGGAGCATCGATCTGGGGCGGGGGTTGACCTCGGACCGGAGGGTGATCACGACCGATCAGCCCTTCACGCCAGGGGACACGATCTATGCGGCCGTGGTCCTGGCACCGCCCGTTCCGCCTTCTCAGGTCACGGCGCGGTGGAGCTCTGCGGACGGGCAGGTCGTGTACGAATCGACCCTGCCCGCGACGCCCGGTGAAACGGAAGCGGTCATGCAGTTCAAGATGGTGAAGCCCGCGGGAATCCCGCCGGGCACCTACAAGGTGGAAATCCTGGTGGACGGCCAGGTCGTGAGCAGCAAGGAGTTCACGGTCACGGCCCCCTGAGGAAGGAGAGACAAATGGCGGTAACCACGAAGATTCCGGAGGCGCAGCTCTTTGGTTATTTCGATCAGTTCACGAAGCGCTTTCTCCGCGACGATTCCCCCGAATACGCGTCGGTCGAGGTACTCTCTCCCGATTGGGGAGAGCAGATCGAGTCCGAGGGAGAGCTGCTCATCGGGATCACCTACGATCACAAGAAGAAATCGCTCGAATTCGAGCTGGAGTCCGGGGACCACCGCGTCTACCAGCCCAGAGAAGTGTGGGTGCTGGAGGAGCAGGACGGATTCGTCAGCAGCATCGAGGTCGTCCCGCCGGACGGGCCGAAGGAAATCGTGACGGTGAAGCGGGCGGGACAAAAGAGAAGATAGACTAGTTGCCCTGCAGCCTCCTCGCGATGTCGCGGCCGAGATCGACCGCCTGAGCGACCTGACGCGAGTCCCGCATCCATTGGGCGGTCCAGGTATTCGCGCTCATGGTCCCGTTGTCGCGGCGCAGCCACTCGCGCCACGCGATCGGGCATCCCACGCCCGTGAGCGGGATATCGTCGGCCACGAATCCCTCCATTTCCCCCTCGCGCAAGAGAAGGCGGGGTCCGGTCCAGATGCGGCGCTCGTTTGCGGGCGCGGGCGCGAGCCCGTACCACGTGAGCGTTCCGTAGTAGCGCATGCGGTCCTCGCGCAGGGCCGGAGCGGCCCCGGCCGCCCAGTGCCCGCGATGGTCGAGTAGGCTGGCCCAGTCCTCGATCGCGCAGAAGTCACTGCTCGTGAGATCGCAGGTATCCTGGGCCGCGCGCCTCACGGCTTCGGCAAATGCCAGCATGGTGTGTGCGTCGCGTCCTCGCCCGAGCGAATCCAGCCGCGCGGCCTCCTGGGGGATGAACCGGTCGCTGTCGCTCAGCGCGAGCCGGAAGAAATTCGCGTAGACTCGCTGCATCCCGCGCACGGAGGCGAACCGATCGGCGTCGCTCTCGCGCGCCATCAGCACCGGCTCGAGGAGCACGCGGCGCCAGGCCTCCCGCGTGATCATGTGCCCCATCCCCGGAATGGTGAGGACGTGCTTCTGGACAGCCGGATTGGCCAGCGATGTGCTCCAGGTCGCCGCGCGGTATCCGACCGAATAGCCCGAGAGCGTTCCCAGGATGACGCTCACGGTGGAGACGGGCTTCACGAAGTCGAGGGTGGTGCGATAGAGCTCATCGAACTGGTCGGGAAGGAGCGCGTGATCGGAGGAGTCGGGAAGCTCGAGCCAGAAGCCGCGATCCACGTGGCCTCGGATCCGGAGCGCACGATAGCGCGTACCGCTGATCGAGCGTCCGTAGTCGTGCCCGCGGACGGGCGGCAGGAAACGGCGCGCATCGACGTCGTACTGGCTGAACACGCGGCCGCGCGACGAGAGCTCGACGACGAACCGCGCGCTCGTGTCCGAGGGGGACTCCCGGTAGGAGAGGACGCTCATGTTCTCGAAGAGCTCCTCGAAAGGGATCGCCGTGGGATCGTGGATGGAATGCTTGCCCGCCCAGAATCCGAACGCCGCCAGCGCGAGCAGAATCACCAGGAGCTTGCTCTGGAGCATGAGCCTCGCGACCGGCAGGGCGTGCTTGACGACCCGTGAACCGAGCTTCTTTTTACCCAAGTGGGCTCCGTGACGTTGAATGGTGCGGGCTTGCGCCGTCGGCGCGTCTCCACGGAGAGCCGCGGAGGGACGGCGCATAGGGGTTATCGGCGGGAAACGGGGCCTTCTTCAGGCAGGGTCTAAGCTTCTAGGGCACAATGCGTTGTGGCTACTTCTGCGGGCCCGCGACTTCGTAGAGCCTGCGCGCGGCCATCAGATGCCGCATGGCCTCGTCGCGCCGCCCCCGGCTCTCCATGAGGAGCCCGAGGTTGTAATGCGCGTCGGCCGCGCCGTCCGGGTCGCGCGCGATCGCCTGCGCGTAGGCCTGGATGGCCTCGTCCTCGTGCCCGCGGTCCTCGAGCAGGACCGCGAGATTGAAGTGCGCGATCGCGTCGTTCGGGTCGCACTGCACCGCGTGGCGATAGTGCATCTCGGCTTTCCCCAGCTCGCCGGCCTCGTGCTCGAGTCTTCCGAGGTTCAAGTGCGCGTCCGCCAGGCCGGGGTCGAGGGCGATCGACTGCATGTAAGCCTGCCGCGCTTCGAGGGGGGAGGTTTCCTCGAGCTCGCACGCGAGGTGGAACCACTGCTCGGCCGTGGGGGCCGACGGCTCCACGGCCGCGGCTGCCGGGCTCTCCGCCTCCGTGACGGCGGAGGCCGCGGAGGCCGCAACCTCGGACGCCGCAGGCGCGGGGATCGCATACGCGGCATCGACGACCCTGGGCGACCCCGGGGAATCCACCATCGCAAGCGTGGGGAGCGCCTCCGCCCGCGCCGCAACCTCCTCCGCGTCAAAATCGAGCAGGAACTGGCCGGAGTCGGGTTGCCAGGTCGCGTTCTCGTCCCAGGCAACCGCGCGCGCGCCGTCGGCGAGAATTCTCACGCTCGTCAGGGGCAGGTCCGCGGCGAGCTGGCGGCGAAGCGATGACCAGACCCGCCGGACCCGGCGGGCGGGAATCCCGGCGTCGAGCAATCCTCGGGTCGTGCGGAGGAGTAGAAGCTCCTGGAAGGTGAATTCGGTGCGCTCGCCCGCTCCGCGCTTCGGCTCGAGGCCGCCCAGGCGGGCCCAGCTTCGAACACGTGTCTCCGTCGTCGCCAGTATTCGAGCCGCCTCGCGTGTGGAATAGTGCTTCGTGGCGTCCGTGCTCAACCGCTCTCCCGCTAGCGTGATGCTCTCTTGCCTTCCTTCGCTGACGGCGCGGTGCGGCTCGACTTCGCGGCCGGCTTCTTGGCTACGGTCCGACCTTCCTTCGAGACGCGGTTCTCGAGGCTCTGCTTCAGAGCATCCATGAGATCGATCACCTGAGCGCGCTGCTCTTGGGGTCCGATCGACGTGATTTCCTTCCCCTCGACCTTCGACTCCACCACCTCCAGGAGCCGGTCGCGGTATTCATCGTGGTACTGCTCGGGCTTGAACTCCTTGGTCGATAGCTCTTCGATCAGACGCTGGGCCAGCTCCAGCTCGCCGGTCTTGATCTTGGCGTCGGCGCCCTTGTCGATCTCGCCGAAATCCCGGACCTCGTCGGCATAGTACATCGTGTGGAGCATGAGGCCGTCCTGGCTGGCGCGGATCAGGACCAGGTTCTCCTTGCCGCGCATGACGAATTTCGCGAGCGCGACCCGGTCCATCTTGACCATCGCGTCGCAGAGAAGCCGGTACGCCTTGTCGCCCCCCTTGTCGGGGCCCAGGTAGTAGGTCTTCTCGAAATAGATCGGATCGACCTTCTCGAGCGGCACGAACTCGGCGATGTCGATCATCCGCGTGGCCTCGGTCTCGAGCTTCTTCAGCTCCTCCTCGGTGAAGCGCACGTACTGCTCCTTCGCGAATTCGTATCCCTTGACGAGGGAGGTGCGTTCCAGCACTTCGTTGCAGGTGGGGCAGATCTGCTGCTGCTTGATCCGGCCGCCGCATTTCTCGTGGAGTAGATTGAACGAGAGACTTTCCGAGGAAGCGGCCGTGTACATCTTGACCGGGATCGAGACCAGGCCGAATGAAAGCGTGCCGGATCCGATTGAATGTGGTGGCATCTTGTATTTTCCTCCAATGGAGACTACCCGGACGCTAACACCATGCTTTGATATACTTCAACCCCGAGTCCAATATCGGACCACGTGGGCCCCGGCTTTAGCGCCACAGGGCCTGTCCCGAGGCCAACATAGCCGTGAGCTCTACCCGTAACCCCCGACTCGAAAATTACCGGAAGAAGCGGGATCCCGCCCGCACGCCCGAGCCCTTTGACGGGGGCGCTCCGCCTGCCCGCCAGCCCGTCGCCGAGGCAGCGCCCACCTTCGTCGTGCAGAAGCATTGGGCGCGCAACATGCATTACGACCTGCGCCTCGAGCTGGACGGCACGCTCAAGAGCTGGGCGGTGCCCAAGGGACCTTCGACACGCGTCGAGGAGAAGCGCCTGGCCGTCCACGTCGAGGATCACCCGCTCGAGTACGGCTCCTTCGAAGGGGTGATCCCCACTGGCAACTACGGGGCAGGCTCGGTGATCGTGTGGGACCGCGGCTGGTTTCGCTCCTTCAAGCCGGAGGATCCGCTCGAGCAGTACGAGCGAGGCAAGCTGGAGCTGGAGCTCTTTGGATTCAAGCTTCGCGGGCGGTGGACCCTCGTACGCATGGGGAAGAAGGACAAGGAGTGGCTCCTGCTCAAGAAAGCCGACGGGGCGGCGACCGAGAAGGAGGCCATCGACCGGTATCCGGAGTCCGTCATCACCGGCCTGACGGTGGAGGAGATGCGGGACGTGCAGGGCACGCTCGCCGCCCTGCGCGAGCGGGTCGAGTCGCTCAAGGCGCCGAAGGGGGATCTTAAGCCACGCGACATTTCTTTGACCCTCGCCACGCTGGCCGAGCGTCCGCCCTCGGGCCCGGACTGGTGCTTCGAGATCAAGTATGACGGCGTGCGGGTTCTGGCCGCGCGCAAGGGGGACGAGGTCCGGCTCATCGGCCGGAGCGGTGAGGAGATCACGAAGCGCTATCCCGAGATCGCCGCGGCACTGCGCGCGCTTCCCGTCCCGAGCTTCGTGCTCGACGGCGAGATCGTGGCCGAGGACGAGACCGGTCGGCCCAGCTTCCAGCGCCTCCAGTCGCGGATGCACCTCAAGGGTCCGCGCGACATCGAGGCCATGATGACACGCGTGCCGGTGCGCGGCATTTTCTTCGACTGCCTCGGGCTCGAGGGGCGCGACCTGAGGAAGCTCGCGCTCGTGGACCGGAAGGAGCTCCTCGCACGTGTCGTGCCTCCGCTCGGGACGGTCCAGCGATGCGACCACGTGCTCGAGCACGGGGAGGCTTTCTTGGAGGCGGCGTCCGAGATCGGCCTGGAAGGAATCGTGGCGAAGCGGCTGGCCAGCAAGTACTCCGGCCGCCGCACGCCGGACTGGATCAAGGTGAAATGCGACCGCCGGCAGGAGTTCGTCATCGGGGGCTACACCGAGCCGCAGGGCTCCCGGGCGAGATTCGGCGCGCTGCACGTCGGCCTCTACGAGGGGTCAGGCCTTGTGTATGTGACCAAGGTCGGCACGGGCTTCGACACCCGGACACTCGACTCCATCGCCCACGCGCTCGAGCCGCTCGCGCGTGAGACTTCGCCGTTTGCGGTCGGGAGTCCCACCGGACGGGGGAATCATTGGGTCGAGCCTCGCCTGGTCTGCGAGGTTCGGTTCACCGAATGGACCCGCGAGGGAGGGTTGAGGCATCCGACCTTCCTCGGCCTGCGAACCGACAAGCGCCCCGAGGACTGCCGCCGCGAGGAACCGGTGCGGACCGAGGAGCCGCCGGAGGAGAACGCGCCGCAGACGGAGACGCCGCCGGCGGGAACGCCGCGGGACAAGGCGCCGCCGGCGGCAAAGCTCTCCGCCGGGGCATCGCGCGCGGGAGCCGGCCACGAAGTTCGCATCACGAACGTCCGGAAGGTGTTCTGGCCGGAGGAGGGCTACACCAAGGGGGACCTCATCGGCTTCTACGAATCGATGGCGCCCCTGCTCCTGCCGTACCTGCGTGATCGCCCCGTCGTGCTCACGCGCTATCCCGACGGGATCAAGGGGAAGTCCTTCTTCCAGAAGGATGCGCCCGTGTACGTGCCCGACTGGGTGCGGACGGAGACCGTCCACTCCGGCGACGGCGAGCGCGACATCCGGTACTTCGTGATCGACAATCTGGAGTCGCTGCGCTACGTCGCGAACCTCGGCACGGTTCCGCTCCACGTCTGGAGCGCGCGCGTGAGCTCCCTCGAGAATCCCGATTGGCTGGTGCTGGATCTGGATCCGAAGGAAGCGCCCTTTGCGCACGTGGTGCAGGTGGCGCGGGCCCTGAAGACCATCCTCGATGAGCTCACGCTACCGAGCTACATCAAGACCTCGGGCGCGACCGGACTTCACGTCCTGATCCCGATGGGCCGGCGGTACACGCACGAGGAGACCCGCACATTCGCGCGGCTGCTCGCGATGCTCACGGTGGACGCGGTGCCCGAGATCTCCACCGTGACGCGCTCCATTCAGGGTCGCGCCGGCAAGGTCTACGTGGATTTCGGGCAGAACGGGCGCGGGAACACGATCGTCGGTCCCTATTCGGTGCGTCCTTTGCCCGGAGCGCCCGCATCCTGCCCTCTCCGGTGGGACGAGGTGACAGCGCGGCTCGATCCCGCGCGCTTCACGATCCGGACGATACCGAAGCGCTTCGAGAGCATGGCGGATCCCATGATCGAGGTGCTCGGGGATGGAGTGGACATGGGCTCGGCGATCGCGTCGATCGAGCGCCGCGTGAGGAAGGGCCCGGGCCGAACGAAGGGCCGGGAATGAGCGGCGCCGCAGCCGAGCTGAAATTCCAGGCGAGCCGATCCGCCGGCGAGGTTTCCGCGCTTCTCGTGAGGCCGGAACCCGCACGGTGGATGATGGTGCTGGGGCACGGCGCGGGAGCGGGCATGAGGCATCATTTCATGGAGGACATCACGGCGGCGCTCGCCTCCCAGGGGGTCGCCACGTTTCGCTACCAGTTTCCCTACGTGGAGAAAGGCGGGTCGCGGCCTGATCCGCAGCCGGTACTCCTCGCAACCGTGCGCTCGGCGGTGGACGCGGCCCGCGCCGCGGCGGGCGGCCTGCCGCTTCTCGCGGGCGGGAAATCGATGGGGGGACGAATGACGTCGCTGGCGGCGGCCAAAGAGTCGCTGGATGGAGTCAAGGGAATCGTGTTCTTTGGGTTTCCCCTCCACCCCGCAGGGGCGCCCGCCGTCGAGCGGGGCGAGCATCTCGCGCGCGTATCGGAGCCGATGCTCTTCCTGCAGGGCACGCGCGACAAGCTCGCGGACCTCGATCTGCTGCGCCCGGTGATCGAGCGGCTGGGCCCGCGGGCTACGATGCACGTGATCGAGGGCGGGGACCACTCCTTCGAAGTGCTCAAGCGCTCCGGCCGAAGCGGGGCCGAGGTGCTCGAGGAGCTGGCGAGGACGACCGCGGCGTGGGCAGCGCGGCTGAACGTGTGACCGTCGACGGAGAAAGGGGCGCGCATGAGAATTCGGGCCGGCACCAGCGGGTGGTCGTACAAAGAGTGGAAGGGCTACTTCTATCCCGAGAAGCTGGCGGCGAAGGACATGCTGCGCTACTACGGCGAGCGCTTCCCGACCGTGGAAGTGAACAACACCTTCTACCGGATGCCGAACACCGCCGGTCTAGAGAGCTGGGCCTCGCAGGTGCCCGACGACTTCACGTTCGTGCTCAAGGCGTCGAAGCGGATCACGCACGACAAGCGGCTCAAGGAGGTCGAGGATTCCGTGGGATACCTGCTCCGCACTTCCGCGGCGCTCGGAACGAGGCTGGGGCCCTTCCTGGTCCAGCTTCCCCCCAACATGAAGAAGGATCTTCCGAGGCTTCGCGACTTCCTCGCGAGCTTCCCCGCGCGCGCCGCGTTCGAGTTCCGCCACACCTCGTGGTTCGACGACGAGGTGTACGGCGCGCTGCGTGAGCGGAACGCCGCCTGGTGCGTGGCGGACACGGGGGAGGCGGGCGATCCTCCCTTCGAAGCGACCGCCGATTGGGGATATCTCCGGCTGCGGCGGGTGGCCTACGAAGAGGGTGATCTCAAGACGTGGGCGGACAGGATTCGCGCGCCGGGCTGGAGCGAGGTCTATGTGTTCTTCAAGCACGAGGAAGCAGGGACCGGACCCAAGCTTGCGTCCCGGTTCATGGAGCTTTGCGGGGTGACACGGTAGAGCCGCCGAACCACTCACCAACCGCGTCGATCTCCTCCGGCCCGAGCTCATGGCCCCCCTCGGCCCAGCGCAAATCGACCGCGGCTCCGGCTCGGCGGAGCAGGTCCGCGAGCGCCTCGACACGCTCGATCGCAGCATAGGGATCGCGACGGCCCGCCGCGATGAGCACGGGTTTACCCGAGAGGTCGGGCGGGCGAGCCGCGGTAAGCGGCAGCACGGCGCGGAGCAGCGCCCCGCCGGCGAGAAGCTGCGGATCCAGCAGGAACAGCGCCGCCGCCATGTTCGCGCCGTTCGAATACCCGAGCGCGAGCACGCGCGCGGGGTCGAAGCGGTAATGGTTCGCGGCCAGGCGCACGAACCGGCCGAGATCGCCGGCGCGGCGGATCAGATCCGCCTCGTCGAAGACACCGACGTCGAGCCGCCGGAAGAACCGCGGCATCCCGTTTTCCAGCACCTGCCCTCGGGGCGATAGCAAGCTCGCGTTGGGGGCGACACCCCGCCCGATGCCGACGAGGTCGTTCTCGTCGCCGCCCGTTCCATGCAGGAGGAGGACCGTGTCATCGTTCGAGCCCACCTCGAAGCGGTGGATGAACGCGAGGTCGGGTCCGGCGCCTCGCGGCGAGGAGTCCGGCCTCACGCGCCGCCGGCGACGGGTGCGGGACGGGGCGGCGAGAGCGTGGGGAGCACCGACTCGATTTTCTTCCGCTCGGGCTCGAGCCACGGCGGCAGGACGAGCGACTCGCCCAGGTGCGCCGGATCCTCATCCACGGCGAAACCGGGACCGTCCGTCGCCAGCTCGAAGAGAACTCCGCCCGGCTCGGTGAAGTAGACCGACTTGAACCAGAATCGATCGATGACCGGCGTGGGGCGCCGGGCCGCCGCTTCG
>Ga0137410_10003257_pt1 | contig 10996 bp, 6 predicted proteins | sample CZODoug1_16funga_FD_108878 | JGI IMG/M metagenome (GOLD analysis project Ga0137410, IMG submission 108878) | Vadose zone soil fungal communities from Angelo Coast Range Reserve, California, USA - CZODoug1_16fungal (Illumina Assembly) | ecosystem: Environmental > Terrestrial > Soil > Vadose zone... | reverse complement strand
GGCGAATTCGTCATGAGCACGACCGGGCGCGCGCGCCCGTCCGAATACGGCGAGGCGTCGATCAAAGTCTTGAAGGGGCTGGAGCCGGTCAAGCAACGGCCCGGCATGTACACACGCACCGATAGTCCGTTGCACATCGTCCAGGAAGTCATCGACAACGCTTCGGACGAATTGCTGTCGGGCTTCGGCCAGCACATCGATGTCACGGTCAACCTTGACGGCGGCATCAGCGTCGAAGACGACGGCCGCGGCATTCCGGTCGGTTTGCATCCGGAAGAAAAGGTGCCGGTGCTCGAGATCGTCTTCACGCGCCTGCATGCAGGCGGCAAATTCGACAAGCGGACCGGCGGCGCGTATTCGTTTTCCGGCGGACTACATGGCGTCGGTGTGTCGGTGACCAACGCACTATCGTCGCGGCTGGACGTGACGGTATGGCGCGACGGCAAGCAGCACACGATCAGCTTCGCCGACGGCGACGTCAGTGCGCCGCTCACATCGCGCGCCCATCGGGGCCAGAAGGGCAAGGAAGATAAATCGAAGGCGGACAAGGCGAGCGGAACGCGCGTCACGGTCTGGCCGAATCCCAAATACTTCGATACGGCCGTGGTCCCGATCGATGAGCTGGAGCGCCTGTTGCGCAGCAAGGCTGTGCTGTTGCCCGGATCCGAAGTCTCACTAACTGTCGCCAAGACCGGACGCGTCCAGCGCTGGCGCTACGACGGCGGTTTGCAGGAATATCTGCTCGCCCTAGTCGGAACCGAGCCCGTGATTCCACTCTTTGAAGCGCAGGCGTATGCCGGCGATGACGATGAAGTGTTCGCGGCCGGCGAAGGCGCGCATTGGGTCATCGCCTGGACCGAAGAGAGCCCGCCGGCGCGCGAATCATTTGTCAATCTGATTCCAACGCCCGCCGGCGGCACCCATGAATCGGGACTGCGCGAAGGAATGTTCAACGCCGTGCGCGCGTTCGTCGATGCGCACAGCCTGCTGCCTAAAGGTCTGAAACTCTTGCCCGAGGATGTTTTCGCGCGCGCGAGTTTTGTGCTCACCGCGAAAGTGCTCGACCCGCAGTTCCAGGGTCAGATCAAGGAACGGCTCAATAGCCGCGACGCCGTGCGGCTGGTGTCATCGCTGGTGAAGCCGCAGCTGGAATTCTGGCTCAACTCACAACCTGAGCACGGCCGCAAACTCGCTGATCTCGTGATCCGCCAGGCGCAGGCGCGCGCACGCGCGGCGCAGAAAGTCGAGAAGAGAAAAGGCTCGGCAGTGGCGGTGTTACCCGGCAAGCTCACTGATTGCGAATCGACCGACCTCGCACGCAATGAGTTGTTCCTGGTCGAAGGCGATTCCGCCGGCGGTTCGGCGAAAATGGGCCGCGACAAAGAGTTCCAGGCGATCTTGCCCCTGCGTGGCAAGGTGCTCAACACCTGGGAGGTCGAGCGCGACCGCTTGTTTGCCAACACTGAAGTGCACGACATCGCCGTGGCGATCGGTATCGATCCGCACGGCGCTGCCAACATCGTCGACTTATCCACGCTGCGCTACGGCAAGATCTGCATCCTGGCAGACGCCGACGTTGACGGCTCGCATATCCAGGTGCTGTTGCTCACGCTGTTCTTTCGCCATTTTCCGAAGCTGGTCGATGCCGGCAATGTCTTCGTCGCGCGACCGCCGCTGTTCCGCGTCGACGTGCCGGCGCAGGGCAAGCGGCCGGCGCGGCGCCTGTATTGCCTGGACGAAACGGAGCTCGCCGCGACGCTGGAAAAGCTGCGCGACGAGCACGTGCGCGAGGGCGCATGGGAGATCTTCCGCTTCAAGGGCCTGGGCGAAATGAATGCGGCGCAACTTTGGGAGACGACAATGAACCCGGATACGCGCCGCCTGCTGCCGGTGATGTTGGGTGACGCGGCGCTTGCCGATACGGTAGCGACGATGACAATGTTGATGGGGCGCGGTGAAGCGCCTGCGCGCCGCGCCTGGCTGGAGGAGCATGGCAACGAAGTTGAAGTAGACGTATGACGGCCGCTGGCAGTGAATACGCGTCTCTTGCCGTCGGGGACGTTGCTTGGCTCAAGTTCAGGTCAACGGCGTTGCTGTGTTGTCCTGCCAATTGAAGCGACCTCGACGCGCTGACGTACGTGGGCGTGGGGAAGCCGTGGCGTGATTGCGCCTGTGATGGCACTCGTCGTGGCGCCCGTAGTTGCGCCGGTCGTTGCGACCGAAATCGAGTCCCTGATCGCGCGCGTGCTTGCAGCCATAGAGGCACACCTGGATGCACCCGTGATTGCGCCGATACTCGGCCCATTCTCGATCGACACAAGGCGAGGCAAGTCGGCGATACTCGCGCCTTCCCAAAGCCGGAGAAGGCTGCGCCCGTGGTGAATCGCAGTTTGGAGTTAGCTACTGCAGTGGCAGCGATCGATGCGCGCCCCAGGCGCGAGGCCCCGTTGTTGGCGGGCTTGGGCGCCGTCCAGTTGGTCGCGCTGGCTGCGCTGGTCGTCGAATGGGTCGCCTACAAGTGGCCCGAGGCCTTGCGCAGCGTGCTGGGCAGTGACTCCAGCCTTTCGCTGGAACTGCTGCATCTGGTCGATTCATCATTGGTTGTCCTGGCGCTGGCGGCGCTCGCGGTCTGGTTGATCAAAGTTCGCCGCGAGCGCGATCGTGCGCAGCGCCAGTCCGCCGAAATCAGCAATGCGATCGAGCGCCTGAACATCGGCGTTGCGGTGTGGGACGAAAACGAGCGCCTGGTGTCGTGCAACGCCACCTATCACGGCTTGTATGCCGGTCTCGCGCCGCAGCTTGTCCCGGGCGCGACGTACCTGGACATCACGCGCGCCTACTTCGACCTCGCACCGAAAGATGTGATCGCCGGTCGAACCCTCGAGCAATTTCTCGCCGATGCCAGAAGCCTGCGCGCCGCCGGCCCGGTGTCGGAAATCGTCAGAAATGTCGGCGATCGCTGGCTCTTGATGACCGACGTTCAGATTCCGAATGGCGGGGCGATCAGCTTTCGCGTCGATCTGACCGATCAGCGATTGTTCGATCTGGAAATGCACAAGCGCCGCCGTGCGCTGGAAGAATCGGGCGATCTGACTGGGGACTGGTTCTGGCGCACGGACGCCGAGGGCCGCCTTGCTGAATTCTCTTCGACTTGGCAGCACCACATCCGCTACACCGAAGCGCAACTGCTCGGGAAACGGCGCGAGGAGATCCCGGGCTTTGAGGCGGATCCGACCGAACTCGACGCGCACAAGCAATTGATTGCGCAACACCGGTCATTCCCCTGGTTGCACTATCGTGCGCGTCGCGGCGACGGCACGCCGATCCGCATTGCAGAGACGGGCAAACCTCTGTTCGACGACAAGGGGCGCTTCCAGGGCTACTACGGCGCGGGGCGCGACACGAGCGAACTGGCGGCTGTGAACGACTCCTTGCGGCGCAGTGAGGAGCGGTTCCAATCGCTGGCGGAACTCGCTACCGAGTGGTACTGGGAAACCGATTCGCGCCTGCGCTTTTCTCTTGTCCAGGGACCACCCGGGGAGAAGGAGCAGCTTGAGCCGAAATTGATTGGCAGGCCGATGCAGTATCTGGGCGAACACGCGAACTTCGACTTTGATTGGCCGCAGATGCGGGAACACATCGAACGGCGCGAGGCGTTCCGGCGCGTGCTGTTTCATGTGCATCGAACCATGGCCGGCGCGTCCGGGTATTTCGAGGTATCGGCGATTCCCGTGTTCAACGGTGTGGAGTTCACTGGTTATCGCGGCCTGTGCTGGGACGTGACACAACGCGAATCGTTGATTGAAAAACTCAAGGACAGCGAGGCGCGTTTCCGCTCGCTGACGGCGTTGTCCTCGGACTGGTATTGGGAGATGGACGCCTCGCTGCGCTTCACCCGTCTTGAGCGCGGCAGCGGGCGCCAGACCAGTGACCCGGGTGAGGACATCATCGGCCACTATCGCTGGGAGCTGCCGGCAGAAATTGTGCAACCCGCCACCTGGGAGGAACACAAGACCTTGCTGCTAAACCGGCAGCCATTTCGCGATCTCATCCTGCGCCGCCGCCTCGCCGATGGCAAAGCCGTGTATCACACCACCAGCGGCGATCCGGTGTTCGGCGCGGACGGAGCGTTTCGCGGCTATCGCGGCGTTGGCAAGGACATCACGCAGCAGGTGCGCGCGCAAGAGCGGATCGAGCGCCTCGCGACCATCGATCCACTGACGCAATTGCCAAACCGGCAGACGTTCGACGAGCGCGCCGGACGCTTGCTGGAAAATGCCTATGCGAGCGGCAGCACGTGCGCCATTTTGTTTATCGATCTGGATAACTTCAGTGTGCTGAACAACGGCTATGGCCACCGCGTGGGCGACCAGGTGCTGGCGCGCGTGGCAGCGCGACTGCGCGAGGTCGTCGCCGAGCCGCACTTGCTTGGGCGCCGCGGCGGTGATGAGCTCGTGGTTCTGCTCGCCGATATCGCGCACAAGGATGCCGCCGAGGAAACTGCCCGGCAATTGATTCGCAAGATCAGTGAACCCATGGCGATCCTCGGCATGGAGCTCGCGATTACGTCTTCGATCGGCATCAGTTATTTCCCGCAGGACGGCGTTGACCTGGAGTCGCTGCTCAATGCCGCCGACGCGGCGATGTATCAGGCCAAGGACAATGGCGGCGAAACCTTTGTTGCTTTTTCGCCGGCGCTCGCGCGACGCGTCGAACTGCGCGTGCGCCTGGAACAGCGCCTGCGCAGGGCAATCGAGGCGCCGCGCGACTTCCGGCTGGTCTATCAGCCGATCGTCTCGTTCCCGGATGGCAAGATCATCGGCTCCGAAGCGCTGCTGCGATGGAAGGACGCCGAACTGGGTGAGATCGCGCCGGCTGAATTTATCGACATTGCCGAAGAGAGCGGGCTGATCGTGAGCCTTGGCGACTGGGTCCTGCGTGAGGCTTGCCGCTCGCGCCAGGTCTGGAGCAAATTGGGTCTCGAAATTCCGCCCACCGCGGTCAACATTTCTGCCAAGCAGTTGCGCCACCTCGGATTCGTCGGCCGCGTTCTCGAAACGCTGGCCGAATTTGAGGTGCTGCCTTCTGACCTCGAGTTCGAAGTCACCGAGACGACGTTGCTGGACCTGTCGGCGGTCTCGCTGGAAAATCTGATGCGGCTGAGCAACGCCGGCGTCAAGCTTGCGCTCGATGACTTCGGCGTCGGCTATTCGTCGTTGTCGCATCTGCGCGATCTGCCGATTCATCGCCTCAAGATTGATAAGAGTTTCACGATTGAATGCATGCGCAATGCGCGCACGCTGACGATCGTCAAGGCGGTCATCGAAATGGCGCGCAGCCTGGGCATCACGGTGACCGCCGAAGGCATTGAAACTCACGCGCAGCAGACGTGGATGCAGCACCTGGGTTGCGCGTCGGCACAGGGATTCTTGTTTGCCCGCCCGATGCCGCCCGATGAGTTCCTCAAGCATTTCCTAGATCAACGGGGAGTAGGCAGGGAACGTTCGTTGATGCACTGAAGCTCGCGCGCCGGTGCCAGATCGCGATCATGTCGCTGTCACGCCTAGCACCAGTCCGGCTGCCGCCAAAACCAACACCCCGGCAACGCGGTCGGTCCAGCGCGCAAAGCGTGGGTCGCGCGCGAGCGGCGCCGCCCGCGCGGCGAGCGCGCCATAGCCCGCGAGAATGAAGGCCTCCGGCAGCACTGAGCTCGCGGCGAGCAGCAGCATCTGCCGGCCGATGGCCAGGCGCGGATCGACAAACTGCGGCAGGATCGCGATGAAGAAAATGAGCGTCTTCGGATTGGCGAGTTGCAGCGTGAGACCGCTGAAAAATACGCGGCCTGCTGTGCGACCGCGCGCATTGCTGTTGGCGGCACTGATGGCCGTCCGCTGGCCAAATAGTGCAGCAAGCCCGAGGTAACCAAGATAGGCCGCGCCGATCCACTTGACCGCGACGAAGAACTCGCGCGATGCAACGAGCACTGCGCCCAAAGCGGTCGCCGACAACGCAAAGTAGATCGTGTTCGCTGCCAGTATTCCGGTCGTCGCCGCGGCCGCGCGCCGCGACCCCTGGGTCATGCCATAGGCGATCACCAGCAGCACGGCTGGGCCAGGCGTCAGACTCAAGGCCAGCTCGGTCGCGACATAGAGCCAGAACGTGTCCCAATTCACCCAGGGCACGAAGTTGCTCTCTGACGGATCGTGCGATGAGTCAAAATCCTAATGTTCCTTCCGTTCATGGCGGCAGCATTTTATGCAAGCGCGATCGTCGACTGCCGTCGCGCCGGCGAATGTTGTCGCCCGGGTTGCTGAATGCGGGATGCATGATCGCTCCGCTGCGGGCGCCCGGGGCGATTCCTTGTCGAGCACAGCGGCATGCTCATCGCCGCCAGCAACTGCACTTCGTCGCGCAGCTCGCAATACGGCGATTCGATGGCAGCGACTCAGGCCATCGCCACTGCTGGCTTGGACGCGAACACACGCTGCGCGAACTGGAGCAGGGCGGCACGTACGCCGTCCGGATTTTCGGCCATCAACGCGTGGCCTGTGCCGGCGAGCGTGACCACCGTCTTGGGTTGCGCGATCGCGGCAATCAGATCGGCCGCCGCGCGCGGCGGCGTCATCTGGTCGGCGCTGCCCAGCACGAGCAAAGCGGGCGCGCGCAGCGCGTGCGCTGCCTCGAGGCCGGCGCGATAGTTGTTGCACGCCGCGAAGTCGTTCGCCAGCACGTGCGCGCCGTTGCGCTGCGCGATCCGCTGCATCAGGCGCAGGTTGCTCCAGACGATGTTGAAACCAGGGCCGGGATTGCCCGGGCGGGCGGCAAACGGGGCGATGCCCGCGCGATGCGACCAGAGGTTGATCATCTGCATTGCCGCGTCGGGCGCAGCGCGCGTGGCGTCGAGCAGCGCATCCGCAACACGCATCGGCGCCGCCGTTGCGAGCAATGCGACGCCGGCAACGCCCGCGTCGATGCCGCGCGCGAGTTCCAATGCGATCAGCGAGCCCATGCTGTGACCCACGAGCAGCACGGCGTCAAGCGCCAAGGGTGCGAGCGCCGCGGCGACCCCGGCCGCGATCTCCTCGACTGAGGTCAAGGCCGGTCCATCGCTCGCGCCATGTCCGGGCAGATCAAACGTGAGCACCGAGTAACCGTGATGCGCGAGGTAGCGGCTCTGCAGGATCCAGACGCTGTGATCGTGCTGCGCGCCGTGCAGGAAAACGAAACACGGTTTCGCCGGGTCGAATGGTTTTCCACCCGTGTACGCGAACAACGCGGGTTGGGTTCCGAGTTTCATGCTTGGCTTGCTCGCGGATTGCTCATTCAGGACGTCTTTTGCGCGGCCTTGAGCGCCCGCGCCAGGTCATCGATCAGATCGTCGACGTCTTCCAGTCCGATCGACAGCCGGATCATGCCCTGCGTGATTCCGGCCGCAGCGAGTTCGTGATCGGGCACGCGGAAGTGCGTGGTCGACGCAGGATGAATCACCAGCGATTTGGCGTCGCCGACGTTGGCCAGATGCGAAAACACCTGCAGCGACTCGACAAATTTTCGCCCGGCCGCGCGCGCGCCCTTGAGATTGAAACTGAACACGGCGCCGCAGCCGCGCGGCAGCAGCGCCGCCGCGAGCGCGTGATCCGGGTGATCGGGCAACTCTGGATATTGGATCGACGCCACCTGAGCATGCGCCGCGAGATAGGCAACCACCTTGCGCGTGTTCTCGACGTGGCGCGCCATTCGCAGCGGCAACGTCTCCAGTCCCTGCAGAATCAGAAAGGCCGTGTGCGCGCTCATGCAAGCGCCAAAGTCGCGCAATCCTTCGCGCCGCGCACGCAGAAGAAAGGGCGCGACCGTGCTTTCTTCGCTGAAGTTCATACCGTGAAAACCTTCATAGGGCGCCGAAAGCGTTGCGAATTTGTCCGAGCCGACCCAATCGAAAGTGCCGCCATCGACCAACACGCCACCGATGGCGACACCGTGGCCGCCCAGGAACTTGGTGGCCGAATGGAAGATGAGATCGGCGCCGTGCGCAAACGGTTGCACCAAGTACGGAGTGGTGAATGTTGCATCGACCAGCAGCGGCAAGAGGTGTTCGTGTGCAAGTGCGGCGACGCGCGGAATATCGAGCACGTCGAGTCCCGGATTGCCGAGGGTTTCGCCAAACAGCAGGCGGGTATTCGGCCGGATCGCGGCGCGCCATTCATCGAGCGCGCGCGGATTGACAAACGTGGTCTCGATGCCGAAGCGCCGCAGCGTGTACGCGAGCAGGTTGTGCGAGCCGCCATAAAGCGCCCGGCTCGCCACCACGTGCGCGCCCGCGCCCATCAGCGTCACGAGCGCCAGATGCAGCGCCGCCTGACCGCTCGCCGTGGCGATGGCGCCCACGCCCTGTTCGAGCGCCGCGACGCGCTCTTCCAACACCGCCACGGTCGGATTGCTGATGCGGGAATAGACGTGCCCGGCGCGCTCCATGTTGAACAGCGCTGCCGCATGATCGGAATCGTCGAAGCAGAACGACGCGCTGGCGTAAATCGGTACGGCACGCGCACCGGTCACCGGATCGGGGCGCTGGCCGGCATGCAGCGCGAGCGTGTCAAACCCGGGATAGCGGGGAGCGGTCATGGCGCTGTGGGTCGGAGAGGGTAAGTTCGGCCGTTGCGTGCGAGTTTGCCTAACGGGCATAAGGGGCGCCGCTTGTGCCGACGAGAAGTCAGCGGACAAAGGCGATTAGCAAGCAGCGATTGATCGACGGTCGAACAACGACGCAACAGCGCGCGGGCAAGTTTCTGTGGCGCGGTTTGTCGATGCGCTATTGCGCCGGTCCGCGCGTCGCCGCTTCGGAGCTAGCCTCGCGATCGCCGATCCGCATTCAAGCGTGCGCGCCTCGGCATAATGCCATGCATGGATGCCCATGCGCCGCTGCGCGCCGACCTGTATCCCACGCTCGAACCATACGACACCGGCATGTTGCCGCTCGATGACGTGCACACGATGTATTGGGAAACGAGCGGCAACGCGCATGGTGTACCGGTGCTGTTTCTGCATGGCGGGCCCGGCGGTGGTTGCTCGCCGGAGCATCGCCGATTTTTCGATCCGGCGTTTTATCGCATTATTTTGTTCGATCAGCGCGGCGCTGGCAGCTCGACACCGGCGGGCGAAGTGGTCGCCAATTCGACCGCCCATCTCGTGCGCGACATCGAACTCTTGCGCGAGTACCTGGGAGTGGCAAAGTGGCTGATCTTCGGCGGCTCCTGGGGCAGCACCCTTGGCCTAGCCTACGGCGAGGCGTATCCGCAACGTTGCAGCGGCTTCATTCTGCGCGGCATCTTCCTTGGCCGGCAGTCTGAAATCGATTGGTTTCTGCATGGACTGCAGTACATCTTTCCGGAAGCATGGCGCAAGTTCATCGCAATGTTGCCGCCCGCCGAGCGAGATGATCCGTTGCGCGGTTACCTGAGGCGTCTTTTTGACCCCGATCCGGGCGTGCAAACCGCGTTCGCACGCACCTGGAGCGAATACGAGGGCAGTTGTTCAACTCTGTTGCCCAATCCCGATCTGGTGCGTCACTTCGCCGACGAGGCGCTGGCACTGGCGCGCCTGGAAGCGCATTACTTCGCGCACCGCTGCTTTCTCGCGCCGGACGAATTGCTCGCCAACTTGTACCGAATCCGCCATCTTCCTGCAGCGATCGTGCAGGCGCGCTACGACATGGTATGCCCGACCACCAATGCCGATGCGCTGGCGCGGGCTTGGCCGCGCGCGCGCTACGTCCTGGTGCCGGACGCCGGCCACTCCGTGTGGGAGCCTTCGGTCCGAGCGGCCGTCGTCCGCGAAGTGGAACGCTTCAAGCACGCTCTTGCGGCGTGAAGCCTGACCGGGTAGCGGTTCCGGGCCGATCCATTGGCGGATCCGCGCTTGAAGCTTTGCCCAAGCGACGCACAACGGGCGGTTGTCTGCCGCGCCGCGGTGGCATATGTGCGGGACCCGAATCGTCGGCGCGACCGTAGCCCGTGCGACATTGAATGAATTACGATGAGCACGCAACAGCAAAGCGTCGGCGCGAGCCATTGCTCGGCGGCCGCGGCGTTTCGGTTCCGGTCTGGATCGGACAAGGGGGAGCGCGATGAAGGTCAGCGACATTCTGCGGGTCAAGGGGAACACACTTTTTGCGGTCGCGCCGGAAAACACCCTTTGGCTTGCGGTGCAGACGATGGCGGAGAACGACATCGGCTCGGTAGTTGTAATCGAGCACGGAGAATTGGTGGGCATGCTCACCTTCCGCGAAGTCATCAAGCGCCTGCACGCGAACCAAGGCGCGGTGGGCGACATCGCGGTGCGCAACGTTATGGAGGAGGGGCCGCTGGTCGTGACGCCCGAAACGGACGTCAACGATGTGCGCCGCCTCATGCTCGAACGGCATACCCGCTACTTGCCGGTGCTTGAGGGCAAGACGCTGATGGGCGTGATTTCCTTCTACGACGTTGCACGCGCGGTACTGGAAGAGCAAAGTTTCGAGAACCGGATGCTCAAGGCCTACATTCGAGATTGGCCTGAGACCGAGTCCGCCAACGGTTGAGCGATTCCGCCCGCGTTGCCGTCGTCGGCGCCGGCATCGCCGGCCTTGCTTGTGCGTCGGCGCTCGCGACGCGCGGCGCCAACGTTACCGTCTTCGAAAAGAACCGCCTCGCGGGCGGACGCTTGGCGTGCCTAGCGACTGACGCCGGAACATTTGACGCTGGCGCCCAATACTTCACGATTCGAAACCATCGCTTCGAAGCCGCCGTGCAACGGTGGCTGGACGTTGGCCACGTGCAGCGCTGGGACGGACGCATGATTGCGCTGGCGCGCGGGACCGCGATCGACCGAACTCAATCCGCACATCGGTATGTCGGTGTGCCCGGCATGGGGGATCTCACGCGGCTGCTGTCCGCGGGTGTCAATCTCCAATTGAGCAAGCGCATCGTTGCGCTCGAACATCATCACGGACGCTGGTTTC
>Ga0137410_10003250_pt1 | contig 11011 bp, 7 predicted proteins | sample CZODoug1_16funga_FD_108878 | JGI IMG/M metagenome (GOLD analysis project Ga0137410, IMG submission 108878) | Vadose zone soil fungal communities from Angelo Coast Range Reserve, California, USA - CZODoug1_16fungal (Illumina Assembly) | ecosystem: Environmental > Terrestrial > Soil > Vadose zone... | reverse complement strand
GTCCGTGAAAGGCGAAGACATCACCCCGCTCTACCAGTTCCTGACGGACAAAGCCATGAATCCGCAAACGGGCGGAGAGATTCAATGGAATTTCACCAAGTTCTTGATTGGCCCTGACGGGCACGTCATTGCGCGCTTCGAGCCTGAGGTGACGCCGGATTCGACACGGGTAGCCTCGGCCATCGAAAAGGCGCTGGCCTCCCTCAAATCCTGAGCGAAACACGCCAGGCTCGATCTGTCTGCCGGTCAACGGACGCGAGAACCATGCGGGGTGCGACCGGCAGCTGCAACTGGCGATAGACGCCGCCGGCCCACCAATCCTAATGCCGATACTTTCGTTGCAAGACGTCTCGAAAGATTATTTGACGGATGGCCAGCCAGTGCATGCGCTCAGTGCTCTTTCGCTGAACATTGAGCGGGGCGAGTTTGTGGCGTTGGTGGGGCGGAGCGGCTGCGGAAAATCCACGCTGCTCAATCTTGCCGGGGCAATGGACTTTCCAACGTCGGGCAAGGTGCTTCTGGACGGAGTTTCGACGTCCTCCTTGAATGACGGCAGCTTGACCCTCCTGCGGCGCGAGAAGATTGGGTTTATTTTTCAGTCGTTTCAATTGCTGCACACGCTGACGGTCTTCGAAAACGTCGAACTGCCGCTGCTCCTCGCCGGGAAACACAACCCGCGCGAGGCGGCCCGCGAGCGGCTTGCCTGGGTGGAACTCGACGGCCTCGGCGATCGCTATCCTCACCAACTTTCCGGCGGACAGATGCAGCGTGTCGCCATTGCACGCGCGCTCATCCATTCACCGAGTATCCTGCTGGCCGACGAACCCACGGGCAATCTCGATACCACGACGGGCAATGTGATTCTTGAGTTGCTCCGGCGCCTCACGCGGGAGCAAAACACCGCGACCATCGTTGCGACCCACAGTCTCGAGGCCGCATCGCTTGCAAACACGCTCATGCGGTTGCGCGATGGAAAGATTGAAGAGGTCATTCGGCCCTGAAATGCCTCTTTTTCTGCTCTTTTACCGATTGATGGTGCGACCGCTTTTCCGCGAGCCGGTGAGGACCTTGCTGACGATCTTGGCTATCACCTTGGGGGTCGCGGTTGTCCTGGCCATCGATCTTGCGGGCGGTGCCGCCGCCGGCTCGTTCCGCAGTTCGATGGAAACGCTGGCAGGCGATAACGAATTGGAAATCGCGACGTCGGGAGGCGTACCGGAAAGCGTGGTTGGAATCCTGTCCACGCTGCCCTATTCGATTCGAGTGTCGCCGCGCATCGAGGACTATGCGGTGATCGCTGATACCAAGAAGTCGCTTCCCCTCATCGGACTGGATCTTGTCGCGGAAGGCAGCGCTTACGCGCAAAGTGAATCCCAAAATAGTGGTGCGCCTCCGACGCAAAGCGCATCTGAAAAGGTGTTCGAGCATCTGGGAGATGCGGACAGTATCTGGGTGGGTTCGAGCGTTGGGAACAAGACGGGCGACCGCGTCGAACTGCTCATCAACGATCAAGTCCGCAATTACACGGTGCGGGGCGTGTACCCGGATTCGAACGGCAACGAATCCGCAATTGTCACGGACCTCGCTGTCGCCCAACATGCACTAGCACGTTATGGCCGCGTCGATCGCATTCTCTTGAAAGTGCCTAGGACCCCCAGACTGGAAGACTGGCAGCAGCGTTTACGGACCGTGCTTCCCGCCGGCGTGGAAGTTCGCCCGCAGGGCACCGGTACGAACGAGAATCGCCGCATGCTGGCAGCTTTTCGCTGGAACTTGCGCCTCTTGAGCTACATTTCCTTGGTTGTTGGGGCTTTCCTTATTTACAACACGATCTCCGTCTCGGTTGTTCGGCGCCGCCCGGAGATTGGAATCGTGCGCGCTCTCGGTGCCAGCCGTGGTGTCATTCTGTTCGCATTCGTCGGTGAAGCCGCCTGCTTCGGGCTCGCGGGCGCTCTCCTTGGGCTTCCCCTCGGCCGCTTTATGGCAACTGGTGCGGTTCGGTTGATGGCCGCCACTGTGGAATCGCTATATGTCAGCAGCCGGCCAGGAACCATCGAGCTTAGTGCCGCATCCGTTCTTTTCGCGCTGGCGGTCGGTGTGGGAGTCGCGGTTGCATCTTCCTATTCGCCTGCGCGCGAGGCTTCCCAGGTTTCTCCGGTCGAGGCGATGGCGCGGGGCCGCCGGGAATATGACGTGCGCGTGCGCAAAGCGCGCGATTTGTGGCTGGCTCTTGTGCTCGGTTTGGCGGCAGCCGCAGCTTCTCGCGCTCCCGCTGTAGCCGGTAAGCCGTTTCTTGGCTATCTCGCCGCGATCCTGCTGGTGGTGGCGTCGGCGCTGGCGATGCCAGCTTTCGTTGACGCTCTGACTTCGCTTTCTTCGAAACTTCTCGGCAAACTTCTCGGCGTGGAAGCAATGCTTGCCTCGCGCAGCCTTGCAGCTTCCTTGCGCCGAACTTCCGTTCTGGTTGGCGCGCTTTCGACCGCCATCGCGATGATGACCGCGGTCGGCATCATGGTGGGGAGCTTCCGCCAGACAGTCATGATTTGGATGAGCGACCAATTGCCGGCCGATCTCTATCTCCGTCCCGCTGGTTCCGCAGCTGCGGATCGCCATCCAACCATTTCTCCCGGTCTGGCGGAGCAGATTGCGAAACTACCGGGCGTCGCGGCCGTCGACCGCTTGCGCGCTTACGAAATCAGCTTTGAAAACATGCCCGCTACGCTTGCTTCCGCGGACCTGAATGTCCTGCGCTCCTATCACAACTCCGATTTTTTCTCCGGGCGTCCCAGGGAGGAAGTTCTCGCCGAGCTGCGCGATTCGAATGCCGTCATCGTCAGCGAACCCTTCACCTATAAGCACCATTTGAAAGCCGGCGATTCCATGATGCTTTCGCTGGGGGAAACGCAGGCGTCCTTCCGCATCGCCGACGTGTACTACGATTATTCCAGCGAGCGCGGCAATATCCTGATGGACCGCAAGACCATGCTGCGATATTTGCCCGACCCAGCGCCCTCGAATCTCGCCATTTATGTTTCTCCGGGTGCACAACTGGAGGGGGTTCGAGCTAAAATCGAAAAAGCCACAGCTGGCCATCGCGTGCTCATGTTTTCGAATCGAGACTTGCGCGCCGAAGCCATCCGCATCTTTGACCGCACGTTTGCCATTACCTACGCCTTGGAAGCGGTCGCGGTCCTCGTCGCGGTTATGGGCATTGCCGGAGCGCTTCTCGCTTTGGTGATTGATCGCCGCCGCGAACTTGGCCTGCTTCGATTCCTTGGCGCGGCTACCGGGCAGGTTCGAAAGCTAATACTCGTTGAGGCCGGTTTGCTTGGGCTTCTGGCCAATCTTGCCGGTCTGGCCTTGGGCTTTGCGCTGTCGCTCATCCTCATCTATGTGATCAATAAGCAGTCGTTCGGCTGGACGATCCGGTTTCACTGGCCGGTGGAAGTTCTTCTTGGCGCGCTGACGGTAGTGTATGGCGCGACCGTGCTTGCTGGCCTATACCCGGCGCAGGTCGCGGTGCGCTTGAATCCGCTTGAGGTAGTGCATGAAGAGTAGGCTCGCGTGCATCGCTGCCGCGCTGCTTCTCCTGCAGCCTCTTGCAGCGCAATACCGCACTGCCTTACCGGGATACCGGTACGAATTTCCTCGCGATCATTTCAATCATCCGGATTTTCAGACCGAGTGGTGGTACTACACCGGAAATCTGAAATCGGCTGACGGCCGGCGGTTTGGATTCGAACTGACTTTCTTCCGGCAAGCCGTCAGCCGCGATCCCAAGAAGGTCGCGGCCTGGGAGGTGCAGGATCTCTACCTCGCTCATCTCGCGTTGAGCGATCTCAATGGCGGGAAGTTTTATCACGCGGAACGAACCAATCGTTCCGGCCCAGGCATCGCCGGGGTGAAAGAATCCCTCGGCCGCATCTGGAATGGCAATTGGCAGATTCAATGGCACGGCAGCGACCAGGAGCTGAAAGCGGTCGATGAGCGCTTTCAACTGCACTTGACGCTGCATCCGGAAAAAACTCCCGTCATTCACGGTGAAAACGGCGTCAGCCAAAAGGCGGAGGGGCCGCGCCGCGCTTCACACTACGTTTCTCTAACGCGCCTGACGACCTCCGGTGTCATCGAGCTCGGTAACGAGAAATTTGAAGTAGGCGGCATAAGTTGGATGGACCATGAATTCTTCACGCATCAGCTCGAATCCAGCCAGACCGGCTGGGACTGGCTGAGCCTCCAGTTCGAGGACCACACAGAGGTGATGCTCTTTCACATTCGCCGCAAGGACGGTTCCATTGATCCGTACTCGGCCGGCACGTACGTGGATGCAAATGGAAAGACGACGCATCTGCGCTCGGCTGACTTCACGTTGCAGCCGGCCGGCGAATTTTGGACGAGCCCTCTTACGGGTGCCCGCTATCCAACTCATTGGAGAGTCGCCATTCCGAAATTGAACATTGAACTCGAAGCGAAAACGCCGTTGGAATCCCAGGAGCTGACCGGCAGGACAAAACTTGCCCCGAACTATTGGGAAGGCGCGATTGTTCTCACTGGTCAGCGCAAAACACAACCGCTTACCGGCGTCGGCTATCTGGAAATGACCGGCTACGACCGGCCCGTTCAGATCGCGCCATAAGCCCGGCACCGTTGCGGGATTGAAAGTTGGCTCCCCGGGCTAGATTCGAACTAGCAACCCTTCGGTTAACAGCCTTGAGACCAACTTAATCACAATTTGCCGGAGCCGAGACAAATCGAGGGGATTCAGCAAGTTCTGATCAAATGGGACTAACTAGGATTCACCTTCTCGTTTCAGTTTTTGCCGTCATTTGCGGCCATTCATCACGATTCGCATGACACCTACATGACACCACTCTGCCACCTGCGAAATCGCTGTGGCGTGGACTTGTTCACACCGGTCGACCGCTTGATGCTCCGGAGTGTCCTTGAACAACGCCAACTCCGTGCAATTGCCAAGATTGCCATTCACTTCCTAGTTATGTCGGGGGACAAATCAGCTCCGATACTATCGGCAGTCGAGACGCTCGATGCTGTTCCGCGAATCAGGATCTCGCAAATTCAAGAACTGACTTGACGTCGTTCTCGTTCGCATCGAGCGCTCGAAATCGATGAGCGCCCATGAGTCACCTCTACAGCTTCAAGTCATTTGCCCGTCGTATTCTATGAAACAGAGTCGCACTCGAAGGATCTTTCAGCCTCTTGCAGTGTTCGTTGTCGCGGGGAAATACTTCAATAGTACGGGTAGGGTGTACAAGGAGGGCTGCCGCGATGAGACGCGTCACAAGCCTGCTGGGATTTGGCGGTGGAAGCCACTTTTTCCACCGACCCCTTTCTTGCGTGCGGAAGGTTCGCACCCATTTTCGCGCTTCCGGATTTCGCCGGCGAAAGTCCAGAGATACATCGCCGCGTAAGCTCGCCATGGGCGCCAAGCCAGTGAGTATTTTTCAAGTTCACTCGAGCTCCCCAGATTGAGCGGGTCCGCAAGATGGCGGTCAGCCGACGGAAACGCGTCGGGCTCCCGAAGTGCGCGCACGGCCACCCATTGTGCTGTCCATTCTGCAATTCCAGGAACCTCACAAAGCCGCCGGAGGAACGCATCGGAGTCCACAACTTTTTCAAAGCTGATTTGTCCAGCACGAACAGCACGCGCGAGAGCCCTAATGGCATCAGCTTGCGCTCGAGGCAGACCAACGCTCTCCAGATCCGCATCGGCTAGAACTTCAGGTGTGGGAAAAAGATGAGTCAGGCCATTGGCAGCGCAGAATGGCTGCCCGAAAGTTCTCACCATTCGGCCGGCAAGTGCGTTGGCTCCCCGGACGTCCGTCTGCTGTCCGACGATTGCTCGCGTGGCGAACTCAAAGCCATTCCAGCAACCAGGAACTCGCAATCCCGGGTCGGACCTGATGTGCGAAGCCAAACCTGGATCGGCTCCGAGGGTTCGTGCGATCGTCGTCCAGTCCGCGTCCAGGTCGAACATTGCGCGGATACGCTCGATGATGAAGAAGAGCGAACGCGGCTCGCCAATTTGAACGCGTACATTCAGTGCATTACAGCTCGCGTCGAGAGATACCTCCAAACATCCGCGGTTTTCATTCACGGAAATCGAGCGGCGAAAGCAGCCGCCTTCGATGATTTCCACGCCGGGCGTGGCTTGGGGCGCGAGGAACTCCAAGATTCGTTTCCAATGGTAGGGTGGGCGAAAATTCAAGTGGAAGAGGTACTGATTTTCGTGCTGGCCGGGCACTTTTTGAGCCAAGCTACGGATTTGAGTTGGCGTTCGATGATAGACGTTACGGATGGCGGCGTTGAACCGCCGCACGGAGCCAAAGCCCCCAGCGATCGCGATCTGCGTCATGGGCAAGTTGGTCTCGTCGATGAGCTTCTTGGTAAAGTGTAAACGGCGAGTCTGCGCAACAGCGCTGGGTGTTGCCCCCAGATGACGCAGAAACAGGCGCCGAAGATGGCGCGAGCCCATTCCGAGGTGGCCGGCCAAGGCTTCCACGCCCCCATCTTCCAAACCCGTCTCGCTGATCAGCCGCAAGGCTCGCGAAACCGTATTTTGTGTACCGGCCCAAGCGGGAGTTCCAGGAGAGCATTCCGGGCGGCAACGCAAGCACGGGCGAAAACCGGCTTCCGCTGCAGCAGCGGCGCTCGGAAAGTACCTCACATTTTTCTCTTGCGACGTACGCGCACGACAGACCGGACGGCAGTAAATCCGTGTGGTCAGCACGCCAATAAAGAACTTGCCGTCGAAGCGCGCATCACGTGCCAGTCTCGCTCGCGAACACACGCGCAGATCCAGATTCATAGTTTCGGTCCTTCGCGGATAAGGGTAATGGATTGGCGCGCGATTCCTAGACGTTTTCGGACCTAGATACGCGCGACCGCCAGTGCGGAAAATCATGAATTCCTCGATACCGACCAATAAAAACTTGAGTTTTTCGAGTTAAGCGAACGATTCCGTCCTATCAGGCCGATAATCAGGTCCGCAAACGTCCAACCTCATTCTTCCTGTCGCTCTATTCTGGCGCGCGAGTCTAGGGGGTGTCACCGGATTCGGTTTGTCCTTTCTTGGCTGAATCCCCGCGTCAGCCACGGCGCAACCGAGGAGCGCAGACTGACATCTCGGTCCCCCGGCCTAAACAACGAATCAATGGGAGGCAACATGAAATTAAGGATATCGACGTGCATTGCTGGGATAGTCTTGCTTGCGGTGTTCACAATTGCACCGGTTCGGCTCACTTCGCAATCTGCGCAAACCATGTACAAGATAGTTCCACTCGATACGCTCGGCGGATTGAGTGGCGGAGGGAGCGGGATTAACAATCGCCGTTGGGTTACCGGGTCGGCTAACCAGGCGGGGGATACGGTTTCGCACGCTGCTTTGTGGGTGGGCGGGCCGCAGGTAATCGACCTGGGCGCTCTTGGAGGGCCGGGCTTTAACAGCGCCGTGGCGTGGCCGGTCAAGAGCAACAACGGAGTGGTTGTAGGAATCTCAGACACGGATGAGGATCAGCAGCCTGCAGATAATTTTTCTTGCTACCGTTTCTTCGCTACGGGGTCCCCAACCGGGAAAGTATGTAAGGGCTTTCGATGGGCGAACGGTGAGATGACGGCGCTTCCGCCATTTCCAGGAGGGTTCAACAGCTATGCCACGGCGGTGAACAACCGCGGTGAAATCGTCGGCTGGGCAGAGAACGGTGTTGCAGACCCGACGTGCAACACTGCCCTCCAGACCCTGCAGTTCCGAGCGGTGATCTGGGAAAAAGATGGCACGATGAAGGAACTCCCGCCGCTCCCCGGCGATTCCACGAGCGCCGCCACGGCCATCAATGACCGAGGCCAAGTCGTCGGCATCTCCGGGGCCTGCGGCATTGCGGTCGGAGGCGTCAGTGCCGCCCACTCCGTTCTCTGGCAAAACGGAGTTCCCAGCGAAATTCCAAACCTCGGAGGGCATACCTGGAATACTCCCGCGGCAATCAATAATCAAGGTACGGTGGTGGGTTTCTCCCTGCCCGCCGGACAGGACGGTACCCGAAACTTCGAAGCATTCCTTTGGACCCAAGCAGGCGGTTTACAACGGTTGGGTAAGTTGCCGGGCGACATACGCGCAGAGGCCTTGGGGGTGAATGAGAAGAACCAAGTGGTTGGGCTATCGCGTGGAGGACCGTTCTTATTCCGTGCCTTCATTTGGCAGAACGGGGTCATGACCGACCTCAGCACCATGACCACGGCGGGCTCCCAATTTCTGCTGTTTGCGAACGACATCAACGATCGCGGCGAAATCACGGGCGAGTCATTTGACCCAAACACGCAAGCAGCACCTGCTTTCTTGGGGATACCGGTACTAGGCGGAACGGGAGAGGCAGGCCAGGCTCTCACCAATGGAAACCAGATAGGGACTCTTCCGGACAAGGTGCGCAAGCATCTTCAGCAGCGACTGGGTCCCCTTTCTGATGACTGACGAGAACTGAATGGGAAGCGGAGAGAGGTCATTGCTGGTATCGCAGTCAGCAATTGTCGCAATGAATCGAGAGCTGGTTTAGTCGAGGATGGGTGCAGGCAAAACGCAATACACACCCCGATACACCCCTTTGCCTGCACCCATCGTATGATTTACTCGGGCAGTGTCACGCTGCTGGCCTACTCACCAAGAATCTCTGCGAATTCTACACCTTCGCCGACAAACTCATCCTCCTTGCAGGCGGACGAGTGGTCGCCTATTCGGAAGTTACCGTCGGACATCGTTCGCCTGTGATCATTGCGCGGCATAGTCTTGGATCATCCCAAGAAAGTGTCACGCTGGCAAATTCGTCTCACTTGGGGTTCACTGCCGCGATGAAAGCAATAAACACGTTTTGGCCATGGTGACGGCGATCTCCGCGAATTCAATCACAGTCCAATCTACCGGAAAGGAAGCCAAAACAACCATAGTTTCCATCATTCCTTCGATCATGTTCACGATCTCTTAAGGGCTTGAGGGTTGGCGTCCGTGTGGTGGTTGAGGCCAAAGAGAACAAGGGCGACAAGGTGGATGCTGTTAGCGTCACGTTTGGGAAGCCGCAGCCCCACTCTGGAATGCGTAACGCGCCTGGTATGGATATGTCCAAGTAACTATACCCAAACAAGACGGCGTTGAGCGAGGTGCGGCCTCGTTTCCTAACAAAGCGTCAACAAGCATATCTTGGGTGAGTGAATTCATTTCTCCGCTTGGTACAATTGTCTAATTTTTGGACTGCGCAGTCCATTAGCTGACACTTCGACTGGGCTCTAGCCGACGAAACTACAGAGTGATCCCAAACGACAATGTATTCAAGTAGTTCGCCGGTTGCGTTACCAGACCTTTCCATTGACCTCACTAGTAACATAGTGTGGTCGTAACTAAATCAATTAGCTTCTTCCAGATTTCTTCTGTTATCAGTCCGCCGTCGAGCCGCTCCTTCCAGACTTTCAATTGATTTCCCACGCATGCGTTGACCTTCTTTCGCACACCGGCCATGAGCTTCGGATCGATGCACTTCTTGCCAGGCGTGGTTAGATCGGCAAAATTGCTTGGATACTTACCGCAGACGGCGCTGAAGGTAAGGCCGGCGCTCAGTTCACGCTCCTCGAGACATCCGGTTTCCGGACTTTTCGCATCGATAAATTCAGTCTACATGGTACCCGGCCCGTCGCGATTCGACTAGGCTAGGCGCTGGAGTGCGCGCCCCATTTAACCGCGCGATCCGGGAACTCTATGCCCAGGCAAAAGCGATCTCCCGCTCTTGGCAAACAATAAATCACTCTTCCCACTTGCGCAAATTCCCCCGTTGAAGGGGTGATAAGCGACCCTTCACCGGGCCGCCAGGACCGCTTACTGATTACACGCGCACCAAGGGGACTGATATTTTCTGTAAGCAATTACTTTTCCGGCTCGGCCTTGCTGCTTTTCTTTTTTGTCGATATCGCGCGGAATACGCGGGATACCGGCCACAGGAGTGCACGGAAAATGCGCTGACGCAGGAAATGCTTCCAACCAGCCGTTGTCGAAATCAGCCACCAACGGTAGCTGCGTCGGGTGGCAAACATCAGGTTATCTGGCGCCCCAGTAAAAATTCCGCCTTTTTGCATTGAACGCGTCCATTACGGCTTTGGTGGATTCTTCGGCTGTGGGCCGCCGGTGTTTTTAATTATTCTACCAGGATAGCCGTTATCCCAGTTGGAGCAATCAGGCTTCGTGGTCGGCAAGGTTGGTAGAGTCTCCGAAACAATGGCAAAGCATAGCCACCCGGAGTTCAATCCCACACCTCCGAATCGCTCACAATCGTTCGCTGCGGCCAGAGCTGGCTGCCACGTCCCATTTCCATTGGCTACGATACCATACGCAGGCAAGTCTGCTGGAGTGGTTCGAGCCGAGCAATACGAGGAGAAGCTCCATGGTGGAGGCTGCGATTGAGGACTGTCATTCTTCCACATGGCTTGAGCGAACTGCGACTGGAACCACGGCCCGCTGCCCGCCAGGGCATACCAGAAAATACCGGCGAAACTACAGTAGACTTGAGGGGCCATTTCCAGCGTGCAATCCCCCAGGCCCCAGCAGAGGTCATTCCCGGGAAACCACCAGCTCTGATTCAGATTCACATTGCAACTAGTACAGACCTGCAGCCCGTAGAGCCAGTTATTGTGCCCATTCCAGATGGCGTTGACTTGCGCTTGATGGTAGGCGCCGCTCATCGGCGGCACTGGGGGCAGCGTGGTGCCTGTCACCGTGGCGTGCACCAGCATGTTGGCGCCTGTCGAATCCACGCTGAAGGTATAGTAAGCCGTGTAATTGTTGGGATAGCTCGCGCGTGTCGCCACGGCCATTGTTGCGAACAGGGCGAGAACCGCCAGGATTCGGAGCTTCATTGTGCCTCGCTTTCTGAGATGTGCACGCGTACTCGATACCATGAGGGGAGAGGGTGCTGTCAGTCGGAGCGGGAATTGTTTCGTTGGTGGTTCGATTCCGTGGAGT
>Ga0137410_10003249_pt1 | contig 11012 bp, 11 predicted proteins | sample CZODoug1_16funga_FD_108878 | JGI IMG/M metagenome (GOLD analysis project Ga0137410, IMG submission 108878) | Vadose zone soil fungal communities from Angelo Coast Range Reserve, California, USA - CZODoug1_16fungal (Illumina Assembly) | ecosystem: Environmental > Terrestrial > Soil > Vadose zone... | reverse complement strand
GCCGACACGCAGGAGGACGCGCGCAACCGCGCGCGCGCCGATCTGGCGAAGATCCTCGAGGTGGGCGTGTCGGCGAAGTCGACCGACACCACCAGCTTCACCTCGGAGGGCGGCGGCAAGACCGAGTCGCAGATCGCGCGCAACGTCGTGACGCGCACCGACCAGATCGTGCGCGGCATCCAGATCCCCGAGTTCTGGCAGGACCCGCAGTCGAAGTCGACCTACGCGCTCGCGGTCCTGCCGCGCTCGCAGGCCGCGGCGGGGCTGCGAGCCGACATCGACCGGCTCGATGCGGCGACACGCGGCTACGTCGCGCAGGCGCGCAGCGCCCCGGACCTGCTCGCGCAGATCGCCTCGGCCAGCAAGGCGCTCGACTCGCAGCGCGAGCGCGACGCCGTGCAGCGCACCCTGCAGGTGATCGACGTCACCGGGCAGGGCGTGCCGCCCGAGCAGAACTCCGGCCAGCTTGCCGCCGACCTCACGGCGCTGATGAAGCGCATGCACATGAAGCCCCAGGCGACACCCGGCTCGCAGGACGGCCTCGAGCGCCTGCTTTCGGCGGCGCTGTCGCAGTCGGGCTTCGTGCCGGAGGCGGGCGAGGACGCGCCGTACGTGCTGCTCGGCTCGCTGCAGCTCGACGATCTCGGCGTCGTCCAGGGCTGGTATTGGATGCGCGGGACCCTCGAGGTCCAGCTCTCCGAGAAGGCGAGCGGCAAGGTGCGCGGCAACAAGCGCTGGGAGATCAAGACCTCCAGCCAGCAAAAGGCGACGGCGCAGCGCCGCGCGATGGACGAGGTCGACGCGACGCTCAAGCGCGAGCTCAGGCCGGCGATCATCGGGTTCGCGGCCGGCAACTGACGCGCCCGCCGTGTCGGGCCGTCATCCCGAGCGAAGCGAGGGATCTCCGAACGCACGGCATCACAGGGTACCGGCGATCCAGTCGGCGATGTAGGCGATCCCCAGCGGGCGATCGTCGACCTGGCAGTGCTCGGCCCCGCCTTCGTCGGGTGTGAAGATTTTCAGCGTCTTCCCGGGAGACCTCAGCGCGGCGTAGAGGTCGTGCGCCGCCTGCACCGGGACGACGCGGTCGTTCTGGCCGTGGGTGATGAGCACCGGGCAGGCGATTTTCTCCGCGACGCCGGCCAGCGAAAAGGCCTTGGCGCGCTCGAGAGCCGCATCCGAATCGTTCAACCCCAGGATCCACTGGAACTGGAAGTTGGACTGCGCGCTCTTCTTCGGGTCGGACGCGAGCTGGTCGCGGATCTTCTTCTGCCAGGCGTACAGGTCCCAGTGCAGCGCGCCCAGGCACACGCAGGCGGCGTAGCGCGCCTCGAAGGCCGCGATGCGCGGCGCGTAGTAGCCCCCGAAGCTGTAGCCCATGACGGCGACCCTTTTCGCGTCGACGTCGACGCGCCGCGCGACGAACTCGTAGGCGGCGGTGCCCGCGACTTCGTAGTCGTGGCGCGCGTAGATCTTCCGCAGGCGCAGGGTCTCGCCCTGCCCCGGCCCGTCGATCGCGAGCGTGTTGAAGCCGCGCCGCGCGAACTCCAGGCCCGCGAACAGCACGCTCATCTCCTTGCAATTGTCCATGCCGTCGAAGAGCACGACCGTCGGCGCGCGTCCGCCTGCCGCCGACTTCATGAAGTACGCGGGAAGTGTGGCGTCCTCGTACGGCACCTCGCAGAATTCGATCTCCGGGTGGCGGCGCTTCAGGCCCTCGTGGAAGCAGCGCAGCGCCATCCTGTAGATCGAGACCTTGCGCTCGCCGAGCGGCACGAAGCGCTCGCCGGTGTAGGAGTAGTTGCCGGCGCGAAGGTAGAGCGCGCCCGCGGTCGCCTCGCGGCGCTCGGCCGCCGCCGCGTCGGCCAGCTTCTCGATCCGCCCGGCCTCGCCGCACCACTCCTGCGGCCACGCCTCGGGGTCCTGCGGGCCGCGCGCGCGCAGCCGCTCGCACACGCGCTCGATCTCCTCGAGCGCGACCGCGCCGTAGGGCGCCATGCCCTTGCACACGAGGGTCGCATTCGACCACTGGAAATTGCCCGGAAAGGAATCCGTCCAGGCGCCGCCCGAAGACATCCCGCCCCCCTTTTCGATCAGGGCATGCTACATGCGTTTGGCGCGGATGCGGAACCGCAATTGCAGGCCGTCCTTCACCGCGATCGCGCCGCCGAGCAGCGAATAGGGCGTGATGCCGAAGTCGCTCTGGTTGAACGCGATCTTGCCCGACACGGCAATCGCCTTGTCGTCGGACTCGATCTCCGAAGGCACCTTGAAGGTGCGCGTGTACCCGTGCAGGGTGATCGCGACCGCGAGCGTGGTGTTCTTCTGCTTTGCGTCCGCGTCCCGCACCGCGATAACCGCGAAGGGAAACTTGTCCGCCTCGAGCACATGGCCAAGCATGTTCGAGCGCGTGCCCTCGATGTCGGACTCCGTGGGCTGGGTGTCGAAACCCGCCTCCTTGCGCAGATCCGGCTCGTCGACGGCGAGCTTCGCCAGAGCGACGTAAAGGTCGGCCCGGCCTTCGCCGGAAGCGACATAGCCTGTGACGTCGTGGCTCGCGACGACGTGGTCGTGCCCCAGGCGCGCCAGCGAGCCTCCGCGGCGCACCTCGATCGCGACCAGCGACTCGCGCGGATCGACGCGATAGACGGGCTTGCCCGCCTTTAGCGCGTCCTGGTAGTAACCCTCCGGGAACTCCGGCGGCGGGGCCTGCGGCGCCTCGACGCGGAACAGCTCGGCGCAGCCAGCGAGCAGCGCGGCAAGCGCAGCCAGCGCGGCGAGGCGTCTCATCTCACGCCTTCTTCAGCTTGATTTTGAACCTCACCTTCACCTCGGCGCCGATAGTGTCGGTCGCCTTCCACTCGCCCAGGCCGATACCGAAGACCTCGCGCTTGAGCACGAGCTCGCCTTCCATCACGGCGCCGTCGCCCGAGGCGGCCCAGGTGAACGGGACGACGACCCCCTGCTTGACGCCCTTCAGCGTCAGGGTGCCGTGCGCGACGTAGCCCTTGCCCTCGCGGCGCAGATCGGTGGAATGGAACTCGGCCTGCGGAAAGCCCGCGTAGTCGAACCAGTCCTTGTTGCGGATCTCCTTGTTCACGTCGGCGATGTTCATGTCGGCGCTCGTCACCTTGATGGTGACGTCGAGCTTGCCGCCGGCGGGCTTTTCGGGATCGAAGGCGAGGTGCGTGTCGAATTCCTTGAACACGCCCGGCGCGGCGTTCTTCTCGAACGTGGCGACGAACTCGAGCCGGCTGCCGGAGGGGTCCATCTTCCAGTCCACGGCGAGCGCGGGAAGCGCTGCAGTGGACGCGGCAAGCAGGGCGCACAGGAGGATTTTTTTCATGACGTGCTCCAGGGAAGCATGCGGGCGAGGACGGTGTCCTTCTTGACGTAATGGTGGCGCAGCGCCGCCCCGACGTGCGCGGCCAGCACCACGGCGAGCAGCGTCACCAGCCAGCCGTGGATTACGGCGAACAGGTCGGCGACCGCCTTGTCGGGGGCGGTGATCGCGGGGAGCGGCAGCGTCCAGAAGATCTTGAACGGCACGTTGCTCGCCGAGCTGATCACCCAGCCGGTGACGGGCAGCGCGATCATCAGCACGTACAGCAGGAAGTGCGAGAGCTGCGCCGCGGCGCGCTCCCACAGCGGCATCTCCCACGGCAGCTCGGGCGCCTTGGACGACAGCCGCCACAGCAACCGCAGCGCGAGCAGCGCGAGGATCAGCATGCCGAGCGACTTGTGCCACACGAACAGGTGAAGCTTGGTCGGCGAGATGCGCAAGCTCACCGCGACCAGGCCAAGCCCGATCTGCGCGAAGATGAGCAGGGCCATGAGCCAGTGGAACAGTTTGGCGGGCCCGGTCCAGGATTTGATGTCGTTGCGCACCATTGTTCCTGCGTTGTTGTCGTTCCGCATCACGCGGGCTGCAGCAGCAGCGCCGCGACCGCGTCGGGCAGGAGGATCATGCTGTCGTGCCCAGTCTTGAGCTCGTGAAAGCGCCACTTCGGGTCGTCGCGGTAACGGACAGCGAACTGGTCGAACGTCCCGGTCGCCGGCGACGAGCAATAGATGAACGTCTTGGGCAATGCCGCGGCTGACGAGTTCACCACGCGAATGCGCTGAGTGAAGCAGCGGTAGGGGTGCCGCAGCTCGCGCTGTCGGGCGAAGGCGACATGCTCGGGCGCGACGACGCCCCAGAGCGACGGCGGCGGCGGCTCGACGAAGCCGGTCGCTTCGCCCTCATTCCTGAAACGGGCGGCGCGCTCGGGCACGACGTACTCGAGCGCGCACCTGCCGTTCTCGGGGACGAAGGCGTCGAGGTACACCAGGCGCCGGATGCGCTCGGGCGCGCGCTCGGCGACGCCCGTGACCACCATCCCGCCGTAGCTGTGGCCGAGCAGGACCACCTCGCGCAAGTCTTCCATTTCGATGAGCGCGACCACGTCCTGGATCTGCGCGTCGAGGTCGATGTCGGGGTTCGCGAGGTGCGCGCGCTCCCCCAGGCCGGTCAGGGTGGGCGTGAACACGTCGTGACCGGCGCGCCGCAGGATGGGCGCGACGTAGCGCCACTTCCAGCCGCCCGACCAGGCACCGTGAACAAGGACGTAGGTCGTCATCGCCTGCAGCATACAATAGCGGTTCAGCCCGCGACGACGCCGACCGTACAGGGAGGTCAGACATGAAGAGCGCGCCTCCGCTCCCGGCGAAGCTTTCGATGCCGAGGCTTCCCGGCGTGCACAGTCGCAAGCGTGTTTTCGCCCTGCTCGACCGTGCCCTACAAGCGCCGGCGCTGTGGATCGAGGCGCCGCCCGGCGCCGGCAAGACGACGCTCGCGACGACCTGGCTGCTCTCGCGCAAGCGCCCCTGCGTCTGGTACCAGGTAGACCCGGGCGACGCCGACCCGGCGACCTTCTTCCACTATCTCGGCCTCGCGGCGAAGCATGCCGCGCCCCGGCACAAGCGGCCGCTGCCGCACCTCACGCCCGAGTTCGTCCCGGGACTGCAGACCTTCGCGCGCAGGGTCTTCGAGGAGCTGTTCCGGCGCCTTCGCGCGGGAAGCGTGCTGGTGCTGGACAACGCGCAGGACGCCGGCGCGGAGGGCGCGCTGAGCGACGTCCTGCGCATCGCGGTGGAAACGCTTCCGGCCACGGTGCGCATGGTGTTCCTGTCGCGCGGCGGCCCGCCCCCTACCCTCGCGCGCCTCATCGCCAACGGCCAGCTCGCAGTGCTCGAGCGCGCCGCGATGCAGCTGACGCTCGACGAAGCCCGCGGCGTCGCGGCGGCGCGCGGGGTGAAGGACGCGGCCCGCGTCGCCGCGATTCACGATCTCACCCGGGGCTGGACGGCCGGGCTCGTGCTGATGCTCGAGCGGGCCAGCACGGACTCGGAGCAATACTCGGCCGATCCGGAAACCCTGTTCGACTACTTCGCCACCGAGATTCTGCGGCGGCTCGACCAAAGCACACGCTGGGTGCTCCTTAAGAGCGCGTTGCTGCCCAAGATGCGCGCCGCTGACGTCGAGGCGCTGACCGGAAGCGCGGACGCCGGCAGGATCATCGCCGACCTGCAGAAGCGCAACTACTTCACCTACCGCCTCTCGCCGAAGGACGCCGTCTACGAGTATCACCCGCTGTTCCGGGAATTCCTGCTCTCCCGCCTGCACGAAGCGGTCGCGCCGCCCGAGCTCCCTCGCCTCAGGTCGACGGCGGCGCAGCTGCTCGAAGCGTCCGGGCAGATCGAGGCCGCCGCGGACCTGTGGCGCGAGGCCGGCGACTGGTCGGCGCTCGCCGACCGCGTGCATCGCCACGCGGCGGGCTTTCTCCGCGAAGGACGTGCGAGCGTCGTCGAGTCCTGGCTCGCCGCGCTGCCGTGCGAGCGGGTCGGCGCCGACCCCTGGTTAAAGTACTGGCTGGGTTCGTGCCGCGCCGGCGTGGAGCCGGAGGCAGCGGCCGCCCTCTTCTCGGCGGCGCACGAGCAGTTCCGCAACCGGGGTGACGCGACCGGCGTCTTTCTCGCGTGGGCGGCCGCCGTGGACGCCGTCTGGCTGCAACAGAAGGACGCCACGGTGTTCGACGCCTGGATCAACCGGCTCGAGGACGACCTCGCGCGCTTCGGCGCCTTCCCGGACACGGACGTCGAGGCGACGGTCGAGTCCGTCCTGATCTGGATCCTTCTCTGGCGCAGCCCCTGGCACCCCGACATGGCCCGGTGGACCGCCCGGGCGAGGCCGCTCCTCGCGCGAAGACTCAACCCTCTGATCAAGGCCCGCCTCGCCTGCGCGCTGGTCTTGTACTTCCGGCTTACCGGCGACGGTGCGAACGCAAGGAGCGCGGCCCTTGCGGCTCACGCGTCGCTGGGCGCGGGCAACGCGAACACGCTCGCCTCGCTCCTCGCCGAGATGGTGCGCGTATACGATCTTCTCTTCAGCGGGCATCCCGCGGGTGCGACCGAGCATGCGCGCGGCCTGCTCCGCAAGTCCGAGATCTCCGGACTGCACGTGCTGGACAACATGTTCAACGGCTTGGCGAGCTACGGCGCCCTGACCGAGGAGAACGGCGCGCTGGCCGATCAACTTCTCGGCAGCATGGAGTGCGCCCTCTCCGGCCGGCCGGAGACGCTCGACACCGCGCATTGGCACTGCCTCAGCAGCTGGCGGCTGCGCCTTGCGGGCGATCTTGCCGGGGCCCTGCGCCACGCCACGCGGGCGGTCGAAATGACGGAAAGGGCCGGCGCGAGCCAGCCCGAGCTCCTCTCGCGGCAGGCGCTGGCGCACGTGCTGTTCGACCAGGGCGACTACGCCGCGGCAAAATCCGAGAACGACGAGGCCCACCGGCAGGCTCGCGCCGCGGGGTTTTTCATGCACGCGTTCGAGTCGACGATGTTCGATGCGCGCGTCGCGCTCGCACTCGGCGACCAAGCCACGGTAGCCGAGCGGCTGCACGAGGCCTTTGCGCTCGCCGGGCGAAGCAACGTCACCGGATACCGGCCTTTCTGGAGGCGCGAGGCCTGGGCCGTGCTGCACGCCGAGGCGCTGGAGCGCGGCGTGCTCCCCGAGGTGGTGCGTAAGCGCGTGCGCGAGGAGAACCTCGCCCCGTGCGGACCGGCGTCGTACCTGGAGAGCTGGCCCTGGCCGGTGCGCATTCGTGTGCTGGGGCGATTCTCGATCCAGCGCGACGAGAAGCCGCTACCGGCCGCCAATCGCGGCGGCAAGCCGCTCGAGCTGCTTAGGGCCCTGGTCGCGCTGGGCGGGCGCGCGGTGGCCGAGGCCGAGCTCGCAGAAATGCTGTGGCCCGACGCCGACGGCGATCGCGCTCTCGCGAGCCTCAAGGTCAACGTCCACCGACTGCGCCGGATCCTGGGCGAGGAGCGCATCCTGTGGAACGACGGCCTGCTTTCGCTCGACGCTCGCGGCGTCTGGGTCGATGCCTGGGCGCTCGAGCGCGCGCTCGGAGCCCTCGAGCGGGCGCTGCCGGAGCGGCAAAGCGAGAGAATTGCGGCCCTCGCCAAGGCGGCGGTCGCGCTGCACCGCGGCCCATATCTCCGCGCCGAGTCGAGCGCCTGGGCAGTCGGGGCGCGCGAGCGGCTGCGCGCGAAGTTCCTGCGCGTCGTCGCCGGCGCGGCCGAAGCCCTGACCGCGGACCGGCGCGCGGCGGACGCCGTGCGCTGCTACGAGAAGGCGCTCGAGGTCGATCCCGTCGCGGAGCGGCTGTACCAGGGCCTGATGCGCTGTCATCTCGACCTCGGCCAGCGCGCCGACGGCCTCGCTGTATACCGGCGCTGCCGCGAGACCCTCGCCCGGGAGCTCGCCCTCGCACCTTCGCCGAAGTCCGAAGCCCTCCGAACTTCCCTCCTAAGCGGCTGATTCGCCGCGCGCTTCCAGGCTGTATCCGGCGTGTAACCCGCCGCGCCGTATTGTCTTTCCCATGGACGGCGAGAGCTACGTGGTGCGCATCTACCGGCGCGAGCCCGAGGGCAACGCGCAGGGTCGGCGCACCACCGACCGCGTCGCGATCGACGGCATCGTCGAAGAGGTCGAGAGCGGCGGGCGCAGCAGCTTCCACGGAATCGAGGAGCTGTGGGACTGCCTCGCGCACCCCGCAGCGAAGGGGAATCGCAAGCGCAAAGGAGAAGACCGATGAACGCGGAACCGAGAATCGTCTTGATTGCGGCGCTCTTCCTGTCGGCGAGCGCCTCTGCCGCGCCGACCGGGCTGCCGAACAGCTTCCAGGCCGGCAACACCGCCAAGGCCTCCGAGGTGAACGCCAATTTCACCGCGGTGGTGAACGGCGTGAACGCGAACGACACGCGCCTCAGCACGATCGAAACCACCGTTAGCGGGGGCAACGTCGTTCTCGGCAACTCGACCACAACCGCCGGGAACATACTCAAGGGAACGTTCCCCTTTCTTCACAACTTCGGGACAGACAACGTCTTCGTCGGGGTCGGGGCCGGGAATTTCACGATGACCGGAGGCGGAAACACGGCGGTCGGCTCGACCGCGCTTCCCGCCAACACCAGCGGCTTCCAGAACACGGCCCTCGGCCTTTTCGCGCTGAGTTCGAACACCTCCGGCAACGAGAACACCGCGGTCGGCGGAAGCGCGCTCCTGAGCAATACGACCGGCAGCTCGAACACCGCGACCGGACAATTGGCGCTCGAAAACAACACGACCGGAAACAACAATACCGCCACGGGCCAGTGCGCGCTCTCCGCCAATACGACCGGATCCAACAACACCGCTACCGGCCAGTGCGCGCTCTCCGCCAATACGACCGGGACGAGCAACACGGCCAACGGCCAGCGCGCCCTGTTCGCGAACACCACCGGCGGCAGCAACACCGGGGTCGGCCAGAGCGCGCTCCAGGCCAATACCACCGGCTCGTTCAACACAGCCGTCGGGCAGCAGGCGCTGCAAGCCAGCACCACCGGGACCGGAAACGTCGCAGTCGGCGCGAACGCGCTCCAGTCGAACAACGCCGGCAACGGCAACACGGCCGCGGGGACGAACGCGCTGAGCAGCAACACCGCCGGCGGCGTGAACACCGCGCTGGGCGAGAACGCGCTCATGCAGAGCACGACCGGTAGCAGCAACACCGCCGTGGGCTTCAGCGCCCTGGGCTCGAACACCACCGGGATCGACAACACGGGTGTCGGCCAGAGCGCGCTCGGCGGCGTCACCACCGGCACGGACAACATCGCCGTCGGCAACGGCGCCGGCGTGAACCAGACCACGGGGAGCTTCAACGTCTATATCGGCAGCGCCGGGGTCGCCGGGGAGTCGAACACGCTGAGGATCAGCAGCCAGACCGGCCTCAGCGCGACCTTTATCGCGGGCATCCGGGGCACGACGATCACCGGAGGGGGCACGGTGCTGGCCGACGCCAACGGCCAGCTTGGAACCAACCCGTCCTCGCGCCGCTTCAAGGAGAAAATTGCGGACATGGGCGCGGCGAGCGGCGTGCTCATGAAGCTCCGGCCCGTGACCTTCTACTACAAGTCGGAGCGGAACCCCAAGGGGCGGTCCCTCCAGTATGGCTTGGTCGCCGAGGAAGTGGACGCAGTGGCGCCGAGCCTCGTCGGGCGCTCGAACGACGGCAACATCGAGCTCGTCTACTACCAGTTCCTCGCGCCCATGCTACTCAACGAGTACCAGAAACAGCAGCGCACTATCGAGGCCCAGGCGGGGCGCATCGCCGAGCTCGAGGGCGGAGCCGCCAGGGTCGCCAGCCTGGAGCAGCAGCTCGCGCGCATGGCAAAGCAACTCGCGCGCCTCGAGCAGGCGGGCCTGACCGCGGCGGCCGGCCGCCGCTGACGATCCGCGACGAGGAGACAAGCATGGGCATTCGACGCATCGCTTTGGCGCTCGCGCTGGCCGCCACGCTCCTCCTCTACTCCTGCGGGGGCGGAGGAGGAGGCGGGGGCTCGACGTCCTCGAACAACTGGGACTCGATGATCTGGGACCAGGACGGCTGGGGCTGATACGCGCGAGGACAAAAAAAGGGGCGCCGGGGAGCCCCTTCCCAACTCGACCCGGCGCCCTGCCCCGCTCAATCGTCTCCCTGTTTGTCCGCTGCCTTCTCAGGCCCCGACCCGGGTGGTCCAGGTCCGGTCGCGGAGGAGGCACAGCAGCGACAGCACCCCGCCCCACGCGAGGAACGCGATAAGTCCGATCTGGATCACGAAAGTCACGGTCATGTCGCTTCTCCTTGGCTGGCGCCGCGCTAGTAGTACTGCTTCACTTCCGGCTCGTCTTCCTTGCCCTGGTTCACGATCTGGCCCGGAAGGTAGCCTGCGTCGCCGGCGGCGGCGTAGGTGACGGCGTTCGCCTCGGAGGCTTCGCTGTTCGCGTGCGCGGGAATCAACAGTAGAGCGATGACGCACATCGCGATCGCGGCAAGAGCCAGAGGCACCAGGCTCACGCCGGACTTGCCTGCTTCGTTTTCGCGGTTGCTCATTTTCGGATCTCCTCGTTTTTCTTTCGGGCCGGCGAAATCGCCTGCCTGACGAGACCACTGTAGGATTTCAGCGGCTTGAACTCGCCGTAGGACGCCACTACCGGGCTGTGCCGGACGCCACAATCCGCCCGGGCGTGCGAAGCCCGTCACGGCGCGTTTGTGCCAAACGCACATTCCCGGGCCGAGGCCGGCCCGGGGGCCTTGCGTGGGGGTGCTTACCAGTGCGCCGGGAGGCGCTTCAGGACCCGGATCTGCTTGGCGTCCACCGAGATGTAGCCGCCCGCAGTGAGATCCTTGACGATGCGATTCACCATCTCGCGCGAGCCGCCGATGCGCTCGGCGATGTCCGACTGCGTCAGGCGATCGGGCACGACGCGCGCGCCGTTCTGCTCGACCGCGCTGTCGTCGACGAACTTGGCGAAGCGCCCGTAGACGTCCTTCAGAGCCAGGTCGCGCACCTGCTTGACGAGGCTGCGCGTCTTGGCGATCAGCAGGCGGATGAGGTGGCGCGCGAACAACGGGTTCTTCGCGAGCAGCTGCTCGATCTCGCTCATC
>Ga0137410_10003248_pt1 | contig 11013 bp, 10 predicted proteins | sample CZODoug1_16funga_FD_108878 | JGI IMG/M metagenome (GOLD analysis project Ga0137410, IMG submission 108878) | Vadose zone soil fungal communities from Angelo Coast Range Reserve, California, USA - CZODoug1_16fungal (Illumina Assembly) | ecosystem: Environmental > Terrestrial > Soil > Vadose zone... | reverse complement strand
CGACATGTACATGGCGCGCGAGCTGATGCGCGCCGCCGGCGGCAAGGCCTTCCTGATCGCCAAGATCGAGCGTGCCGAGGCGGTGGGCGAGGCCGCGCTGCTCGACATCATGCGCGGCTCCGACGGCATCATGGTGGCGCGCGGCGACCTGGCGGTGGAGGTCGGCGACGCCTCGGTGCCGGCGCTGCAGAAAAAGATGATCCGGCTCGCGCGCCAGGAGAACAAGCTCACCATCACCGCGACGCAGATGATGGAATCGATGATCTCGAGCCCGGTGCCGACGCGCGCCGAGGTCTCGGACGTCGCCAACGCGGTGCTGGACGGCACCGATGCGGTGATGCTCTCGGCGGAAAGCGCGAGCGGCAAGTACCCGGTTGAGACGATCGAGGCCATGCATCGCATCTGCGTCGAGGTCGAGCAGACGCAGCCGATCGGCCTGGAACAGGATTTCCTCGACCGCGTTTTCACGCGCGTCGACCAGTCGATCGCCATGGCGGCGCTCTTCACCGCCTACCACTTGAAAGTGAAGTGCATCGCCTCGCTGACGGAATCGGGCTCGACGGCGCTGTGGATGAGCCGCCTCAACTGCGGCGTGCCGATCTACGCTCTCACGTCGCAGACCGCGACGCGCTACCGCTGCGCACTCTTCCGTGACGTGTTTCCGCTGATGGTGAAATTCGTCGGCCACGACCGCGAGGAGCTGCTCGCCGAGGCGGAAAAGGTGCTGTTCGCCAATAACGTGGTCAAGGAAGGCGACCTCATCGTTCTGACGATCGGCGAGCCGATCGGCAAGGCGGGCGGCACCAACACCATGAAGATCGTCAAAGCCGGGGAGCACTACAAGCCATGAACCGCCGCGCTGAGCTCGCCTCGAAATTCATCGACGTCGCGAACATGCCCTGGGAGAAGACGCGCTACGCGGGCATCGAGCAGAAGACGCTGCTGGTGGAGAAGGAAACCGGCCTGCTGACCGCGCTGATGCGCATGGCGCCGGGCGCGCGGCTCCCAGACCACGAGCACGTGAAGATCGAGCAGACCTACGTGCTCGAGGGTAGCCTGGTCTGCCCCGAGGGCGAGTGCAAGGCCGGCCAGTTCGTCTGGCGCCCGGCGGGCAGCCGCCACGAAGCCTGGGCCGGACCGAAGGGCGGACTGTTCCTCGCCATGTTCCAGATGCCGAACCGGTTCTTCCAGGCTGACGGCAAGGTCACCGATTTCCTCGGCAACGACTGGAACGCCAACTGGGGTGCTGCGCAGAAGAAGTAGGCGATGCGCATCGCGCTGTGCAACGAAGTCATTGCGCCGATGCCGTTCCCGCGGCAGTGCGAGTACGCGAAGAAGCTCGGCTACGACGGCCTTGAGATCGCGCCCTACACGCTTTCCGATGAGCCGCACCGCATGGGCTCTGGCCAGATCGCCGCGGCGCGCGCCGCGGCCCGCGAGGCAGGCATCGAGGTCACCGGCCTTCACTGGCTGCTGATCAAGCCCGCCGGTCTGTCCATCAGCAGCAAAGATCCAAAGATCAGGCAACAAACCCTCGACGTCATGTTGGCGCTGATCGATCAGTGCGCGGAGCTCGGCGGCCGCTACCTCGTGCACGGCTCGCCGCATCAGCGGCGCATCGAGCCCGGCGAGACGCGTGCGGCGGCGATGCAGCGCGCCGAAGAATGCTTCGCCGCGGCCGCCGAGCGGGCGCAGAAGGCGGGCGTGGTCTACTGCATCGAGCCGCTTTCCCCGGAACAGACCCCACTCGTCAACACGGTCGAGGAAGCCGCCGCGATCGTGGCGAAGATCGACAAGCCATCCCTGAAAACCATGCTCGACTGCAGCGCCGCGGCGCGCAGCGAGAAGGAAGCCGTACCTGCGCTGCTCGCCCGCTGGCTGCCGAAGGGCGTGATTGCGCACGTGCAGGTCAACGACCGCAACCGCCAGGGCCCGGGGCAGGGCGAGCTGCGCTTCGCGCCGCTTTTTGCGGCGCTGAAACGCTACGGCTACGCCGGCGACATCGCCGTCGAACCGTTCGACTACGTGCCCGACGGCCCGGCCGCCGCGGCGCGCGCCATCGGCTATCTCCGCGGTATCCTCGAAGCACTCGAATAGGTCCGGGGAGGACGAGGCAATGAGCGAAAAACGGCTCGGCATCATCATGCACGGCGTCACCGGGCGCATGGGCATGAACCAGCACCTGGTGCGATCCATTCTGGAAATTCGGAAACAGGGTGGCGTCGTTCTCAAGAACGGCACCCGCCTCATGCCCGATCCGATCCTCGTCGGCCGCAACGCGGCGAAGGTCGAAGAACTGGCGAAGAAGTACGGCGTCGAGCGCTGGACCACCGATCTCGACAAGGCGCTGCAAGCGAAGGATGAGATTTTTTTCGACGCCGCGTCGACGCAGCTGCGACCGACGCTCCTCAAGCGCGCCATCGCCGCGGGCAAGCATGTGTACTGCGAGAAGCCGGTGGCGACGACGCTTGCCGAAGCGAAGAGCCTGTACGCGGCCGCCAAGAAAGCCCGCATCAAGCACGGCGTGGTGCAGGACAAGCTCTGGCTGCCAGGAATGCTCAAGCTCGCGAAGCTGCGCGACCAGGGCTTCTTCGGCAAGATCCTTTCGGTACGGGGTGAATTCGGTTACTGGGTATTCGAAGGCGACCGCGTGCCCGCACAGCGTCCATCCTGGAACTACCGCAAGCAGGACGGCGGCGGGATCATCCTCGACATGCTCTGCCACTGGCGCTACGTGCTCGACAACCTGTTCGGCGAGGTGCAGGCGGTAAGCTGCCTCGGCGCGACGCACATTCCCTTCCGCTGGGACGAAAGCGGCAGGAAGTACAAGGCGACCGCGGACGACGCAGCCTATGCGACCTTCAAGCTCGCCGGCGGTGCGATCGCGCACTTCAACTCGTCGTGGACCGTGCGCGTGCGCCGCGACGACCTCCTCACGCTGCAGGTCGACGGCACTAAAGGCAGCGCGGTTGCCGGCCTGCGCCGTTGTCTTTTTCAGTCCTATGACAAAACCCCCAAACCGGTGTGGAACCCGGACATTCCGCAACCGATCGATTTCTTCGAAGGCTGGGAGGAAGTGCCCGACGAGAGCGCCGACAACGCCTTCAAGGTGCAGTGGGAGCTGTTTCTCAAGCACGTCGCCGGCGAGGGCAAGTTCCGCTGGGGATTGCTCGAGGGTGCGAAGGGCGTGCAGCTCGCCGAGCTCGGGCTGAAGAGCTGGAAAGCGAAGAAGTGGCTCGACGTGCCGAGGCTGAAAGCGTGAAGAAGCTCGCCGACGGATTCGGCGCCGAGGTCGAGCGGATTCCCGGGGATTTCCGCGAGGTCTGGGACGCTTTCTTCGCCGCGCAGGTCCTCGTCTACCGCCATCAGAAATTCAGCGCCAGCGGATTCCTCGAATTTGCGAAGCAGTTCGGCCGCCCGGAGCCGCACGTCATCGACCAGTTCCACCATCCCGAGCACGCCGACATCCTGATCCTCTCCAACGTGCAGAAGGACGGCCAGCCGACCGGCCTCGCCGACGCAGGGACTTACTTCCACACCGACTACTCGTACCTCGACGTGCCGGCGCGCTGCACCACGCTCTACTCGATCGAGGTGCCGAAGGTCGGTGGCGACACGCTGTTCGCGAACCAGTACGCCGCCTATGACGGCCTGTCCGCCACTCTGAAGAAGCAGATCGAAAATCTGGTTGCGCTGCACCATTACGGTAATCGCGACGATCAGGACAAGAGCTCGCGCACCGTCGCCTCGGTCCTCAGCGAGGATCAGGAGAAAAAGATGGCCTGGGTGCGCCATCCCGTGGCGCGGAAGCATCCCGTCACGGGGCGCACCGCTCTCTATGCCGTCTCGGGCAGCTCCTTCGGCATCGAGGGAATGCCCGAGGACGAGGCGGTCGATCTCCTCGACGAGCTGAAGCGCCACTCGACGCAGGAGAGGTACCAGCTGCGCCTGAAATACGGCGTCGGCGACGTGGTTATCTGGGACAATGCCTCATTGCTGCATTCGGCGACGCTGATCGATCCGAACGATCCGCGCACGCTGTGGCGCATCACCATCAAAGAGGAGAGGAAATCATGAGGGGAGTTCTTTTCGCCGCAACCGCCGTGCTGTTCTCGGCGAGCGCGCAGGCGCAGCTGACGATGCATGGCGCGGTGCAGTTTCCCGACGAGCACGTGTTCACGCGCGCCCTGGTGCGCTTCCAGGAGCTGACCGACAAGTATTCCGGGAAGAAGACCAACTGGGTGCTGCACAAGAACAGCGAGCTCGGCCTGGAGAAGCAGTACTTCGAGTACATGGCGCAGGGCAAGGCGGTCGACTACGGCATCGTCTCGCCGGCGCACATGTCGACCTTCTCCAAGGCGGCGCCGTTCATCGACGCGCCGTTCCTGTTCCGCGATCTCAACCACTGGAACAAAGTGCTGGACGCCGACCTGCTCAAGCCGGTGGCGGAAGAGATCAACCAGAAGGCCGAGGTGATGCTGATCGGCTACGCCGGCGGCGGCACGCGCAACATCTTCGTCAACAAGCCGGTGCGCAACCTGCAGGAGATGAAGGGCCTCAAGGTGCGCGTGCAGGGTGCGCCGATCTGGTCGAAGACCTTCTCCGCGATCGGTATGGCGCCGACCGTGATCGCCTACAACGAGGTCTACAACGCCATCCAGAACGGCGTCATCTCGGCGGGCGAGAACGAAGCCGCCGGGGTCGAGCAGATGAAGTTCTACGAGGTGGCGCCGGATCTGTCGATGACGCAGCACGCGATCACCATCCGGCCGATCTGCTTCTCGACCAAGACCTTCAACAAGCTCGACAAGAACATGCAGGCGGCGATCCTCAAGGCGGGCAAGGAAGCGGGCGCCTACGGCCGCAAGCTCGAGTCGAGCGAAGACGAGGCGAAGCTGATCGCGCTGGAGAAGGCCGGCAAGCTGAAGCGCGTGCCGTTCACTGATCGCGCGCAGATGAAGAAGCTGGCCGATCCGGTGATGGCCGCCTACGCCAAGGAAATCGGCGCCGACGGCATCTACGCCAAGATCAACGCCATCAAGTAACGATCCGACGGAGGCGGCGGCGCGAGGAGCGCCGCCGCTTTTTTCATGTACAGAAAAATAACGGAGTGGTACGGGCGGCTGCTGTCCTGGCTGCTCGCCTTCTCGGTGGCGGTCCTGATCATTCCGGTGTCGCTGCAGATCTTCTCGCGCTACACCGAGCTCATCCCGAGCTACATCTGGACCGAGGAGATGGCGCGCTTCTTCCTCATCTGGACGGTGATGATCGGCGCCATGCTCGGCGTGCGCGAGAGCCGGCATTTCGAGGTCGACATGTGGCCGATTCTCGCGCCGCGCGCCGACGCGGCGCTGCGCCTGGTGGCCGACGTGTCGGTGCTGGCGTTCGCGCTGGTGTTCGTCTGGGCGGGGTACGAGTTCACCAGCTTCGCCTGGAACCGCATCTCGGAGCTCGCCGAGCTGCCGCTGTGGATGATTCACATCGCCTGGCCGGTCACCGGCGTCACCTGGGTGCTGTTCATCGGCGAGCAGACCTGGGACCACGCACGGACGCTCGTCACCGGCGTGCCGCTCCGCAAGGCGGACAACCAGCCGCACGCGGAGGCCGTATGACCGGCGGCGCGCTCCTCTCGCCGGGCGTCGCGACCTGGATCCTGTTCGGCGTGTTCTTCACGCTGATGGCGCTGCGGGTGCCGGTGGCTTTCGCGCTCGGCCTTGCCTGCCTGCCGATCCTGATCATCGAGCCGCGCCTCGACTCGATGCAGCTGGTGCAGGAGACCTTCAACGCCTACAACTCCTTCATCCTGCTGGCGGTGCCGTTCTTCCTGCTCGCCGCCAACCTGATGAACGTCGGCGGCATCACCGACCGGCTGATGCACTTCTCGCGCACCATCGTCGGGCATTTTCCCGGCGGCCTCGCGCAGGTCAACGTCGTGCTGTCGATCTTCTTCGCCGGCATCTCGGGCTCGTCGACCGCGGATGCCGCCAGCCAGTCGAAGATCTTCATCGAGGCGCAGCGGAAGGAAGGCTACGACGACAGCTTCTCGGTCGCGATCACGGCCGTCTCCGCGGTGCTCGCGGTCATCATCCCGCCGTCGATCCTGATGATCGTCTGGGGCGGCGTGCTGACGGTGTCGATCGGCGCGCTATTCCTCGCGGGCATCATTCCCGGGCTCGCCATCGGCCTGGTGCAGATGGCCACCGTGCACGTCTACGCCAAGGCGCGCGGCTATCCGACGTATCCGCGCGCCAGCTGGAAGGAATTCTTCTCCTCGGCCTGGGTCTCGGTGCCCGCGCTGCTGATGCCGATCATCATCGTCGGCGGCAAAGGCTGGTTCACCGCCACCGAGTCCGCCGCCATCGCCGTGATCTACGCGGTGCTGCTCTGCGCGTTCTTCTACCGCGAGCTGACCTGGAAGGGACTCAACGAGGCGCTGTCGGACACCGGGCGGCTCGCCGCGGTCGCGCTGTTCTGCGTCGGCACCGCATCGGCGTTCGGCTGGCTGCTCGCCTACTACCAGATCCCGAAGGCGATCCTCGCGGGGGTTTCGGCCTGGCATCTCGGGCCGATCGGCACCGGCTTCTTCATCGCCTTCGTCTTCCTGGTGGTGGGCTGCTTCCTCGACGCGATCCCGGCGATCATCATCGTCGGCACCATCCTGCAGCCGCTCGCCGCGGGCGCGCACATCGATCCGGTGCAGTTCGCCATGATCGGCATCGTCTCGCTCGCCTTCGGCCTGGTGACGCCGCCCTACGGGCTTTGCCTGATGATCTCCTGCTCGGTGGCGGGCATGCGCATGATCGATGCGCTGAAGGACACGCTCCTCATGCTCATTCCGATGCTCGGCGTACTGATCCTGGTCATCGTCTGGCCCGATTTCTCGCTCTTCCTGCCGAGAATCGTCTCGCCGGAGTTCCTGAAATAGGGCTGCAGTGAAGCTGGGCTTTTTCACCATGCCGTTGCATCCCGTCGGCCGGGACTGGCGGCAGACGCTCGCCGAGGATCGCGAAGCGGTGCTGCTCGCCGAGCAACTCGGCTTCGAGGAAGCCTTCATCGGCGAGCACGTCACCGACCTTGCCGAGACCATCACCTCGTGCCTCATCTTCATCGCCACGCTGGCACGCGACACCAAACGCATCAAGCTCGGCAGCGGCACCGTCAACCTGGCCAACCGCCATCCCGCGGTGACGGCAGCGGAGATCGCGATGGTCGACACGCTGCTCGAAGGGCGCTTCATCCTCGGCGTCGGGCCGGGCGGCCTGCCCTCGGACGCGGAAATGATGGAAACGATGGACGCCGACCGCAACGCGATCTTCCTTGAATCGATCGAGCACATGATCGCGCTGTGGACCCAGGATCCGCCCTATCGCCTGAAGGGCAAGCGCTGGCAGCTCGGCACCGAACGCACCTGGGTGCCCGACCTCGGCATGGGCGGGATGCTGAAGCCGTTCCAGAAGCCTCACCCGCCGATCGTCGTCACCGCGATCCTGCCGCACTCGAACGGCATCGCCGCAGCGGCGGCGCGCGGCTGGACGCCGATCTCGGCCAACTTCGTGCAACCGTGGGTCATCAAGACGCACTGGCTCAAGTACGTCGAGGGCTGCCAACGCACCGGCCGCGAGGCACGCGGCGAGGACTGGCGCGTTGCGAAGAGCATCTTCGTCGCCGAAGACGACGCGACGCTGCGTCGCCTCACGCGCGATCCCGGCAACCCGTTCGCGTACTACTTCCGCAACCTGCAGCGTAAAGCGCAGTTCACCCGAGGCAGCGCGCTGTTCAAGCACGAGCCGTCCGTACCTGACGAGGCGCTGACGGACGAGTACCTGACCTCGCAGATCCTCATCGCCGGCACGGTCAACGAGGTGGTCGACAAGCTCCATGCCTTCCGCGAGCGGGTCGGTCCTTTCGGACGCCTGCTTTATTGTGGCCACGACTGGGCGGATCCGCGGGCGATGCGCCGCTCGATGGAACTGATGGCCGAAAAAGTCCTGCCCCGGCTATGATGATCCGAAGGAGGGGACCATGAATCGACGTGAACATCTGCAGGGACTGTTTGGCCTGGCTGCGACTTCCGGACTGGCGGGTTGCGCCATGCCGCAAACATCTTCATCGACCGATCCGATTCCGTCGCAGGGCATCGGCCACCGCATCAAGCACATCTCCTACAGCGACCAGGGCGGGCGGCCCGATGCGGTGCAGGTGATGGTGAACCGCAAGCACGTCTACGTCGGCCACATGTTCAGCAACGGCATCACGGTGCTCGACGCGAACGACCCCCGCAACCTGAAGCCGGTGACCTACTGGAGCCTCGGGCAGGGCGATTTCACGCGCACGCACCAGTTGCAGACGGCGAACGACCTGCTGCTCGCCTCCAACGGCGCCAACATCGTGGCGCTGCAGTCCTATGACAGCCAGCGCGGCTATTTCGAGAACAACCTCGCCGACAGCATCACCAAGAAGGGCAAATTCCGTTCCGGTCTCGCGATCCACGACATCTCCAAGCCCGGCGAGCTGCGCGAGATCGCCTTCCTCGAGATCCCGGGCCTCGGCGTCAACCGCACCTTCTGGACCGGCGGGCGCTACGCCTATGTCTCGGCGCACTTCGACGGCTTCACCGACCACATCCTGTGCATCGTCGATCTCAACAACATCACCAAGCCCGAGATCGTCTCGCGCTGGTCGCTGCCGGGAATGAACCGGGCGGCGGGCGAGAAGCCGGTCCTCGGGCCCGGCCGGCGCTCGGCGCTGCACCACATGATCGTTTCCGGGAATCGCGGCTACGCCTCTTGGCGCGACGCGGGGCTCACGATCCACGACGTCAGCGACGCGCGCAATCCGAAGCTGCTCTCGCACATCAACTGGTCGCCGCCGTTCCCCGGCGGCACGCACACCGCGGTGCCGCTGCCCGGGCGCAACCTGGCAGTGGTCTGCGACGAGGCGAACGCCGAGAAGTGCGCGAAGGGTCTGTTCCAGACCTTCGTGCTCGACGTGCGCGCGCCGCAGAACCCGGTGCCGATCGCCACACTGCCGCAGCCGCGCGACCGCGACTATTGCGCGATGCCCGGCACCTTCGGTCCGCACAACATCCACGAGAACCGCCCGGGCTCGATGCAGAGCGAGGAAACGATCTTCACCACCTGGAACAATGCCGGCGTGCGCATCTACGACATCAAGGACCAGTTCGCGCCGAAGGAAGTGGCTTACTGGGCGCCGCCCGCGCCGAAGAGAATGATCGACCCGCGGCCGAAGGTGACGCAGGCGGCGAAGACGGCGGATATCTATGTCATGCCCGACGGCCTGATGTACGTCACCGACTGGAATGCCGGCCTGAACGTGCTGCAGTACGAGGGCTAGAAGCGATGCGCGGCGCGGTTTTCCTCGGCAACCGGAACGTCGAAATCCGCAACTTCCCCGACCCGACGCCGGGTCCGGGCGAGGTGGTGATCGAGATGAAGGCCTCGGGCATGTGCGGCTCGGACCTCAAGTTCTACCGTTCGCCGCCGGGCGAGGCGCAGAAGTCACTCGGCTTCAGCGCCGACGCGGATCCCTTCATCGGCGGCCACGAACCCTGCGGCGTGGTTGCCGCGCGCGGCCTGGGCGTCTCGGAGAAGGAAGCGCCGATCGGCCAGCGCGTCATGGACCACCACTACGCCGGCTGCGGCGTCTGCAAGCATTGCCGCGTCGGCTGGTCGCAGCTCTGCAAGGCAGGGATCACCGTCTACGGCGTCACCGCGCACGGCGGCCATGCGCGATACCTCAAGGTGCCGGCGCGCACGCTGGTGCCGCTGCCCGACGAGCTCTCCTTCGTCGAGGGCGCAGCCGTTTCCTGCGGCACCGGAACGGCTTATGGGGCGCTAAGGCGGATGAACCTCGCCGGCGGCTCGACGCTTGCGGTCTTCGGCCAGGGGCCGGTCGGCATCAGCGCCACGCTGCTCGGCGCGAAGATGGGCGCGCGCGTCATCGCCGTCGAGACCAACAAGGAAAGGCTGAAGCTTGCGCGCCAGTTCGGCGCCGAGCACGCGCTGACGCCCGAAGAATTCGAGCAGCAGAAGAAGGACCTGACGCGCGGCGAGGGCGTCGATCTCGCGCTCGATACGACCGGGATTTCGGCTGCGCGGATCGCGGCGGTGCGCTGCGCGAAAACCTGGGGAACGGTGTGCTTCGTCGGCGAGGGCGGCGACGTCACCATCAACGTCAGCCCCGACATGCTGCGCAAGCAGCTGACGATCATCGGCTCCTGGACCTTCAGCGCCATGGGGCAGGCTGAATGCGCCCGCTTCATTGTTGATAATGGAATTGAATTAGAAGCAATTTTTTCCCACCGTTGGAAGCTGGATCAGGCGGGCGAGGCCTACCGGGTATTCGACACTCAGTCGACCGGCAAGGGCGTCGTCACCTTCTAGAGGGCGGCTTCGGAGGCGGCGTCGAAGAAGTGCAGACGCTGCGGGTCGAAAGCGAGACGGATGGTGTCGTTCATCTTCACCCGCACGCTCGGATCGACGCGCGCCACCATCGGCACGCCGCCGGCGCGGAAATTGAGCAGGATCTCGTTGCCCAGGGGCTCGACCACATCCACCGTAGTCGCGAAGCTGTCTGCGTCCGAGCCGTTGGCGATGCGCAGCGCTTCGGGCCGCACACCGAGCGTCACGCGCTGCCCGCTGCGGGGGCGGATTCGCTCCGGGACGCGTAGGCGCAAACCTTCGGTTGCAGCGACGCCGTCGCTGCCGATCGACACTTCGACGAAGTTCATCGCCGGCGAGCCGATGAAGCTGGCGACGAACTTGTTGGCTGGGTAGCCGTAAAGCTCGAGCGGCTCGCCCACCTGCTGCACGCGCCCGTCCTTCATCACCACCACGCGATCGCCGAGCGTCATCGCCTCGACCTGGTCGTGGGTGACGTAGATCGCGGTGGTCTCGAGGCGCTTGTGCAGGCGCTTGAGCTCCACCCGCATCTGCACGCGCAGCTGCGCGTCCAGGTTGGAGAGCGGCTCGTCGAACAGGAATACCTGCGGGT
>Ga0137410_10003247_pt1 | contig 11014 bp, 3 predicted proteins | sample CZODoug1_16funga_FD_108878 | JGI IMG/M metagenome (GOLD analysis project Ga0137410, IMG submission 108878) | Vadose zone soil fungal communities from Angelo Coast Range Reserve, California, USA - CZODoug1_16fungal (Illumina Assembly) | ecosystem: Environmental > Terrestrial > Soil > Vadose zone... | reverse complement strand
ACTCCAGCCCGACGGGACGAAGACCAGCATCCACGAGGCCTCCCTCGCCTACGAGAAGCGCGGCACGCCTCTCATGGTCTTCGCCGGCTCCGAGTACGGCACCGGCAGCTCCCGCGACTGGGCAGCGAAGGGCAGCGCGCTCCTGGGCGTCAAGGCGGTGGTGGCGAAGAGCTTCGAGCGCATCCACCGCAGCAACCTGGTCATGATGGGTGTCCTCCCCTGCCAGTTCGCCGAGGGCACCGACGCGGGGACTCTGAAGCTCGACGGAAGCGAGAACTTCGATTTGCTCGGCATCGCCGAGCCGCAGCCCCGCGGCAAGGCCCGGCTAGTCATCCACCGCAAGTCCGGCGCCACGGACGAGGTGCCGGTCACGGTGCGCATCGATACGCCGATCGAGGTGGAGTACTACAAGCACGGCGGCATCCTGCCCTACGTGCTAAGGCAACTCCTCGGCATGGCGTGAACTCGGAGCGGTGCGCGTATGGGCCCGCTCACGTGCTCGAGTCACTTTGAACCATCGCCCTTCGGCGGAAGCCCTGCAACAGTTCGCGCCCGCGCAAGCGCACTCTCGATCTCGTCGCGAAAGCTCGGATGGAGCCTTCGGGATCGTGCGGCGCGGTGTTCAAGGTCTTCAATAAGCCCCGCTGCTTTGCGAAGACCCGCGCGCGAGCCTCTCGCGGCTTGGGCCGCCATCGCGCAGACGAGAATACGGCGATCGAAGGACGAGTACCCGAGTCGCTCAATACGCCTGAGGTAGGGCGCAAATACAGCCCAAGGAGCTGAGCTCGTCGCCACGAGAAGGTCCTCAGTTATCCGCCTTTGTATCTCTCGTGTTTCAGTTCCCTCAGACGCCTCCTTCAGGAGTGCCTTCTCAAGACGTTTATAAGCTTCCACCTTCTCCCTTACGCCGGCATGCCTTAACGACAGCGCCAACTGGTCGCGCTCTCGAGCGCAGCGGAGAAGTAGCCGTTCTGCCGGTCTCATTGCGGACATGGCAACCTCTTGCCGTTCCAAGTATATAGCGCAGGTGGCCAGAAGCCGTTCGATCTACAGTAGTGCAGACATTTTATACGGCATTGTGGTGTGTCGGAAGGATTACGATATTTGTACACGCTGCATCATCGATCCTCGGGGCATCATCTACCTCTCCTGATGAATTTTGGCGGTGCCGGCGGAGTTCTGAGGAGTTCGCTGATCTTGAGTCGGTCCGCTTCTGACAATTCAGGCATCTCCGGTCTATCCCAAATCTGCTCGCATGGAAGATGAGCGGCGGTAGTATCCTGGGCTCTGCCGTTTTGCGCGTAGATGCGTTGGCCGGATAGTTCGTTAAGGATACAGCTCTTACCGTCCTGTTCGCGCAGAAGAAGAATGAAAACGCTTTTACGCAGAATTGGCTCTACCTTCTTGATCAATCCCGGATCGTGCAGATGTTGCGCTCGGACGGGACCCACCGAAGCGATATGGATGGGGAATCCCGGGGGGTGATCCTCCTCCCTCCAGTCCATCGGGGCTGGATAAATCTGAATCACCAGCGCTACACTACCGACGGTCCATATGTATCCATCTATCAGTCTCGACGCCTTTATTTGAGCTAACGCCCACCGAAGCTCGGTGTCGTCGCCGTGGAACTCCGGAAAGGCACCCTCGCTCGGGCTTGCTAGTCCGACCATTATTGCAAGAACGATCGCTCTTTTGAATCGTCTCACGGACAATTGTCGCCTCCTCCTGAGATCTGGGGACACCATACGCAACTCCATGCCAACTCGCGTGAGTCCTGACTCGGCGGTCGGATACGTAATTCGTCCGAACTGCATTCGCGGAATGGCTGGTACACGGGCGACATGGCTCGCATGGCCCGCGGCGTCGTCCCCGCCTTGCCACACCACGTCACGCAACGCGGTAACCGCCGACAGCGGACGTTCTTCTGCCCTGACGATTACCTCCTCTACATCGCTCTGATGGCGGAATGGTGCGACCGCTATGGAGTCCAGGTCTGGGCTTGCTGCCTCATGCCGAACCATGTCCACCTCATTGCAGTTCCCGGCTCGCCCGATGGCCTGCGCGGGGCCATCGGTGAAGCACACCGGCGCTACACGACTAAGATCAACAAGCGAGAGGGCTGGCGCGGTCATCTTTGGCAGGGCCGCTTCGCTTCTTACGTCATGGACGACCGATACGCACTTGCCGCTGCAAGGTACGTCGAGCTCAACCCCGTTCGCGCCGGCCTCGTCACCCGCGCCGAAGACTATCCTTGGAGCAGCGCGCGCGCTCATCTTCTCGGCCACGACGACTGCCTGGTCAGGGTGGCGCCGTTGCTCGCGCGCTCCGGCGACTGGCTCTCGTTTCTAGGCGAAGGGGCCAATGCCGAGGACTCGCATTCGCTTCGCAGGCATGAAAGCACCGGACGACCTCTCGGCAGCGATGCCTTTGTGCACAATCTCGAGCGGGTGTTGGGTCGCATCCTCAGGCGGCGGTCACCAGGACCGGCGCCCAAAGGAGGCGCCGATCGCACGCCATGACGCTGCGTGGCAGTCCCTTGGCACGGCGGGTTGAGTATGGTGTCCCCGTATACCCCCAGTTGTCTTCCCAGGCCACCCAGCCACCAACGGCTGCCACTTCCGCGCCCCGTCGTACGCCGGTAGCGTCGTGTATTCCGGTCTCGTCCGCGTAGCACACCAAATGCACGAAGCACCCGCTTCCGACAGTGAGCCAACCCACCTCTACCACCACGATAGAGAGTGGCTCAAGGCGAGTCCTAATCTAGGGAGTAGCCCGCCCGCTGGGCTCTTTCAAAGCGGGAAAACTCGGGTCAGGGGTGAAGTGCAGCCTGTTTCCGTCCTGCGCGGCGGTTCTGGGTGCCCCCAGGTCGTTCCGAGGAGCCTTAACGGTCGGTTTACGTCCGCCCTCCCCTCCCGGCCGATTCGCCCACGCTCCCGGGCATTGACGCGACCTCCTCTAGAACGTCTTGTTGGTTCATAGGGAATCAGCCGGTCCGTAAATGGAGCAAACCAATTCAATTAGGCACACGGCGAGGCCAAATCGCAGCCCGCACCGTTTTGTCGTGAGCGTCATCTCCGGCAATCGACTACCCTATGTTGACCGGTTCGGCTGTTCACCTACCGGTGTTGGAATCTTGCGAAATACAATCGTGACATCTACCTGCAAATTATCCCACGAGATGGCATATCCGTGTGCAAGGGCAAAGAACAGTAACTCGTGAAAGCGCAGGAGCAGGACCGTAAACCATAAGGAGAAGTTGTCCCTCTCCGGCAAGCGCTTACCAGATTTGTATGCGACGGCAGCAGCACTTATTTTCGGAAGTTGGGCCCTCAACACTCGTGCACGCCAGCCCCGGGCACGAACTTCGACGTCGTTTCCCTTCTCCAATGCGCGATGCGCGTCCGCATGCCAGCGTCCTTGCCCAATGGATACTGTCAACATGTTCTTAGTGGCCTCGGGTCATGCAAGCGGCATACACCAGCGTTGCGGCCAATGCACACGCGGCCCGAGCAACGTAGGTAGAGCGGGTTTGGCAAAATCCGATCATTACATCAAAGGCCGCCTTGCAACCGGTGCCCGGTGGCGGAGGTCCCCTCGGCGGTGGCGGCGGCGGTGGGCCGATGATCGGAGTTGTCGGCGGTGGAGGCGGAGGTTTGGGAAACTCTTGACAAAGAGTAGGCGTTCCACCCGCACCAGGTCCGGGGCCTGGGCCGGGTGCGGGACCCCCACCAGGGCCGGTTGGCTCATCGGGACCGACGTCCCGGGAACCGCCGGCACCGCCGGAATCGCCGCCAGCGCCGCCGCAAAACTCACCTTCACAACGGCTAGTGCCGCCTCCGCCAGACTGGCCACCACCGCCCGCGGGCGTCTCCATGCGCCCACTCGGGTCAAAGAAATTTATCGGATCACCATGAACGTACGCGTATAAGTCCGTGTCTCCGGCGTCGAAACGGAAGACATCCTTGCTGAGCCACCTGCCTAGGATCGAATCGTATTGCCGTGCACCAAGATGCACTAAGCTGGTATCGCGGTCGCGCAGGCCACCAGCGAAGCCAAACGGCTGGAAGGCCGCTGCCGTGTCGACGAGTACGGTTCCAAACTCATCATAGTCAATTCGTTCCGCGACGGAACCCGTCGATGCGTTTATGACTAGTCGGACGCTACCGACCTGATCCGTGATAATGCGATAAGTGATGTTACCGATCACCATATATTCGGGGACGTTGATGCGGGTACCGTAAACAAACTGCGCTTTGATCGTACCCGCCCCATCGAGCCACAAAACCGGCTGCAGTTGCTTACGGTAGAGGAAAGTCTCAACTACCACGCCGTTAATCTTCTTGGCGATCCGACGATTCAGTCCGTCAACGATGTAGTCAATTATGGTGCCGTTTGGCAAGGTGATCCTGCGTAGGTTTCCAAATGAGTCGTGCCTGTACACGGTCGTCCCGTTAGGGCACGTCTTTGCTTGCTGGGAGCCGTCCGGCTCGTACGAGTAGGTGCAGCTCCCGTAGCTGAGCAGACGATCCTGCGCGTCGTACGCCGGCGAGGCGATCAGGCTGGGACCAGTCAGGCGGTTCCCGGCGGCGTCGTAGTCATAGTGTGAGACTGGTGCTCCATCCTTGGTTACGTCGGTCAGGCGACCGCGCGCGTCGTAACTGTATCCGTAGACGTGCTGCTCGCCGGCGACTGTTTCCGTTTTGGTCACGATTCGCCCGAGCGCATCGCGCGTTCCGTAGTTGACCGAGTACAGCGGAGTCGTTCCGAAAGACGACGAGTAAGTCTGCTCAGCGCCGAAGGCGTCGTAGGTCCGCGATTCGGCGACGTTTTCCAGTGTCGTGCCGGTCACGAAGCCCGTCGCTGTCGAGCGCGTGATGCTGAGCACCCCCGCCGTGGTGAGCCACGAGTCGTTGTCATAACCCCAAGTAATGCTCTGGCCTCCCGTCACGGCCTCACTTGCCAGCCGGAAATCGGCGTCGTAGGTGCGCGCAAGAGTACCTGTCGCCGGGCCTCCGGAGAAGGTTGTCGTTAGGAGCAGCGGCCCATCGTAGGTGTAGCTCAACGTGTTGCCGTCCGCGGCCGTAATTGACGCGATGCGGCCGCTCGCGGGCAGGTACGTATAGGAGTTCATGCCGGCGCTGAAGCCCAGCGTGAGTAACCGGCCGTTTACGGGATCGTAGCTGGGGACGAGTGACGCGAGGCCGTCGGGAGCGACCCTGGTGATGTTCTGGTCAAGGTCGTAGCTCGTATGCACGTGGCCCGCGCCGTTCGCGTCCACCGCGGGTGGAACGTAGTCCTGCTCGAGGTCACCGCTCTGGTACGAGAACGTGTGCGCAGATCGCCCGGGCGGCGTCAGCGAGACCAAGTTGCCGCTCCCATCGTGGCCTGCCGAGATGACGTTTAGGTCGGGCAGGATACTGCTGACGGGGCGGTTGGCGCCATCGTAACCTAGGCTCACGGTATACAGCGGGTCCGTTATCGATTGCAGCCTGCCTAACGCGTCGTACGCGAACGCGTACATGCGCGTTCCTTGCGTAACCGTCTGCGGCCGGCCGAGCAGATCGTACTGGATGCTCAGCGGAAACATCCCCGGCGGCTGCACCTGGATCGTGCGACCCAAGGGGTCCAGCGTCGTGACCGTCTGGCGGCCGACCGGCGTGAGCCGGGTCTTTGTCCTGCCAGCCGCATCGAATGTCGATCTGTATGACTTGCCGTTCACGGTGACCTGGTCGACGAGTGAGGTGAGGCTGAGCGGATCGTTCGGATTCGATAGGCTTACGAAACGGGAGCGTGCCTCCGTTCGCGTGAGTCCGGAGGGTGTGCGCATCGTGGTCGACGCGACCGATGCCTGGATGCCAAACCGTGGATCCGGGGTAACGGTGCTCGAAATGGAGGTACCATCTGGCCGCGTGATGGAGGTGGATTCATCCGCATTCCGTTTCACGGTGGTGAGCAGCCCAGCCGGGTCTCGGGACGTCCTCGTTTCCGTATCGCCCGTCGCTGAGCGCGAGATACCGTACGTTTCGGTCCGACCCAGCGCCGTGCGGTAGGTCACCGATGTCGGCGCAAGTACCCCGCCGCGATCCAGCGTCACGAAGCTTCCGTCAGGTGGAGTGTCCTTGGTGAGGAATCCGTCCGAGTCGTACTCGTAGAGACTTTGCCCGCCGCGAGCGTTCACGTACTGCGTAAGCAGACCGCCCGTATGTCGATCGCCGGCGACGACTGGCTTGTACGCCAACTGCACCATCTCGCTGTTCGGGTTCGTGACCGTGTGCAAGTAGCCGTCTGAATCGACGGCCACGTTGGTTTGCTGGCCGTATGGACCGACGATCGCGGTCGGATTCCCCTGTCCGTCGCGCTGCACGGTCGTGACGTTTCCGTCGCGGTCGGTGACCGAGACGAGGCGATTGGCGGAGTCGTAGCCGAACAACTGCAGCTGCGCGTTGGTGAGAGCGTCGAGCGTGCGCAGATGGCGTCCGCGCGAATCGAAGACGTAGACCTCGCTCGCGTCGGACGAAGGAACGATGATGTTGGTGAGCGTCACCTTCCGTTTCGCGCCAGCGGCCGCCACGCGGGCGACGCGGTACATGTTGTCCTTGATCCCGGCATAGATCTCGCCGGCCGGACCGATTGCCACTTCCTGGAGCAAACCGAGAGCGGTCGCGGGCGCCGGGCAGTTGTTCCCGGTGCACCCCGGCGCGGCCGAGCCCGGTCCACCAAGAAAACCGTTGCCCGCGACCGTATCGATGATCCCGAGCGGAGTGACGCGACGGACCGTCGCACGTCCGTAAGACGCGATGAAGAGTGTCGAATCCGGCGCTACCGCCAGCGAGAACAGGGAGGATCCCAGCCCCGCGCTGGTGGCAGGACCACCGTCGCCGACCGTATTGTTTGGGATTCCGGACCCGCAATTCAGACCCGACCCGGCCACGGTGGTGATGATCCCATCGGGGGTGACCTTGCGGACCCGTTGGTTGCAGCTGTCGCCGATGTACAGCGAGCCATCCGGCCCGAGCGCTACGCCCCCGGGGTGGCTCAACCTGGCCTGGAGCGCCGGCCCGCCGTCACCGGAGAACGCTCCAAAGCTGTTGGGATCGGGCGCGGGGCCGCTCCCCGCAGCGGTGCGGAGGATCCCGTCGGGTCCGATTGTCCGCACGCGATGATTCGCCTCCTCGGAGAAGTACAGCGTTCCGTCGCGAGCGATTGCGATCGAGCCACGTCGATCGAGGGCGAGCGCTGCAGACAAAGCCGGCGTCCCGTCCGGACTGAAGCCGATCGAGCCGAGCGCGCCGTTCCCTGCGACCGTGAAGACGCGCCCATCGGGCGTCACCTTCCGGATCCGAGCCATGTCCGCGTCTTCGTAGTACAGCGTACCGTCCGAGGCCAGAGCGAGACCGGCTGCAAAGTGGATGTTTGCCTGCGAAGCCAACACGCCGTCTGCGTCCGAGCCCGAAAGAAACGGCTTTCCCGCAAAGATGTGAAAGATCCCGTCGGGCGTGACGCGACCGACAATTCCGCGCGGGGGATCGGAGAAGTACACGGACGCGTCGGGGCCGACCGCGAGCCCGTTGGGGCCAGCGAGATCGACTGTGGTCGCGGGAACCCCGTCCGTGATTGGAGTACCTCGCCCCTGTCCATCTGCTCCGAGCCGGCCGGTTCCGGCGACGAAGTCAATCACGTAGCGATTCAGATCGTCGACACGCTGGACGCCTCCGTCGCCGCGAATGACCGTCCTGCTGGGCACATCGAGCATGTGCTGTGCCGAGAGCGTCCATCCCCCGATACTCGCCGGTTTGACGTTCCATCCGCCGATCGTGGTCTTCGCGAGGGCGCACACGTCGAATACCTGGGAGAAGGGCCCGACGTTGCGAACGACGAGGGTCGCGCCGCTCAACGCAGGTTGACGGAACGACGCTCCGTTCTCTTCCGGGGTACCGTATCCGACGCTTGGATAGTTGTAACAAGCTGTGACCGTGACCGGTTGTTCGCCTTGCAGTTCCCGGCCGTAAGCGTCTTTTCCATCCCACTCGAAACGCCACTGCGGAGGAGTGACGTCGACCGCATTCAGCGTCGGGTCCGTCCTGCGCCAGAACGTGTGCCCCGCAACTTGCACGGTGACAGTGCCTTCGACACGAAGCTTTGAGGTGGCTGCAGTGACGCCTTGGCATTCCGGAGTCCGATTCGGCAGACACACCTTGGCTGCGCGCGAAATATCGACCAGCTTGGGGGTCGGCAAAGCGAGGTTGAGACGGTAATTCGCTCGCCTGCCGGGTACGCGCCCGCTGTTGTAATAGAGCTCATAAGGCGTCCCGACGATTGGGAGCGCCTCGCCCACGACCTGATTTTGGACCTCCAGGATGCACTTCGTCTTCGTCGCCGGGCAGCTCGCCGGCGGGCCGCCCGGATCTGGCGGAGGAAGGTTGGGAGGACCGGCCTGGTATGGAATCGCCAGGGGGTTGTTCCAGTCGTAGTCGCTGAAGTGTTGCAGAGGGACGCGCCACAGGCTCTGTCCCGGCTGATAGAGGACCGCGAGTTGGGCCAGCTCCGCGTTCGAAACTCCCAGGCTCGCGAGCGTCGCAGCATCGTCTGGAACGCCGTCCCCGTTGCTATCCAGGTCCGCAAGCCCGTTCGTCACGCTCAGCACCTGGACGACCTTGCCGTCGGGCTCCGGAAGCCACCGCGCGCCCATGACGTCGTACGAGCCGGAGGGTACGGCGAGGCCGATGGGGAGCGCCAGGAAGTTTTCCAGGTATCCATAGACTGGCTGCGAGAAATGGAGGCTCGTTGCCCCGACCTGCGCCGCTTCATCTGCCGTGAGGGACACAGCGTATGTGTACGCGCTCGAGGGTGGCAAAGGCCCCGGCATGGCGGCGGGTCCGTTCGGGCCGACAGTGAATTCGGTCGCGCGGACATGCAGCGTGCCGACCGTCTGCGTGGATCCGTCCGGCATGCTCAACGTTGCGCCGGTCCCGGGCGGGAATATCACCGTCGCCTGGCGCGAGCCGATGTCGTCGGCAGAGAGGCTGCCGCGCGCGACTTGCGTGCTCGTACTGCCGATGTCGATGACCGAGACGAGCTGGTCCTGAGGCACCAGGACTACGTCTGGCAGCGCGGTGTAGTCTTGCCAGTCGGGCGTCAGCTGCCTCTGCGACGGAAGCAGGTCGGCGCGCTCGTACTTCACCGTGATCAGCCCGCCGCCGTTCACGGCGAAATCGAACGCCCCGTCGGCGCGGGTGAAGGTCTGCCCGAACTCAGGACGGCCGACGGCGCTGATCCGCACCGCGGACAACGGCTGCCCCGCGCGGTCGTGGACCGTCCCGCGGAGCACCGCGACCTGCGTCGGCTGGATCGTCCCGGGAGCGACGCCCGTCTGGATCGGATTCGTCCCGGAGTAGATGAACGAGCTTGCATCGTAAGTGCTCGTCGCCACCGTAGTGTCGATGGGCGGCGCGACGAGGACCGGATCCGGTGGGACTGTCGCGACCGAGGCCGTCGGGCCGTTCGTGGTCCAATGCCCCGCGGCATCGCCTGCCTGGACCTGGAAGAACGTCGCCACCCCGACCGTCAGATCAGCCACGTCGGCCGTGAGCGTGGATCCGCCGAGCGTCTGCACTAGGGTCCCGTTCTGATACAGGCGGTACGCTGTCACGCCCACGTTGTCCGTGGCGGGCGTCCAGACCAAGCGAGCCGTCGTCGTCGACGTACCTGTCCCGGAGAGACTCGATCCACCAGGCCACACCGGCGGGAACGAATCGGTTACGGCGATCCCGGTCTGCGTTCCGGTGATCGTCGACACCGCAGTGTCCGTTGCGGTGATCGACTGCGTGCCGGCAGTGGCGAAGCGGACGGCGCTCGCAAACGTGTGAACTCCGGAGTCCGCTGCGAGGAATGTGTAGGGAGACGGCAGGATGGCCTGGATGTCGCTGGACGTGAACGCGACGGTGCCCGGGTACCCCGTCGCACGATTCCCGTACGGGTCGCGAGCATCGACCGTGACGCTCGCAGGAGCGCCACCCTCGATCGGGCTCGCCACGCCGCTGACGACGAGGCTGGCCGCCGCTGCCGGAGCGACGGAGATTTCGCTCTGCGAAGCCGTGAGCGAGGCATTCACCGTGTCCGTCGCGGTCACGGATTGCGACCCGGCGGTCTTCAACGTGACCACGAACGGCCGCGTCCCTGCGTCCGCCGCAGTGAAGGCAGTCACGGCAGGAAGCACCGCCCGGGGATCGCTCGAGGCAAACGCCACGGTCCCGAGGTACCCAGTCGCGGCGTTCCCGAACGCATCGAGAGCAGTGACCGTGATGCTGCCTGCCGTACCCGCCGTGCGCGGCGTCGTGAGTCCGGAAACCATCAACGCTGCCGGCGACGCTGCCACCACGCTGATTCCGCTCTGCGTTCCGTTCAGCGACGGGCTCAGCGTATCGGCCGCGCTCAAGCTCTGTAACGCAGCCGTCTTGAACGTCACTCCGGAGACTGTTGCGACGCCCATGTCCGCCGGCACGAACGCGAGGTCCGGAGGCAGCACGGCGAAGGGATCGGACGAGGTGAAGTGGACGGTGCCAATGTAATGCGTATCGACATTCCCGTAGGGGTCCAGAGCAGTGACAGATGCTTGGACCGGAATTCCTGCGGTCGCCGCCGACGGCGGCGAGATCGCGATTGCGAACGAAGTCGCACTCGCCGGAACGACGGAGATCCCGTCGACTATGGCCCCGCCCCCATCGATGTCGAAGGCGCTGACCGACTTCGTTCCTGCAGTGCGCAGCGTCACTCCATTCGGGAATGTCTGGATCCCGCCGCTCCCCGCGAGTGACGTGGTCGGGGGCAGCGTTGCTTGCGGATCATCCGAGAAGAATTCGGCCGTCCCCGCGTAGCCGGTCAGGCGGTTGCCCCAGGCATCCAGCGCCTCGACTGTGAGGCCGACTGAAGTTCCAGCCGTCATCGAGTTCGGAATACATGTCAGTGAGTACGTCCAAAATGGTCCGGGCAAGACCGTGATGCCCGTTTGGGGCTT
>Ga0137410_10003239_pt1 | contig 11032 bp, 5 predicted proteins | sample CZODoug1_16funga_FD_108878 | JGI IMG/M metagenome (GOLD analysis project Ga0137410, IMG submission 108878) | Vadose zone soil fungal communities from Angelo Coast Range Reserve, California, USA - CZODoug1_16fungal (Illumina Assembly) | ecosystem: Environmental > Terrestrial > Soil > Vadose zone... | reverse complement strand
GCGTCCATGCGATCGATATAGAGAGTCCCGCGCAGGTGGTCGATCTCGTGTTGGAGGATGCGCGCGAACCATCCCGATGCCTCAAGTGTTTCTTTCATTCCACGTTCGCTCAGAAATTCCACGCGGACGGTGCGCGCTCTGGGAACGAGAGCGGAAAAACCCGGAAGGCTCAGGCATCCCTCGAAGAATTCCGCCACCTCGTCGCTCTTTTCCGTAATCAACGGATTGATGATGGCGTGAAATGGCACGGGCCGCCTCTCGCGCTCTCGCAGTTGCTCCGCGGAGACGTCCTTGTGGTATTCCGCTCGATCCTCGATCACGGCGAGTTGCAACGAGAGTCCTATTTGGGGAGCGGCAAGCCCCACGCCTGGGGCGTCATACATGGTCTTTCGCATCGATTCGATCAGCTTCTGAATTTCCTTGCTGGCGATCTCTCCGGGGGTCAAGGGACGGGCCTGTTGGCGTAGTACCGGATGCCCGGTTTGTACGATCTCGAGTTCCACGCCAATCTCGATTCTTGCGCACATCGGCATTCGGCGCGCCGATTCGGAAATTTGAATTCTCGACGCGGATTTTCGCGCAGGCACCGGCAGATAGGAAGCAAATTCTCGGAAACGGTGGTCAGCGTCTCGTGCGCCGGCGTCCCTGGTAGACCCACCCGGTGCGTCCGGAGGAGTGTTCGCGCTGCGCGATATACTCGGAGGCCCGCTGCTCGGTGATGCCCTTCTGGATAAAATCCAGGATCACGGCATCGCTTGCGCCGGAATTTTTCAGCTTGCCGAGCGTTTCTCCGGAAAGTACCAGCAAACCCAGCGAACTGCGTTTCGCGACGGCCAAAATCACTTTGTCGGAGAGGCCTGCGAGGCGCAAGGCTTGCGCCTGCCCGGCCCACAGTCCCAGTTGACCCATGCGCGCCAGCTCCAGCACCGTCTGCTCGGAGGAACCTGCCGCTAGCATATCAGCGATGGGCTGGCCGCCCGTGAATGGCTGCTGGTGGCTGCGAGCAAGCTTAATTAGTTCGACGCACGACGGATCGGAAAAGCCTCCCTGCCGTGCTTTCGTAAGTTCGCCGATTTCGGCGTTGGAAACATTTAGGGTCCGCAGCTCGCTGACACTGTTGGACCACATGCCCGCCTCGTCCAGCGCCTGCGTATTGGGTTGTTGTTCGGCGTGCTTACAAGCGGCCAGCGAAAACAATAAGATCAGTGACAGCCCAAGCAAAAAGCGCCGCTTGGGCAAAACCCGCAATTGGAGAGGAGGGGGCATCTCTTCCATTGTAGCCGCGCTGGCCAGGAGTGGCGCGGGCATGTGCCGGGAAGATTAACGGGAGGGAGTAGGAAACCAGTGCCGGGAAAGAGCCGCTGCCGGAACCTCAAACTTTGTAGAGGCGTTCGACACCGAAGATGCCAGGGATCTTTCTGATATTCGTCATGATGTGTTCCAAGTGCTTGCGGTCGGTGATTTCCAGTGTGAGGTCGATGCGGGCGTGCAAATTGTCCGGGTGGCTGCCGAGGGTGCGTATGTTCGAACCTGTATCGCTGATGACGCTCGTGATGTCAGCGAGCATGCCGGGCCGGTCTTGCGCGCGGATCAACAAATCGACAGGAAAGATTGATCCGGCGGCGCCTCCCCATTCCACATCGATGCGCCGTTCCACTTGGTACAGCAGATTTTGAACGTTAGGACAGGACTTGGAATGAACAGCGACACCGCGGCCGCGCGTGACGTAACCGACGATGTCGTCCCCCGGAATCGGATTACAACACTTGGCGCGAAAGACCATCAAGTCGTCATGGCCGCCGACCTTCAAGGTCGCCTCACCAACCCCCAACATGCGCTTGACGGTTGAGACCAGCCGCGCGGGCGCCTCCTCGGCTTGTTCCGGTTTTTCCGCGAGCGGTTCGCCCAGCGCGTTGGAAAGAATTTGCCGCGCGGAAAACTTTCCGTAGCCCAAATCGGCGAACAGGTCTTCGAGCTTCGCGCATCCGTATTCGGAAGCCACGCGGAGAAGATCGGCTTCCGGAATTTTCTTCAGGCTGCGCCCCACCTGCCGCGCTTCCCGCTCGAGTAAGCGGCGGCCGACTTCCGTAGCCTGGCTTCGCTCGATGAAGTTGATGTGATGGCGGATCCTGCTCCGCGCGCGCGAAGTGCGCACAAAGTTCAGCCAATCCCGGCTAGGGACGTGGCCTTTCTGCGTGAGAATCTCGACGACATCGCCATTCGTGAGGCGGTGCCGCAGCGGAACGATCTGGCCGTTTACTTTTGCGCCGATACATTGATTGCCAACTTCGGTGTGGACGGCGTACGCAAAATCAACCGGCGTGGCGCCGCGGGGCAGCGCGAGCACCTTTCCTTTCGGGGTGAATGCATAGACCTCTTCCGGGTAGAGGTCCACCTTGAGCGTCGACATGAATTCCGACGGCTCTTGCATTTCCTTGACCCATTCGATCAATTGCCGCATCCACAGGATACGTTGATCGTCGGCATCGGAAACGTCCTTGCCGTCCTTGTATCTCCAGTGCGCGGCGACACCCTGTTCCGCGATCCGATGCATTTCGTGCGTGCGAATTTGCACTTCGAACGTCTGCCCGGAATGGATGACCGTCGTATGGAGCGACTGATATAGGTTTGGCCGGGGCATGGCGATGTAATCCTTGAACCGGCCGGGAACCGGGCGCCAGACCTGGTGGATGACACCCAGGGCCGCGTAACAGTTGCGGATCGTGTCGGTGATCACGCGCACGGCAAGCAGGTCATAGATCTGGTCGATCGTGCGATGCTGTCGGAGGCTTTTCTGATGAATCGAATAGAGTCGCTTGACTCTGCCCTCCACCTCGGCCGCAATCCCGTTTTCTTCCAGCCGCTTGCGAACCGTATCCTGCAATTCCACGAGAAACGCTTCGAACTCTTTTCTCTTCGAAACGACGGTCTTCTGAAGCTCCTGATAGGCTTCGGGCTCGAGATAGCTGAAGGCAAGATCTTCGAGCTCGCCGCGAATCAGCCCCATTCCCAGGCGATGGGCGATGGGCGCGTAAATATCGAGCGTCTCCCGAGCAATGCGCTGCTGCTTCTCAGCCGGAAGGAACCCGAGCGTGCGCATGTTGTGCAGCCGGTCCGCAAGCTTCACCACGACGACGCGAACGTCGTTGACCATGGCCAGGAGCATTTTGCGGACATTTTCGGCCTGCCGTGCCTCGGGCGCCAGCAAGTCCAGGCGATTGATTTTCGTAACGCCTTCGACCAGGCGGGCGATGTCCGCGCCAAACCGCTCCACGATGCGCGCCGAGGATATGCGTGTGTCCTCCACCACATCGTGCAGCAGGGCGGCGCAAAGCGTCGTAATGTCGAGCTTCATGTCCGCCAGGATGTGCGCCACTTCGAGGGGATGCGAGAGGTACGGGTCGCCGGACTTGCGCAACTGCGCGCGGTGCTGTTCGGCGGCGAATTCGAACGACCGGCGAAGCAGCTCGATATCGCCCGCAGGGCGCGACTGCCGGACTTTCTCGACCAATTCGAGGAAACGCGACTGCAGCGCGCGCGTCGTGCGTTCGGTTCTGCCGCTGACGAGCGAGGCTAGGCCGGTGGGCTTTTCTACTGATGACATCGTTCTATATCTTAAGTCTATTTGATGTCACCGGCGAGAAAAGAGTTCCGCGCGTGCGAAGAACGAGGAGTCACGCCTAACAGATTGCCCCAGTGGAACTTATCGGCACAATCGATCTGGTCAGCGGATAAAAACTGGGAACAACGAGATCGAAAGCCCCACACGGAAACTCGGCGTGTGGGCCACCCAATTCATCCCATCACTTAGCGTCCGGGCCTCCCGCCCATATACATCAAGCCCGAGAACTTCGGAAGAAGGCAATTCCTGACAGCACGGACGCCGTGATGATGAGCGCCCAAAACGCCAATAGGGGAAACATTACTGGCGGGTTCACGCTGGGCGGATTCGGGAAAAAGTAAGCGCGGGCTGCATTCACGGAACCTGGAAGCCATGATGCGGTCAGCGCCAAGGTTGCTATGAGTGCCACGACTTCTGTCCTCGTGAGGGCCGACGCCAAAACCAAAACGCCCAACGTAACAAATACCAGGCCGACAGCAAAGATCCAATACGTCAATGAAAAATCGCGGATGAGGGTCGCCCAGGTGGCGAAAAGGATGGCCCCAACCAGACCCACTAACCATCCTTTTTTCGCTTGAGGGAAAAAGGTAAGAATGCCTCCGACCAGCAAAAGGATAGGGGCACCGAACATAGTGAGGGGCCACCAGAACATGCCTCCTCCACCCGAAGGCGTGAACATCGCCACAAGCCCCCAATATCCTGTCACCAGTGCTGTAACGATATAAATAGTGCCCGCCAACCGCCTCATTAACATCGTCTCTCCCTATCTTCGGTCGCACATGGCGGTGGCGGCGGTGGAGGTGGGGGGAGCGGTGTTGAGTTCCGGATCGAGTTATCATTAAAAAGACCATAATTAAAGCCGGCTGTACCTGAAGGCGCGCTTTGGAGTGGGATGTTGGTGCCCCCGACATTCAATTCGAACGACGGGGTTCCCGACACTGTGCCCGTGGTCGTGACGGATAAGCCGTTTTGGGTGACATTTACATCTAGGTTCGCCCTGATCCCCGGCGTCACTGACTGTGGTTCGAGCGGGTTTGGAGTATTTTGCTGGAAGCTGAGGACGGCATTTCCACTTGCGTCCCTTGATCCTGTCGTTGTAGGAAGCCCCGTGGTGGCAGTTGCCGAGGCAATTGTATTCCCGTTTGCATCCACTTGCCTCGTCAGGCCCGCGCTGCCAGGCGTAACACTAATGATTGGATTGCCCGGTCTAATCGACGCGTCCGTTTCAATTCTAACTGTGATCGTCGTTCGCGACGAGGCACTTGCTGCCGCACTGAAGCCTCTGTTATCTCCCGCGAATATTTTGCCCCGCGGATCGGTCACGGACCTTTGGGGTATGAAGGCTCTCAGCACGACCTCAATTTCTTCCATCCCATCGGGATCAAAATACCGCAATGGATTGTTGATCGTATACGCGTACTTATTCCACTTCTGGGGATTAATCAAGCTTCTGACGCTCGGCAACTTCGGGTCCGGCGTCATAAACCGTCCGTACTGCGACGACATGTACCTCGCGCCGAAGTAGTCCAGACCGGATTCGGAGTCGCGTTCTTTGCCGTTGAATTTGTAATGGTTGCCGTCGCTGCTCGAGAACTGCCGCTCGCGGCCCCAGGGATAGTACTCGGACTCATTCTCGATCGCGCCCGCGGCGCTCACCACCATGCTGGTCGAGCCCAAATGATCGGACAGGTAGTATTGCACCGCTCCGCTTGGAATATCTACCCGCGCCACACGCTTGCCGCCGAAGAACACATACTCCGAGTTCAGGTGGCCGGCGGCATCTCCTTCGGCCAGGACCTCTCCTCCCATCCCGTACCAGTAGGTTTTCGATCCACTTCCGTTCAGCCATTTCTGAAAGCGCTGCCCGTCTGCGTCGTACCAGTAGGTCGTCGTACCGACGGTCTTGAGCAGGTCCCCCGCGTCGTAGGTGTAGCTGTGGAGTCCGTCCCCGGTCGTATTGCCGGCGGCATCGTAACTGTTGCCGACCAGTTGGTTGTTCGAATTGGCGGTCACGCTGAGGTTCTCCGCGCTGCACTTGGTTGGAACCTCTTGCAGGAGATTGCCCCAGGCATCATACCCGTAGGTGTTGCCCCAGAACTTGGTGTGCCCGTCGGGCAGCAACTGGGTGCAATCGGTCCCGGCATTCTGCGCCGAAGCCAGGCGGTTGAGCGGGTCGTAGGTGAAGGACTGGGTACGCGTGGCATCTTTATTGTTGGTGATGGAAAGTATATTCCCATTGTTCTGCGCGCCGTACGTGTAGCTCTTGTCGAAGTAGAAGGCCGTAACCAGCCCGTTATCGGCGTAGGACCTGCCGATTTGCAGCCGGTTGTTCAGATCGGTCCGCAGGTAAACTTTCGGGGTCCACTGTTGGTAGAGGGCGCCGTTGGGCCAATAGGTGGCATTGCTGGTGTATTGCGTGCCGCTCGAGTCAATGGCGGAAAGCACGTGCCCGGCCGAATCATAGGTGCTGTTCACCACTCGGCCGCTGGGATAGGTGAGCGAGGTCACGGAGCCGGCCAAGTTGTACCCGTAAAAGAGGTCCTTGATGTAGCGAGTGGTGCTGTCGATCGCGCGGTGCACCTGGATGATTCGCCCCATGGAATCGTAGCTGAATCCCTGGCCGCCGTAGGCTTGCCAGGAAGTGGTCAGCCTCCCAATGGGGTTGGCGACCGCATTGCCAAAATCGGAGGTACTCTGATCGTAGCGAAAGCCGCCACGGTAGGAGCCATCCGAGAATGACATATACGTCATGCGGTTCAAGGCGTCGTACCAATAGTTGGTAGCCACAGTAGCCGTGCCGGTTTGGTTGGGAGCAGGCGATGTCTTGATCTTCAAGTTCCCGTTGGCATCATAGGTGTAAGTGGTGGGCACGATGGTGAACGGGCTGACCGGCTGCGTGTTCGACTCCGGATTGATCGACTTGGTGAGCCTTGACACCGAATCGTAAGTGAATGTGCGCTGCCGTGAGCCGCTCTGCGTCACCGAAAGCAAATTGTCGAGCGCGTCATACCCATAGGTCGTCGAGTAATTTAAGTGGGGGCTGATCCCAGGGTCTTCGATCACTTGCGTAAGCCGGCCCAAGCCATCGGAACACGATTTCCGTTTCTTGCCAGCCTCATCCGTGACCGTGATGCAGGGGAAAGCAGAGTAGTCCGTGCTGACCGTGCTGTTGTCCTGTTCAACCACTGACGTGACGCGATTCAAGGTATCGTAGTAAGTTTTCGTCAAGCCATAGGTCGTGTCGCTTGTCGTGCAATACGGGTTCGAAACGGAAAACTTCCTTCCCTCGTTGTCATACGTCGTGTCCATATAGGAAGATCCCGAGGAGCAGGTTGACGCCGGAACGGTGGTCTTGATCTGTTTTTGCCGACCGAAGCCATCCACAAATCCTGTTTCAGCGAAATTGGTGCCAGAATTGATCGCTTTTGTGAAGACGAAGGACGGAACAACAGTTGTTGGTGGGCACGAATCAGCGGTCTTGTCCTTGAAGCAGTACGTTTCTGATCCGCCGTCCGGATACGTAACGCTTTTGATTCGCCGCATCGAGTCATAGCCGAAGGACGTTTGCTGACTATTCTGGTCCTTGTGCCAGTTCAGCAATCCTGTGTTCAAGTCATAAGAGAAGTTCTCGATGTGTGTGACCGTGCCTGTGTTCGGATACTGAACTTGGCTGAGGAACATGCCGGTCCCATCATAAGTGTAGAGCGTTTGATTGTTCAGCGGGTCGATCATTTTCGTGCGCATACCGTTGCTGTTGTATACGTACTGCGTCTTCGGGGATGTGCCGCCATTCAACCATCGTGTCACGGAAGTTAGATTTCCGCAGGGCAGAGTCGTGCAGACCGAACCGTTTCCCGTCTCGTCATAGGCGTAAGTTGTTTGTGCCACTTGCGTGCTCCTGCCGTCGTAGACAGTAATGGACGAAACTGGGCTTAGCAGATTTGCGTTCAAATAGCTGCTGCTGGATTGCCATTGATACTGTGGGAGCGTCCTGCGCAATAGACTACCGTGCGCACTTGGTCCGTAATCATACTCGTATTTATACACTTGGCTCCCGTATATCAACGGGTACGTACCGCAGGAGTTCGGATCGCAAAATGTGGGTCCTGAAGAGTTGTAGGTGTCGGTGTTGCTACCGCTAGCCGCACATCCAGTATCTGCGCTGTTGTCATAGACCGTGCAAACTTGACTCACTTGCCCATTCGGCCAGGTTACGGTGACGCGTTTAGGAACAACGTCGTACGCATTGTTGGCACCAGTGATGTAGTTGAAAGGATCATCGCCAGCCCAGGAATAATCCGAGGTGTTCGTCTTCAGCAGTTTAGATTGATTGTCGTATAATTGAGTACCAGTTTCATATGGTCCATCGACGTTCGGACCCAGACCAGAGAAAGTGTGTATCGTGTAATTTCCATCGGGGTCTGTGACGGTCGTCGCGTAAGTAAGATATGCATGGTTATCTAGATGGTAATTGTATGCCCATGTCTTGGCCTGTGAAGAGTCGCTCGGATTGGCGTTCAGGGTGCGTGCGGAAACAGCGTAAGAGTACGTGGTGTAGGGACCTGTTATTCGCGTCCACGTGAAGGATATGGTTCCGCCAGTCGGTGTACTTATCGAACTTATGTTACCCAAACTGTCATACGTAAAAATCCAACCCGTGCCATTAGGCAAGTTTACCGAGGAGAGTAGAGTCCATGTACTTGAATACTCGGTTGTGTCTGACCAATTGAAATTCGTGTGAATCGAAACGTTGGAATAGCAGACCGTCATGGGCACCGATCCATTGGGCTGTCCAGGCGCAGCGGGATAATAGTACGTGCTGCACGAAGGTCCTGGCATGGAGACAATCGGGTTGGGAATAAACCGCCCGACCGTGTCGGTCCAGCCGAGAAGATTGTGATTCGAGTCGAAACTTCCTCTAATCTGATTCCCGCTGGGATCGGTGGTCGTGTCCACGTCACCAGGGCCGCTGCACCCGCTTCCATTTGGGGCATAGGCTGGAACAGGTACACTTGCGGACGAGTTGTATTGAATCCCGTTCTTGTCAACGAGTTTACCCGCGGAATTCCAGGAGATTCCAGTAGCGTCAATCGATTCATACTTTGTACCCGAGGAGACATACCCGAGGACGTGAAAGGCACCACTGCTATCAATGGCTTCGGGAACCGTGTAATCCGCAGCATCGGTAGCCACCATCGCGTAGGTGCAGTAAAGAGCGTTGTCACGCACAATTTTGGGACTGCTGGTAAATGGATCGCTTGTGTTCGCCCACACGCAAGAGCTATAGGGCCAGTTGGGGCAAGTCCGCATCCAAGTAACGCGATTGGCGCGGAGTGAAAAAGACAGAGGCGACATAGGACCACGTTGCGGGTACGAAATTAACGGGACGTGAAGCACTAGGTTGCCGTTTTGAAGGTTTACGGAATCAATGTCCGTTGTGTCATAGGATTGATACGGGATGAATCCCTTCTGGAAATCTATAGGGTCCTGCGCCGCAAGAGGAATAGCAGCAAGAACCAACGGCCCGAGTGTTAGAAGAATTCGTTTCACTGAACACCTCCCGCAGGGACATCGAAAATTGATGATGAAATACTGGCATTCGTTTGGACGGACACTAGATGAAGAACTTCAATCTGCGCCCCATTGATCCACACAACAACATTATCGGGATAGAGAACTCCTGAAACCGCTTGATAGCTGGATAAGTTCAGCGCGATGGGAAGAAATCTCGATTGAATTGTTTGATCTGTCAAACGGTATTCAATTCGCACAGGCAGGTTCGACGCTCCGTCGAAATACCATGTTTGAGGCGTAACCCGCGTGTCGTCCCGAGTACTTTGAGAAACGGTCTTCACAACTGTGACTGTTTGAGTCCCAAGCGTTGTCGTACCCGCATTCATGATCGAGTAGTTCGTGTCTTGAAGTTCCTTTAGGAGTAGTGGCGCGGCTAGATGAGGCACGATCAAGGCGCGAAGAGCACGTTGGGGCAGTTTTTCTGCGGTCCCATTGAGGCTATGGAATGGTGTCCCGTGTCCGCTGCTGAGAGTATTCATCCCTTGAGCAGAAGGGTGATCCAGGCGACTCTCCGCTCCGGCTACGGTCCATACGGCCACTCCATCAGCGCCGGGGGTGCCGGGTGATGGTGTCACCTGAGACCGCACGATGTAGCGTTGCGCCTGACCAATCGCCGCCGTCCCACCCATAGCGTTAAGGCTAGCCTGCACGACCTTCAGAGCCTCTGGGTCGCGCACCGACAGAGGAATCCAGGGCGGCCCTTGGTCCTTCGTCGCAGGCAGGGGAATAGTCATCGTCAGAGCTTCTTGCGCCCAAACTGGAACACTGAGGAGCAGGATAGAAAGCAACAGGCCGAATCGCCGAAAGCGCATAGAATCTCCTCAGAACTTGTTTTCGTCCAACAGCGAGTTCCCCATCCGAACCTGATCCCGAGAAATCGCGCCGGTCCTGTTTAACGGAATTGGTAAGCCCGCCCTTGATACTCTTCACTGGCAGTACGTGTCAAGATAATTATTATAAATCGGCGTTGTTCGTCGGTAGAACGTGAAGAGTTGGGAGGCTGGCTTCGGGGCTGCTCCAACATGCAGGGGAAACAATCTGCGAAGAACAAAAAGGGCGGCCCGTTGCGGAGCGCCCGTTATTTGCTCGGTGTACAGGACTCTCAGTACTTGTAGAGGACGGTCCGGCTTCATCGGACCGGTCACGGACCATCTATCGTCGTAGAACATCGAACCTGCAGCGAGTACAATTCAATTCCAGAACTGCCGGTTCGACACAATTCGCCGAACCGCCTCTACAAAGGCTCGGAGGCATGCTGCGATTTGCGGCGCGTGGCACGAATGCCGATTGCGAAGAAATTCCAGAGGACCAGAGGATTTATTAGGATTTAGCCGGGGCTTCCATCTTTTTCTGTTTGATTTCTTTGGCCTTGTCCACCAGCTCGTCGGCCTGCTTCAACAGGGAGGCGCGCTCGTCGGGGGTGGCTGCCTCGTCCGCTTTGCGGCGGAGGAGGAGGTTGAGGTAGGCCATGGCGTCGTCATAGTCCGGGCGAAGATCCAGGGCCTTGTGCAGCTTATCGATGCCCTCGTCAATCAATTGGCCGTTTTCCTTGGTGTAGTCATCACGGACCGGCGGCGGCATCGGATCGTCGTCTTTGAGGACCTTGTTCACGTTTGCCAGACGCCACTTGCCGCGCATCTCCAGGTTCGAGCGATACGTTAACGTCCAGTCGATGACGCCAATCCAGTAGTAGGGTTCCGGGTCTTCCGGCTTCAAGGCGATATGCTTCATGTGATAGGTCTTCGATTCTTCAAACTTGGCCCGCGTGTACGGCGTCCCAGCCATGTTAAAGAGAATCGAACCGATCCCATCGATCGCCGAGATATTGTTCGGATC
>Ga0137410_10003237_pt1 | contig 11034 bp, 11 predicted proteins | sample CZODoug1_16funga_FD_108878 | JGI IMG/M metagenome (GOLD analysis project Ga0137410, IMG submission 108878) | Vadose zone soil fungal communities from Angelo Coast Range Reserve, California, USA - CZODoug1_16fungal (Illumina Assembly) | ecosystem: Environmental > Terrestrial > Soil > Vadose zone... | reverse complement strand
TCGGCGATCTCGCAATCCGCCAGGTTTGCGAACTTGGTCCCGTCCTTGAGGTCGTCCACGGCGAGGATGTCCGTGATCCCGCGCTCGTTGAGCGCTTTCACGAGATTCGAGCCGATGAAGCCGGCGGCGCCTGTGACTACGAAGTACACCGGCTATACCTCCTTGAACAATTCTTTGGGCGTCGCCACCGCGGTGCCAAATTTCCCGACCACGATGCCGGCCGCCCGATTGGCCAACCGCACGGCTTCCTTCATGCGCACGCCGCCCGCGAGCGCGACGGCCAACGTCGCGATCACGGTGTCGCCGGCGCCGCTCACGTCGGAGACTTCGCGCGCCTGCGTGACGACGTGGAAACGCGCGCCTTCCTGATACAAAGTCATGCCTTCACTGCCGCGCGTGACCAGCAATGCCTGCGCATCGAGCTTGCGCCGGAGCTGTTGGGCGCGCTCGGTCAGCTCGCGCTCATCCTTCCAGGGACCCGCCACCTGGCGAAATTCCGAGCGGTTCGGCGTGATCAGCGTCGCGCCGCGATAACGTGAATAGTCCTCGCCCTTCGGATCCACCAGCACCGTCTTTCCCGCTCGCCGCGCCATACCGATCATCTTGGCGATATGCGTCAAGCCGCCCTTGCCGTAGTCGGACAGGATCACCACGCTTACGCTATCGAGGATCTTCTCGAAATCGCGCAGCTTGGATGCCAGCACTTCGTGGCTGGGCGGAGTCTCGAAGTCGACGCGCAGCAATTGCTGCTTGCGGCCCGCGATCACGCGCAGCTTGACGGTGGTCTTGAGGCCGCGGTCGTGATGCAGCTGGGTGTGAACACCTTCGCGCTTGAGCAGGCTCTCCAGGCGCGCGCCCGGCTCGTCCGCGCCCACGACCGAAAGCAGGGTCACCCGGGCGCCCAGGGCTGCCGCGTTGCGCGCCACGTTGGCGGCGCCTCCCGCGCGCTCCTCTTCATGATCGATCCTGACGATCGGCACCGGCGCTTCGGGAGAAATTCGCTCGACCTCGCCCACCCAGTAGCGGTCGAGCATGGCATCGCCGACGACGAGAACGCGAGCAGATTTGAAGGCGGCGACCCCGTTGAGCGGGGCCTGCACTGTCGGCTTCTTCGCTATGCGTTTTGCCGCCATTCCCGGATTGTAACGCTGCGCGTCACCTTTTCGTGATTTCATCGTTGATCCTGCGCAGCGCCACCAGCGGATCCGCCGCGCGCGTAATCGGCCGGCCGATGACGAGGTAATCGGCTCCGTCGCTGATCGCCTGGCGCGGCGTGGCGACACGCTGCTGATCATCCTGCGCCACCTCCGCAGGACGGATACCCGGCGTGACGAGTGTGAAAGTCTTGCCGCATTGCCCACGCAGGCCTGCGGCCTCCTGCGGCGAGCACACCACCCCGTCCAGCCCGCACGATTGCGCAAGCCGCGCAAGCCGCAGCACGGCGTCTCGCGGGTTGCCGGTGAGCCCGACGTCGCCCATGTCGGCAGCGCTTATGCTGGTCAGCAAGGTCACCGCGATCAGCTTCGGCGGCTTGCCGGTATTGGCCAGCGCTTCGCGCGCCGCGCTCATCATGGCGCGACCGCCCAGCGCATGCACGTTGATCATCCAGACGCCCAGCCCGGCCGCCGCGACGCAGGCACTGGCCACGGTATTCGGAATATCGTGATATTGCAGGTCGAGAAAGAGATCGAAACCGGGCCGCATCAGCTTCTCCACCAGCGCGGGGCCCGCGGCGGTGAAAAGCTCCTTGCCGACCTTGAGCCGGCACATTTTCGGATCGAGCCGCGAGGCCAGCGCGAGGGCGCCCTTGGCATCGGGGTAGTCGAGCGCGACGATGATGCGGGGATCGCCGTTCATGCGTGCCGCCTCTGATCGTTTTTCATAGATGTCGTGTCGTCGTGTCGGCGGCTTCCCGCCGAGTCGCGGGTGGCATCCCCGAAAACCGGGGCCCCTGCTCCGCCGCTCACGCCGGCAACTTCGCTTCCTCGGTGCGGCGCGGAGAGTACGTTTCCCAGGCCGCGCAGGCCGGGCAATGCCAGTAATACTGGCGCGCGCGGAAGCCGCAGTTGTCGCATTTGTACATGGCCAGCCCGCGGGTATGCTGGTTGACCAGCTGTTTGACGAGCTCGAGGTCGCGGCGGCGGTCAAGCGGCGCCTCGAGCAGCTGCGCCTCCAGCAACTTGTCGAGGCCGAGCAGAGTCGGCATGCGCCGCAACTCGTCGCGCACCAGCCGGTACGCCGGCTCGGTGCCCTTGCTCTCCAGCATGCCCTGGAACACCACGTTGACCAGGTCGAGCGAGGGGTACTTATCCAGATAGCCACGCAGCAGGTTGATTCCCTCCTCGATCTTGCCACGCTGCTTGAACGCGCCGTAGAGGCGATCGGCAACCAGCGCGAGGTAATGCGGGTTCTGGCTCTCGATGCGCTTCCAGGCCCCGATCGCCGATTCCGGGCGCCCCGCCGCGGCTTCGATATCCCCGAGCAGCATGTTGGCGCGCACGCACAGCCGGTGGTGCGCCAGCGCCTCCTCCAGGTGAGGGCGCGCGGCATCGGGCCGTGACTGCATCATCTCGCTGATCGCCAGCTCGCAGCAGAAGTTGGCGATCTCTTTCTGGTGCGAGCGCCCGGTCACCGCTTCCAGCTTGCCGGCGATCTCGATCGCCTTGTGCCACTCCTTCTCCTGCTCGTAGATCTCGAGGAGAAAGCGCAGCGCCTGCTCGGCGTAAGCCGTGTTTTCGAGCTTGAGAAACAGCTCCTCTGCCCGGTCAAGCAGGCCAGCCTTGAAATAATCCTGCGCGAGCTCAAACAACGCGGCGAGTTTCTGTTCGGGAGCAAGGTCAGGGCGCTCGACCAGGTTCTGGTGCATGCGGATCGCGCGCTCAACCTCCCCGCGGCGGCGGAACAGGCTGCCCAGCGCGAAATGGAGCTCGATGGTCTGGGGATCGACCTTGACCACCTCGATGAAGGCCTCGATCGCCTTGTCCGGCTGCTCGTTCAGGAGGAAATTGAGGCCCTTGAAATACGACCGCGGCAGCGCGCGCGACTCCAGCAGCAGCTGCTTGATGTCCACGCGCGCAGCAAACCAGCCGAGCGCGAAGAACAGCGGCAGCGCCAGCAGCCACCAGAGTTCGATTTCCATCACGTTCCGTCAGCCTGGATCAATTGCGCGGCACCGGCGGCACCCCGTTGCCCGGACGCTCGCAGTTCGCGCTTGAGCGCGGTGATCTCGCGGCGCTGCCGGAACAGCTGCGCCAGCCCCGCGAACAGCCCGGCGGCGACGCCAGCGCAAAAGGTAATCAGCAGCACGAACACCAGCGGCGACTGCCATTCCCCGCCGAAGAAATAGCGCACCGTCACCGGGTCGGTATTCCTGACCGCGAACGTCAGCACCACCACGAACAGCGCAAACTTCAGGACGAAGAGCAGGTATTGCATAGCCGACTCCGGTTTCAGTTCGCGAAAAAAAGCGGCACGATCTTTCGATGATGCCGCTCTCCAACAAACGCTGCCTGGAACTGCTTACTTCTTGATATCCACCCGCTCACGCAATTCCTTGCCGGCCTTGAAGTGCGGCACGTACTTGGCCGGCACCTGTACTTTTTCCCCCGACTTGGGATTGCGCCCGGTGCGCGGGGGCCGGTAATTAAGCCCGAAACTGCCGAAGCCCCGGATCTCGATGCGCTGGCCCTGGGCCAGGCTCTTGCCCATGGCGTCGAGGATCATCTTCACCGCGAGTTCCGCATCCTTCGCCACCAGCTGCGGATAGCGTACCGCCAGCTTCGCGATCAATTCGGACTTGGTCATGGAGCTCCCCTTCCCCTATCCCTTATTGTTGAGTATTGGCTGTGTCCAGCTTGGCCTTGAGCAGCGCACCGAGGTTGGTGGTGCCGGTGCTCGCCTGCTTGTCGCTGGAGAGCTTCTTCATGGCCTCGGAATCCTCCGCCACATCCCTGGCCTTGACCGACAGGTTGATGGTCCTGTTCTTGCGGTCAATGTTGATGATGATCGCCGACACCTTGTCGCCTTCCTTGAGCTTGGTGCGGATGTCCTCCACGCGGTCGCGCGAGACTTCCGATGCCCTCAGGTAACCCTCGACGTCGGAGTCGAGCTGGATGACCGCGCCCTTGGGGTCGATCGACTTGACCGTCCCGTCAACCAGCGCGTTTTTCTCGTGCGCCTGGATGTAGCTGTTGAAGGGATCGCCCTCGATCTGCTTGACGCCGAGGGAAATACGCTCGCGCTCGACGTCGATCGAGAGCACCACGGTATCCACGTCCTGGCCCTTCTTGTACTCGCGCACGGCTTCCTCGCCGGCTTTGCTCCAGGACAGGTCGGAGAGATGCACCAGGCCGTCGATGCCGCCGGGCAGCCCGATGAAGATCCCGAAATCGGTGATGGACTTGATCTGCCCGCGCACCTTGTCGCCCTTCTTGTGGTTCATGGCGAATTCTTCCCACGGATTGGGCATGCACTGCTTCATGCCCAGCGAGATGCGGCGGCGGTCCTCGTCGATCTCCAGCACCATGACCTCGACTTCGTCGCCGAGCTGCGCCACCTTGGACGGATGGACGTTCTTGTTGGTCCAGTCCATTTCGGAGACGTGCACCAGGCCCTCGATGCCGGGCTCGATCTCGACGAACGCGCCGTAGTCGGTGAGATTGGACACCTTGCCGAACAGGCGCGTGCCGGGCGGGTACCGGCGCGACAGGCCCACCCAGGGGTCCTCGCCCAGCTGCTTGAGGCCCAGCGAAACGCGATTTTTTTCCTGGTCGAACTTGAGCACCTTGGCCTCGACCTCGTCGCCAACGGTCAGGATTTCCGACGGATGCTTCACGCGGCGCCAGGCGAGATCGGTGATGTGCAACAACCCGTCGATGCCGCCGAGATCCACGAACGCGCCGTAATCGGTGATGTTCTTGACGATACCCTTCACCACCGAGCCTTCCTGCAAGCTCTCCAGCAACTTCTGGCGTTCCTCGCCCTGCGACGCTTCGAGCACCGCGCGGCGCGACACCACCACGTTGTTGCGCTTGCGGTCGAGCTTGATGACCTTGAAATCCATCTGCTTGTTTTCGTACGGCGTGGTGTCCTTCACCGGCCGGATGTCGACCAGCGAGCCGGGAAGGAAGGCGCGGATGCCGTTCACCGTAACGGTGAGCCCGCCCTTGACCTTGCCGTTGATGACGCCGCTCACCACGTTGCCCTTCTCGAGGGCCTCTTCCAGGTCGAGCCAGGCCGCGAGCCGCTTCGCCTTGTCGCGCGAGAGGCGGGTTTCGCCGTGGCCGTCTTCAAGGGCTTCGATCGCGACCTTGACGAATTCGCCGGGCTTGGCCTCGAGTTCGCCGCGATCGCTGCGGAATTCTTCTATGGGGATGTAACTCTCGGATTTCAGGCCGGCATTGACGACGACATAGTTGTCATCGACCCGGATCACCTCAGCGGTGATCACTTCGCCTATCCGCATTTCCTTGCGGGCAAGACTTTCTTCAAACAGCGCGGCGAAGCTTTCCATGGGCGCTGCCTGGGTGGATGTTTTCATCATTTAGTTCAGGATGTTGAGGTTGCCCGTCTTGACGACAGGGGTTGGTTGATCAAGCCGTGGCCGGGGTGCGGCTCACAGCGCCCGTGATGCCTGTTTGTAGAGCGCCAGCACCTGCGCTATCGCCTCCGCCGCCGTCATCCGCGTGGTATCGATGAGGATGGCGTCTGCTCCCTGTTGCAGGGGGGCCGCGGCGCGGTCACTATCGCGTGCATCACGCGCCCGGATATCCTGCAAAAGGGCCGCCATAGTAGCACCCAATCCTTTTACCATCAACTGTTTATAGCGCCGGGACGCCCGTTCTTCAGGGGTCGCGGTCAGGTAGATTTTGAGCACCGCATCGGGGAAGACGACCGTGCCCATATCACGGCCGTCGGCCACCAGTCCTGGAGATCGCCGCAATCCCCGCTGACGCTTGAGCAGCGCGCCCCTGACACTCGGGTAAGCAGCGATGCGGGACGCGGTCGCGCTGACTTCCTCCGTCCGTATGGATTCGGTCACGTCTTTACCCTCAAGTTCGACCAGGTCTCCGGAGAACTTCGCTTTTAGATTCAGTGCAATATCTGCCAGTCTTGATTCGTTTTCTAGGTCTAGCCCCGCCCTGATGGCCGCCACGGCCACAGTCCGGTACAACGCACCGCTATTCAGGTAATGAAATCCGAGTGCGTCGGCCACCCCTTGCGCCACGGTGCCCTTCCCCGACGCCGACGGGCCGTCAATGGCGATTACCGGTGGCAGCGCGTTGCTCAAACCTGGCGCTCCGCGAGCGTGGCCAGCACATCGAAGTACTCGGGAAACGTCTTGGCGACGCAATGCGGGTCATTGATCCGCACCGTCACGCCGCCGAGCGCCGTCAGGGAAAAGCACATCGCCATGCGGTGGTCATCGTAGGTGTCGATGGTCACCGGTTTCAGCATGACGGGGGGCGCGATCGTCAGGTAATCCGCGCCCTCTTCCACGGCAGCGCCCAGCTTACGCAGTTCGATCGCCATCGCCGCGATGCGGTCGGTCTCCTTCACCCGCCAACTGCCGATATTTCGCAGCGTGCTCGCCCCGTCCGCAAACAGCGCGGCGACGGCAGCGGTCATCGCCGCGTCCGGGATGTGATTGAAATCGGCGTCGATCGCCTTGAGCTTGCCGCGGCGCGCAGCTTCTGCGCCGGCGGTTGCCTCGATCCAGTTGTCCCCCATCGAAATCTTCGCGCCCATGCGTTCGAGCACGTCGGTAAAGCGGACGTCGCCCTGGATGCTGCCGCGCCCGACGCCCTCGACGCGCACCGGCCCGCCCCCGCTGAGCCCGCTGATGGCACCAGCCGCCAGGAAATAAGAGGCCGAGGACGCGTCGCCCTCGACGTACAGGTCTCCGGGGCTCGAGTAGCCGGTGCCAGCGGGAATCGTGAACGAAACCCAGCCTTCGCGCGCGACCTCCACTCCGAAGCGCCGCAGCGCATTGAGCGTAATCTCTATGTAAGGCTTCGAGATCAACTCGCCATCCACGCTCACCACGGTTCGCTTGCCGGTGAGAGGCAGCGCCATCAGCAGCCCGGTGAGAAACTGGCTCGACACATTGCCGCGCACGCTCACCTGACCGCCGGCGCGAACCGCCGCCGGATGAATGGCGAGTGGCGGGTAGCCGGGCTCGCCGAGGTAGTCGATGCGCGCGCCGAGTGACTTCAGTGCATCGACGAGGTCGCCAATGGGGCGCTCGTCCATGCGGGCAACGCCCGACAGCCGATATTCCCCGTCCATCAGCGCCAGCACCGCGGTAAGGGGTCGGTACGCCGTGCCGGCGTTGCCGAGCGCGAGTTCCGCCTTCTTCACCGGAAATGCGCCGCTGGCGCCGCGCACCCGCACCGTGTGCCCGCCATCGTCCACGCACGAAACGCCGAGAGTCCGCAACGCGTCCAGCATGACCCGGGTGTCGTCGGATTCCAAAAGATCATGGACCCGCGTTTCGCCGCGTGCGAGGCCAGCGAGCAACAAGGCGCGGTTGGAAATGCTCTTGGAGCCTGGCAGCCTCACCGTGCCGCGCACCCGGCGGATGGGCCCCAGATCGAGATATTTCAAGCTCGTCTCCAGCCTACGGCCGCTTCCTGACCAGCCACTTCTCGCGCGTGTTACGCGCCTGCGCGAACATGCGCTTCAACTCGGCCGCATCCGCGCCCTCGATGGCCGCGCGCATTGCCTCGAGCTCGTTTTCGTAGTCTTCCAGGGCGGTCAGCAGCGCGTCGCGGTTCGCGACGCAGATATCGGCCCACATTTCCGGCGAACTGCCCGCAATACGCACGGTATCGCGTAGGCCGCCCGCCGACAGGCCGAAGAGTCGCGGGGCATTGGGACGCCGCGCGAGCATGTTGACGAGCGCGTAGGCGACGATGTGCGGCAAATGGCTCACGCCGGCGAGTATCGAATCGTGCTCACCCGCATCCATCTGTATCACGCGCGCACCGCAGGCCTCCCAGGCCAGCTTCACCAGGCGCGTAGCCGGGACGGTGGTTTCCCGCTGCGGCGTCAGAATCACGTTTCGGTCTCGGTAAAGGTCCGGGAATGCCGCGGTCGCACCGCTCTTCTCAGTTCCGGCGATCGGGTGCCCCGGCACGAAACGGGAAATGTGCCCGGCTAGAAAACGCCGGGCGCAGGCAACCACGTCGCGCTTGGTACTGCCAGCGTCTGTCACTACCGCGTGCGCTGGCAGGTGTGGCGCAACGACGCTCATCACCGCCGGCATCTGCCCGACCGGCATCGCCAGCAGCACCAGATCCGCGTCACGCACCGCGCGCGCGGGATTTTGCGACGCTTCGTCGATGATCTTCAGCTTGAGCGCATCGGCGAGATTTCGGCGTGTTCGCCCCACCCCCACAACCTGTTTCACCGCGCGCGCGCGCTTCAATGCCAGCGCAAACGAACCGCCGATGAGCCCGGTGCCGATGACCACCAGTTTTCCAATTTTCAGCCGGGCCATCAGCTCGCCACCGCCCTTTCCAGCGACCGCAGGAACCGGTCGTTCTCCGCTTCCAGTCCAACGGTGACGCGCAGGTGCTGCGGCATGCCGTAGCTCGCGATCGGGCGCACGATTACGCCTGCCCTGAGCAGCTTCTGGAACACGCCGGCTGCGTCCTTGACCCTGAAGCTGACGAAATTGCCATAAGACGGAATGTAATCGAGACCAAGCCGCTTGAGGCCGTCGGTCAACTGGCGCATCCCTTTCCGGTTGAGTTCGAAGCTCCGCCGCACAAATTCGGTGTCGCCGAGCGCTGCCGTTGCTCCGGCCAGGGCAACGCTGTTGACGTTGAACGGCTGGCGCACGCGGTTCATGAGATCGGCGACCCCGGCGGCGGCATAAGCGTAGCCCACGCGCAGCCCCGCCAAGCCGTAGATCTTGGAGAACGTGCGCGTCACCACCAGATTCGGGAAGCGTCCGAGCCAGCCTGTGCTGCCGGACTTGAGATCGTCCGGCAGATACTCCGTGTAGGCCTCGTCCAGCACGACCATCACTCCACCCGGCAGGTCGGCGACGAAGACTTCGATCTCGCTCGCTGGCACCAGGGTCCCGGTCGGGTTGTTCGGGTTTGCGATGAACACCAGCCGGGTGCGGGCCGTGACTGCGCGCCGCATCGCCGCGAGATCGTGGCCGTAGTTTCTGGCCGGGACTTCGACACCGGTCGCACCGACCGCCTGCACTGCCAGCGGATAGACGGCAAATGCATGCTGCGAGTAGATCGCTTCCAGCCCGGGAACGAGAAAGGCGCGCGCGGCCATCTCCAGCACGTCGTTCGAGCCGTTGCCGAGCACGATGCATTCCGGTGCCACGCCATGGTGGCGGCAAAGCGCTTGTCTGAGCTCGAAACCGTTGCCGTCCGGATAGCGTGCGAGGTCGGCAATCGCGGCCTCGGCCGCCCGCCGCGCGAGCGGGCTCACCCCGAGTGGATTCTCGTTGGAGGCGAGCTTGATGATGCCCGCTTCCTCGAGGCCGAGCTCGCGCGCGAGCTCGGAGATCGGCTTGCCGGGCTGGTACGGCGCGATGCCGCGGATGTAGCCGGGAGCGAGGTCGCAGATGTCCATTATCAAATCGTGGGTCGTGGATCGTGGGTCGTATGTCGACGGGTCATTCTGCCGGACCACCGCATCACGACCCACGATCCACGACCCACGCTTCTAAGTCGTAGCGGCCGGATAGGAGCCGAAATTCTTGATGAACGACGCTTTCTGCTTCAGCTCGACGAGGGCGCGCGCCACGTTGGGGTCCTGCTGGTGGCCCTCGATGTCCACGTAGAACACGTATTCCCACAGCCCGGTGCGCGAAGGACGCGACTCGAGCCGCGTCATGCTCACCTGGTTGGCCGCCAGCGGCGTCAGCAGTTCATGCATGGCGCCCGGAACGTTGCGCGCGGACATGACGAGCGAGGTCTTGTCCTTGCCCGACGGCGCCGCGTCGTGCGGGGCGATGACCAGAAAGCGTGTGGTGTTCTTCGCCTCGTCCTCGATGTTGCGCGAGAGCAGCTTCAGCCCGTAGAGCGCAGCCGCCGTCGAGGGCCCGATCGCGCCGGCATGCCGCTCCTTCGCCGCCAGCCGCGCCGCCTCGGCGTTGCTGACGACCGCGATGCGCTCGGCGCGCGGCAGATTGCGCGCGAGCCATTGCTGGCACTGGGCAAGACTCTGCGTATGCGAATAGACCTTGCGGATGTCGGCCGGCTTCCCGCTCCTGCTCATCAGGCACTGCCGGATCGGCAGCATCACCTCGCCGCAGATCTTCGCCGGAGTTGAAAGCAGCAGGTCGAGCGTGCGGCCGATGGCGCCCTCGCTCGAGTTCTCGACCGGCACCACGCCGTAACCAGCGGCGGCGGTCTCGACCTGGCGGAACACCTCGTCTATCGACGGGCATGGCGCGAGCGCAGCGCCGCCTCCGAAATGCTTGACGGCCGCTTCCTGGCTGAAGGTGCCCTGCGGTCCGAGGTAGGCGACTTTCATCGAGTCCTCGAGCGCGCGACAAGCGGACATGACCTCCGTGAACACGCGGGCGAGTGCGGCATCCGTCAACGGACCGCGATTAGCGGCAATAACACCGCGCAGGACCTGTGCCTCGCGTTCGGGCCGGTAGGCCGTGCTGTCCTTGAGGTCCTTGAGCTTGCCGATGCGCTGCGCGAGCCGCGCGCGCGCCGACAGCAGCTTGAGCAGCCGCTGGTCGAGGGCATCGATCCGGTTGCGAATCTCTTTGAGACTAGCGCTCATGGAAAGGATTGTAACCGCCGGTGAACGCAGGCGAAACCGGGGCGTCTCCGCGCCATTTAGCCGCGCGGCTTCGGTTGACGCCGCCCGCTGCAGCCCTACTGGGACTCGACCGGCAGGTAGCGGACCATCAACACGCCTTCGATGTCACCGAGTTGCTCGATCAGCTTGGCGGGCACCTTGCTGTCGACATCCACCAGCGTGTAGGCCATCTCACCCTTGGACTTGTTGAGCATGTTATGGATGTTGAGCTTGGCCTTCGCCATCGCG
>Ga0137410_10003234_pt1 | contig 11043 bp, 8 predicted proteins | sample CZODoug1_16funga_FD_108878 | JGI IMG/M metagenome (GOLD analysis project Ga0137410, IMG submission 108878) | Vadose zone soil fungal communities from Angelo Coast Range Reserve, California, USA - CZODoug1_16fungal (Illumina Assembly) | ecosystem: Environmental > Terrestrial > Soil > Vadose zone... | reverse complement strand
TGCCGCGAGGTCGGGTGCGCCTTGATCGGCGGCGAGACCGCCGAGATGCCGGGACTCTATGCCCCCGGCGATTACGACCTGGCGGGCGCCATCGTGGGGATCGCGCCGGAGGCCGGGATCGTCGACGGCTCGACGATCGAGTCGGGAGACCAGATCTTCGGGCTGCCGAGCGCGGGCCTCCACACGAACGGCTACTCGCTCGCGCGCTCGATCCTCTTCGACAGCCTCGGCCTCAAGGTCACGGATCCGTTCCCCGCGGGCGGGGGCACGGTCGGGGAGGTGCTCCTCCAGCCGCACATCTATTACGGCGCGCCGGTCGGCGTGGCGCGCGCGGCGGGGGAAGTGCGCGGCATGGCGCACATCACCGGGGGCGGGATTCCGGGAAATCTGATCCGCGTGCTCCCGGAGGGCGCCCGGGCCGAGATCCGCACCGAGAGCTGGCCCGTTCCGCCCGTCTTTCGATTCCTGTGCGAGGCGGGGAAGGTGCCGCGGTCGGAGGCCCACGAGGTCTGGAACATGGGAATCGGAATCCTGATCGTGGCGCGGCGAAAAGACGCGGATGCGATCGAACGCTCGCTCGCGACGTCGGGCCATCGCGCCTTCCGCGTCGGAGAGATCGTGGCCGGAGCGAGGGAGGTCGTGCTCCACTAATATCGCGGGGGCAGGGAGGATGGCTGTGGGAGTGGAGCCCGGGACCCCGCGGTTTGAGGGAGCCCGCCGCGAGGCGATCGAGATCCGGGAGCTCGCCCCGGACGGGTACGGCCCGCACGCCGATACACTCGGCCTGGTCGGCGCGAGCCCGGTCATCGTCGAGCTGGGGAGGCGGATCGCCGCCCTGGCGCCGAGCCCGGCGACGGTGTTCGTGCACGGCGAGACCGGCACCGGGAAGGAGCTGATCGCGCGGGCGCTCCACACGCAGAGCCCCCGCTCCGAGCGTCCCTTCCTTCCGCACAACTTCGCGTCGATCCCCGACTCACTGGTCGAGAGCGAGCTCTTCGGCCACGCGCGGGGCTCCTTCACCGGAGCGCACGCCGATCGCCCCGGCCTCTTCGAGCTCGCGAACGGCGGAACGCTCTTCCTCGACGAGATCGGCGACGCGAGCCCCTCGGTGCAGAGCCGCCTCTTGCGGGTACTTCAAGAGAGCGAGCTGCGGCGCGTTGGCGACGGCCGTGTTCGCCGCGTCGACGTGCGCGTCGTGGCGGCGACGCACCGGGACCTGGCGGCCGAGGTCCGCGGCGGGCGGTTCCGGGCCGACCTCTATTACCGGCTCCACGTCCTCACGGTCCGCGCTCCCTCGCTCCGGGAACGGAGCGAGGACGTGCCGCTCCTGGTGGCGCACATCCTCCGGCGGCTCTCCGCCCGCGAGCGGCCCGCGGCGACCCGGATCACGCGGGAGGCGCTCGAGATCCTCGGAGGACACTCCTGGCCCGGAAACGTGCGGGAGCTGGAGGCGGCGCTCGAACGCGCGGTCCACGCGCTCGGTCCGGGCGGGACGCTCGCGGTCGAATCGCTCGAGGAGGGGATCCTGGCCCCTGACTTTCCGCTCGTGCGGGAGCACGCCGACAATCTGCGCGGACGCACCCGAGAGCTCGAGGTGGAGTTGATTCGGAGCGCGCTCGCGCGCGCGAACGGAAATCGCACGCGCGCGGCACGCTCGCTGGGACTGAGTCGGCAGGGGCTCTGGAAGAAAATTCGCCGCCTCTCGCGCGACGCGGCCGCCGCCGAGTCGCGCGCCGTCGCCGCGCTCGATCCGACCGCGCCCGCGGACGACGCGCGGCCTGAATCGCCTTGATTTCGCGACGCCGGTCCCTATACTCGCGCGAAGTTCGCCGCCTCCACGACGCCATTCCCGTTCGGGAGATCCTCACGTGGCCAAACGTCCCATCCGGCTTGGAATCATCGGGGTCGGAGTCGTCGCCCAGGTCAACCATCTCCCCGCGCTGAAGGCGCGCCGGGACGTGGAAGTCGTCGCGGTCTGCGACGACGACGTGGAGAAGGCCCGGATGGTGGCCCAGCATTTCGGAATCGGCCGCGCCGTCGCCGATTATGAATCGCTTCTCCGCTCCGATGACGTCGACGCGGTCATCATCGCGACTCCCAACCATCTCCACGCTCCCATGACCATGGCCGCCCTCGGCTACGGAAAGCACGTCCTCTGCGAGAAGCCGGCGGCGAGGACCGCGGCCGAGGCGGCCCAGATGGCGGTCGCGGCCGAGCGGTCGGGGAAGGTTCTCATGTACGCGATGAACAACCGCTTCCGAAGCGACGTGGCCGTGCTCCGCGGGTACCTCGAGCGGCAGGAGTTGGGGAAGATCTTCTACGCCAAGACCGGTTGGCTCCGCCGCAAGACCGAGCGGCGCGGTCCGGGTTGGTATGAGAACAAGAAAAGCTCGGGGGGCGGCGTGCTCATGGATCTCGGCGTCCAGATGCTCGACCTCTCGCTCTGGCTCCTCGGAAATCCGAAGGTGGTCTCCGTGACGGCCACGAAGTACGTGACCGATCCCCGAAAGGACGTCGAGGACACGGTGGCGGCCTTCCTGATCCTGGAAGGAGGGGCGTCGCTTTCGCTCGAGGTGAGCTGGGCTCTCCTGCTCGAGAAGAACTTTCCCTACCTGAACCTCTTCGGCACGGACGGTGCGGCGCTTCTGAACCCGTTTCGCATCCACAAGGAGCTCAACGGAAACCTGCTCAACGTGACGCCGGCGCTGGAGTCGACGAAGAACATCTACAAGCAGTCGTACGAGCAGGAGCTGGACCATTTCATCCGCTGCCTCACTCAGGGCGAGCGCCCGTTGGCTTCCGCGGAAGAGGGGCGCGATCTCATGCAGGTCATCGATGCCATCTACCAGTCGGCCGAAGCCCGCCGCGAAGTCCGTCTCCATTAGTCGGTTTCACCGGCCGCTCAGCGCGGCCGGAACCGGGCTCCTCCTCAGCCTCTCGTTTCCTTCCGCGGGGCTCTGGTGCCTGGTCTTCGTTGCTCTTGTTCCGCTCCTGGTCGTCCTCCACCGTGATTCGCCCGGCCCGAACGATACCGCACCCTCCCCGCGCGGAGCGCGCTGGGCGCCGTGGCTCGCGGGGATCGTCTTCAACATCGTGACCTTCATCTGGATTGTGCGGCTGCCTGCCCACGCGATGACGCATCCCCTGCTGATTTTCCCGGGCCTCTTGGCCCTCGGGCTCTACCTGGGGCTTTACGTGGCGCTCTTCGGCTGGATCGTCCGCATCGTGCGGCGGCGTCTCGGCTGGCCGGTGCTCGCCGTCGCCCCGATCGCGTGGGCGGCGAGCGAATGGGCGAAGTCGTCCGGCGTGCTCGGCTGCCCGTGGGGCAACGTCGGCTACGCGTTGGCCGAGCACCCCATCTGGATCCAGACCGCGTCGCTCGCCGGCGCGCCGGGACTCAGCTTCTGGATTCTGACGGTGAACTCGCTCGTGGCGGCGGCGTTCCTCTCGCGGCGTTGGTGGGATCGGACCGCGTGGGCGCTCGTGGCCGTGCTCGTCGTCTGGTTTCCGGTCCAATGGGGCCGGGACCGACTCCGAGAGACGCGTCCGCGACCGATCGCGCGCGTGGCCCTCGTCCAGCCGAGCATCGCGAGCGACGTGAAGTGGAACCCCGCGATGCAGGACTCGGTCGTCCGGACGCTTGCCCGGATCACGCTCGCGGCGGGATCGCTCGCGCCGAGGCCGAATCTCATTGTCTGGCCCGAGACCGCCCTCCCGTATTACGTCCGCCTGGAGCGGGTCAAGCTCCGAGCCTTCCTCGACCTGGTCCGGGACGTGGGCGTGCCGGTTCTGGCGGGCTATCCGGACGCCCGGCTCTCGACCAACGGAAGCGTCCTGACGCACAACGCCGCGGGCCTGGTCCTGCCGAACGGCACCTTCGCGGGCCAGTACGAGAAGATCCACCTCGTTCCGTTCGGGGAGAGGGTTCCGTTTCAGGGACTCCTTCCATTCCTCGGGAAGATCGACCTGGGTCAGGCCGAGTGGACGCCCGGCACGCGCCCGGTGGTCTTCACGGTCGGGGGCACGTCGTTCGGCGTCCTCATCTGCTTCGAGTCGATCTTCCCCGACCTCGCGCGCCGGTACGCGCTCGAAGGCGCGCAATATCTCGTGAACATCACCAACGACGAGTGGTTCGGGAAGTCGGCCGGGCCGGTGCAGCACGCGGACATGGCCATCCTCCGCTCGGTCGAGCTGGGGCTCTCCACCGCCCGGTGCGCGAACACGGGGATCTCGATGGTGATCGACCCGTACGGCCGGGTCGTCCAGCGGACGCCGCTCTTCGAGGAGGCGCTCCTGACCGGCGAGGTCTGGGCGGGGGTCGGCCCGACCCTCTTTCTCCAGTGGGGGGACTGGCTCACATCGCTTTGCCTCGGGCTGACGATCGTCCTCGTCGCGGTCGCGTGGTTCCGGCCGTTCCAGCGCCTGAACGCGCGTTGACATCGGCCGAATGATCGAGTAGAGTGGCGATTCAGGTGGGCCGCCGGACGTCGGCGCCCGCCTCCGATGGCACGGAGGAATCGCAGCGAAGGTGCCCGGCTCTCCCCGGTCCGACGCAAAAACCCCAGAAATGAAATCGGCGCGCCCGATTCACCCGGCGGCGCTCCTCCTCGCCTGCGCGCTCGTGGGCGTCGGCCTGGCGCTCGGGCGCTCGGCGCTCGATCTCGCCGTCTTCTCGGTCCTCGGCGCCGGATTCGCCCTTCGCGCGGAGGGCCGAACGCTCCGCTCCGAGCTTCCGCTCCTGACGCTCGCCCTCATCGTCTTCCTCGCCCACGCGCTGCTCTCGGGTCGACCGACGCCGGAGGTCGCGAAGGCCGCGGCTCTGATCGCGCTCCGCCTCCTCGCGCTCCTTTACCTCCTGCGCTGGGCGGCGCGAGCCTTTCTTGGAAGCGCCGCGCGCTGGCTCCTCTCCTTCCCGATTCCACGCCGGCCGCGGCTCCTCCTGCTTCCCGTCGAGAGCGCGCGCCACGCCCTGGCCCTGACCCCGATCGCGCTCCGCGAAGCGGAGCAGCAGCACCAGGCGCTCAGCGCGCGCGGGCTCCGTCCCGGGCGCGGCGCGGCGGGCCGGGCGCGCTACTTGGCCGCGTGGCTCCTGCCGTTCCTCGGCACGATGCTCCGGGTCGGGGAATCGTACGGGGATGCCCTCGCGGTGCGGGGTTACACGCTGGGCGCGCGCCGGCGGAGCGGGCTCAAGACCACGTGGGGCTGGGCCGAGATGGGCGCCATCGCGGGAGGAGCGGCATCGGCCGCCTGGCTACTCCGTGGCGTCTGACCGCCGGGAGGCGACCTTCCGCCTGGTTATCGAATACGACGGCTCGGAGTTCCACGGCTGGCAAGTGCAGAGGACCCACCGGACGGTTCAGGGCGAGATCGAGACCGCGCTCCGGCGACTGGCGCACGGCCCGGTCCGAATCGCCGGCGCGGGCCGCACCGACGCGGGGTGCCACGCCGCGGGCCAGGTCGCGAGCGTGAGGCTCACGACGCGGCTCTCGACGGACCGGCTCCGCCAGGCGCTCAACGCCATCCTTCCCGGCGACGTGAGGATCGTGGAAGCGGCCGAGGTCGAGCCGGATTTCCACGCGCGGTATGACGCGATGCGGCGGGCCTACCGCTACGTGATCGAGCCGCGGAGCATCCCGATCCGGCGGCGGTACGCCTGGGCGCGCGCGGTCCGGGCGGGCGTCGCCGCGCTCAACGAAGCGTCCCGGCCGCTCGTGGGCGCGCATGACTTCACGACGTTCTCGAAGCAGGGCAGCGAGAACGGGGGCCCCCGCTGCCGGATCACGCGCGCGCGGTGGTCCGGGCGGCGAGGACGGCTGCGCTTCGACATCGAATCGGACCGATTCCTGTACACTATGGTGCGAAGGATTGTGGCCACGGTCGTCCGCGCTTCGGAGAGCGGGACGGGGGCGCGCGCGATCGAATCCGCGCTCGAGGCCAGAGATCGCCGGGCGGCCGCGCCGCCCGCTCCGGCGCACGGTCTCTATTTGATGCGGGTGCGCTACCCCCGCGTGGGGTGGATCCCGAAGGAGTCTCTGAATGTCGTCGCCTGAAGTGAATTCGCCGTCCCCGCGCGCCCGGGGGAAGTGGTCGCTCGGTACGCTGGCGGCGGGGGTGCTGTTCGGCCTCCTGCTCCTGGCAGCGCTCCTGGTGGGGGCGAGGGGCAAAAGGCCCGCCGTCTCCGAGAGGCCCGGGCAGGTGTCGAAGGCGGCCGCCGCGGAATCGATGGCCGAGATCGGCTCCGGAAACGTCGATCATTCGCGCCGGACGGCCATCGTCGAAGCGGCCCAGCGGGTCGGCCCCTCGGTCGTCACGCTCAGCGTCGTGCAGACCCGCGTGGTCCAGACCTCGCCGGTTCCGCTCGGAAACGAATTCTTCGAGCCCTTCTTCCGGGACATGATCCCGCAATACCGCTACCGGGAGCAGATCCCGAGCATGGGCTCCGGGTTCATCATCTCCAAGGACGGTTACGTCCTGACCAACGAGCATGTCGTGCACGGCGCCGACAAGATCACGGTGATCCTCTCCGACGGGCGCTCGTTCTCGGGGCGGATCGTCGGCTCGCACCCGCAGTACGACCTCGCGATCGTGAAGATCGACGGCAAGGACCTCCCCACGGCGCCGCTCGGGACCTCGAACGACCTGCTGGTGGGGGAGTGGGCGATCGCGATCGGCAACCCGTTCGGATTCCTGCTGAACGACACCCAGCCGACGGTGACCGCGGGCGTGATCAGCGCGACGCGCCGCGACATCAAGTCGCAGAGCCAGAGCACCGGGATCTACAAGAACATGATCCAGACCGACGCCGCGATCAACCCGGGCAACTCGGGCGGGCCGCTCGTGAACGCGCGGGGCGAGGTCATCGGGGTCAACACGTTCATCTTCACGAAGAGCGGCGGCTCGGAGGGAATCGGCTTCGCCATTCCGATCGACGCCACGAAGCGGGTGGTGGACGAGATCATCCGCTTCGGAAAGGTCCGGAACGTCTGGATCGGGGTCCGCACCTGGGAGATCACGCCGTACGTCGCGGAGCGCCTGGGCACCACCGACCGGAACGGCCTCTACGTCGCGGTCATCGAGCGCGGCAGCCCCGCCGACAAGGCCGGCGTCAAGGTGGGGGACATCATCCGAAAGGTGAACGGGACCCCCGTGCGGGACAGCAACGAAGCGTACCGCGTGATCTTCGGATCGAGCGTCGGCGACACGGTCTCGCTGACCGTCGAGCGCGACGGGAAGCTCCTCACGGTGAAGCTCCTCCTGGAAGAGACGCCGGAGGAATGACGGCGTGATCGCGCGCTACAGCCGGAAGGAGATGGCGGCGCTCTTCGAGGACGAGGCGCGCTACCGCACCTGGCTCGAGGTGGAGCTGGCGGTGGCACAGGCGATGGAGCGGCGCGGCGACATCCCGCGCGGCGTGACCGCGCGGATTCGCGAGCGGGCGCGGATCGACGCGGTCCGGATCGACGAGCTGGAGCTGACGCTTCGCCACGACGTCATCGCCTTCCTGACCCAGGTCGGCGAGACCGTCGGTCCCGACGCGCGCCACCTTCACCTCGGCATGACCTCCTCCGACCTGGTCGACACCGCCCTGGCGCTGACCCTGACCCGGGCCGCCGATCTCCTCTCGAAGGAGCTCGATGCCCTCCGGGAGACGGTTCGCGGATTGGCGCTCCGGTACAAGGAGACGCCGATGGTGGGCCGGACCCACGGCATTCACGCCGAGCCGATCACGTTCGGACTCAAGCTCCTGGTCTGGTACGAGGAGCTGGGTCGCGCCCGCACGCGGATCGGCCGCGCGCGCGAATCGATATCGGTAGGGAAGCTCTCCGGCGCCGTGGGGACGCTGGCGCACCTGAGCCCCGAGCTCGAGGAGGACGTGCTCCGCGCGCTGGGCCTGAAGCCGGAGCCCGCGGCCACCCAGGTCGTCCAGCGCGACCGTCACGCGGAGCTTCTCTCGGCGCTCGCCATTCTCGGCGCCTCGTTGGAGAAGATCGCGGTGGAGATCCGGCACCTCCAGCGCACCGAAGTGCTGGAGGCGGAGGAGCCGTTTCGCGAAGGGCAGAAGGGCTCCTCGTCGATGCCCCACAAGCGGAACCCGGTCCGCTGCGAGCGGATCTCCGGCCTGGCGCGCCTGCTCCGCGCCCACGCGCACGCGGCGCTGGAGAACGTCGCGCTCTGGCACGAGCGCGACATCAGCCACTCGAGCGTCGAGCGGGTCATTCTTCCCGACTCCTTTCTCCTGGCTGACTTCATGACCAGCGAGACCCGCGAAGTCCTCGCGGGTCTCCACGTCTACCCGGACCGGATGCTCCAGAACCTCGGGTTGACCCGCGGCCTCGTCTACTCGCAGCGCGTCCTCCTCGCGCTCACGACGGCCGGGCTCTCCCGCGAAGAGGCCTACGCCGTCGTCCAGCGCCACGCCATGGAGGCCTGGAAGGGTGGCCCGGATCTGAAGACCCGACTCGCCGCGGACCCGGACGTCGCGCGCGTCCTCAAGCGCGAGGAGTTGGAGGCCTGCTTCGACCCGAAGCACTTCACTCGCAACGTGAATCAGATCTTCGATCGTGTTCTTGGAGCGTCAGTTGTCGCCAGTGGCTGAAGCGCACGTTCTGCCCCTCGCGGAGGCGGACCCCGAGAGCCTCGGGAAGCTCCTGGAAGCGGAAGGGTTCCGCCTGACGCCCGATGAGGCGAGGCGGATGCTCGAGCTCCTGGGCCGAAATCCGACCCGGGTCGAGGCGACGATCTTCGACACGATGTGGAGCGAGCACTGCTCCTACAAGAGCAGCCGCTGGGTGCTCCGATCGCATCTCCCCACCGAGAGTCCGGATGTGATCCTGGGGCCCGGTGAGGACGCCGGGATCGTCCGGTTCGGCGAGCACCGCGGGGTGGGCTACGCGCTCGTGATCGCCCACGAGAGCCACAATCATCCGTCGCAGGTCGTCCCGATCGAGGGGGCCGCCACCGGGATCGGGGGGATCGTCCGCGACGTTGCCTGCATGGGCGCGGACGTGATCGGCGTCATGGACGCGCTCCGCTTCGGAGACCCCGAGGGACCCCGGGCGAGCGCGGTGCGCGAAACGGCGCGGGGCGTCGTCGACGGAATCTGGCAGTACGCGAATCCGCTCGGCGTCCCCAACCTCGGCGGCGACGTCTTCTTTTCGGGCCGGTACGACGAGAACTGCCTGGTCAACGTCGTGGCGCTGGGGATTGTCCGCGCGGACCAGGTGGTCCGCAGCCGCGTGCCGGAGGCGGCGAGACGGGAGCCGTATGTCCTGGTGCTGATCGGAAAGCCGACGGACGAGACCGGCTTCGGCGGGGCATCGTTCGCCTCCGCGATCTTGGAAGAGGGGGCGCACGATCAGCGCGGGCATGTGCAGGTCCCCGACCCGTTCTTGAAGAGGGTCCTCTTCGAAGCGAATCGGGCGGCCCTGGCCTGGCTCCACGCGCAGGGGGCGCCGTTCGCGTTCAAGGACCTCGGGGCCGGCGGCATCGCGTGCGCCTCGTCCGAGCTCGCGGCGGCGGGCGGGTTCGGGATGGAGGTCGATCTCGACCGCGTGCCGACGCCGCGCGGCGAATATCCGCCCGAGGTGATCAGCTGCTCGGAGACGCAGGAACGCTTCGCGCTCGTGATCCCCGAACGGCTGGCCCCGCGAATCTTGGAGATCTACAACGAGGAGTACGCGCTCCCCGAGGTATACGAGGGGGCCCGCGCCGCCGTCATCGGCCGCGTGCGCGACGATGCGCGGTATCGAATCGTGAAGGGCGGCCAGCCGGTCTGCGACGCTCCCGTCGAGGTGATCACGGCCGGGATCGAGCACCGCCGGGCCCAGCGGCAACGGGCGCCCCGTCCGGCCGCGACGCCGCTCCCGCCGGTGCGCGATCATGACGCGCTCTTCCGGCGGCTGATCGGATCGCCCAATCTCGGTTCGCGCGAGCCGATCCTGCGCTACTACGACACCGAGGTGCAGGCGCGGATGACGATCCGCGCGGGGGAGGCCGACGCCTCCGTGATGGCGCCGATCCCCGGCTCGCCGTTGGGGTGCGCGCTCTCGGCGGACGGGAACCCGTGGTACGTCGCGGCCGATCCCTACTGGGGCTCCGCGCACGTCGTGTACGAGACCCTGCGCAATCTGGTGTCCGTCGGGGCGCGGCCGGTGGCCCTGACCGACTGCCTCAACTTCGGAAATCCGGAGGACCCCGAGGTCTTTGACGAATTCGTGCGATCGGTGCGCGGGCTCGGCGACGCCGCGCGGGCGTTGGGGCCGGACGGGTCGGAGGGACCGCCCATTCCGTTCGTCTCGGGGAACGTCTCCTTCTACAACGAGTCGTCCACGGGACGGGCGATCGAGCCGTCCCCGATCGTCGCGGGGCTCGGAGTTCTCGACGACTACGCCGTCGCGACCTCGGGCTCCATCAAGCGCGCCGGGAGCGTGATCGTCCTGACCGGCCCGCGGGAGAATCGTCTTGGAGCGTCGCAGCTCCGCCACGCCCTGACCGGCGAGACGGGCGGCGATCTTCCCGCGCTCGATTTCGATCGGGAGCGGCGGCGCCTTTACGCCGTGCTGGAAGCCGTCCGGCGGGGGCTTGTCCTCGCGTGCCACGACATCTCCGAGGGCGGCCTCGCGGTCGCGGCCCTCGAGATGGCCCTGGGCGGCTTCGCGTCGCAGGGACTCGGCCTCCAGATCCCGATCTCGGGCCTCGGCGAGAACGCGCCCGAGGTCCGGCTCTACTCGGAGTCCCCGGGGTTTCTCCTCGAGGTCTCGAAGGAGCGGCTCACCCCGCTTCTCGATCTCTTCAAATCGCGGGAGGTCGACGCGGCGATGATCGGACGGACGCTGGCGGAGCCTCGGTTCCGGCTCCTCGACGGTGGGCTGGCGCTCGTCGACGCCGACCTCGCGGATCTCGCGGCGATCCACTCCGGCGCGATCCGCGCCTACATGGAGTGACGATGGCGCGCGTGGCCGTCTTGCAAATACCGGGCGTCAACTGCGAGTACGAGACCGCGCGCGTGCTGGAAGCGGTCGGGCTCGAGGCGCGCATCGTCCG
>Ga0137410_10003229_pt1 | contig 11049 bp, 9 predicted proteins | sample CZODoug1_16funga_FD_108878 | JGI IMG/M metagenome (GOLD analysis project Ga0137410, IMG submission 108878) | Vadose zone soil fungal communities from Angelo Coast Range Reserve, California, USA - CZODoug1_16fungal (Illumina Assembly) | ecosystem: Environmental > Terrestrial > Soil > Vadose zone... | reverse complement strand
CTGTAGGGAGGCTGGAATCGGTCGTTCATCCCCGCCACCCGCACCACGAAGACGGAATCGCGTAGCACGCGAGGGCCCGCCACCGTGCCCGCCGAGGTCTTGTAGAGGGAATCGAGGAGCGCCCCTTCGAGAAGGGAGGGCTGCTCGGGCGGCTGCCCCTTGTAAATCGTGATCGGATCGAGCGCGGCGTCATATCGCCTGGCCACATCCTCGGGGTGGTCACCGCGGCGGAGACGCCCGGCCGCTTCCCCCATGGTCCGGAGCGCGAGGTCGAGCTGGCGCTCCACCCGGACCCGCTCGGGCAGCGTCTTCATGATCGAGTCGGCCCAGGCGCGCGCCGTGTCGGGAAGCCCCGCGTCCGTTCGGAGGCGGTCGAGGGTGCGCGCCACGTCGCGCTCGGAGACGGGGCGCGAATCCACGAACGAGCGCGTGGCGCGGGCGACGATCGCGGCCGTGAGCTGGGGCACGCGGTACTTCTCGGGGTGCGACACGTAATCAAGCCGCGCGAGCGAATCGATGAGGGCGCCGCGGGCCAGGAGATCTGCCCGGCGCTTCGCGAGGGGGGCCGCGTCCCGGAACGACCGGAGGCTGGGCTCGTGGTGCTCCTCCACGCGCGCCACAAGGAAGTAGGGCCCCAGGCGGACCGGCTCGGGGAGCCACTGCCTCGGCTTGGCCAACTTGACCGCGTCCATGAGCGCGTCCGGCCGGCCCGGCAGTCCCCGGATCGGTTCCCCCACGCGGAACATGCCGGTGTCCTTCATGCCCCCGAATTCTTTGGCCAGCTTTTCCGGGGCGTGACCCGCCCGGAGCGATACCGTCAGGGCCCTCGCGCTGAGGAGCGCTCGTTTCTCCGCGGCGGCGCGCAGCGAGTCCGAAGCGCCGGGGCCCGATTCCACGGGAACGCGAATGTAGCTGAGCCGCGCCTCCTCGGGCGCCCGGAACTCATCGGTGTGGCTCTCGTAGTAGGAATGGATCTGCTCTGCGGTGGCCTGCGGCTCGAGAGAGAGTACGTCGGGCGTGATCCACAGATAGCGGATCGATGCCTGCGAGGTGCGGCTCTGGAATTCCTTGCGAAGGTCGGCCTCAGGAACCGCGTAGCGCGTCTTCATCCACGCCACGTACTTGTCGAGCAGCACCGCGTTCCGGACCTGGTCCACGATCTCGCGGTAGTTCGACTCAGGGGAGAACTTGAACTGTCTGAATTTCACCGGGTCGAGCTTGCCGTTCGTCTTGAAGTACTCGTTCCGGGAGAGCCGTGCATCCAGCTCGGCGTCCGTGGCGACGAACCCGCGCCGCTTGGCGTCGGCGACCCAGAGCCGCTCGCGGATCAGCTCCTCCAGGACGTTCTTCCGGAGCAGACCCTTCTCGTCCTCCGTGAGATTCCGCCCGGCTCGGGCCTCCACCTCCTGGAAGTAAGGATCGGCCAGACGGTCCCACTGAAGCTTCGTGATCGGAATCCCGTCGACCACGGCGAAGACATCGGCGTCGAGGCGTGGCGGTGCCTGCGCCTGAGGGGAGGGCACCTGCGGGCCGGCCGCGCGTGCCCCCGCATGAAGGAAAAGCCCTGCGAATAACAGGAATATCGCGGGCAGAGATCGTGGATGGAGAGTTTGGTTCACGGGATTCGCACGAGTCTATTCAGGAGGTCCGGGCCTGTCCATGCGAAATACCGCCGGAACGGTCGTTTTTCTCCAAGCCGGATGTTGCTGCCGGACAAACCGATCCACTACGATGTCGATTCGCGATCCTGACATGGGAAGCGACCGGACCGTGACCTGGGGGATTCCATGCCGCCCGATCTCGAATCGAATGTCGCCGAGCGTCTCTCCGCCGAGGACCTGCTGGAAGCATGGCAGCTTTTGGTCCCGGAGGATCGGCTGGAGAATTTCAACGCGCTTCCGCGCCCCGAGGCGGAGGATCTCTTCTTGAGCCTGAGCGCGCGCGACCAGGCGGAGCTTCTGCGCGCGCTCCCGCATCCCGAGCGAAGATCCTGGATGCGGCTCCTCCCGCCCGACGATGCCGCCGATCTGGTCCAGGAGATCCCGCACCACGAGCGCGAGGAGCTGCTGCACCTCCTCGACGACGCGACGCGGAAGGAAGTGAACGGGCTTCTGGCGTACGCCGAGGACGACGCCGGCGGGCTCATGAATCCCCGCTACATCCGGGTCCGCCCCGACATGAGCGCGGACGAGGCGATCACGTACCTCCGCCGCCAGGCCTCCGACCGCATCGGCGCCCTGAACTACGCCTACGCGATCGATCCGGAGCAGAAGCTGCGCGGGATCGTCTCTTTCCGGAAGCTCCTCTCGGCGAAGCCCGAGCAAAAAGTGTCGGAGATCATGCAGACCGACCTCGTCACGGTCCCCGAGAATATGGACCAGGAGGTTCTGAGCCGCCTCTTCGCAACGTACCGCCTCGTCGCGTTCCCGGTCGTCGACAAGGAAGGGCACATGAAGGGGATCGTGACCCTCGACGACATCGTGGACGTGGTCCGCGAGGAGGCCACCGAGGACATCCAGAAGATCGGAGGCACGGCGCCGATCGACGCGCCCTATCTGGCCATCGGGATCCGCGACATGATCAAGAAGCGCGCGGGCTGGCTCGCCGCCCTCTTCATCGGCGAGACGCTGACCGCGACCGCGATGGGCTACTTCGAGGCCGAGATCGCGCGCGCGGTGGTCCTGGCGCTCTTCGTGCCGCTCGTGATCTCGAGCGGCGGGAACTCGGGAAGCCAGGCCACCACGCTCGTCATCCGCGCGATGGCGCTGGGGGAGGTGCGGCTGCGCGACTGGTGGCTGGTCGTGCGCCGCGAGTTCATCTCCGGGCTGGGGCTCGGTCTCATCCTGGCGGCGATCGGCCTGGCGCGCATTCTTCTCTGGCAGGTCCTCTTCCATACGTACGGCCAGCACCATCTGCTCATTGCGCTCTCGGTGGCGTCGAGCCTGGTCGGGGTCGTGCTCTGGGGCACCCTGGTGGGGTCGATGCTTCCGTTCCTGCTGCGCCGGCTGGGTGCGGACCCGGCGAGCGCTTCGGCCCCGTTCGTGGCGACGCTGGTGGACGTCACGGGGCTCATCATCTATTTCACGGTCGCGAAGATCATCCTCTCGGGGACGCTGCTCTGATCAAGGGACGTGAAGGGTCTCCCCCGCAAGCTCGTCCGCGTGGTACGAGCTTCGCACCAGTGGGCCGGATGCGACCTGCCGGAATCCCAGCGAGAGCCCGTACGTGCGGTAGTGGGCGAATTCCTCGGGCGGCGCGTAGCGCTCGAGCGGCAGGTGGCTGCCCGAGGGGGGCAGGTACTGTCCCAGGGTGACCATCGAGCAGCCGTGGACCCGAAGATCGCGCAGCAGCTCCTCGACCTCCTCGACCGTTTCCCCCACCCCCAGCATGATGCCCGATTTCGCGGGAATGCCGGGCGTGATCTCCGTGACCCGGCGCAACAGCTCGAGCGAGCGCGTGTAGCGCCCCGCGGGGCGGACGCGCGGGTAGAGCCGCTTCACGGTTTCCATGTTGTGGTTCAGCACGTCGGGCCCGGCATCCAGCACGCGCTGGAGCGCCTCCCGCCTCCCCAGGAAATCCGGAATGAGGACCTCGACGCGCGCCCCCGGGGTCTCGGCGCGGATGGCCCGGATCACCTCTGCGAACTGGAAGGCGCCACCATCGGGAAGCTCGTCCCGGTTCACGGACGTCACCACTACGTATTTGAGCCCGAGGCCCCGGGCCGCCTGCGCGACGCGCATCGGCTCGTCGGGATCGACCGGGAGCGGCTTTCCGCTCCGGATGTCGCAGAAGGGACAGGACCGCGTGCAGACGTTGCCCAGGATGAGAAAGGTGGCCGTATGGCGGGAGAAACAGTCCCCGATGTTCGGGCAGTTGGCGCTCTCGCACACCGTGTGGAGATCGAGTGTGCGGAGAATGGCCTTGGTCTCGAGGTAGGCCTTCCCCGCCGGGATCCGGGCCTTGAGCCAGTCGGGCCGGCGCGGCGGCGCCGGTGTAAGGCTCAGCCTCTGATACGCGCGGAGCGGCTTCCGCCTCTCGCCCGCATCGAGCCTCCGGTCCGAGGACGGCGGGATGGGCTGCGGCCGCTCCGGAGCGGCCGCCTGCCGCGGCTCAGAAGTGGATGGCTCGTCCATCGGTCGCGAACATGGCTTCCATGGTCGCCTCGGCGAGGGTTGGATGCGCGTGGACGACTTCCGCCAGCTCCAGCGCGGTCGCTTCGAAATGGCGGGCGACGACTGATTCGGCGATCTGCTCGGTCGCCAGCACGCCGATGATGTGCACGCCCAGAATTTCTCCGCCGGTGGCGTCCGAGACCGTCTTCACGAAGCCGTCCCCCTGCCCGAGGATCCCGGCCCTGGGGTTCGCGATGAAGGGGAATTTTCCCACCTTGACCGCGCGACCGGACGCGCGCGCCTGGGCCTCCGTCATGCCGACGTTCGCGATCTGCGGATGGCAGTAGGTACAATTGGGAATCGCCTGATAGTTGACGGGGTGAGGCTTCAGCCCCGCGATCTTCTCCACCGCGACCATCCCCTCGTGGGAGGCGACGTGCGCGAGCGCCGGGCCCGGCACGATGTCGCCGATGGCGTACACACCCGGAACGTTGGTCTCCATCATCTCGTTCACCCGTACGAACCCCCGCTCCACCGCGACCCCGAGGCCCTCGAGGCCGATCCCCTCGATATTGGGCTTCCGTCCCGCGGCCATGAGCACGCGCTCCGTGTGGTAGCGCTGGACCTGCCCCTGGACCAGAACCTCGGTCCAGGCCTGATCCCCTTCCACGCGCACGCCCTGGATCGAGGCGCCGACCAGGATCTCCATACCCTGGCGCGCGAATGCGCGCTGGAGGGCCTCCGAGATCTCCGCGTCCTCCAGCGGGACGAGCCGCGGCTCGCGCTCCACGAGAATCACCTTCGAGCCGAACGAGTGATAGATCGACGCGAACTCCACGCCCACCGCGCCCGCTCCGATCACGAGCAGAGACTCCGGCACGCGGTCCAGGCTCAGGATGTCGTCGCTCGAAAGCACGATCCGCCCGTCCACGGGCGCCATGGGCAAGGAGCCCACGCGCGAGCCGGTAGCGAGCACGACCGCCCCCGCCGAGATCTCGCTCTTCAAGCCGGCCGGATCGGTGACCTCGATCCGGTCCTTGGCTTTAAGGCGGCCCTCCCCCTTGATGGTGACGACCTTGTTCTTCTTGAGCAGGGATTCCGTGCCCATGAAGTTCTTCTTCACCACCCGATCCTTACGATCCATGGCCGCCTTGAGATCGAGTGAGGCCTCCGAGACACGGACGCCGAACTCGCCGGCTCGGCGCGCGAGGAGCAGGACCTCCGCGGATTCGAGCAGCACCTTGGTGGGAATGCAGCCCACGTGGAGACACGTCCCCCCCACTTTGGCCTTCTCGATCACGGCGGTCTTGAGTCCCAGCTGGCCCGCGCGGATCGCCGCCACGTAGCCCCCGGGTCCGCCGCCCAGGATGGCGACGTCGTATCGATCGCTCATCGAGTCTCCCAGCTCACTTCTTGGACTCCGAAGCGAGACGCGCGCGGATGAGCGGCTCGAACAGGTCGATGGGGATCGGGAAGACCGTCGTCGAGTTGTTCTCGGTGGCGATCTCGGCGAGCATCAAGAAGTAGCGGAGCTGCATAGCAAGCTGCTGCGTGGCGAGGACCCCGGCCGCCTCGGTGAGCTTCTGGCTGGCCTGGAGCTCCCCTTCGGCGTTGATCACCTTGGCGCGGCGCTCGCGCTCGGCCTCCGCCTGGCGGGCGATGGCGCGCTGCATTTCTTGTGGTAAGTCCACGTTCTTCACCTCGACGGTGCTGACCTTGATGCCCCAGGGCTCCGTGTGCCGGTCGATCACGGCCTGGAGCTCCTGGTTGATCTTCTCTCGCTTCGAGAGCAGCTCGTCCAGGTCCGATTCGCCGAGCGTGCTCCGGAGCGTCGTCTGCGCGATCTGGGAGGTCGCGTAAAGGTAATTTTCCACCTCGAGCACCGCGCGATTCGCGTCGAGCACGCGGAAGTAGATCACCGCGTTCACCTTGACCGAGACGTTGTCCCTCGTGATCACATCCTGGGGAGGCACGTCCATCGCGACGGTGCGGAGCTGGATCCGCACCATCTTGTCCACGACGGGGATGAGGAGGATGAGGCCGGGCCCCTTGGCTCCGATCACACGTCCCAGACGGAAGACGACCCCGCGCTCGTACTCGCGGAGGATCTTGATCGCGCTGGAGAGAATCAGGACCGCCAGGAAAATCAGTACCGCAGCACCGACAGAAAACATCGCCTCCCCCTCCCTAGGCTCTATGGACGCGCAGCCGCAGGCCGTCGACCCTATCGACGATCACCGGCGCGCCCTTTTCGATCCGCTCGTCCGCTTCCGCCGCCCAGTATTCCCCGTGAACGAAAATGCGCCCCTCGCGGGACGGGAGATCCGTGACCGCGACCCCGCGCTCTCCCACCAATCCTTCGCGCCCGGTGATCGGCTTCCGCCGGAGCGCACGATATCCCGCCCCGACGACGACCGCGAAGAACAGCGCCGTCACCACGGCGACCGTCAGAATCACCGACAGCGAGATGCGCATGCCTCCTCCGTCGCCGCTCATCAAGACCAGCGAGCCGAGCACCAGCGACACAACTCCTCCGAGCGCCAGAAGTCCATGGCTCTGCACCTTGACGTCCACCAGGAACAGAAGCATGGCGAAGAGAATCAGGAACACGCCGGTCAGGTTGACGGGAAGGGCCTGAAACGCGAGAAAGGCGAGAAGAATGCAGATCCCGCCGACGATGCCGGGCAGGATGGCGCCCGGATTGGAGAGCTCGAAGATGAGCCCGTAGAAGCCGAGAATGAACAGGATGTACGCGATGTTGGGATCCAGGATCCGGCCGAGGAGCTTCTGCCGCCAGCTCGAGGCGACCTCGTGGCGGACGGCGTCCCTGGTGTGGAGCGTGCGCGTGAGCCCCGCCACGGTCACCTGGCGCCCATCCATCTTCTTCGAGAGTTCGTCGAGGTTGCGCGCCACGTAATCCACGACGTGAAGCTTCAGTGCCTCGTCCTCGGGGAGCGACCCACCCTCACGGACCGCCTTCTCCGCCCAGTCCGCGTTACGCCCCCGCTGAGCGGCGAGCGAGCGGATGTAACTTACCGCGTCGTTCCGCACCTTGCGTGACAGGTCCTTTTGAACGTCGCTCCCCCCCACGTTCACCGGCGTCGCCGCGCCGATCGACGTCCCCGGCGACATGGCCGAGACGTGGGCCGCGTATGCGATGAACGTTCCCGCCGAGGCGGCGCGGCTCCCCGCGGGCGCGACGTAGACGACGACGGGCACTTCGGAGACGAGGATGCGTTTGATGATGTCGCGCATGGAGGCGTCGAGCCCGCCGGGCGTATCGAGCAGGATCACGAGCGCCTCGCGCTTGTCGCGCTCGGCCTTCCCGATCGCCTGCACGATGACCTGCGCCGAAATCGGCTGAATAGCTCCGTCGATCGTGAGAACGTCCATGACCGGCTTGTCGGGGGCGGAGGCGGTTGTGGTTGCGCTCTTCGCGCCGAGGAGCAGCATCGCGGTGCAGGCAAGCAGCGCGATTCGGCTGGCGCGAATCACGTCAGCTCCGGTCCTTGTGCAGCTGAATCGCCTCCGGCCGGCGGATCTGGTTCTTCTCGTCGACGAAGACGATCGTCGGAACGTGGCGCAGAAGCTCCTCGCGCTCCATGACCGCGTACGTGAGGATGATCACCGTGTCGCCGACGTGCGCGAGGCGCGCGGCCGCGCCGTTCAGGCATATGACGCCCGAGCCCCGCGCGCCCCGGATGGCGTACGTGTCGAACCGTTCCCCGTTGTTCACGTTCAGGATCTGCACCTGCTCGTGCGGGAGGATATCGGCCGCGTCCATCAGCTCCGCGTCGATCGTGACCGATCCCTCGTAATTGAGATCGGCCTCGGTGACGGTGGCGCGGTGGATCTTGGACTTGAATCCGGTCAGGCGCATGCGAGCACGGCCTCCCTCACGGCGGCGTAGTGACGTTCCGGCGCTGCGGACGGAACCGCGCAGCCGGGCCCCAGGATGAAACGCGTGCCCCCCGACTCCTCGATGGCGGCGCGGGCCTGGGCCTGCACCGCCTCGGGCGGGCCCTGGATCATGACGCGCTCGTGGTCGATGCCGGTCAGGAGCGTCTTCGTGGTGAGCTTCTTCATCTCGGAGATGGAGGGATTGCCGGGCTCGCGATCGGCCCAGGATACGATCGAGACCGGATAGTCCAGGTGCTCGCGCACGAAGGCGCGCGGTCCGCAGACGTGGATGGTGTTGAGCGAGCCCCGCTTCGCCTCCTCGAGCACGCGGAGGTCGTAGGGCCGGCCAAATTCCTCGAGGAGCGTCTTGTCGATCCGCGTCGGGTTGGCGTAATCCGTCGTCGCGAAGAAGATCCCCGAGGCGCCCCGCTGCATCGTCTCGCGCACGAACGCGATGAACGTGTCCGTGATCGACCGGAGGGCGCCGTGCACGCGCTCGCCGTGACCGCGAAGATGCTCCACGAATCGCGCGTCGTCGTTCACGAGATCGGCCGCGACTGAGATCGGATTGAATAGGGTCATGAGCCAGTCGGTCTCGCCCTGAATCTCGGCGGCGATCCGCTCCTCCGCGTCCAGCATCTCCCCGAGTGTTCCCTTCGTGGGATCGAGAGGACGGATCTTGTCCCAATCGGCGGGCTCCCGCACCGGTGACTGGACCACCTTCGGCTTGTCGAGCGGGCCCCTGCCCGGGCGCTCCGTTTTCACACCCCAGTCTTCCACGTGATAGGAAGCCCGAGGGTTCACCTTCATGAAGTCCCAGTCGTACTTCTTCTGGAACTCCAGCATCGCGTCCGCCAGGTCCTTGGCCGATCCCTCCCGGTCGTAGAAATGCCGCCAGAAGGACATCGCGGGGCGGTCGGTGCGCTCACCCTGGATCGTCTTCCGGATTCGTTCGCGACGCGTCATTGTTTTTCAGCCACCCTCAGGCCAGGTTAAGTCCTTGCAAGTCATTGCAAATGGGGCGCAAGATGGCGATGGTACACGGAACAACACCCCCCCACAAGCCCGCTCGAGCCACTGCCGGCGCGTCGGAACGACTGGAGGCATCCCCGTGCAACTCCTTCGAAAGCGGTCTGTTCCGTCCCCCTGGCCCGACGCGCTTTGGATGCCGGTACTGGCCCTCGCGCTTCTCACCTCGGCATCCCCAGCGAGGGGTGACGAGGATGATGCGGGCCGCAAGGCCACGGTTTCGATACTCGGTGGGTGGCGGATGTTCAATTCCCAGCTCGGACTCGAGAACAACGCCTCGGCGGGCCTGAGGCTGGGTCTGGATGCCGCGCCGCGAATAGCACTCCTGACCGACTTCGGGGTCAGCTCCGCCACTCGAAAGGCCGGGACAGGCGACGCCAGCGTCTACGCCCTGCGCGCTCTGGCGCGCTTCGACATCCTGGGGGGACGCACTCGCCCCTACATCCTGACAGGACTCGGCGGCCTCCTGTTCGATTTCAGCGACGCGCAGGATTACGCGACGGGAACGCTCACGACAGGCTACGGAATCGAGAGACGCGTCGGGCGAAGCGGGCGGGCTGTGCTCGAAGGAGACCTGGAGCTCTACCGGAATCGAACCGTCCTGTACGGACCGACAGGACAAGAGATCAGCCGCTCGAGGAAAGTCACGCAGGGCCTAGGCACCTTCGCGCTCGGACTGGGGTTCGCCTTCTGAGATGAAGCCGCTCGCCGTTGCGTTGCTCTTTGCCGTCGTCACCACGGTTTCGTGTTCGGACATGGCGACGAAGCCGATGACGCCGGTCCACGTATCCGGCGTCATCCTGGATCGGGATGGAGCTCCCCTGGGTGGAACCCGGATCGAGTTCTCGCACCAGTACGACCCCAAGAATCCCTACTCGTATTACTCGTACTCAACTATGACGAACGCTTCCGGCGCCTACTCGGTCGATCTGCTTCCTGGAGGGCACTGGGTCTACGTCTCGCCTCCGGACGAGTCGGGATACCCTTGGCTGTCGTTCGTGAAGGATTTCTCCGGGCGAACCGGAACCTTCGACTATCGATTCGCCGGTTTCAAGGTATCGGGAACCGTGACCACCCCCGGGGGCGCGCTCCTCACCCAGGGATACGTGTACGCGCAAGCAAACGCGGGTTCCGTCTCCGCGACGATCCGAGGCGGATCGTTCAACCTGATCCTGCCAGCTGGAACGTACGATTTTCGGGTGGACTCGTACGGCACCGTCGGAATTCCAAGCGTTACGGTTCATGGTGTCGCCGTGGCGGCCGACACGACGGTATCCATCGCTCTCGACGGGAATCTCATTCGGGGCACGGTGCGGGGGCCGGCTGGAAAAGTCCTCGGGGGGGCCTGGGTGCGCGCGAGCGCCCTGGACGCCCAAGTATCCTCGGTCACCCTGGTAGACGGCTCCTACGCGATGTACCTGCCTCCACTGGACTACCTCGTAACCGTGACTCCCGGCCCCCTCGATTCCTACATCGCACCCCTGGGATCCTCGATCCAGAGCATCGTGGGTCCTCAGACGATCGACTTCGATCTGTCCGGCGTCGAGTGGACCGGTGTCGTGCGACTGGCCGCCTCGGGCGTTCCTCTCGCCGGCGCGCGCGTTTCGGCATCCGGCGGTGGCCTGTCTTACGGATACGCCCAGTGCATAACCGATGGATTGGGGCGATTTCGTCTCGTGCTGCGTCCGTACGGGATCTACGACCTCTTTGTTCAGAGTCAGGTCCCGTCTGCGACACGCCGATTGGAGGGGCTGCAGGCGGTGAACGACTCAACCCTAGACATAACAGTGAACCCCTCCGCGCCATGACCCAACGCCTGCGGCCGCCGTTCTTCGCGCTCGCCGTTTTGCTGGGGATGGCGCCTTCCTGCTCCGACATCGCGACCAAGCCCCGGGCCGAAGTCCACGTGAGCGGGGTCGTCGAAACGCGGGACGGTTCCCCGATGGCAGGCGCGACGGTCGGGTTCTTCGAGCCCATCTCGGCTCCCTTCCCCGTTCCGATCCCCGTT
>Ga0137410_10003228_pt1 | contig 11050 bp, 12 predicted proteins | sample CZODoug1_16funga_FD_108878 | JGI IMG/M metagenome (GOLD analysis project Ga0137410, IMG submission 108878) | Vadose zone soil fungal communities from Angelo Coast Range Reserve, California, USA - CZODoug1_16fungal (Illumina Assembly) | ecosystem: Environmental > Terrestrial > Soil > Vadose zone... | reverse complement strand
GGGTTGGCAAGGACCTTTGCTCGTACGCAGCCTTTGACGATTGCCTGGGCCATCGGATCTGTGAGTTGGGGCGTCCGTGCATCCGCTCCCCCGCACGGATCCGATGTTGTGGACCAAGCCCAACTGCATCGCACGGATATACGGCCTTGCCAACGCGGCTCACTCGAAATACTCAGACAGGCTCCTAGGCCTTGAACGCCGGCATCGCCGCGGTCACGACTATGCGGCCCAGCCTGCGCCTGCTGCTGATCGGGGAACGCGCGGAGTATCGGCTGCTCGTCCGGAAGCACGTCGAGATCGAATGGCCGCAAGCCGTCATCGTCGAGCATCGCTTGGGCGAGGACACCCCGCTGGATGAACACTTCGCCGCCGCCGGATTCGACGCCGTGGTCATCGTCGGAGCACCGCCGGCGACCCAACCCGAGATGCTCGCCGCCGCGCTCCGGGCCCGGCCGGAGTTCGCCCCCATCGTGCTGGTTGTGCTGCAGGACGGACCACCCGAGGTCGCCTCGGTACCGGGACTGCATCGGCTCTACGGCCGCAAGATCGACCGCACCGCGCTGCTGCGCGCCCTTACCGGCGCCTCCCGTGAGCAGAAGCAATTGCAGGCGCTCCGCCGCTCACATCCGGATTTCGCGCAGCGCTACCGCTTCGGCTCGGTGATCATCCGGGGTCACCGCTGCATCAAGCAGGTGGGCAGCGGCGGTATGTGCAAAATCTACCTGGCGGAGAGCGAACGCGCGGGAACGTTGGTGGTCCTCAAGGTTTTCAGCCAGGTCCCCGACGTGTCCGAACGATTCGTCGGGTTCGACCGATTTCTGCAGGAATACGAGATCGTGGCGGGTCTCAATCATAAGAACATCGTGCGAATTTACGATTTGGGCGTCGCGGATGATCACGCCTATATTGCGATGGAACATTTTCCCGCCGGCGACCTCCGTCAGCGGATGAAAGCGCCGCTGTCTCCCGCCGTGGCGCTGCATTACCTGGAACAGATCGCCAGCGCTCTCCAAGCCGTCCATGAAGTGGGCGTCCTGCACCGCGACCTGAAGCCCGCCAACGTGATGCTGCGCGCCGACGGTTCCCTGTGTTTGATCGATTTTGGCCTGGCCAAGGCCAATGAAACGGACGCCGATCTGACGGGCACCCGGGAAATCTTCGGCACGCCGTACTACATGAGTCCGGAACAGGGCCACGCCGAGCTGATCGACGCGCGCAGCGATCTGTACAGCTTGGGTGTGGTCTACTATGAGATGTTGACGGGCCGGAAACCCTATACGGGCGCTTCGGCCATGGAAGTCATCTACAAGCACAAGCGTGCCGAATTGCCCAAGATCGCACCCGAGTTTGCGAGCTATGAAGCCCTGCTGCAGCGGCTGCTCGCGAAGGCGCCGGCGGACCGGTTTCAGTCCGCGCGCGAACTGCTGCAGTCCATAGCCGCACTGAAGGTGCCTGCTTGATCGCCGCGTCAGCGCCCGCGGCCGCGGACCGGCAGCCGGCCCCGAACCCTTCGGCCGGCGTCTCTCGATCCAGTCATTCCCTGCTGAAGTCGGCGACTCCGGCGGCCTGGGTCGCGCGGGCCTGCGCCGAAACCGACGTGCTGCTCATCGACCACGCGAATTGCGAGAAAAAAGCTGCATCGACCGCCTTGTCCTTGATGTTCGCGTACGCCGAGGACCTTGAACTCACCGGCAAGATGTCGCGTCTGGCGCGCGAGGAACTGCGGCATTACGAGCAAGTCACCAAGCTCATGAAGACGCTGGCCGTCGTGCCGCAGCGGCTGGCTCCCGGCCGCTATGCGGAGCGCCTGCGGCGTCTGGTGGCGAAATCGGAACCGCAACGCGAAGTCGATCTCATGATTTGCGGCGCGCTCATCGAAGCGCGTTCCTGCGAGCGTTTTGCGGCGCTGGCGCAGGCGATCGGGGGCCCGATCGGAGAGCTGTTTGAGGGATTGCATAACGCCGAGGCACGCCATTACCGGGTATACCTGGACTTGGCGCGCCGGGCGGCCCATCGCGCCGGCATCGGTTTCCGCCCGCGGGTGGAGGAATTCGCCGCGCTCGAGTCGGAGCTCATCACGAGTCACGACGACGTGTTCCGTTTTCATTCGGGTACGCCGTAGCCCTTGTCGGGGAGGGGCGCCATTCGTCGGCGCCAACCGGGACGGTATGTGCTTTTAAAGGACGACGTTTTGACGCTATGAATCGTGACGTCAAAACGTCACGCCGCTGAGAGATACCCCTTCCCCGGAGCCCTCAGGAAACCATGCCCGGAGCCGTACGGCAGCCATTGCGGAAGCGCTGCCCGCTAGCGAGGTAGTGAAACCAATTCCGGGCCGCCCCGATTCCAGCGCAGGACACTTCCTTGGGTGTGCCAATCGCCCAGCACGATCCGAGTACAGGCGCGTCCGTCCACCGTCAGAGGATGTATGGCAGGACGGTGCGTATGCCCGTGCAACAGAGTCGCCGTTCCCGCGCTGCGCAGGGCGGCGGCGACGCTCGAGGGATTGACGTCGGCAATGGCGTACTCCAGTTCCGCGGTGTGAGCCTGGCTGCCGACCCGTGCGGCACCCGCCAGGGCGCGCCGAGCTTTCACCGAGAGGGCGAGAAATTGCCGCTGCCAGTTGGCATCGCGCACCGTGGCGCGCAGGCGTTGATAGGCGCGATCATCGGTACACAGGGCGTCGCCGTGCATCACCAGCACCGGCTCGCCGTAGAGAGTGACGATCAGGGGATCCGGTAGCAGTTGTGCTCCGGACATCCGGCAGAATTGAGATCCCAAGAGGAAATCGCGATTGCCGTGCATCACGAAACACGGTACCCCGCTGTCGGTAAGCGCCTTGAGCGCGGAGATGGCGGCTGTCTGGTGCGGATCCGCGGCATCGTCGCCCACCCAGGACTCGTACACGTCCCCCAGAATGTACAGCGCCTCCGATTGACGGGCTTCGCCGTCCACGAGGTCCAGGAACTGCCGGGTAATGGCCGGACAGCTCGCGTCGATATGCAGGTCCGAAATGAAAAGCGTCGTCACGCCGTCAGGGGGCCGCCACGCGCTCGATTCGCTCGATGACGACTGGTTGCAGCGGGGCGTCTTCCTTGAAGGGTCCCCGCGCTCCGGTGGCCACGTTGCCGATGCGGTCGACCACATCCATTCCCTGCACGATCTTGCCGAAGACCGCGTATCCCCAGCGCGTTTGGTTGGGATCGAGCGCCGCGTTGTCGAACAGATTCACGTAGAACTGGCAGTCGCCACCGTGCGGTTCCGAGGGGCGGGCGAGGCCCACCGTGCCCCGCAGATTCGTCAGTCCGTTGCCCGACTCGTTGGCCACTTTGGTAGGGGCCGCCTTGAGCTTGTAGCTGGTATCGAAGCCGCCGCCTTGGATCACGAAATTCGGAATGACCCGGTGAAACAGGGTCCCGGTGTATTGCCCTTGATCGACGTACTTCAGGAACTGGGCCACCGTGAGCGGCGCCCGCTCGGGGAGCAGTTCGATCGTGAAATTTCCCAGGGAGGTGACCACCTGGACGTGAACCGCGCCCGTGGCCGCTGGACTTGCCGGTGTAGCCGGCACTGCGGGGGAGTCGGCGGCAATGCTCGTTTGAAAGACGGCCCCTGAGAGCAGTCCGAGGACCAGGAGTAGCTGTTTCATGTTCGAGATTCTACTCGAATGGGTACAATCTTCAGCTATGTCGTTGCCAGTCATCACCCGGTTCGCGCCCAGTCCGACAGGATCCTTGCATTTGGGCAACGCGCGAACCGCCTGTTTCAGTCACTTGTGGGCCCGAAAATCCGGTGGACGCTTCATATTACGCATCGAAGACACCGATGTGGAGCGCAGCCAGAGGCGGTTCCGCGATGAGCTCCTGGTCGATCTCGGTTGGCTCGGACTCGACTGGGACGAGGGGCCCGATATCGGCGGGCCATCGGCACCCTATTCGCAGTCGGAGAGGGGCGCGTTCTATCGAGACCTGTTCGCCCGATTGGAGACGAACGAGCGGGTGTACCCATGCTATTGCACGGCGGAGGACCTCGAACTCTCCCGAAAGCTGCAGCGCATGGCGGGCAAGCCGCCTCGCTATGCCGGGACCTGCCGCAACCTCTCGTCGGCAGAGCGGGCGGACCGGGAGGCACGCGGGCTTCGGCCCACCTTGCGGTTTGCCGTGCCGAACGACGCCGTGGTGGAATTCGACGACTTGGTTCACGGGCCGCAGAAATTCGCAGCGAGCGACATCGGCGATTTCATCATTCGCCGCGAGGACGGCACCGCGGCTTTCTTTTTTTGCAACGCCGTCGACGACGCGGTCATGGGCGTGACGCATGTGCTGCGCGGCGACGATCATCTCACCAACACCCCCCGCCAGCTCATGCTGCTCGATGCGCTGCAGCTGCGACGCCCGGGCTATGGGCATGTGGGATTGCTGGTGGGTGCGGACGGCGCCCCGTTGTCAAAGCGTCATGGCAGCACCAGCGTGCATGAATTTCGCGAGCGAGGCTTTTTGAGTCCCGCGATCCAGAATCATCTGTTTCATCTAGGACACGCCAGCGACGCGGACCGGTGGCTGGCTCCCGCCGACATGCCGGCACATTTCCGGCCCGAGCATCTGGGTCGTGCCCCGGCGCGATTCGATGAATCGCAGCTCATGCACTGGCAAAAAGAAACGCTGCAGCGCATGTCGACCGCCGAGATTCGCGCCTGGTTGGGTTCCGACGAGCCTCCGGAATTCATGGAGCTGCTACGGCACAATATCGTGCTGCCGGCGGACGCGGCTCACTGGGCCGCCGTCCTGCACGGCGAACTTCCTCCCTTGGGGCCGCAGGAGCAGCGCATCGTAGCCGACGCAGGTCCCGCGTTCTTTTCATCCGCCGTAGAGGCGCTCGATCAGTCGGGGACCGATCTCAAGCAATTGACAAAGATCCTGAAGGAGCGCACCGGGCGCAAAGGCGCCGACCTGTTCATGCCTCTGCGGGTTGCGCTGACGGGGCAAGCTCACGGCCCCGAGCTTGCGCCGCTGTTGACGCTCATGACACCGGAAACGGCGCGGCTGCGCCTCAAATCACATGCTCAGAATCCATAACTCTCTGACCGGCCAGAAAGAAGAGTTCAAGCCGCTCCGCGCCAATGAGGTACGCATGTACGTCTGCGGCATGACCGTGTACGACTACATCCATATCGGCCACGCGCGCATGCTGACCGTGTTCGACCTGGTGCAACGCTACCTGCGTTCCCGAGGCTACGAGGTCACCTACGTACGCAACATTACGGATATTGACGACAAGATCATTCAACGCGCCGCGGAGATCGGCGAGGACTGGCAGTTATTCGCACGGCGCTTCACGAAGGCCATGCACGAGGATTGCGCCACTCTCGGGCTGCAAGCCCCGGATCTCGAGCCGCGCGCCACCGATTTCATTGCACCCATCATTGCGATGACGCAGACCTTGATCGACAAGAGCTTTGCCTACGTCGCCGGCAGCGGGGACGTCATGTATGCGGTGCGCAAGTTTCCCGACTACGGCCGCCTGTCCGGCAAGAAAATCGACGATCTGCGGGCGGGCGCGCGCGTTCAGATCGACGAGTCCAAGCTCGATCCGCTCGATTTCGTGCTGTGGAAGCGTGCGAAGCCGGGCGAGCCGTCATGGGAGTCGCCGTGGGGAAGCGGACGGCCCGGTTGGCACATCGAGTGCTCTGCGATGTCGACGAGTTTGCTCGGCACCTATTTCGATCTCCATGGCGGCGGCATGGATTTGAAGTTCCCTCATCACGAGAACGAAATCGCGCAATCATGCGCAGCCTGCGGATCTCCATTCGTGCGGCTCTGGATGCACAACGGGTTCGTTCGCGTCAATGACGAGAAAATGTCCAAGTCCTTGGGAAATTTCTTCACCGTGCGCGAGGTGCTGAAGACTCTGCGCGATCCGGAGGTGCTTCGTTTTTTTCTTCTCAGCAGTCACTATCGCGGCCCCATCAACTATTCCGAAGCCCAGTTGACGCAAGCCGACGAAACTCTCCTGGGACTGTACCGCGCGCTTGCGGACGGGGGCTGCGCCGGCTCGCCGGCTGCCGGCGAGCCGTCCCAGTCCGTCGGCGAGATGCATCCGGTGGCCGACATGCATCCCGAGACCGCGACGCGCGGCCGGTTCGATGCCGCCATGGACGACGATTTCAATACGCCGGACGCGCTGGCTGTGATGCAGGGGGCGGCGCGGGACCTCAACACGGCCAAGGCGGCGGGCAGGAACGAGGATGCGGCCGCTTTGGCGGCTGCGTTGCGGGACATGGGTGGGGTGCTAGGACTGCTGCAGCAGCCGCCGAGTGAATATCTCAAGCGCGGAGTGGGCGAGGCTCAGCTATCCGATTCGCAAGTCGACACCTTGATCGAGGCGCGGCGCGCGGCGCGTGCGATGAAAGACTTTGCGGAATCCGACCGGATTCGCAACATATTGGCGTCCGCCGGCATCGTGTTGGAGGACAAGCCGGACGGTGCCACCGGGTGGCGCAGGGCTTAGCCCATTCCACCCGGCGGGCGCTGCGTCAATCCGATCGCCGGCTGGCGAGAATCCCCACGACGATGCCGATCATTGCCGCGATGCCAACCACCTGCCACGGATTGTCGCGTACGTAGACGTCGGTGTTCTTGCTGACCTGGCGCGCCTGGGAACGAACCTGCGCCGCGCTGTCGGAGAGGGCGCTCTTGGCCGCCGCAAGCGCGATTTTGACTTTCGCCTTGACGCGCGCGATTTCCGGTGTCTCTACGTTCCGCAACGCATCCGTCAAATCCTCGACATTCTCGATGAAGCTGTTGATCTCGCCGTTGGCGAATTCTTTTGCGCTGCGGACGTGGCCGTTATCTACCGTGGATTCCATTTGAAATTTCTCCTAGGTTTGCACCAAAACACCCCTCCGCTAAACCCGGCGGCCCAAGCTCATCAGCAAGCTGACGACCGCGCCGATCAGGAATACGACGAAGAGAACCTTTGCGATGCCCGCCGCGCCTACGGCAATGCCACCGAATCCGAAGAATGCTGCGATCAGGGCGATGATGAAAAAGACCACTGCGTAATGGAGCATGAGCGCACCTTTATTGTGTGAATGAAACGTCCCGCTACTGCCGGGCGAGTTTGCTGTAGAAGGCGTGTTTCAGCAGTCGGTGAGCGGCCCCCCGAAGCGTAGGATATACCCCACGCGCACGGGAACGCGAGGATGACATCGATATCATGAAGACGCTTTTGATCGTATACCACTCGATGACGGGCGGCACCCTGCAAATGGCTGCGGCTGCCGCCGCGGGCGCGCGTACCGAGACTGCGATTCGAGTCCTGCTGCTGCGCGCCGCCGAAGCCACAGCGGCGGACGTACTGGAGGCGAGCGGCTATGTGTTCGCCAGCCCCGAGAATCTTGCCGCCATGTCAGGGCAGATGAAGGATTTCTTCGATCGAACTTACTATGCCGCGCTCGACCAGCTGAACGGGCGGCCTTATGCGGTGATGATCTGCGCCGGCAGCGATGGACGCAACGCCGCGCAGCAGATCGAACGGATCGCCACCGGGTGGCGCCTGAGGGCGATCGCACAACCGTTCATCGTATGTACCCACGCGCAGACCCCGGAGGAGATCCTGCGTCCCAAGCTCATTCCGCAGGCGGCTTTGAAGCAGTGCGAGGAATTAGGCGCAACTCTCGCCGCAGGCACTGCCCTCGGCATCTTCTGACGGGGCCGCCGAGGACAGGGCCGCCGAGGACGCGGCCGCGGAGGGCCGGGCCGCGGAGGACCGGGCCGGGGTGGACAGCGCCGCGACGGCGGGCAAGGGGAAGGGGTCCTGGATGAAGACAGGGGGCGCCGGGGATGGAGGATCGGCGATTGCCTGTCTGATCAAAGTAACAAGACCGACGAGACACAGCGCCAGGAAGGCCAGCATCGACAGCAGTATGAGCGCGAGGTACATGTTGGCGGCCATCCAAAGCAAAGTTGCGTCGGGATTTTGTTTTCCGGCCTTAGTGCTTTCGACTCAGTGCTTTCGAAAGGCCACCGAGCCCTTCGCGTACAGCCACAGCAGAGTGGCGATTACACTGCCTCCCGGCAGCTGAAGGATTTCAGGATCCATGTCGGAGCTCACGTTCTGTATCCGGGCGGCGATCCGCGCAGCACAGGATTGCAATTGTTCTTTCATCGACATCTCCGCTGCCGCAGCAACAAATGCCTGGGCAACTAAATACACGCTAATCAGACATTTTCGAGCATCCGCTTCAACACCTTTTCCGCTTCGCGCACCTGGGCCTTGCTAACGCCCTTCAAAAGCCGGCCAACCACCCGATCCAGGCATGCCTCCATTTTCGGAAATGCCGCCTTTCCGGCGGCAGTGACTTCCAGTGCCATGGTTCGGCGAGTGTGCGCAAGCGGAACTCGCCGGATCAGATTCTTGCTCTCGAGCCGGTCTATCATCCGACTCATGGCGCCGCGGTCGTAGTCCATGAATTTGCACAGTTCACAAGCCGAACTCGCCTTACCCTTGAGCACCACCTTCAAGATGGAAAATTGCGCCGCGGTCACCTCGAGCGACGCCACCTCCTCGCATCCGAGAAACTCCTGGTCCAGGCCGGCGATGATGGCGATCCGCACCTGCGCCACCAGCGGACCGAGATCCGTGTGCATCGCGGAAGATTTCTGTTCCTGCCGACCGTCGACCGTTACCAGCGCCCTCATGGGTGAGGATGATAGCTGCCGAGGCAACAATTGTCAAGGCAGCATACAACAGCGGCGCACGGCCCGCACGGCCCGCACGGGCGAAGCGAGGACAGGCGCCGACGGCTGCTGACTACGGCGGTGGGGTCGCGGGTACACCCACCGGCGCGCCCGGAGCGTCGCCTCGCGCCGCGGAACGGCGGGCCTCGTTACGTCTTGTGTCATCCGTCGGGGCCGGGAGTTGCTGCATGGTCAACACCGTCGGATTGACGATCTGCGGATTGTCGCGAAGTTTGACGTAGAGCGGTCCGGCCGTCGGATGCGGTACGGGAAGCGCCCCGCCCAAGAAGCCCTCGGGCACCGTCACCGGGTGGGTGAATTCCGCATCTCCGGCGATCGAGTCGAGAAGAAACAGGTTGGTACCGACGAGTTTACATGCAAGCTCGGGCGTGGGCGGGCACTTGAGCTCCTTCAATACCGGCAGCCTGACGAGATTCGCGAGCGGTTGCCACTCGCTCGCCATGCCCTTGGCACTCACTCGAAATTTCAGCGGGCCGAAGGTCGAGGGTCCGAAGGCCCTGGCGGGATTGAGCGTGGCGACCGCGACCTGAGCGGTCTCCAGCGTCAGTCCCCCGTTGGCGAGGCTCAAGGTGGTGGCCGAGGTCTCGTCTCCCGTCGCCACCTCGACGCTTTGCTCGCGTGCAAACGTTGCGGGAGATTGCGCACGAATCGAAAATACCAGGGATGCGTCTTGCGGCAATTCGCCTGCATCGGCAAGTTGGATGTTGCTGTCGTTAGTGGCGGCGGATGCCTGGACACTTTTTCCGATCAAGGCGACCCGCGGACGCTGTGCGTCGACCGACGCCATCACCGGAAGCGAGCGCCCGTCCAGAAGCGAGACCTTGGCAGCGACACCGCGCTCAGGTTTCAACGCGGACGCGGCCTGGGCGTCCTGCGCGACCATGGGCAGCTCGTCGCTGCCGCCGCGAGTCAAGAGATCGCCCGGCGCGAAGGTCACGCCTCTGATCGTCAGGCTCGCAACCTCATCGAGCCGGCTGCCTTTCAGCGTGCCCTGACTTTCGCCGGCGTGCATGGAGAAGCTGTCGTAACGGCCGGCTTCGGCAAAGGCGTGCAGCGAGACGGGTTGCGGTTCCGTAAGACCGTGTTGAGTGACCAGGAGCGTGATGGCACCGGCCTTGGACTCTTGCAGCGGCAGCTTGACCTCTACCTCACTGGGCTTCACGGACTTCCAATCCACCTTCAATTCCTTACCGTCCGGGTCTTTCAACATGATGCCATCGACGCAGCCCACGCTGTCCGCTCGCAGGTGGACCGTATCCTGGCGCCCGATGATGAGCGCCGCCTCGTCGCCCGCCGCCAACTCCCATGTGCGTGCGCGCGCATTCATCAGGCGAAAGCTCGGTCCCTGATAGGCATCGAAGCCCCAATATCCGTGCAGCGACGCCTGCACGCTGTCGCCGAGACTCGTCGCTCCGATGCCGGCGGTGTCGATGACGTAGCCGCCTTGAGCGGCGTCTGCAGTGGCCGTCAGATCCAGCGATTTGCCGTCCGAAGTCGTCAAATTCAGCGTCACGTCATGGGCGTAGCCCGTGGAAAATACCAGGGGCGCACCCTCGACGGGCAGCACCAGCTGCGTCCGGCGCGCGCAGTAAATCTCCTTTGGATCCACGGCATGCAAAGGCGGCAGCTGGGACGTTTCCACCGCCGGGAGCGCCGTCACCAGGACCGACATGGGATTGTGAAACGAAGGAGCGGTATTCAGTGTCAGCGCGATTTTGTCCCCGCGTTGCGAAGCCAGCGCCGGGATGTACTGGTACTGCGCGGTTCCGAAGGACTCGAAGATGCGCGCTATATCGAGCACCGACGCGATGTAGGGGCTGTAATAGCCGTAACTCAATTGCGGTGTAAAACTTGCCTCCATCGCCAAATCGCTGCCGGGGCCCGAGGTGAGAGCCTCGACGATGGATGTACTGTGTCCGTCGTTGAGGATGAGCGCTTCCTGCCCCTGCATCAGACACGGTGCCTGCAGCTGGGGCAGGCGGTCCAGACACTTATCATCGACCTTGATACCCAAGCTGCGGGCAAGCAAGGGTGCGACCTCAGCGAGCTTGACGGGATCGGATCCGTTCAACCGATGAATCGTCGATAGATATTTCTCCAAGCGCGATCGGTCCAAGGCTGCCTGGTTAAGATCCTGCGAGGTGCGCACGAAAGCGCCGGGCCGGCCGCGCACGGCGCTCACCAGGGTTTTGAAGTCCCCGCCGGTCTGCGGCGCCAGGAACACCAACACCTGCCCCGCCCCTTCCGGCACGGTAACGGTAAGGCCATCGGTTGCACATTTGCCGGTCCAG
>Ga0137410_10003219_pt1 | contig 11064 bp, 13 predicted proteins | sample CZODoug1_16funga_FD_108878 | JGI IMG/M metagenome (GOLD analysis project Ga0137410, IMG submission 108878) | Vadose zone soil fungal communities from Angelo Coast Range Reserve, California, USA - CZODoug1_16fungal (Illumina Assembly) | ecosystem: Environmental > Terrestrial > Soil > Vadose zone... | reverse complement strand
CGGGTCGAAGCTCGAGCGCGCGATGCGGTCGAGGTTGGCGCCGGTGACGCGCACGAAGCGCGATCCGTCCGGGTAGTCGATCGAGTGAATGGCGCCGTCCTGGAAGATGCCGGCCTGGCCCGGATTGAGGCGGTACTGCTTCGTGGAGCCCGGGTCGCGCTTCAGCGTGCTCCGGCAGTCGTGGATGAATCGCTTCAGGTCGTAGGACATGGATGCCTCGCGTCAGGGTCGCAGCGCTCGGTAGAGAAACGGCAGGCTCACGTCCATGCGGTAGTCGACGTCGGAGTGGTTGTCGTCGAACTCCTCGTAGCGGTGGCGGATGCCCGCCGCGGAGAGCCTCGCCGAAAGGATGCGCGAGCCGTACTGGATGTGGTACTGGTCTCGCCACCCGCAGTCGATGTAGATGCCGCGCAGGGACTTGAGGTTGTCGCGGTAGCGCTCGACCAGGTTGATCGGGTCGTGCTTTTGCCACTCGCGCCAGCGCTCCCGGATCACCTCGCCCGACTCCAGGTTGAAGGGCACGCGGAAGCCGTTCGGCGCCTTCGGGTCCGGATCGTAGGTCGCCGCCATGCACAGGTTCATGATGCAGTGTCCTTCCGAGGTGGAGAGTTTCTCCTTCCTCCACACGTGCCCGAGGAAGCGCCGGATGCGCCCGTCGTCCAGCCCTTGCGCGAGGCCCTTGCGGCGCGACTCCGCGCGTGCGTCGTAGGGCCCGCTCCTTCGCTTTCGCGCGCGGTGCCTGGCCAGCTCGTTCAAGGTGTTCGGCCAGTCGTGCCAGTAGACGAAATCGAAGTAGGCGTCGCCCGAGTGGTCGGCGACCGCGCCCCAGGTCCTCGCGTATTCCATCGCGTGCAGGATCGCGCCGTAGCCGCCCGAGGATTTGCCGAAGCAGCCGCGGTGCTCGCGCGAGGGCAGCGTCCTGAAATAGCGATCGACGAAGGGGACAATCTCCCGCGTGAGGTAGTCGGCGTAGTCGCCGATCGCGCTGGAGTTGACGTACTGGTTGCCGCCGAGCGCCGTGAAGCAATCGGGAAAGACGAAGATCGCCGGCCCCATCTTGCCTTCGCGCATGAGGCGGGTGGCGCGTTCGGGCACGTTGTCGCCGAAGGGTTTCCAGTTGGTGTGCGACAGGCCCGAACCGGTGAAGCCGACGAGGTCGTAGAGCACCGGAAAGCGCTGTTTCCTTTCGCCGTACTGCGGCGGCAGCCACACGGCGAGCTTGCGGATGTAAGGATCGTGCAAGGGATTGCCGCGCAGCACTTTCGATTCGTGATCGAGCGTGATCAGCGTGCCGGCAGGACCTCTGGAGCGCTTGAGCGTCATGTGTTCGTCCGAAGAAATTTCAGAATTGTGGCACGACGGCGCCCGGGCTTCATGCTTGTCGGAGATTCCCGGCACTGATTGTTGGGATTTCCGGACATGACTTGCCCTGGTCGAGGGTTTAGCCTGTGCTCTCGCCTGAGGGAGGGCTCATGCGCGTCACCATCGTCAACGTTTCGCACAGCATTCACGCCACCGAGTTTCACGCCGCGGTGGCCGCGATCAGGAAGCAGGTCAGCGAGGACTTTGGACCGGCGTGGGGCAGTCCGGCGATCCTGCGCGGCACCACCCACAACCTCGCGAGCAAGGCGCCCATCGAGGGGCCTTGTTCTCGACGATGAAAGGCGCGCCGAGCGCGGCAGAAAGCTCCGCTCCCGTAAGCCGCGCGACCTGGTCGGTGGCGCTGCCGGCCGGGTAGGGAACGACGAGCTTCACGGGATGAGATGGCCAGGACTGCGCCAGGGCGCCGGTCGCGGCGAGCGAAAGGATCAGGACGACGTATTGCATGGCGTCACCTCAGCCGTTCGGCGCTGTCGAGCGCCGCCTTGGCGCCCGCGCTGTCGCCGCGCTCCTCGCGCGCCTTGGCGATGAGCTGCCAGTTCTCGTAGCGCAGGGCGTTGTCGCTTCCCGCCCAGGAGCTGGAGCGCTGCGCGCAGCTCTCGGCCTGGGCGAAGTCGCGCTGCGAGAGGCGCACGCGCGCGAGCTCCTGCCACAGCCGCGGGTTGCGCGGCTCGATGCGCACGGCGCGCTCGAGCGAGGCCGCGGCGTTGGCGTAGCGTCCGGCCTGGAAATCCAGGCGCGCGTTGTCGATCAAGCTCGCCACCGCCGGGGTCTCGGGGTGCGGCGGTAGCGTGGAAAAGGGCGAGGGCGGGGGACCCGGCTCGGGCGGCGGGGGGCTCGCGCAGGCGGCGACCAAGGCGAGCGCGAGGACGATCGTGCGGGGGCTCATCCCCGCATTATTTCATCGTTTCATCGCTTCCACAGTTTCTGCCACCAGCTCTTGGTCGTCTGCTTGACGCTGTCGACGGCGGTGCTGATCGCACTGGCGCACGGCGCCCGCTCGACGGGCGCCGTGCCGTTCATAAACGGCAATTCCAGCGCGCCGTCGCAGCCCGAGTCGGCGCGCAGGCCGCTCTTGGGGTCGATGAGCACGTTCTCGACGCCCTCGGGCTTGGGGAGCGCGAGCGGCTCGGGGTCGAGCGAGGCCATGAGGTCGCCCCACACGGGCAGCGCCGCCGCCGCGCCGGTGAGGCGCGCCGCGCGGTTGTCGTCGTAGCCGATCCACACGATGGCGAGCCGGTCGCCGGTAAACCCGGCGAACCAGGCGTCGCGCTGCTCGTCGGTGGTGCCGGTCTTTCCGGCGACCGCGATCTCGGGCGGGAGCCAGTTCTTGAGCGACTGCCCGGTGCCTTCGCGCACCACGCCCTGCATGGCTGCGGTGATGAGGTAGATCGGCTCGGGCGGGATCGCCTGCTCGACCGCGAGCGGGTAGCGCTTGAGCGGCTTGCCGTCCTGGGTGGTGACCTCGCGGATGGCGCGCAGCGGCGCACGGAAGCCGCCGCTCGCGATGGTCTGGTACATCTGCGCGACCTCGAGCGGCGCGAGGTCGACCGCGCCCAGCAGCGTCGAGGCGTAGGGCAGCATTTCGTGCTCGATGCCGAGGCGCTGCACCGTGCCGAGCACGTGGCTCACGCCCAGGTCGGTGCCGAGGCGCGCCGTGGCCACGTTGTACGACTGCGCGAGCGCGATCCTCAGGGGGACGGCGCCGTGGTACTGCCGGTCGAAGTTCGCCGGCGCCCAGTCGGGCGCGCCGCGGCTCTTCCACACGAAGGGCCCGTCGTCGAGCGGCGTGAGCAAGTTGTATTTCGCCGGGTCGGCGAGCGCCGTGAGGTAGATCGCGGGCTTGAGCAGCGACCCCACGGGGCGCGCCGCGTCGAGCGCGCGGTTGAAGCCGCGGTACTTGACGTCGCGCCCGCCGACCAGGGCCTGCACCTCGCCCGTCTGGCTGTCGGTGACCACGATCGCGCCCTCGAGGCCCGGGTCGCCGAAGCGCTTTTCGCGGTCGAATTGGGCGAGCCGCTTGTCGAGCGCAGCTTCCGCCCTCGCCTGGACGCGCGGGTCGAGCGTGGTGAAGATGCGCAGGCCCTCCGAGCGCAGGTCGGCCTCGTCGTAGTCGCGCCGCAGGTGGCGGTAGACCAGCTCGACGAAGGCGGGGTGCGGTGAGGTCCCCGTCGCCGGCTTGGTGGTCACGCCGAGCGGAGCGCCGCGCGCCTGGGCGTACTGCTCCAGGGTGATCGAGCCCACGTCGCGGGTCTCGCGCAGGACGAGGTTGCGGCGCTCCAGCGCCTTCTGCGGGTGGCGCACCGGATCGTACAGTGAGGGGCCTTTCACCAGGGCGACCAGGGTCGCGCTCTCGGCCAGCGTCAGGTGCTCGACCGGCTTGGCGAAGTAGTGCTCGGCGCCGAGGCCGACGCCGTGGATGGCGCGGTCGCGGTCCTGGCCGAGGTAGATCTCGTTGAGGTAGGTCTCGAGGATCTCCTCCTTGCTGTAGTGCGCCTCGAGCAACACGGCCATGACGAGCTCGGTGAGCTTGCGGGAGAGGGTGCGCTCGGGCGTGAGGAAGAAGTTCTTCACCAGCTGCTGGGTGAGCGTGCTCCCGCCCTGCAGGCCGTGCCCGCGCACGAGGCTCCAGACAGCGCGCGCGATCGCGCGCAGGTCGAAGCCGTGGTGCGAGTAGAAGGCGCGGTCCTCGGTGGCGAGGAGCTCGAGCACCAGCTCAGGCGGGACCTGCTTGAGCCGCACCAGGACGCGGTCCTGGTTGTTGCCGGGGTAGATACCACCGATCGGCAGCGGCTCCAGGCGCGCAAGCGGCAGCTCTTGCCCGAGTTGGTCCTGGACGCGCACCACCGACTTGCCGCTGAACGTAACCCGCAGGCGCCGCTCGCCCTGCGGCCCGTCCCAGAACACGAAAGGCCGCTCGGCGATCTCCAGCGCGTCGCCGTCCTTCTGGTACCAGCTCGCCTCGCCCTCGCGGAAGCCCTCGCGGTAGCCGTTCTCGCGCAGCTCGTCGGCGACGTCGGCGAGCGAGAGCTTCAGGCCCGCCCGGAGCTCGATCGGCTGCGCGTAAATCCGCGCTGGCAGCGCGAAGCGACGCCCTTCGAACTCGTTGCGCACCCGGAAATCGAGATACGCCACGAACCCCGCGCCGAGGAGCGCGACGGTCAGGACGGAGAGTCGGAAGACACGCCAGAACCGGGAACCCTGGGGTTGCGGCGAGCCGAAGATGCGGCGGCGGAACATGGTGCGAATTGTACTTTGACGAATTGAGTGGGCGATCGGTTGACGAGACCAAAGCGGCCAAAATTCGTTCGCAGCACTCGGCGTAGCGATCGAATGTCGCCATCAGGCGACAGCCGAAAAACTGAGACAAGAGAGATGAAGGTAAGATTCCCACCTCGTCGGGCCAGTCCAATGAAAATCACCTCCCTCCAAGTCCACATTCTCCGCGCGCCCGACACCGGGCGGCCGCACTGGGTCTCGCATTTCGTCGTCCCCAAGGCAAACGAGATTCTGGTCCGCGTGCAGACGGACCAGGGGATCGAGGGGATCGGGATCGCGACCAGCTATACGCCGATCGAGGCGGCGATCCACGCGGTGAAGTCCGGGATCGCGGATCTGATCGTGGGTGCGGACCCGCTTGCGCCCGAGGTGCTCTACCAGAAGCTCTTCGCGCTGACCTGGCAGCGCCTGTCGAACGAGAAGAATTGGTCGCGCGAGGCCATCGTCCGGATTTCTGCCGCGGTGGATATCGCGCTCTGGGATATCGTCGGCAAGGTGGCGAAGCTGCCGCTGTACCGCTTGTTCGGGGGTTATCGGAACGTCGTGCCGTGCTATGTGACGTGCGCGTATTACCGGGACGGCAAGACGCTGTCGGAGCTGAGGGACGAGATGCAAATGCTGAAAGGCCAGGGGCACACGGGCTTCAAAGCAAAGGCGGGCGGTCTGCCGCTTGCCGAGGACATGGAGCGCCTGGAGCTGGTGCGCGAGGTGATCGGCGACCAGAGCGATCTGATGGTGGACGTCAACCGCGGCTGGGACCTCGCCACGGCGATAGAGGGCGCGAGGCTCATGGAGCCGCTCAACATCCGCTGGCTCGAGGAGCCGGTGCGCTGGGCGGACGACAGGAGGGAGCTGAAGCTCCTCGCGCAGAAGACGCGCATCCCGCTCTCCGCGGGCGAAAGCGAATTGACGAGCTACGGCTGCCGGGCGCTGCTGGAGGAGCACGCGATCCAGATCCTGCAGTTCGACTGCACCATGATGGGCGGCTTCACCGAAGGCAGGAAGCTCTCGGCGCTGTGCGAGTTCCACCACGTCCAGGTCGCGCCGCACCACGACTGCTTCATCCACGCGCACATCGTCGGTGCCACGCCCGCCGGCGTCATCGTCGAGTCCTTCACCGACCCCGAGCGCGACCCGCTCCAGGCCGAGCTATTCGAGGACCCGCCGAAGATCGCCAAGGGCATGCTGACGCTCAAGGAGGCCCCGGGCCTCGGGCTCACGCTGTCGGAAAAAGCCCTGAAGAAGTTCGGCGAAAGAATTCTCTAGAAAGGAGCTAAGCAATGACCCATGTGACTCATTCGAAGATGCTCACGAAACGCAGGAGGAACCAGACGAGGGCGAAACAGCTGCAGCGCGCCGCGAAAAACGCGCGCCGCAAGGCAAGCCCGGCCAAGCCGAAGGCCTGAACTGGGTTTTCTACCTACGCGTGGCTCATCCGGCTCGGGGTGGGCAGCGCGAGAAGGTGCGCGAGGCGCCACTCCAGGGCGCGGACGCCCTTCAGCAGGAACACTCCTGACGGGAGGATCTCGTCGTCATGCGGCACACGGGATGTGTGCGATACGCACACTACCCGGTATCCCCGGGGCGCGAGAGGAGGAGGAGGAAGGCGCCCCGGGGACCCGGTTCGATCAGTGCGAGCGGCGCGGCGTGTGTTGCAGCATGCCCGCGGCCGTCTTCCACAGCCCGGCAACCGCGTTGAGCATGAGCTCGAAGCTTTCCGCCGACTTCAGCTGCGACTTGTACTTCCGGGGCAGCGACTTCGACGCTGCGCGCCAGAACGGGGTTGCGAATTCGCTGTGCTTACGCATGTCCAATCCTTCCTCCGACGTGCGCGGCGGAGGCGAGGCGCTCGATCAGCGCCCTGACACCGGCCGCGCCGGTGCGGATCAGCCGCAGAAGTTCACGGGAGCGTGCGCGGTGAGCGGCGAGTTCCAGCGCGCGCATTTCTTCTACTGTCGGATAGTGCTCAAAGCGGTTTTTCATGGCTCATAGGATATGGGCTGGAGAGCGCAACAACAAACGATGTATTCTCACGTCAGGGATAAGAAAAACTCACACCAAAACGTGATCTACCGCCTGCCGCCGCTCAACGCATTGCGCGTGTTCGAATCCGCCGCGCGCCACCTCTCCTTCAAGGAGGCGGCGGCCGAGCTGCACATCACGCAGGCCGCGGTGAGCCACCAGATCAAGAGCCTCGAGGAGCTCCTCGGGGTCGAGCTGTTCCGCCGCGAAGGGCGCGGCGTGCAGCTCACGGAAGCCGCGCGCGCGAGCCTGCCGCGGCTGCGCGAGGGCTTCGACGCGCTCGCCGCCGCTGTCGAGGCGATCCACGAGCGCAGCGCCGAGACCGAGCTCGTCATCACCGCCCCGCCGGTGTTCACCGCGCGCTGGCTGATGCCGCGCCTGGCGGATTTCTCGCGACGCGCCCCGGACATCGAGGTGCGCGTTGTCGGCTCGAGCAGGATGGTCGACGCGGGCGCGCTCGACGCCGCCGCGCCCATGGGCGACCTCGACCCGCGCGGCGAGAGCTCGGGCGTCGAGATCCACCTGGGCACGGGGGACTATCCCGGGTTCCGCGCCGACCGCCTGTTCAACGTCGCGATGGTGCTGGTGGCGAGCCCCGATCTTTCTCCGCCCCTGCGCGAGCCCGCGGACCTTGCCCACCACGTGCTGCTGCACGACGACGCGCTCGACCTCGTCGCGCACGGCAACGCCTGGCAGAAGTGGCTCGAGGCGGCGGGCGTCGCCGACAAGGTGGACGGCAGCCGCGGCCCGCGCTTCTCGACCAACATGCTGTCGATCGAGGCGGCGTCGCAGAAGCTCGGCGTCGCCCTCGCGCTGCGGCCCATGGTCGACGCCGACCTCGCCTCGGCGAGGCTGGTCGATCCCTTCGGGATCGAAGTGACGCCGGGGTCGGCCTACTTCCTCGTATGCCCCGAGGTGATCGCCGACCGCCCCGCGGTGGCGGCGTTCCGCGCCTGGCTGCTGGAGAAGGCCGCGAAATCCCCTAGGGAGCCCGCGACCGCCGCAGCCGAAGGATCTGCCAGATCACTCCCGCGACGAACAGCACCAGCAGCGCGAGGTCGATCTTCTGCAGGATCGGCGCCTCGGCGGAAGCCGCGATCGGCGCGCCCGCGGGCAAGCGCGTCAAAGTCTCGGTGAAGCCCGGGATGAGGTGGAACAGGAACGTGAGCGAGTAGCACACCGTCTCGACGTAGCGCGAGGCGCGCCCGAAAAATCCCGAATACGTGGCCGCAGCGCCGAGCGCGAGCGCGGTGATCGTGAGGATCGAGAGAACGTGTGGCGGGCCGAAGCCGCCGTGGTGGAAGATGAACAGGCCCGTCGCCGCGGTGAGGAAGGTGGCGACCACGTACGTCGGCCCCAGGCGGGCGCGGGGCGAGATCTGCTTGTCGCGGACGAGCAGGATGAAACCGCAGATCAGCGCGACTAGGCTGATCGCGGTGTGCATCACTCCGAGCGTCGAAAGGCCTCCCATGGCGGTCTCCTCGCTTACTTCGGTTTCTGCGGAACGAACACGATGAATGGAGTCTTCGTCTCGGCGTTGGGCGGCACGTAGTCGGGCGCGGGCTTGCCGGGCGCCCCCAGACCCTTCACGAAATGGTAGAAGGCGCGCAGGTCCGCCTCGCTCATCTTGTTCAGGTTGAACCAGGGCATGGGCGGCCTCGCCTGGAGCGTCTTCGCGTAGGCCACCCACTGCGCCTCGCTCATCTTCAAGAGGCTGAGCCGCAAGTTCGTCGGATAGGTCGTGCCCCACGGCCCGCGGAAGCCGACCGCGTTGCCGAGCAGCCATTCGGCCTCCGGCACCTCGCCGCCTTTCTGCGGGAAGCCCGCGGTGTGGCAGTCGTTGCAGCCGCCGATCGTGGCGACGTAGCGGCCGCGCGCGAGGTCGGGCTGCTGTGCGAGCGCAGGCGCGGCCAGCGCAGCGGCCAGTGCGATGGAAATGACCGATCCTTTCATTGCTCCTCCCCGATGGGTGTCTGTTGTAACGAAAACTCTACACGAGTCCGGGCTCGTCCGGGTCCATAATCCCGGCCTGGGACGATCCAGGAGGCGCGCATGAAAGGCACACCCGCACCCCACATCACCACCAAGCCCGTGGGCGTGCGCGTCCGCGTGACCGTCAGGGGCGAGGTCATTGCCGACAGCCGTGCGGCTGTCGCGCTGAAGGAGGGCGACTACCCGGTCGTGTACTACTTCCCGCGCAGGGACGTGAAGATGGAGCGCCTTGAGCGCACCGAGCACGGGAGCTACTGCCCCTTCAAGGGACAGGCAGCGTATTTCTCGCTGAAGGGCGGCCCGGAAAACGCCGTCTGGACCTACGAGAATCCCTACGACGAGATGCTCGCCATCAAGGAGCTGCTCGCCTTCTATCCGAACAAGGTCGATTCGATCGCGGCCGAGTAAGGCGGTGCGGCCGATCACGGTCCCTGTCGGAGAGCGCAGTGTTTCCGGGCTGCTCGAGCTGCCGCGCGAGGCGCGCGCCTGCCTGGTGCTCGCCCACGGCGCGGGCGCCGGCATGGCACATCCTTTCATGGCGTCGGTCGCTTCCGGCCTCGCCGCTCGCGGTGTCGCGACGCTGCGCTACCAGTTTCCCTACATGGAGCGGGGCGCAAAACGCCCGGACACGCCTGCGGTCGCCCAAGCCGCGGTGCGCGCGGCGGTGACCGAGGCCGCGCGCCTGGCACCGGGCCTGCCGCTCTTCGCGGGCGGCAAATCCTTCGGCGGGCGGATGAGCTCGCAGGCTCAAGGCGAGTCGCCGCTTCCGGACGTGCGTGGCCTCGCGTTTCTGGGGTTTCCCTTGCACCCCCCGGGAAAGGCCTCGGACGAGCGCGCCGCGCACCTCTTCGACGTGAAGGTCCCGATGCTCTTCCTCCAGGGAAGCCGCGATGATTTCGCCGAGCTTTCGCTGCTCAAGCCCCTGGTCGAGCGGCTCGGCTCGCGCGCGACGCTCAAGCTTCTCGCCGACGCCGACCACTCCTTCCACGTCCCGGCGCGCAGCGGGCGCAAGGACGCGGAAGTCAGGGGCGAGCTGCTGGACGCGCTTGCCGGCTGGATGGCAGCGGCGGCGCCGGGCTAGCGCTTCAGTTCTGCTCCGGCGACGACTCGGCACGCGAGATGCGGACTCGCGGCAGCAGCATGCCCACCTGGTCGCGGTAAGCGCGGTAGCGCGCGCCGAACTGCTCGATCAGGTCGCGCTCCTCGAACCAGATGCCGACGAGGATGTAGCCCGTGGACGCGACGGCGAACAGCAGGTGCCCGGCGCTCATCACCGGAGCCGCCCAGAAGCCGAACACGAAGCCGAGGTAGATCGGATGGCGCACGTAGCGATACAAGAGCGGCGTCCGGAACTCGGGCTTGGGCAGCTGGCGGCCGAGGAGGCGCAGAAACACTTGGCGCAGGCCGAACAGCTCGAAGTGGTTGATCAGGAAGGTGGCGACGAGCAGCATCGCGAAGCCGAACCAGAACACGGTCTGGAGCAGCTGCACGCCGGCCGGGTCGCGCACGGCCCATACGGTTTCCGGAATCGGCCGCCATTGCCACACGAGCAGCGCGATCGCCAGGCTCGCCGCGAGCACGTAGGTGCTGCGCTCGACTGCGGGCGGCACGATGCGCGTCCACCAGCGCTTGAAGCCCTTGCGCGCCATCACGCTGTGCTGCACGGCGAACAGCCCGAGGAGCAGCGTGTTCACAACCAGCGCCTCGGCGATCGGCCCCGACGCGCCCGAATCGATCGTCTTCGGCACGAAGACGTTGCCGACGAACAGAATCGTGTAGAGGAAAGTTCCGAAGAAGAACGCGTAAACCACGACTCCGTACAGCACCGACAGCAATCCGCCCATGCCTATTCCTTTCGATTTGAAAACGGTGACCAGCGACATTGTGCAGCGGCGCCGCTGCCCGATCGTGTTTCATTTGTATCGCGGCGGCGGCGCTATACTTGCGCACACGCTCGACAACACAAACGGAGGTTCCATGCGCCGCAACGCCGCAATCGCAGCAGTCGTGCTCCTCGCAGGGGCCGCTGTACCGGCATCCGCCCAGGTCGTCGCCTACGAGGGCGCTCGGCTCATCGTCGGCAACGGCCGCGTGGTCGAGAACGCGACGCTGGTGGTAGACGGCGCGAAGTTCGCGCAGGCGGGCGCCGCCGCCGAGGTGCGCGTGCCCGCCGGCGCCCGGCGCGTCGATCTGAAGGGCAAGACCGTGATGCCGATGATCATCGACACTCACGTCCATCTCAGTACTACGCGCGACGCGGTCCTGCGCGACCTGAGAGCGCGGGCCTATTGGGGCGTGAGCGCCGTCCTGAGCATGGGCACGGACGGCTACGAGGTGCTCGGCGTGCACAATGAGGTGATTCCCGGAGCCGCGCGGTACTTCAGCGCGGGG
>Ga0137410_10003218_pt1 | contig 11064 bp, 21 predicted proteins | sample CZODoug1_16funga_FD_108878 | JGI IMG/M metagenome (GOLD analysis project Ga0137410, IMG submission 108878) | Vadose zone soil fungal communities from Angelo Coast Range Reserve, California, USA - CZODoug1_16fungal (Illumina Assembly) | ecosystem: Environmental > Terrestrial > Soil > Vadose zone... | reverse complement strand
CGAAGGCTATTGTTCCAGAGGGAGCACCTGCGGCTCCTAATGCATCTCCTGCGGCTGGTGGTTTCACGCCTCCTCCAGGAGCCATTGCCCGTCAGTACAATGGCAAGACGTACTACTATGATCCGCAGACCAAACAGCCGCTCCCGGGGCAGTGATGAAGTATCATCGCCATGAAAAGACGATAGGGGATCGCTTCAGAGCGCTGATTGCCTATGACCCGATGGCTGCGTTTCATCATAAGAAGCGTCAGGATGGTGGCCGTGTGAATCTGGCGGCTCATATCGAGGAACAGGCCAAGCAGGTAGACCGTAATCCGACTGATCGTCAGAAGGCTGCAGGCGTTTATCGCAAAGGCCATATCAAATTTCACGGATTGGAAATTTCAATAGAAAATCCGCGCGGATCATGGCGCGAAGGTGGTCCTCCGGGCAATCGTTGGAGGGCAAAACTTCCTCACCACTATGGAGATATTAAACGTACGATCGGTGGGGACCATGATAACGTAGACTGCTTCATCGGTCCTCACCTGAAGGCATCGAATATCTTTGTGATTGATCAGCATCACTTGGATGGAAAAGGCTGGGACGAACATAAATGCATGCTCGGATTTGGTAGCAAGAAGCAGGCTACGGAAGCGTATCACCGCGCGTTCTCGGATGGGCTAGGTCGGGAACGCATCGGCCATGTCGAGACCATGACGCTGGACGGTTTCCGCTCATGGTTAAAAGATGGAGACACTACCAAGCCAGTCAAATCGCATCTTCGACATTTCGCTAGTGGTGGCGCTGTGGATGATAGGCCTCATATGGATGACGGTGGTATTCCTTCATTCGATCAGACGCAGCCGGTTGATGCGGGTCCTCCTCCATTTGAGGCTACGCAGCCGGTAGCTCCGGATATGGGTGGGGCAAGAGCCGCGCTTCATGGCGCTGAGCAGGGAGCAACATTTGGCTTTTCTGACGAACTAAGTGGGCTGAATGCGGCAGGACCATCTGCTGTAGGTCATATCCCGATGGTAGGAGGAATAGCGCGCCCCGTTGTAGGTGCGGCACGTCTGGCCAAAGAAGCGGTCATGGGAGGCGATCAGCCTGCAACCCAAGAATACGAAAAAGCCCGTGATGAAGAGCGGACGCAAGACGAACTCGCCAAGTCCCAGCATCCTTATCTACACATGGCAGGAGAATTGGCCGGTTCCATTCCTGCCATGGCGGTATTGCCTGGTGGTGAGGTTGCCCAAGGTGCCAGCCTTGCCACGAAGGCTGTCAAAGGAGCACAGCTAGGCGCTGAGTATGGTGGTCTATCTGGACTGGGGCAAGGCAAGGATATTGGAGATCGGGCTCTACAGTCTGCTGAGGGCATTGTAAGCGGGATCGTGGGAGGTGCGGCGGCTCCATTGGTCGGGGCTGCTGGTTCCAAAGCGGTGGATAGCGTTGCCTCTCCAGCAATTAGCGCATTTCGCGGGGCTATGAATCCGGAGGCGGAAGCATCTCGCAGACTTGCTGCTGCATTGCAAAAAGACCAAGAGCTAATCTCATCTGGTAAGGCCGATGGTATGTCACCTGCCGATTGGATAGCAGCCAAGCATGCAGGCGAACCAATAACGTTAGCCGATCTCGGCTCTAGCAATACCCAAGCTCTCTTGCGTTCCTCTGCAAATACGTCTCCAGAGGGACGTGCCGTTCTTGAGAAGGCGTTCAATGATCGCTTTACGGGACAGACGGAACGGGTAGGGGATGAGGTTCGTGGCCTTGTGGCTGGCGGCGCTAATGCCGGCAAGACGAGTGAAGAACTGGTCTCAGCATACGACAAGGCTAGGGCTCCAGCTTATAAGCAAGCATATGCGGAGGGTGACAAGGAAATTATGTCTCCGACGATGGAGCGTCTAATGGGTTCTCCGATGTTTGAGAACGCCATGAAGTCGGCCGTCACTTCAGGAAAGGACCGCGCCATTACCGAAGGGCTGGGAGCGTTCAATCCAGGTGTAACCATCGAAAACGGTATGATAAACTTCACCAAGATGGGACCGAAGGGCGTTCCTCAATATCCGAACCTGCAATATTGGGACTCCGTTAAGAAGGAACTGGACAGCATAGCCAGTGTGGCCCAGCGGTCCGGAGACAAAGAACGCGCTACGGTTGCGGGCAATATGGCCAAGACGCTTCGTGGCGAACTGGACGCTCAAGTTCCATCCTATGCCAATGCGCGGGGAATAGCCTCTCAGTATTTCGGCGAGAGCAACGCTTTGGAAGCAGGACAGAAGCTTGCTGGCAAAAAGGTGGACCCTAAGCAGATTACCGATGTCATGGCGAAAATGAAGCCTGACGAGCGAGACCTATTCCGCGAGGGCTATGCTTCGGATTGGGCCAACCGTGTGATCAGCAATATCTCCGATACTCGGGACATTACCAAAGCCATGTTTAATTCGCCCAACGAGCGGGCAAGAGCATTAGCGGTGTTTGGTCCTGCTGGCATGGAGAAGATGCAAGCCCGTATGTCGCTGGAAACCATCATGGACGGGGCTAGGAAGGCCATGGGCAATTCCACCACAGCGAGGCAGCTAATCGAGGCTGGATTGGCTGGGGGCACTCTGGAGGGTTATCTGTCGGGGTGGGACCCTACCAAGATGGCAGAAGGTGCGGCTGGTGCCGCTGGGGCTAGGAAGTTCCTTGGGAGCGAGATGGCTTCTGGGGCCCGTAAGCTGGTGGGGAAGGTCGATTCCAAGACGGCGCGTCTTGTGGCTGATTTGCTTACATCCGATGATCCGAACCGACTCGCTCAAGGCATGAGGATGGCGCAGAAGAACCAGCGAATTAGCGATGGGTTGAAGAACATCGCCAATAGGGTGTCGCTTGCGGGACAACAGCAGGTTGCGCCTTCTCGGGTTCAATCCGCGTTTAGTGCATTGCAGGGCCCAATGTCCGTAGGCGCCGGCAATGAACAGCAGTAAGCCGTATGGGTAGGAGATTAAGGACCAAACTGATACGAGGTAGATAACGATGACCATTAAAAGCTCTCCAGCAGCCGTCAATATGATCGTGTTCTACGAAGTGTCCTCGGAAGCGGCATATAACGCAAAGTATCAGCCACCTACATGGCCTGGCGGGATGTCCGGTGTCACGGTCGGGATTGGTTATGATTGCGGATATGCTTCGGCCAATACGATCCGCGCGGACTGGGGTGATAAACTGCCTACTGTCATGGTGGAGCAGTTAGTCTATACCTCTGGGATAAAAGGATCCCCGGCATCTTCTGCGGCTCATGCATTGCATGGTACGGTTAGGATTCCCTTCGACGCTGCAATGGCAGTATTTACCCAGCATGACATGCCAAAATGGGAAGGCATTGTTTCACGCGCCTTGCCGAACACTGATTTGCTTTCCTCGGACAGTTTTGGCGCGCTGGTCAGTTTGGCATATAATCGCGGGGCATCTTTTGATCTTGAGGGAACGCGTTATACCGAGATGCGCTCTATTCACACTCATATGGCGAATAAGAACTTTAGTGCTATTCCTGATGACATTCGTTCGATGAAGAGATTGTGGCCAACAGTAGCAGGGCTGCGTATTCGGCGAGATGCCGAGGCTGGTTTGTTCCAAAAGGGCTTGAATGATACCCCCATCGCATAGAAAGGATTTCCCGTGAACCTCCCATCTCAACATCAGATTGCCGTTGTCGGAACACATGCAGCCTCCATCGCCGCAGGTGGCATTGCAGCGCTGGGTTTTGCGCATGTCATTTCCCCGTCCGATGTCACCAACGCAGGCCAAGCTATCCATCAGATCAGCGATGGATTGGGTCAGGTCATGGCGGGATTGGGAACACTATTTGGTATTGGAACGGCAGCATATGCCTTTGTGACATCGGGACCTCTAGCGAGCCTCTTTCGATCCACCAAGGCCATTGTGGCCGATCCAAGTTTGACGGCTCAGTTGCAGGCTGCGCCGATCGCCGATAAGGCCCCATTGGTAGCTGCTACGGATAAGTTGCCTGAAGTAGCGGGAGTTGGGACTACGGTTACCCCAGCAGGCAAGGCTCTAGCAGATGCCATCCCCAGCGCTACCGTTCAGGTCGCCATTCCTCCCATTTCAAAGGCGGTCTGACATGAAGCGCATTATTCCCATTGTGATACTTGCAGTCAGTCTTGGAGGATGTACTGCTGAGCTAGCCAAGTTTCAGCAGGTTTACACGGTAGCCACTACAGCGACTGTTGATCCATCTCAGGCGGCGATTGCCGTTAGTTCATTCGAGGTTCTGGAGGCGGGTGCTACGGAATATTTCAAATACTGCAAGATCAATCCTGCCTCTGCGGCTTGTGCTCCGGGGACTAAGGCAGTTCCAGGGCCATTGCGGCTGGCAATCCAGTATGATCGACAAGGGCGCGCAGCCAGAGATCAGATCAAGGCTGCGGGTAAGACTGGGCAGTTGATTTCCAAGACGGTTTATAACCTGTTGATTCAGGCGATCAACAATCTGCCTTCAATTATCAATGCCACGGGAGTTCAATAGTTATGACCGCAACCCTCATTACGACTATCCTTGCGTTGATACAGCAGTTCCTTCCGCTTCTGGGGACTTCAGCGGCGACGGCTAGGATGATCGAATCTATTATCGTCGCGCTTGAGCAGATCGTTCCCTTGGTGATTGAGTTTGTCCCAGTTGCGGTGACTTCGGTGCAGAATATCATCGCGCTCTTGAAGGGAGATTCTACCGTCACAGTAGAGCAGTGGGCTCGGCTGGATGCTATCGATGCGGCCTTGGATGCGGCAAACGACCAAGCAATCGCCGCTGTTGATCCGGACGCTCCGGGAACTATTGTTCCATAATGCCGAATGGGAGCAGCAAACTTCGATTGGTTCACCACGATCAAGGAGGGAGGGGCGTATGTCGCGCTCCTTCTCTTCGGTGCCCTTATCTGGATGAATTGGGAACGAAATCGTCTCTTAAAGAAATTGGACGATCGGGAGGACAAACTCGAAGCAATGTCAGAGCGCGTGCTGACGCTCTCTACGGAACTGAAAACTTTCCTTTTCAACGAGCGCAGGGCGTCCTAATGCATATCCTGGGGCGGTTCTTCGGAAATAGCGACCCGTCACGCGTAGATCGGGCGTTCGGAGCGGCCATGCAAATCAGCGATGATCTGATCTCCACCATGCGAGAGACATCCCAATCCAAGGATGTATTCCGGGCCATCATGGCGGATATCTGGGCGCAGCATCACAATATCCCGTTCATGGCGACAGTGTATGAGGCGGTTCGCGAAATGAAATCTGCCACGACGGATCAGGAAAATGGCCAGAATCCTCGCGGCACTTAACGCAGCCGCTCTGGTGCCGACTGTAGTCTTCCTCATTCTGGCGAGCCGGTATCTAATCCGGGAATCGACTCGCCGTGGGCTGCATCCACTAAACTGGTTCAATCTTCCGCACAGCATGAACCTCGCTCTTGCGATGGTGATTTTCGATATCTTCGTGATACTGCGGCTCGGTACGACCGTGCTATGGTACATGATCGGTCCGAAAATTCTTCCGATTGAGTTGATGTTTCTTATATCAATCACAGGAATTATAATCGGGCTACTATGCAAGATCAGGGCATTGACGGAACCTGAGTATGGTAGGTTGCCATGGCTGGGGTCTGCGGTCTTGACGGTACTAGCGGCGTTCTTTTTGTTGGCGCTTCGGCTCTAACAACTGGGATATTATTGTACCATGACGGGTGAACAATTTATTCCATTTGTAAGCGGATTCAATTAAAGGAAATGACGATGCTTCGGAAACTGATCGCGGCACTATGCCTGTCTGCATTGCTGGCGTGTCCGGCGGATGCGGTGACGGGAACGCGGCGGGTGCTGCTAAGCGGAAATAAAGTTGTCCTCTGGTCTCCTCTCAACGCTTCGTCCATTGTTGCATGGTGGGACCCCCAGCTCACATCAAGCATCACCTTCAACGGAAGCAATGTCGCGGCGATATCCGATCGCAAATCAGGCATCGTTGCATCGCAAGGGACGGGAGCTAATCAACCTGTTTGGAGCGCCACAGCAAGAAACGGAAAACCTGGGATGTCCTTCAATGGAACAACTCAGATTCTGACTTTTTCTCCTGCATTGCTGCCCTCTGGCGATAATCCGTTAACGATCGCTATCGCTGGATTTTTGGCCGACGCCGTCAATAGATATGTCTTCGATTATGGCGCTAATTCTGGAAATCAGCGGCTGGCTATCAATGCTCGCGTGACAAGCCAACTGATTGCTGCGTTCAATGGTGGTGACGAAATCACGGCTGTTGCGTGGTCCACCGATCGCTTCGTGGAAGTCGTCTATTTAAGTCCAAATTTAAACATCTATGTGGATGGTAACGCCCCGGCAGCGTTTGCAATCGGAATTCAGAATAAAGTCTTGACTAGCGGAACGATAGGCGGATTTCTGACCGGAATTGCGCTTTGGAGCGGCGTCGTTCAGCAGACGGTTATTCTCAATGCGTCTCCGTCTACAAATCTGCGCCAGTGTATCGAGGGCTGGGAGAGCTGGTACGACGGCAAGGCGGGCGCCAACCTTCCCGGAGGACATCCCTACAAATTATCCGCACCTCTGGCGACCAGCAACTGTATCTAACAACAGGAAAAAGAACGTCATGACAATCACCCCAGTGCAACTTCAGCCCATCGCAGTCGCATGGCAGAACGCCTTGAATCAACTCAATACGCTTATCGCGCTCGCGAATGCTTCGTCGTCGGGAAGCAGTATTACGCCGACTGGCGGTGGGTCTCTGATCGATGTTGCAGGGGCCACATGGACATTTGGAACCAATACTGGAAACGGTGGCACAGGCATCTTCCGAAATGGCGCTGCCGCCGCAAGCGGGCAGGGCGTCAAACTAGAGGTCGACGTAAACGGTGTGATCTGGACGCAGAACGCACAGAACAACTGGTACATGTGGAATGGTTCGGGTTGGACTGCTGAAGCCTCGGGGCCCACGATATGATCACGCCCGCCACGCTTCAGCCTATTGCCGATGCCGCGAAGGCTGGATTGCAGCAAATTAGCAAGTTCTGCATTGCGCCTGGCGTTAATCTATCCGGCGCCGAATTTGGTTTTCCGGCGATCCCAGGCGTCTTTGGGGTCAACTACACGTTTCCTCCGCTGGCCGATCTGACTTATTACGTCAGCAAGGGGATGAGGTTGATCCGGCTGCCATTTGTCTGGGAGCGCATCCAGCCCGTACTTGGTGGACCGCTAGACCCCGCGCACATCGCGTGGTTGAATAGCTTCATCACTTATGATCCGAACGTCATCATCGTGCTCGACTGCCACAACATGGGCGGTGCATTCGGGGGCATGATCGGAATAGATGGTCCCACCAATCAGCAGTTCGCCGATTTCTGGGCGCTGCTGGCGACCACCTTCAATGCGCCGAACGTTATCTATGGCCTGATGAATGAACCGCATCTTTCATCCGCACAGTGGACCGCAACCGCAACCGCAGCCATCGCGGGCATCAGAGCGACCGGATCGACCAACACAATCTCGATTGCCAATATCGGGTTTGAAGTAGCCTTCAATGATCCGAATTATCTGATTGAAGCTCACATCTATTTCGACGCGGATAATTCCGGAACGCATTCAACGGCGGCAAGTCCAACGGTCGGACCTGATCGTGTCGCCCATTTGACCGCATGGGGCAGAACGAACGGCATCCGTCTATTCCTGGGCGAATTTGGCGCGGCCAACAATGCCGGGATGTTCACCGCGATGGGAAATATGATCAGCTTCATGCAGGTAAACCCGGACGTCTGGATGGGCTGGACCTACTGGTCCGGCGGCCCATGGTGGGGAAGCTACTTCCAGTCGATCGAGCCGACAAATTTAGGACAATCAAACCAAGCCGATGCTGCGCAGATGACAGCGTTACTGACGTATCTGCCATGACCTTGATCTTGACGAACAACCTCAACTAGAATATCCGGTGGTCTCTCGTGAAGGAGATCGCCGATGTATGCGATTGCGCTGTCAGTGCTGGCCGCTATTGCATTCTTTCTCGCCGTGATCCGCATCAAATCCCCGGAAGAGATCGCCGAGGACATCCGGGAGGACCTGAGCGGTTAGTGGTTGTATTCTCAAAATAGGCATTTCAACCAACGGCCGCCATTGACGATGCAATATCTGAAATCAGAAGTATGCGTTCGAGCTTCCAAAAGCACCCAAAGCACGATCAAAATAACTACGTTGATACAGACTGTCACTACAATCCGCCGCATGGTCGACATCAGGTTTACCCCTGTGTGATGAAAAGGAAACTATTCCGGTCCGCGAGACATTTCGATCCACTTCTTGATATTGGGATGCCACCTATAGGCATGGGCGTGCGCTCCGATACTGTCACGCCAGCGCAGAGCTGCATTCCGCCTCCAGAACCATCGCATCGGCGTCCAGTTATCCATGACGGTTACGCAATAGCGCCTGAGCTTCATTTGTGCGTTTCCTGCTGATTATCGCTGTTCCAAGTTTCGGCACTGATCCAACAGCCATTCCTTGGTTGTGTGCTGGACGCGCGACCGGAGAATTATTTTTAGCATTTCAGAGACGGCTTTGTTGCAGCCTTTGATTTCGGCCTTAGCCATAGCCTCCTTGCCGAACTGATCAAGAAGTCGCCTGAACTCCTCGGGATTCATAATCTCGGAAACACGTTTCTTAGTCTCGGCATCCATGGTGTTAACTACCTACACAGGTGAAGGTGCGCGTAACGCGTCTTGCGCAGCGGCAATGACGAGCTTGTTGATGGCCTCCAAGACCTCATCCAAGGCTTGGCGTGATACCTTCACCATCACGCCGTCTTGGTCACACTGCTCCTGATGGCATGCTAGATTCTCGACCGCTGCAGCGATGGGATTCAAGATATCGAAGACCGCACGAGCGGTTACGCTTGTGGTATGCTCATTCATGGTAGGTTCTCCTGCCTGTCTACAACGGCAACTTTTTGGGAAGAGTAGCCACGACGCCGTTCTCAACCAGCATCTCAGTGCCGATCTCGCGTGCTATCTCGACGCACTCGTTACAAATGAACACGCATGGTCCCGCGACAAGATAGCCGACATCCACATCGCTCTTGCCACAGAATGAACAGTAGAGTGGCTGCCTGGTCCGAACCATCATATTTCTCCGTTCTCGATGCGGTTAACGAACAAGCGCGCGGCCGGCCGCAGTCGCATGGTAGGTCAACGTCACGGTATCCGATGCATCATAAGGCGCGCGCCATCGATGAATAGCGCTCTCAACAAGGCCGCGTTTCTCCAAAGCGGCAATTGAGCGCATATCGAGATTGGATGTCGGAAGGCCGGTAAAACCGTTGCGGACGTAGCTTTCCGGCAACTTCAGTTTGACCAATCGCTCCAATTCGGCATGCATGGCGGGCGTCATCTCAATTTCCTTTGGACGCGATTAAAGCGATCTGAGGACGAAGCAGGCAATGTGCCGGCCGGTGCCCTTGCCTTCTGTAAAATCTTCAATCGCGACCCACTTTACGTCGCCGAGATTACGAATGTCCGCCTTCTCGCCGAAGATGGCCTTGACCATCATCAGCAGCCATTTATCGACCGGATAGACCAAAACGACGGTCTTTCCTTTCTGCCACTCCTCGATGGCCTTCCGAACCCATGCCGTAGGGCCTTTCTTCTTGCCCTGGTGCATGATGGATCCGAAGGGTGGATTGACATAGCTGATCGTTCCCCACTCACAGGTGAGTCCGTCAAAGCCTTCCGGAAGCGGAAAGGGGCATGGATCGAAGTTGAAACCGAACTCCGCATGCAGCCGCGCATACAGGTCCGGCGGGGTCAGCCAATAATGCTTCCCGTCGTCGCCGTTGCCTTTGTGGAATTTGTTCTCGGCCGGCGCGAGAAGTGATTGGTGGAAAAGCTCGTTCATTTCGACAGCCACCGAGATGCTTTCACTGACCAATTGCGGGGGCTACGGCTTTCGGCGTACTGAACCGCTTCTGCATAACCTTCTTCAGTTCGAGGATAGCGCGCGACCATTGGGCCGCAGGCATTACCCTCAAGGACATAGAACTCCGTTCCAAATAGAGAGGATACTGCGACTACAAAGCGGGGCAAAAGGTCTCGTTTGGTCATTTTATTTTCCCTTGCGTCAATTCCTGATATAACTTATATATCTCATATGATATTCCGTCAATACCTCATATGAGATAAATCGACATGGGACGCAAAAAACTTTGGGCCGAGGATATGCAGGCCAGGTTTCCTGAAGGCACATTTGACCGGATCGAAGCGGTATTGGAGGACTCCGAGGACCGTACCGAGTTTGTCCGCATTGCTGTTGACCGGGAGCTGAAGCGCCGCGAAAAGTTGCGGTGACTGGTCGTTATCGCTTGGCCGACTTCTTGCGCGGCTTCGGCCTGATCGGCGTCACCATGACGCGAATGTGCCGGAGATCCTGCCTCAGATGCTCCCGATAAGGTCCTACCGTCCATATCGATGGCGGAACGTCCTCACTGATTTCCGCCCAAAACTTTACCGGTTCGATCTCTTTGAGCTTGTATCGCGTCGCCATCTTCTCTCCTGACATCCGCCGCCCTACGCGGCTTCCTTGGTTGTTAAATCTGTTGCCGCTGTTCGCCGGGCATTTCCTCCCGGCCGGCTCAGCCACAAGGGCCTCCGCGGCGCTCCATCTCCGCCATTCCGCCGCCCACGCGGGTCAACGAGTGCCCCTGCGCCGAGCCGCAAGGCCAGCGACAGACTGTTGCCTCTGGGAGGGTGCTTCACTTCAGTTGTTGGGCTGCACATGGCGGATGTTTTTGATCGGTGTTGTTTGCAGAAAGTGCAAAGAACTTAGCGCTTGGCAGGAGCCTTGACGGGCCGCGACGTGCTGACGATCATTTCGGCGTCGGTGGTCTCAATGAGCTGGTAGGTCGCGACCTTGGTCTTTGGACCCGCGTCTACGAGGCCATACATTTCCTCGCTGGTGACCAGATACGGTTCATCGTTGCTCGGCTTCTCCCATTTGACGAATATCTTGGAGGGGAATTTCTTGGTCATAGTCTCTCCTGACAATTG
>Ga0137410_10003217_pt1 | contig 11067 bp, 7 predicted proteins | sample CZODoug1_16funga_FD_108878 | JGI IMG/M metagenome (GOLD analysis project Ga0137410, IMG submission 108878) | Vadose zone soil fungal communities from Angelo Coast Range Reserve, California, USA - CZODoug1_16fungal (Illumina Assembly) | ecosystem: Environmental > Terrestrial > Soil > Vadose zone... | reverse complement strand
GTAAATCAGCGTCTCATCAAATCGGAAGCGCGCGGAAGGGCGCAAGGTCAGGCCGAAATTTATTTTTTGCACGTTTCCCAAAAAAGGAGGAATCCCGGATGGTGGAAAGAAATTTTCTCCGATGCCACGAGCGTATCGCGCAGAAAAGGAGATCCATTTGTAGGGCTGGGTGGACACCAGAATCGCCGTGCTGTGCTTGCGGAAATCGATGTTGTTGAAGAGCTCGTAAGCCTCCCCGCGGCTGACGCTCAAGGTCGTCTGCTTGGTCAGGTCCACTTGAAAGCCGAGGACAGCCGCCCAATCCTGTAAAATTCCGTTATGATTCCAGTCCACGGTTTCACTAAAGCTTGGCCCAAAATCAATGATCTTGCTATTTTGGGGACGCCAGAAATACCCGCCATACGCATTGTTCTGGCGGATGTCAATGCGATTGACGAATCCGAGCTCAGTGCAGAAATTCGGCGAGAAATCGTTGTAGTTCGCGGAAAAAGCGAGATGCCGGCCGGTATAGGAGGCATCGGTCCACAAGGCATTCCCCTGTTGCGAGCCGATAGATGGATTGCTCGATGCGAACGACAGGCAATTCTGTCCAGCGTTGAGATCCTGCCGCGTCCAGGTGTGTACGGCCTGAACATCAGCGACCCAGTTCTTGGTGAACTTGAGGCGTGCATCGAGCGAAGCCGCGCGATTGCTGGTGTCCGCGAAATCGCGGCTGGAAAAAAAACCGCCAATGTAGGACTGCTTGCCAAACTCACGGGTCACGCGCACGACGCCATCGGCCGCACGCGTGTGGTAGGGACCGGTGGTGAATCCGAGACTCGGCTGGCGGTCATCGATCGCCAGCGCCCCGAGGGTCCATTTGCCAAGCTTTCCCGTCATACGGCTGCCGAACTGCGGGTCGGCGATCTGCCGGGAAAAGAACAGATTGATGGGCGTCATGAAAAAACCCGCGTTCTCGATGAAGAACGGACGCTTTTCCGGAAAGAAAACGGCGAAGCGCTGATTCACGGTCACTTGCGGGTCGTCGGATTCCACTTGGCTGAAATCCGGATTCAGCGTCACGTCAAACGTCAGCGCATCCTTTAAGACAAACTTCGCGTCCAGGCCGGCGCGATGTTCAAAGTTGTCTTGAAAGAAAGGAGGCGGTGCCGGATTCGGCGGGTTGGTCTGCGTCGGTTGATTCAAGAAGTGATTGCTGGCCAGCAAGCCATACGGAATGAGCTGGATATTGCGGCCGGGGGAAACTTTTTCCAAGCCGCCCATGGGCGCGAATTGCTGGGTCAACCCCTCGACGCGCTGCGTCACGTACGGCCAATAATCGTATTCGCTCTTGCGAAGAATCGTGCGGTAGAGAGCGATTCCCCAGGTTTGCTCCGGGTCATGCGAGAACCGCAGGCTCTTGAACGGAATCGAAAAAAAAACGACGTAGCCGTCGTTCGTGACGCGGCCGGCGTTATCCCACAGCGTGTCGAAGCTATAGTCGTATCCTTGCCCCTCGGTATAGATCGCATCGGTTTGCACGCCGACCGGATTTGAAAAAAAGTAATAGGCGCGGTGAAAATCGCGAAACGTGTCCAACAATACGCCCACGCCGTCATCCTGGTCCGAAGCTTCGCGCTTTGAAAGGTGCGCCCGGATTTCTCCAGGTTCATCATGGCAGGCGAAGGCGACATAGAGGTTCTTGTCGTCGTAGGAAAGATAAGCGGTCGTTGACTCGGTCGCAGGAGTGCCGTCGCCGGGAATGTTTTGACGGAAATCGGTGACCGTCAGTTCGGCTTCGCGCGGACGGTTTTCGAGAAAGTCCTCGAGTTTAGGCGCATGATGCACGCGGGGAATCTTTGACAGCGGAATCTTGGCCTCATTGGGAGGAGGAGCAGCCGGCACCTGCGCGGAGACACGCGTGGCCGCGACGCAAACGAGGAGAATCCCAAGGAGGCAATTCCGAATGACGGACCCCATTTAAGACGTCTTTATATAACTTCTGCTGTTCCTTTGTGCAAGTATAAAGTCGTGTAGATATTGTCTTGTTTAGTACCCTAGCAGCAGAAGCGATCGGAAGTTTCTATTTAGGAGCTACGAGGCGGGGGGAAGAATTTCATAGCGCCAGGAAAGCGCGGCTGTTTTCCTGAGCGTGGCTGAAACGGAACAGTACTTCTCTTCGCTAAGCTCGATGGCGTGTTTTACGGCCGCATCGTCGAGTTGGCCGCGGAGACGATAGAGTATTTCCAAGTTGGTCCAGACCGTCGGCGGTTCCGTGGCGCGTTCGCCCGAGCAAATTACTTCCAGCGATTCGAGCTTCTGCCGCTTCTTCTCCAGGATGGTGACTACGTCGGTGGCGGTGCAGGCTCCCAGCGCCAGCAGCACGAGTTCCATCGGGCCGGGCGCCTTGTTCGAGGTTCGATCGGAATCGATGGTTATCGCGTGTCCGGACGGGCCGGTGGCTACGAATTTCTGTTCGCCAATCCACTTCACAGATCCTGTCTGCATGCGTCCTCCCCAGAGAAAGCATAGCAGGGCGAGAAGGTTGAAACGAGTCGCCCGGATCTTATTGGCCTTCGATTCGTTTTTTACTTTGAATTGCGCGGCCCGGCCGATAGTCTCAATAGGGCTAGGAGAGGGGAGGACAAATGCAAATCCCAGTTTCCATCGCACAGCGCTTGCTTACGGTAGCCGTACTCGGGGCATCCCTGTTCCTTTGGTCGTCCACAGCCGGAGCCAGGGCGCAGCAGCAGAGCACAGTGGTGGCCAATGGAAAAGAACAACCATTCGTGATTGAGTACTACTACAAGACGAAATGGGGCCACGCTGAAGAATTCCTGACGCTCTTCAAGAAAAATCATTACCCGGTTTTGAAAAAAGAGATCGAACTAGGCCGCATGCTAAAGGTCAGCATGACCGTTCCGCGCTATCACACGACCGAAGACGGCCGCTGGGATTATCGCGTGACCATCGTCTTCAAGAACGCGGCGATCGCCAACGACAATTTTGACAGCTCGGCGCTAATCAAGCAGCTCTATCCCGACCAGGAAACCTATAAGAAAGAGGAACAGCGGCGCTTTGAAATCCTGGATGCGCACTGGGATTTGCCGATCAAGGATTTAGATTTGGAGGCGCGCTGACATTCTTGGCCTACAAGCTCCTTGTACTGGCGACCTGCCTGCGGACAGGCAAGCTTTACGTCGTCATTTTGTAGCGCCGGTCCCGTCTTGCCTTTCCCTCAAACCGCCGCCAAGATGGCGGCGCTACAGAATGACCGGCCTATGTAGACCCTGGGCCTCGGCCCCAGTGGGCGTAGCGCCTTCCGTTGCCCCTTTATTCTTTGTGCCTCCCTCGCTTCCTGCGCTCTCTCCGCTGAAAACGGGTGGCCGGAGCTTGCCTGCCGCGAGCGCCTGCACGGCGACCAGGCGTGCGCTGAGGTCCTTGGCCGACAGGCGCCCCTCGCGGAAAAGCTGGCGCAGAAAATCCGCGGCCGGGAGGTCGCTCTTCCGGGGGTTGCAGTTGAGGCAGCAGGAAACGAGGTTGCGGTACGAATTGCTTCCGGACTGTGCGAGAGGCACCACGTGGTCCAGGCAATGCGCCCGGCGGGGAGTCCGGCGCAGGCAGTAGAAGCACACGCCATGCTCGCGTGCGTGGATGGACCGGCGCAGAGCAGGCGTTCGCATGAAATCAAGCTCGTCCAGATTGACCTCCCCTTGTAACTTGGCGCGGCTGCCGATTCCCGTTCGGCTGTCGCGGGCTGCGGGGACCTCTCCCGGCAAACGCACCTCCACCACGTGACCGATGTTGCTGCGCTCAACCAGACGCAAGACTTCCTGATCCACGAGGCGGCGGACGGACTCGCGCGCCCGCCTCGCCGTAATGCCGAGGTTGTGGGCCAGCCAGAGAATCGAGAAGCGCAGCCGGTGCTTGCCCTCGAAGCGGCTGTGGCGAAGCAGATGCGAATAGACCGCGCGGTCGAGGACCGAGAGCTTGAGCCGCGGCGCGAGAACGTCTTCCAATTCTTTGCACACTTCTACAGCTTCGATTTTTTCGTGTTTCATGGTTTTGTCCTTATCGGGAATGGAGTTTGAGAGGGTGCTGAACAGTCCGGTGGGACAGGCATTCTTGCCTGTCCACGTAGAATCACTGGCCTAGCCAAGCTGGGACGCAGCCGTGCTGCGCCCCTACAAAGGAAAAGAAGGGAGCCGGCTGGAAGCCGGCGCTACGAAATGGGACAGCCCTGAAGTCGGTCCACAACGATTCGGGCGATTCAACGCAGAGAGCACAGAGGCCGGAGCGCAGAGGGCCACGGAGAAAGCAGCAGACCCGGCCGGGTCGTCCAAAAACAAAAACCCCCAACCAAACGGTTGGGGCGCACTTTTCTACAGCATTAACCCTACCACAACTGCCCTCCTCTTGTCAATAGGTAAATTTTTATAAATGGTAAAGTCTTGAAACGCAATAAGATACGCGACACGCGAAAACTCCATAGCGCGAGATTGGCCCACGGGAGACGGTAGCAAGTCCGATCAAGGAAACGCGAAGCAGCGGGGTCAGCTACCGCGCAGCGGTCCGGAGGTGGCGGCCACTTCAATGATCGGATTGGGCAGAGCCCGCATGGTGCGGACGAAAACTTCCACGATAGCTCCGTCAAACTGGGCATTGGCGCAGCGCTCCAGCTCGGCCAATGCGTCTGGTGCACTCCGGGCCTTCTTGTAGGTGCGGTCGCTGGTGATCGTATCGTAGGCGTCGGCGACGGCGATAATGCGAGCCCCAAGGGGAATGCTCTCTCCGGTCAAGGCCTCGGGATAGCCGGAGCCGTCAAAGAATTCGTGGTGGTGCAGTACCATTTCGCGAATACGCGCGAGAGGCGTGAGGGGATCGAGAATCTTCGCGCCAAACGTCACGTGTGATTTCATGGTCTCCCACTCATCGAGATTGAGCGGGCCGTTCTTGTTCAGAATACTTTCCGGGATGCCGACTTTGCCGATGTCATGGAGCACGGCGCCCAGCCGAATCTCTTCGACTTCAGCGTCCTTCATTCCCATCGCTTCCGCAATCAGCGCCGCATACGCGGAGACTTTCTGGGAGTGGCCCTGCGTGTAGTGATCCTTGGCGTCAATCGCAAACGCCAGGGATGTGACGGTGTCTAGCACGGCTTGCGGCAATGCCTGCGGGCCCTGAGCCGCGGCCGCGGCTAGTTTGCCGTTATTCGGTTCGGTGGCCGCGAGCGATTCGGTGAACTGCCGCAAGCGCTGGTAGATCTCTTCGAACGCTTCGGGTCCGGTGGCGAAAAGCCGTTTGAGCGTCACGCCGAGGTAGGCCTCGAGGACGTCGCGTTTCCATTTTTTCGCTTCATTGGGATCGAAGTGATCGGCGGTTGAGACGGCGTTTCCACCCTGATGCTTCGAAAGATACATCGAGGCGTCGGCCACCTGGATGAGCTCTTGCGGCGACGAGCCGTGCAGCGGATAGCACGCGATGCCGAAGCTGGCACTGATATTTTTTTCGCGCAACAGCGGATCGGCGGATACCCAGCCGCGAAGCTTGCTGGCCAGCTGCCGGGCATGTTCCATACTGGTTTCCGGCATCAGAATGACGAACTCGTCCCCGCCGTAACGGGCAACGACATCGGAGCGCCGGCAATTGGTTTCCAGGATCTGCCCGACCCGCTGCAAAACGAGGTCGCCTTCGAGGTGGCCATAGAAATCGTTCACGAATTTGAAGCGGTCGAGGTCCATGAGCACGAGAGCAAACGCGCGGCCGGCGCGAGTGGAACGCTTCCATTCCGCGGACAACGCTTCCATGAAAAACCGATGCGTTTTCACGCCGGTAAGCCCGTCCGTGATCGCCTGTTCCTGCGCCTTCTGGAAAGAAAGCGCGTTGTGCAGCGCGCCGGCGATCAGGTCGGCGAGCGTGCGCAGCAGCAGAACTTCTTCCTCGGAAAACTCTACCGGTACGGATGACTCGATATAGAGAATGCCGTGAAGCTGCTCGGCATAAAAAACGGGCAAGGCGATGGCGGCCACGGAATCGGGCAACAGCGGCCTCATGGCTTCGTCGGCCGGAGAGGCGGGACGGTAAACCGCCAAGTGTCCATTGCGGGCCACGTGGCCAATCAGGCCCGCACCCAGGGAAATGCGCTGGCCCAGGGTTCCACGGCGCGCTCCGGCTTCCGCTTGGATCACGACTTCGCGCGTCGCGTAGTCCAGCACGCCGATGCCAATGTGGTCGTAGGTCAGGCCGGCCTCGAGTTGTTCGGTGATTTTGGCGAGCATTTCGTCCGGGTTAAGAGTGGCGATGGCATTCCGCGAAATGGTATTGAGCAGCGAGAGGTGCCGCGCCTTGGTGCGCTCTTCGTTGAACAGCCTGGCGTTTTCAATGGCGATACTAGCTTCGCTTGCCAGGACGCGCAGAAGCTCCAGGTGGCCTTCGTCAAACACACGCTCGTGGTCGGAGTACACCGCCATCGCGCCGATGGCGTGATCGTAGGCCACCAGGGGTACGCCGCAGAAGCATCCCTTTGTGCGCAGCGGCTCGACGCCCAGTTTTTTCATCTCTCCCACGTAATTGTCGCGGATGAGCACCGGCTGCCGCGTTCGAATGATGTACTCGGTGATGTGATTGCCTGCGGGGCGCGCGCGCTTTGGCAGCCGCGCGCCATCGACGATCTCGAGATCGAATTGAATTTCGTCACGCAGCGGATCCATCTCCGCGATGTAGAAGTTTTCCACATCGAAGAGACGCCGCAGCTCTTCCCACACTTTCCTCGTCAGGTCTTCCTTGTTCAGGGTCGAGCTGAGCGCACGGCCGATTTCGTTCAATACGTGAAGCTCTTCGGACCGCCGCGAAGTCTGCTGAATCAAATAGCTGTTCTCGACGGCCATACCGATCTGATGGCCGAGAGCCAGCAGGAGCCGAAGCTCCGCCGGCGTGAAGCGCCGGCTGTCTGGAGTCCCGAGAAGCAACACGCCGAAGGCCTGCTCTTTGGCTTGCAGGCTGATCGCCACCACGCTGCGAAGACCCTGAGCGAGAGCCAACTCGCGGAATCGGCGAATGGCCTTTTCTTTTTCGAGCGCCGAGAGGGAATCGTCACGAAGGTCGCGAAATCCCAACAGGCCGCCGAGGCGTGCCACGAGGCTGACGAGATAATCGTCCAGACCTTCGTTCTGGGCGGCGCGGCAAAAATCGTCGCTCAGGCCAACGGCCACGACAGAAGTGGGGCCCTGCGGATCACCGTGGTGCAGAAAGAGCGCTCCAGCAGGCAGCCGCACAACGCCCAGCACGCGGTCGAGAGCCTGCGACAGCATGCGCTGAATCTCGCCGCCCACAAAGCTGGACGTCGCGAGGTTGAGGTTCGAAAGCGCCAGCATGTTGCGTTCGATGCGGCGCTTTTCTTCTTCGTAGAGCGCCATGACCATAAGCATGGCGACGAACGCGCAGGGGGCAGCGGCAACCACGTTCATGCCTGGGCCCTGGAGTTCCGGCGTTGCATTCATGATATGGAGCGCGATCCACAGGACTCCCCAGGAAGCGAAAGAAACTCCCAGCAGCCGGTCCGCGAGAGTTTCCTGCCGCCGGCTTTCCTGCCAGAACACTATTGCAACGGCAACGTACAGCAAGGAAGCGGGGGCGAGGACCGAAACCGAAACAGCGTTTGCGGCGTTGGCCGCGGCCCAAAATCCCAAGAGTGCAGCAACAATCAGGCCGGCAATCCTCCATGCCCTCTGCTGAGAGTAAAGCTGCGCACCCAGAAAAAAGAGCACTCCGGAAAGCCCGAAGAGCCAATGATTCAAGGCGCTCTGCAGCGGGCTCCCCGCGGCACTCGGAGCCAAAGTCGGCCCCACGTAATGAAGCGCGAATACCGCCCAGCCGGCAGTCCACAGGAGCAGATAGGTCTGGCGCTTGATGCTGTGAATGTACGCGAAAAAGCCCGCCACCAACGTGGTGGCGATCAGCAGCGCCAGCGAAATGAAACTCTGATGCATCAGGAGCACATTCGATTCTCCGCGGTATCGCGGATGATACTCAGCAAGGGACGAAAGCGCAAAGGTCTTTCGCGCTTTGCCCTGCACGCGCAGCCCTAGAATGCGCACGCGAGAACAGTCGTGCAGCGACGCAGGAAGGTGGCGCCCGTACACAGAACAAAGTACCTGTGATTATGGATTACGCGATTTTCAGGAAGCAAGTGTACAGGCGTACTGGTGGCCAAAGAGACAGCATCGTGGTGGTAACCGATTCAGTACAAGGGAGGTACGAAACGCCGGACTTTTTCTCGGAAGTTATCCGCCTTGTGTTCTCCGTGGTACCTCAATTCTCGAATAATGAAACGGTCGTGGAGAACAGGCCACATTGGACGCCAATTGTGCGTTTGGCTACACTGAGAGTTTGAATTCAAGTGGAAAGACGCGCTGACGATGAGTGACTCCGTTCCCAAGACAACTTCCGTGAGGGTGCGTTTCGCTCCGTCCCCCACCGGCTATTTGCACGTCGGAGGGGCACGGACGGCGCTATTTAACTGGCTATTTGCGCGACATCAAGGTGGCACCATGATTCTTCGCGTTGAAGACACCGACGCGGAGCGCAACAAGCCGGAACTGGTGCAAGGAATTCTCGATGGTTTGCAGTGGCTGGGCGTCAATTGGGATGAGGGGCCGTTTTACCAGTCGAAAAGAACGGAATTGTATCGCGCGGCGGCGATGAAATGTTTGGCGAATGGAGCGGCATTCTTGTGCTACTGCCCCGCGGAAAAATATGCCGGCGGAGACTACGCCGAGCCGGCGCAAGACGAGGAACCGAAAGCCGGCGGGCCGCGCCGCGTGACGCGCTGTTCCTGCCGCAATGGCAAGCCTTCTACACCGGGAGTTAAGCCGGCGATCCGCTTCAAAGTTCCTCTTGGCGGAACAACTAAATTCTTCGACGCTGTTTTCGGCGAGCGCGAATTTTCGAATGACGAAATCGAAGACTTTGTCTTGTTACGCTCCGGAAAAGGTGAGGAAGAATTCGGCCAGTCTATGTATCAGTTGGGCGTGGTCGTCGACGACATCGACATGCGCATCACGCACGTGATTCGCGGCGCGGATCACATTTCGAATACGCCGAAACAGGTTTTGCTGTACCGCGCGCTGAGCGCGGAGCCTCCTGTGTTCGCGCACGTGCCGCTGATTCTCGGCGCGGACAAGTCCAGGCTTTCGAAACGTCACGGCGCCACGGACGTCAACATGTACCGCGCCGAAGGTTTCCTGCCGGAGGCGTTCCGCAATTTTCTGGCGCTGCTGGGTTGGTCGCCGGGCGGAGACGAAGAATTTCTGCGCACGAAGGATTTGATCCAGAGATTCTCGCTCGAGGGCGTGAGCCGCACCAACGCCGTGTTCGACCGGCCCAAACTCGAGTGGTTCAATACCCAGTATTTGCAGAGACTGCCGATCGAGGATCTGCTGCCCGAAGTGGAAAAGGAATTGAAGCGCAGCGGTTTGTGGAAGCCGGAGTGGGCGGCGGGCGCCGCTCCGGGCCCCGACGGCAGAGATCACGCGTGGTTTTCAAAGACCGTAGATCTGTTGCGGCCACGAATTCGTTTGCTTCCGGATTTTTCTTCGTGGTCGCGGGCGTTTTTCAGCGACGAGTTCACGCGTGACGAGGCGGCGAAAGAAAAATTCTGGAAAGATCCGAAAGTTCCAGAGCTCCTCGCGAAGCTTGCCGGTGCGCTCGAAGCTCTTCCCGAATGGAATCACGACGCTTGCGATCGCGCATCGCGCGCGGTGGCTGAGGCAGGCGGCGTCAAAGCGGGGCTGCTGATCAATGCGACGCGTGTGGCGATTGTCGGCCAGGCTGTGGCGCCTCCCCTCTTCGATACCATGGTTGTTCTTGGGCAGCAGCGTGTCGTGCGCCGCTTGCGCGATGCGGTGGCCAGTTTCGGTAAAGCCTAGAGCAAGTCTCCCTTCAAAAAAATCGCGAACTCCGCCGCCCATTCTCGAAGATCAAATTGAGGAACGGACGTGGTGATCTATTGTTTTCCAAAGATTTCCGGGTGGGCAGGCTTGGCCGCTGAGGCTGAAGCGACGACCTTCAGCGGCGCGTCAAGTGTAAGCGTGACGGGTGGCAAGCAGAGTTCGCTGCTGCACGCCTGGTAGCGGAGTTTGAGGGGAATGTGCTGTTCGCCGAGCGGGGCATCCGCGAGCGCCTTAACGGGCAGGCGAAGAATCACGGTGTCCTGGTAGACGTTCAAAGGAATCTTGGAAAAAGCGAACTTTTCGAGTTTGCCCTTGGGATAGGAAACTTCACCGCCGCTGAAGCCGGACGGAAGGGCGGCCTCGAGATCCGTCGCGATAAGATAATCTTCCGATTTTTCACGAGCGTTTACGTGGAAGCCAGGGCGGATCTTCATGACCACGGCGATTTGAAATGAGCTGCCGCGGGCGGCGGGTTCGAGCGAGGCGTAGATTTCGGGTTTAACGACGTCGCGGCCGGAAGGGACTTGTGCAAGTCCCGAAGTTGGAAAAGCTGGACAGAGCGTAAAGACAGCGATGCAGAAAAATACTTTTGTTGATTTCACAGGGTCACCTGGGCGCCGAGCTGCTGGGAGATGACTCGGCTCATTACCGCGCGTAAATCTTCGCCAGTCTTTTCGTGGACGAAGGCGTTGCGGGATTCGCTCCAGCCAAGCTTGAAACTTGTGGAAAGCGCGGAAACCCAGATTTCGCGGACGGGCGTGTTGGGCGAAATGACGAACTTGGCCTCCTCGGGTTCTTCAAAGAGAACTTCCAGCTTTCCAGCTTCGCCTTCGACGTCAAAACCATGTTCATCACCGGCGGTGAGCATGCGACGCTTCAGATCCTCGAACGCAGCGTCGGCTCTTCGTTGAAAATCTTTTTCATCGAGCATGCACTTAGCGTACATGAAGAGAGTGAGTCGGGGTAGTGGGCAGTGGACGAGATGCGAGTGGGTGCTGGGGCAGCATTCAGCTGTCTTTGATTTCGCGGAGGCGGCCGCTGGCGACGTCATAGACGAAGCCGCGGACGGTCACTGTCTTGGGAATCCATGGATGCGTATGAAGTTTCTGCAATTGGTGGCGGACATTTTCTTCGATGT
>Ga0137410_10003215_pt1 | contig 11077 bp, 8 predicted proteins | sample CZODoug1_16funga_FD_108878 | JGI IMG/M metagenome (GOLD analysis project Ga0137410, IMG submission 108878) | Vadose zone soil fungal communities from Angelo Coast Range Reserve, California, USA - CZODoug1_16fungal (Illumina Assembly) | ecosystem: Environmental > Terrestrial > Soil > Vadose zone... | reverse complement strand
GCCAGCCGGATCGGGCGCGGCGGCCCCTTTGCCGGAACCGTTACTTCAACCCACAATTCTTCTCCTGGCTGGCGCCGCGATGGATCGATCGCGTGTTCCGGCAGGAAATAAGACACCGGCTCGCTGAGCACCGCCACCACCTCTCCGGTGCGCGTCTTCCATCGCGTCACGCTCAGTCCGGTCGGCCGGGGCGCGGGACTTGCCGCCAAATGGCCATTCTCGGCGTGCAAATAAATATCCCGCGTGTCGCCCCAGAAATTGCCTTGATTCCCTTTCGGCAGTTCCGAAGCACCGAAGACTCGATCCGCATCGACGCGCAATCGTACGCTCAAGTACCGTCCGCGAATCGGCAGGTCGGGATCGTAAGCTACTGTCTGTGCCCAGACGCGCGGAAACCGCACGCGATCGATCGCATATTTTGCCGCCAGGCTGGCGACAATCGCCAACTGCACCACAGCCAGGATGATTCCCTTTCGAGATGCGCTCATTGCGTTCCTCCTGCGACTCGCGCCACCAGTTGCCGCCGCGTTCGCTCCAGCGCCCATCCGCCGAACAGGAACAATACTCCGAGCCCGATCAGGCTCGCCGAACGGCCTAGCTTATCCATGACGTCCGAGAAGTAGAAAATGATGACCGTGAGCGCAAAACCCGCGACACCCAGATTGATCCGTTCGCGCCTTCTCTCCAGCAATCCCCATCCCACCATCCCGAGCGCTCCAACTCCGGCCCAGAAATAGGGGCCGACTGAGTCCCACAATTTCCAAGGGACGTCTGCGTGTCCGAAGCCGAATGTTCCGATCACCAGAACCCAGACTGCCGCGATTGCATTTGTCCACGTCGCACTCTTTCGCAGCACAAACGCCAGCGCCAGCGGCGCACAAATCGCAATGGCCCAGCCAGTGATGTTTAGGAGAGGTGAAACATACGGGCGATTCCGCCAGACCCATCCCCAGTATTCGCGTCTTTCAGCGAAAGCCCATACGCTGAGAGGCAGAAAGGCGATTCCACCAATCCATGCCAGCGCCCGACGCACAGACGAATCTTCCTGGCCGGCTCTTGCGCTCAGGTAGGTAATCGCGACCAGCACCAACCCTTCCGCGATCAAGCGGTTGCTCACGACGAATCCCTGAGTACGCACTTCCCATTCGCCAACAAGCCACCCAGGCACCAACAAGGCCAGCAGCGCTGCTTGCGTCCAATGCCGCAGCAAAAGCCAGCCGGCAAGCGCGCCGATCGCCCACATCAGAATCCCGGTTGGCCAATGCTCCTGCAGATTGAAGATTTGTGCCGTCAGAAATATCCCCGCGCCCATGCAAACCGTTCCGACGGCGTAGAACGTCGTTGACAGCGCGGAGAACCGCTCCTCCGTCAGAGCCCCGGCGAGCGGAAAGACGGCCACGAGAATAAGGACCAGCGTGAAACGCCAAGCCGGCGAGAGTTCGTCCCAATGTGCGGACACGAACAGCAAGACGCCGGCGCAAAGCAGCAGTCCGCCCAGCGCTACCGCCAGCAGCACCGGCCAGCGCAAGCGTTCGCTCGGACTCTGCGACTGCTCAAACGTTCGAATGCGCGCGGCCGTGCCTGCATCCACCACTCCGGCGGAAACCCATCGCTCGAGCCTTTTTTCCAGTGCATCGGCCATGCGAGGCCCTCCTCTCGTCAGCTGCTCTTCGCCAACACAGCATCACATCCTAATGCGTGGTACTCGTTCACGGCGTGCGTTTTTGATCCACCACCAGCACGCCGGCTTCGGCGTAATTCGTCGATGGAACGTCGTGAAACGACACGTGAATATTTTCGCGTTTGGCTTTGCCGTCTTCGATCAGCACGCTTGTGACGCGCTCCGCGATTTTCCGTTTTTGCTCCGGCGTCCGGCCTTCCACCCAGGTAATTTGCACATGCGGCATGTTCCCTCCTCCTTAGAACGAACAACTCTCGATATCTTGCATGCAAAACGCAGGCATTCTATCCGCCGCTGCAGTTCCCGCAAAGACCGCTGCGTCCCTGTGCTAGAATTATCTACTCATGCATCCCGCCATTCCTCACATGATTGAGCTGCAACGCGTTGACCACCAGATCGCCGTCCTGCACGCGGAACTGGAAGGATTCCCCAAGCGTATCCGCGAAGCGGAAACCAAGCTCGGCGGCGCTCGTGCCGACGTCGCCTCGGCGAAAGAAGCGCACGGCCAGATCATCGCGGAGCGCAAGAAGTTCGAGTTCGACGGGCAGCAGTGGAAAGACCGCGCGCGCAAATACCGCGATCAGAGCGGCGCCGTGAAAACCAACGAGGCGTATAAAGCTTTGCAACATGAAATCGCCACCGCCGAAGCCGAAGTTGCGAAAGCCGAAGACCGCCAACTGGAAGTAATGATGGTCGCGGAAGAAGCCGAACGCCGCGTAAAGATCGCGGAATCGAGACTGAAAGAAGCGGAGCAGGCCGTCGCTGCGGAGCGAAAAGAAATTCAGGCGCAAGGGACAGAAAAGAAAAAACAGCTCGACGCCGCTACCGCCGAGCGCGAAAAAATCATCGCGCCGGTGCCGGAAGATTTGCGCGAACTTTACGCGCGCATCGCCAAGCGCCACAACGGTACGGCCTTGGCCGAAGCCAGAGACGGGCAGTGCCGCGGGTGCGGCATGCGCGTCTTGCCGCACATTCTTCAGGAGTTGGCGACCGAAACCAACGAAGAAGTTTTCCGCTGCGAAAGTTGCGGTCTGATCCTGTACACCCTCGAACCGATTCCCATTGCGAATTCCGCTGCTGGTTCGGCGAATTCAACTTCGGCGGCCTCGACAAATTCCTGATGCCGCGCCGACCTCCAACTTCACGTGGAAAAGACTTGTTCGGCGACGCTCCCGCGGAGCACAAGCCAGCTGCTGCGGCGCATCGCGCGAACATTGACGGCGGCTCGCGCGGCAATCCCGGGCCGGCCGCTTACGGCGTAGTCATTCGCGATGGGCGCGGTGAAGTCGTCGCCAAGCTAAAGAAATACATCGGCCGCATGACCAACAATGTCGCCGAATATTACGGCTTGATCGCGGCGATGGACTACGCGCAATCGCATGGCATTCGCGCGCTGCGCGTCGAGAGCGATTCCGAGCTTCTGGTCAAACAAATGCGAGGCCTGTACAAAGTGAAGAGCGAGGATCTGCGCCCGCTTTTCGAGCGCGCTCACAAAATGTCCAAGGCCTTCGATTCCTTCCGCATCGAGCACGTCTATCGCGAGCAGAATCGCGAAGCCGACGCCCTTGCTAACGAAGCGCTCGATGAAACCGAAGGAAAAGCTCCCGGCGCAGCCGTCGCAAAGAAAACCGAAGCGTCCAGCACCAAGACCGCGCCGCCCAGCGCCAAAGCCGAACCGGCGAGTTCCAAACCGGAGCCGCGAAAAATCCAAGCGCGTTTTCGCAGTGGAGTGCTCTATCTACTGGAAGATGTCGAATTGCCCGACGGCATGGTCGTCGATGTTTCGATCCACCTGCGCCCCAAGCCTCCCGCTTAGTTCCGGCGCGCCGCATAGTTTGTTCACCAACTTCTGAACTCATTTCAGTACGTAACTCCGGTAAAGCGTGTCGCGCTGGGCGGGGATGAAGCCGGCGTCGGAAATGATGCGGCGGAGTTCGCCTTCGTTGGTGCGATTCTTCACGCCAGCTGCGAAGACGACGTTTTCTTCGATGAGGATGCTGCCGACGTCGTCGGCGCCAAATTGCAAGCCGATTTGACAGACTTTGATTCCGGGCGTGAGCCAGCTCGACTGGATGTGGTCGATGTTGTCGAGATACAGGCGGCTGACGGCCAGCGTTTTCAAATAATCGACCGCGGTGGTCTCCTGCACTTTTTTTCCAAGGGCGGTATTTTCCGCGGCAAACATCCAGGGAATGAACGCAGTGAATCCGCCCGTATCCTCCTGAATGCGCCGCAAGCGCTCGAGATGGTTGACGCGATGGCGCAATTCTTCGCCGCAGCCGAACATCATGGTGGCGGTGGTGCGCAGTCCGAGCGAATGGGCCACTCGGTGCATTTCTTCCCAGTTGTCGCTGGTGCACTTCAAGCGCGCAATCTTCGCGCGGACTTCATCGTCGAGAATTTCCGCGCCACCGCCTGGAATAGATTGCAGCCCGGCATCCATCAGGCGCTCGATGGTTTCGCGGATGCTGATTTCGCTGACTTCCGCGATGCAGAGAATTTCCGGCGCAGAAAAACAATGCAAATGCACTTGCGGATAGCGGGCCTTCAGAGAGCGCAGTAGATTTTCGTAATAGCCGATTTGCAGGTCCGGGTGCAACCCGCCCTGGAGCAAAATTCCGGTGCCGCCGAGTTCCAGCATTTCGTCGATCTTCGTGTAAATTTCCTCGAACGAGAGGATGTAGCCGTCCTTGGCGCCGAGTGGCCGGTAGAACGCGCAGAAGGAACAATATTCTGTGCAGAAATTCGTGTAGTTGATGTTGCGGTCGATCTGGTAGGTGACGACGCGGGGATCGTTTTTTTTCAAGCGCGCCTGGTGCGCGGCCATTCCGAGGCCTACGAGGTCATCGGATTCGAGCATTTCCAGAGCTTGTTGTTTGGTTAGTCCCACATCGTTTCCTTATCGCTTGCCGTCATCAATTGTATCCACTGCCTTGTGTGAACTCGAAATCCTGTGGGCACGGCTAAAACTGTGCACCTACAACTTCACGGCCTCCGCTTTCGCCATCCATTCGAGCGGCTTGGCCTGCGAGATCAGGCCTAGTTTCGCGGCGTGGGTGAAATACAGTTCCAGGCCACGGCGATTTTCTTCATCCAGCGAAAAATCGATGTTTTGGCGCAAGTAGGATTCGAGGGCCGGCTGCGGCAATTCCAATTCGCGGGCGGCATCGAAGCAGATTCCCGGGATGCGCGACAATCCAAAATCTCGTGAGGCGAGGAAGTCGGCAGCCAACTCAGGCGTGGCAACGTCTCGCCGGGCGGCCCAGATCGCCAGAACTGCGGGCAATCCCGTCAGACTCCGCCATTCGCCCACAACGTCATAGACATAGAGCAATTCCGCGCTGGTGATTCCGAGAGTGGCAGCTTGGCAAATCGTTTGGCCTTCGGCGCCTGACCGACTATCTTTTTCAATTCCCAGTGCAGCTCGCAAGGCGGGATCGCCAATCAGCAGCGCCGCGTCCGCTTGTTTTAACATGGCACCCAATTCCGGCGGAGCTTCAAAGAATTGCGGGGCGATCTTCCACTTTTCCGCGCACAGGATGCGCGTGAGCGTCTGCGTGCTGCGCGAACTGGCATCCAGGGCGAAGCTCTTCACCAGCTCGATAGGCTTCTTCGCAATGATCAGCAGGCTTCGCACCTGTTTCTTCGAGGCGATGGCCATGTCCGGCAGGATCACCAAATCATCGATGCGCTGGTATTCGATGGCAGGGATGATCGCGATGTCGGCCTGGCCGGAGCGCAACTGTTCGGCGCACTGCGAGGGCACGGTGAAGGACAAATCGTACTTGCCGCGCAGCGGGCCGTTGGTGAAGCCCCAGACAAGCGGCGCGGTATTCAGGTATTCGACGATGGAGACGCGAAGTTTGGTCACGGTCGAGGGCCCACGTTAAAAGCTCTAGTATAACAAAGAGAGTTTTTCCGGGCGGCAACCTTCTTTCGCGAGGAATGGTTCAGCAACTTCGGAAAGTTGGAATCGATTGAAAAACCGGCAAAGGGGCCGCGCACCCCCTACCCCCCATCAATTTGTATGAATCTCAAAATAAAGGGCTTACAAAAATTGCATTCTGTAATTCATTGATTCTAAAGGACGCGATTTTGGTTGCTTTTGGACGGGCAGCAGCCGAAATGGCTTGCCTCAAAAAGAAAAGCGGGAGCATGCTCCCGCACTCCAAATGTAGTTTTCTACAGGATTAAGTGTGCCAGCAGGCGGAGAAGAGTCAAGGAAAACTTGGCGTCGATGAGAGTTCGCCATATTCCGAGTTCTGTTGTAAAACCATTCGGCGACTTTGGAGGGATGGCTATGTCCAGGGCTTGGCTCAATGTCTTGTTAACGACCGGCGCGTTGTTCTTGAGCGCGGCGCTTATTGTGCCGATGCGCGTTCAGGCGCTGGCGGAAACGCCGCAGGCACCTACAATTGCGGAGAAGACGGCGGGGGCGCAGAAGCTGGCTGGATATTTCAACCTGTACTGGGATGCGAAGCAGGGGAAGCTGTGGCTGGAAATCGACAAGTGGGGGAGCGAATTTCTTTACCAGAGCGGGCTTCCGGCGGGCATCGGGTCGAATGATATTGGACTGGACCGCGGGCAGCTTGGCGCGACGCGCATTGTGCGCTTCGAGCGCAGCGGCCCGAAGGTGCTGTTGATTCAAGAAAACCTCGAATACCGCGCGATGAGCAACGATCCCGACGAACGGCGCGCGGTGCACGATTCGTTTGCGGAGTCGGCGCTGTGGGGCTTCAAGGTTGAAGCCGAGGAAAAAGATCACGCGCTGGTGGACGCCACGGATTTTTTCCTGCGCGATGCGCACGGGATTCCAGCGGCGCTCCACCGGACGAAACAGGGCTCCTATCATCTGGATGCGACGCGGTGCGCGATTTATTTGCCGCAAACGAAGAATTTTCCGCTGAATACGGAGGTAGAAGCAACGATCACGTTTGCGGGGGAGGAACCGGGGCGGTGGGTTCGCGACGTGACGCCTTCTCCCGAGTCGATCACGGTGCGCGAGCATCATTCGTTCGTGCAGCTTCCGCCGGCCGGTTACAAGCCGCGGGCATACGATCCGCGGTCCAGCTTTTTCGGCATTGGCTATATGGATTACGCCACGCCGATCAGTGAGCCGATCGTGAAGCGTTTCATCGCGCGGCACCGCCTGGAGAAAAAGGATCCGAAGGCGGCGGTCAGCGAGCCGGTGCAGCCCATCGTGTACTACCTGGATCGCGGGGCGCCGGAGCCGATTCGGTCGGCGCTACTCGAAGGCGCGCGGTGGTGGAACCAGGCGTTTGAGTCCGTGGGTTACAAGAATGCTTTCCGCGTCGAGACGCTGCCGGAAGGCGCGGACTTGATGGACCTGCGCTACAACGTGATCCAGTGGGTGCATCGCGCGACGCGAGGCTGGTCGTATGGGGCGGCGGTGATCGATCCGCGCACGGGCGAAATTATCAAGGGGCATGTGACGCTCGGGTCGCTGCGCGTGCGGCAGGACTTTCTGATTGCGGAGAGCCTGCTGGCGCCCTACGAAAAAGGCAAGCCGGTGTCGCCGAAGATGCAAGAGATGGCGCTGGCGCGGCTGAGGCAGTTGGCAGCGCACGAAGTGGGGCACACGCTGGGACTGATGCACAACTATTCGGCGAGCACGGTCAACCGCTCTTCGGTGATGGATTATCCGCCGCCGTACGTGAAGCTTGCGGCCGATGGCACACCGGATTTGTCCGCGGCGTACGCGACGGGAATCGGGGAGTGGGACAAGGTATCCATCGCATTTGGCTATCAGGATTTTGCTCCGGGGACGAACGAAGGAGCAGCGCTGAACAAAATCCTGCTCGACGCCTTCGGCCGAGGGCTGCGCTACTTGACGGATCAGGATGCGCGTCCGGCAGGATCTTCCAGCAGCGTGGCGCATCTTTGGGACTCGGGGACGAATGCGGTCGATGAACTGAACCGGCTCATGCAAGTTCGCGGGGCAGCGCTGAAGCGCTTTGGCGAGAACAATATCCGCGAAGGCGCGCCGCTGGCGACATTGGAAGACGTCCTTGTGCCGCTCTACATGCTGCACCGCTATCAAGTGGAAGCGGCGAGCAAGCTCGTTGGCGGGATGGACTACACGTTTGCGCTGCGCGGCGACGGACAAACGCCGACGCAGATTGTCGCGCCTGCGGAACAGCGGCGCGCGCTGGCGGCGGTGCTGGCAACGCTAAAGCCGGACGTTCTGGCTCTACCCGAGCCGCTGTTGAAGATGATTCCGCCGCGTCCGCCGGATTACGAGCGTGGCCGCGAACACTTCAAGATTCATACCAGCCCGGCGTTTGACGCGTTGGCTCCTGCGGAAGCCGCGGCGCAGCACACACTGCAGTTTCTTTTCAATCCGGAGCGCGCGGCGCGGCTGGTCGAATTTCATACGCGTAACGCGGAGAACCCTGGACTGGTGGAAGTGCTCGACGCCATTCTAGCCGCAACGTGGAAAGCTCCGCATGGGTCAGGGTATTCGGCAGAGATTGCGCGGGCGACGGATGGCGTGGTGCTTTACGACTTGATGACACTGGCCGCGAACGAGCGTGCCTCCGAGCAGGTACGCGCGATCGCTTCGCTGAAATTGGAAGCACTGCGGGGCTGGCTCGCGACCGCCCTGAATGGTGTGACAGAGGAAGAGCGCGCTCATCTCTCGTTTGCGGTCTCACAAATCGTTCAGTTTCAGAAAGATCCGAAGAAGATGGAGCTTGCTGCTCCTGCCGAGCCGCCCGATGGGCCGCCCATCGGCACGGACGATGATTGGGGTCCCTGGGACTGATTTTTCGGCTGGATGGCGCGTGACCAAAGGCCTCCTCCGTCGTCTATTGCTGCAGGAGGACCCCATGCCTCGACGCAGCTTCTTTTTTCTGATTTCGTTTTCCGCTCTGCTCGCGCTTGGCTTTACGACCGCGCGAGCGAATCGGCATCACCACTCTGTAAACATTTCCAGCACCCACAGACATCCAGCAATCGATTGCTCCGATCTGCGCATCCGGTTTGACGACAGCGATGCGGTAGTGCGTTCGGAAGAGCGCACGTTGACGAAGTCCGAAGCCGTGGTGCTGCAGGTGAGCCCGCACAGAAACGGCGGGGTGCAGGTTGTGGGCTGGGATAAAGACACGTACTCCGTGACAGCGTGCAAAGCCGCGGCAGGTTCGAGCGACGAGGCCGAGCGGACGCTTTCGCAGATCACCATGGACATCGATCACGGCAAGATATCGATGAAAGGTCCCGGGGATGAGAACGAATGGACGGTGGAGCTGCTGATTCGCACACCGAAATCCGCGACCATCGACCTGGACACAATGAACGGTCCCATTTCCCTGCACGACGTGGACGGCAAACTCACCGCTCGCGCCACGAATGGCCCAATCAGCTTGAAGAATTTTTCCGGCGAGGCGGAGATAACCGCGGTGAATGGACCGATCAGTGTGGAAGGGAGCAAAGGCAGCGTGCGCATTCGCACGGAGAACGGGCCGATTTCCGTGGCGCTAGAAGGGAAGACGTGGAGCGGGACTGGGCTGACGGCCGATGCGCATAACGGTCCGTTGACGCTGATGGTCCCGAGCGGTTACCAGTCCAGCTTCGTAGTAGAATCGACCAACCACGCGCCGGTAAGCTGCAAGGCGAGCATTTGCGACAATGCGCGCAGGACCTGGGACGATGAGCACCGCCGCATCGAGTATGGCAATGCGCCGGTGATGATCCGGCTTTCGACCGTGAATGGGCCGGTTTCGGTGCGGGATTCAAGAGAGAAACTCTAAGAGACGGCAGAGACCTCCGTGTTGAAGGGTGGCTCTCGGAATTATTTCAGCGCTGTGGAATGGACGCGCTCCGGCACTTGCGGATAAGATTTGGCGCATGCTGCTGGAAGCCCGCGTAGCTCAAGCAACGACGGAAGCGGAAGCGGTTCGCCTTGCGCGCGAACTTTACGGGCTGGAAGCCGCCGCGCGGGCATTGCCGGCCGAATACGACGACAATTTCCATCTGACTGGCGCGGACGGACGTGCGTTTGTCCTCAAGGTGATGCATCCGGCGCGGGAGCATTCGTTTATCGATCTGCAATGCCGGGCGCTGACTCATCTGGCGCAACGCGCGCCGCAATTGCCTTTGCCCCGCGTCGCACCGAATCGCAGCGGCGAACTGTTTGCTCCGATTGCAGCGGCGGACGGCTCGACACGCCTCGTCTGGCTGCTTACCTTTGTGGACGGAAACGTTCTCGCCGAAGTCCGCCCGCATACGCCGGAACTTCTGGGCGATCTCGGCCGGTTTCTCGGCGAGATGGACGCGGCGCTGCAATCGTTTTCACACGCCGCAGCGCATCGCGAATTGAAATGGGATTCTTCGCGGGCGGGTTGGATTAAAGAGTATGTCAAGCACATTGGAGATTCGAAACGGCGCGCACTGGTGGAAAAATTTCTGGCGCTTTATGAAGCGGAAGTCGTTCCCAACTTACCGCGGCTTCGGCGCAGCGTGATTTACGGCGATGCGAACGACCACAACGTGCTGGTGAACGAGCCCTGGCCGCAGCCGCGAAAGGTCGTAGGGGTGATCGATTTTGGCGACTTGCACCACGGGATCACCGCGTCTGAGCCTGCGATTGCGGCTGCTTACGCCATTCTTGGGAAAGAAGATCCACTCCCGGCAGCTAGTGCCGTCGTCGCGGGATACCACAGCGCGTTTCCGGTGGATGAGCCGGAGTTGTCCGTTCTATACGCTTTGATTGGGGCGCGGCTGGCCGTCAGCGTTACCAATTCCGCTCACCGAAAAACCGTCAAGCCGGATGATCCTTACGTCACGGTCAGCGAAGCGCCCGCGTGGGAGGCTTTGGAGCGGCTCGCAAGAATCCATCCCCGTCTTGCGCACTACACTTTCCGTGCGGCTTGCGGACTTCCGGCTGCGCCGCAAAGCGAAAAGATCAAGCAGTGGTTCGCAGCGAATGCCGGCTCGGTGGCTTCGATCTTAGAGGCTGATACGCGAACGGCGCCAAGTCTTGTTTTCGATTTGAGCGTTGGCAGCACGCTTCTTGGCGCTAAGCCCGGCGGAGCCAACAATCCGGAGGTGAGGGAGAAGCTGTCCGCTGAAATGAAGCGGGCGGGCGCGGCCTTCGGCGTGGGCCGCTACGACGAGCCGCGGATGGTTTATGCCTCGCCGTTATTCGGCGCGAGCGGGAATCCCACGGATGAACGGCGTACGGTGCACTTGGGCATGGATCTTTTCGTCGAAGCGGGAACGCGGTTGGGCGCACCGTTGGACGGCGTGGTTCACCTCACGGCGAATAATGTTGCACCGTTGGACTATGGGCCGCTGGTCATCCTGCGGCATGAAACGACCGATGGCGAGAGATTTTTCACGCTGTACGGACATTTGACGAAGGAGACGCTTGAGGGG
>Ga0137410_10003214_pt1 | contig 11080 bp, 7 predicted proteins | sample CZODoug1_16funga_FD_108878 | JGI IMG/M metagenome (GOLD analysis project Ga0137410, IMG submission 108878) | Vadose zone soil fungal communities from Angelo Coast Range Reserve, California, USA - CZODoug1_16fungal (Illumina Assembly) | ecosystem: Environmental > Terrestrial > Soil > Vadose zone... | reverse complement strand
CTTCTTGAGAATGAAATCGCGTTCATAGGCATCCCGGGCCTGGTGCAGTGTCGAGAACTCGGTGCGCGCTATGCGCCGGTGGCCATCGCGGTACACCAGCGTCGGCAGATGCTTGCGGTCGAAGCGGGTGGTCATGGGGTTCATGATCACGATCCGTTCGATTACATTGCGCAATTCGCGGACGTTGCCCGGCCACGAATAGCGCATCAGGACTTCGATGGCGTCGTCGGTGATCTCGCGTGGACGCCGCCCGTAGGTCGAAGCCAGGTCTTTCAGAAAATATCGCGCGAAGAGCGGGATGTCTTCCTTGCGATCGCGCAGCGGCGGCACGAAAAAAGGGATCACGTTCAGCCGGTAAAACAGGTCCTCGCGAAAGTTTCCTCGCGAGATTTCCTCTTCCAGATCTTTGTTGGTCGATGCGATGATGCGTGCATCCACGATGATGGTTTCGTCGCCTCCTAGTGGCGCCACGCGCTGCTCATCGAGCGTACGCAGCACCTTCGACTGCGTTTTCAAACTCATGTCGCCCACTTCGTCGAGGAACAGAGTCCCCCCGTTTGCTTTTTGGAACTTGCCTTCCTTGTCCGCGGCCGCGCCCGGAAACGATCCCTTGTAGTGCCCGAACAGTTCGCTCTCGATCAGGTCTTCGGGAATTGCCGCGCAGTTGACCTCGACAAAGGTTTCGTCTTGGCGCAGGCTTTGTGCATGGATCGCATGAGCCACAAGTTCCTTCCCCGTCCCCGACTCGCCGTAGATGAGAACGCGCCCGTTGGTAGGGGCCATCAGGCCAATCTGCTGGCGCAAGGCCTTCATCGGAATGCTGTCGCCAACGATCACGCTCTTGGCGTGAAGCTGTTTCTTCAGATCGACGTTCTCATGCCGCAGCCTCTTGGATTCGATCGCGTTTTTGACCAGAATAAGCGTCTTGTCTATGGAGAGCGGTTTCTCGAGGAAGTCGTATGCCCCGAGTTTCGTGGCGCGTACGGCGGTTTCGATGGTGCCGTGGCCCGAGATCATGATGACTTCGGGCGGATTTTCCAGGTCGCGAATCCTTTGCAACGTCTCCAGGCCATCGATGCCAGGCAGCCAGATATCCAACATCACCACTTCAAAACTGCGGGTGCGCCGTAGCAGCAGCCTCAGGCATTCTTCGCCGCTCTCGACCGAGGCAGTCTCGTAGCCTTCGTCGGCCAGCACTCCTTGCAGCGATTCGCGAATGCCGGTTTCGTCGTCAACGATCAGGATTTTAGGCATGCTGCGCCGTGGCGGTGGCGAGTGCTGGTTCGGAGACCACCGGCAGTTCCACGATGAAACGTGCTCCAACCGGCCTGTTTTCTTCCACGCGAATCGATCCGTGATGCTCTTCGATGACCCGGCTCACGATCGCCAGGCCGAGCCCCGTCCCGCGCTTTCGAGTGGAGAAGTACGGTAGAAAAAGTTTTTCCTTCAGTTCACTGGTCACGCCATGGCCGGTGTCTGAAACGCTGATTTCGACCGCGTCCCGGCTGGCTACCAGCAGGGTTGAAATCTGGATCTCGCGCACCAGCGAATCGTGCATCGCCTCGGCGGCATTGTCCACGAGATTCGCGACCGCGCGCTTGATCGCCTCCGTGTCCGCCATTACTTTGGGCAGGTCTGGAGCCAGCGATTTATGAAGGCCGATGCCCTCCAATCTCCCATTAAACATGGAGAGCGCGCTCTCGATCACTTCATTAATATCAGCCGGGTGTGGATTGGATGCGGGAAAGCGCGCCAGCGCGGAGAAATCGTCCACCAGGCGGCGAACCGTCTCCACCGCGCTCGCAATCGTTTCGGCACAGGATCGAACGATGTCCAACGAGGTTTTGTCGAGCGGAGCGGCGCGCTCCAGATGACGCTGGATGCGCTCCGCGGAAAGCGCAATCGGCGTAAGCGGATTCTTGATCTCATGGGCGACACGGCGCGCGACTTCCCGCCATGCCGCCTGCTTCTGCGCCTTCAATAGATCGGAAAGATCTTCAAACACGATCACGTATCCCGACCCTTCGTCCTGATGGCGCAGCGTCGCCACCGTCACTGCGACATTCAAAGACGCGCGTTGCAGCGGCATTTCCATCTGGCTGGTCGTCATGCCCATGCGGTCGGCGCGGCGAAGCAGCGGTTCCAGATCCTCCAGCACCTCCGGCGGAAATACGTCCGCCAGCCGCGCTCCCCGCAGCAAATGCTGTCCGTCGGCAAAGCCTTCCGGGTGGAACATGCGTAGCAAAGCCTGATTCGCGTGAGTCAGGCAGCGGGTTGCGTCGAGAGAAAGCACGCCAGTAGGAATGCTCTCGAGGATGGTTTCCATCTGGCGGCGGCGTTGTTCGAGTTCGGCATTGGCGGCGCTGGCATCGCGGCTCGAAGTCTCGATCTGCCGCCGGCTGGTTTCCAACTCTTCCGCCATCCGGTTAAAGGAACGAACTAAATCCCCGATCTCATCAGCAGCACTCACATCGATCCGGTAGTCGAGACGTCCGCGGGAAATTTCCTGCGTCGCCTCGGCCAGCGCGGCCAGCGGACGAGTCACCAGTTTCGAAAGAAATAGCGCCAGCCACGTAGTCACAAAGAGAACCATCATGGTCAGCAAGAGGAGCAAGCCCATGTAGGTACGGCGCACAAGTCTGCGTTCATGGGCTAATTCAAAATAGCGCTGCTGGCTGGCTTCCACCTGCTGTACCGTTTGAGAAAACTCCTTTGGCAGCGGGATTGCCACCAGAATCAAGCCGTCCTTTCCAATTGGGGCGCTGCCCAGAGTGTATTCCGTCGGTCCCCAGGTAAAATGTGCTGGCTTTCCTGCCGCCGCTTCCGCCAACGGAAGTCTTGACTTCAATAAAGGCCAAGCCGCGGGCGCATTGAAGCTGGCCTCCGCGTTGCCGTCCTGCACGGCCACCGCGAATCCGCCTTGCAGAGTGATCTCGTGATTTTGGAATTCACTGACTACCGGCGAAAATCCATGCCCGGAGAAACCGCGCTGAGTATCAGCGGAGGAAGCAATCGCCAGCGCTTCGGCACGCGCATTCTGCGCGGCGTAACCGCCCAGCAGCGACGCCATGGCGTGAGTGTCGGCCCGGACCTCCTCCACCGGCGTGGAAAACCACTTGTCAATCGAACGGTTCATCAGCCCATAAGCAAACCAGTACATCACCATCACGGGAACAAACGACAGCAGCAGTGCACCCGCCACCATGCGCGTGCGGAACTTCGATCCCAGCACTCCCAGGCGGCGTTCGGCGAACAACTTCAGCAGGTTGCGGAACAGGACAAAAGTCAGGGCTACAAACAGCAGGAAAATCAGCGCCGAAAGTGCCGCGAACACGATGATTTGCTGATTGTTCCCCGGCCGCAGGAAGGTCAGATCGAAAGCCGTCTGGGAAACCAGGATCGCGAGCAGCAAAAAAACCGCCATCGCAAGGAGGATAATGACACGCTTGCGATTGGAGGTTTTCGGGTCCCGGGTTGGAACGGTTTGTACCACGCGAATTCGCGGTCCCTCCGCCGCATGTGGTCCGCACGAAGGGAACCGCAAGTCATTATAGATGCAGAGATGGCCGCTGGTGACGCTTCAATCGTGGCGATGCCCTTGAATAGTCAATGGGCGAGAACTCGTCCCGCCGAGAGCTCTTCCCATACGGCGCGGTAGGCAGGCTTCGGCTGGTAGTCTCGATCAAACGGCAGAGCTTGCCCGCGAGCCCCGTGCGAATGCGAGCCGATCCATGAATATTTGTCGGTGAATCCCCAGGTCTGGATCGCCGTACAGCCCGCACTGTTCAAGCATGCTCTTGCAATGCCACGATAGATATCGGCTTGCCTCGTCAAATCGCCAGTACGAACCGAGCCCTTGGAATCCACCGGCAGTGAAACGTCTAGCTCGGTGATGTGAACCTGCACGCCGAGCGCCGTGAGCCGCGCGATATTCGCAGCGATCGCCGGAATATCCACGGCGAGCGAAGGGATGTGCATCTGTAGCCCTACGCCATTGATAGGGACGCCACGCTTCTTGAAGTCCTGGACCATGGCGTAGATCGCGTCCGACTTGCGGTTCAGTCCTTCGCCCTCGGCTTCGTTGTAAAACAACAGCGCATTCGGATCGGCTTGGTGCGCCCAGCGAAACACTCGCTCGATGTAGCCTGTGCGCGTCCCAGACAATCCCATACCCAGCCGGTTGTACCAGAGAGAATCGCGCACGTTTCCGTTCTCATCCAGGGCCTCGTTGACCACGTCCCACGCGAACACCTGGCCTGCGTAGTGCTTCATGACGTGATTGATGTGTTCGTGCAGAAGTCGAGACAGTTGCCGGGTTGTGAAATGTCCTTTTGCAAGCCAATCCGGATTGTCGCGTCCCCAAACGAGGCAATGGCCGCGAACCCGCATCTGATGCGCTCGAGCGAACCCAACCAACTCGTCGCCCTCACGAAAGTTGTAAGTAGCTCGATCCGGTCGCAGCACCCACCACTTCATCGCATCTTCTGCCTCAACCATGTTGAACTCGCGAGCCAGCGTGGAGGCGTAAGTACTCTCGGCAAGTTGTGCGGGCCGGACGGCCGTGCCGATGAGCACTCCCGCGCGCTCGCCTGCCTGACGCAGGGTTTGGGCCGGGCACAAGATCGACGCGAGAAGAACGAATCCGGCCAAACGAACCGCAGTGCAACGCATTTGAAGTCACTCTTGGTTGGGGTGATCTAAACCGAACTGATCTAAATCGAACTGACCTAAACCGGGTTGGCCTGAACCTGCGTGGGAGCGGCGGCCGCTGGCTGCAATCTCGCGGAGAGTTCCGCCGTTACGTCCTTACCTCCCTTAAAGTTCACAACCAGCGATTGCACGGTGTAGATCGGTCCCCAGGGGATGCCCCACCATCCTGCAACCAGAGTGAGCAAGGTCCAGGGCAGGCCTTTGCCAAGTGGGTTTTGGCCTGCGGCAATGAAATATACAGGAGAAGCTCGCCGGAAAGACATCACAAGCACGGAGACAGCATAATAGAAGAAAACAAACTTCGCTCCGCGCTGAATTTCAAAGCGAATCTCGTCGGGCGACATGCCTTCTATCCCTTGGATATTCATCGTGGCATTCCTTCGGAAGGACTTAGACTGGAATTCTAGGTGACGTGGGGAGCGAGGTAAAGAGAATTAGGTATGAACGAAATCAAATAAATCAACTGTGGGAAGGCGAAGTACCGTCGGGCCTCGATTTTGAGGATGGGAGGAAGGTGGACAACGGGCACTTCTTGCATAAGGGTTCGCGCTTCCTACAGTGGTTCTTTCCGACACCCACGATAAGACCGTGCATCTCGTTGTAAACCTGAGTCACGGCCGTGCGCTTAGCCGTACTCATCGCCGACGGCGGATGACAGGCTCCGGCTATTCCCGCTGCCAACGATTGATTCGCTGCTTCACTGAAGTCGGCGACGGACTCTGCCACGGACCTCAACGCCCCTTCAAACAGATTCCGGATCTCCTCATATGCAGCTGTGGCGGGAAGAATCCCGTGACGGTCGAGAATCCGCCGCGTGTAAGCATCCACCACAAAGACGGGATGGTTGCCGGCGTAAAGCAAGATGGAATCGGCGGTCTCGGGGCCGACGCCATGTAGGTTGAGAAGCTCTGCTCGAAGCGTGTCCGTGGGGCGCGCAAACATCTTTGCCAGAGAGCCTGAATACCGTCGGTCCAGAAACGAAACAAACACCTTCAGCCGCTTGGCTTTCTGCCGGAAATAGCCCGCGGACCGAATCAACCGCTCGAGTTTAGCCAGGGGAACCCGGCGAATACCACTGACGCTAAGAAGCCGCGCTGCACGAAGATTCGCCAAAGCCTTCTCCACATTGGTCCAAGCCGTGTTCTGCGTCAGATAAGCGCCCACGATCACCTCAAAGGGCGTTTGTGCGGGCCACCAGTGCTGCGCTCCCCAGGCGCGAAATAAGGCGCGGTAGTAGGTTCGAATCTCATGCTGTCTTGCGTCAACCGGCAAAGCTGAGGCCCTCCTCTTCTGTTGAGTGTACGCCGGGCGCAACGAAGGCCGCCCCGAGCCGCCCGAGTTTGCCGTCGCTTACCGAAGTGCATGTACCCTGGCCAGCGGTTCGAGTTTTTCCGCAGGAAAAGCTCATCTGGCGTGGGTTCCGACACGCATCCCGCAGCATGTTCGATATGACGCTGAGGCCAAGTACTACGGTAACTGGTGCGGTAATCGACTTGCTGTGACAATTTGTGTCAACACAAAGACACTGCTCTTCTCCCACAGCAAGAAGCGGCGCTTCGTGTAAATGCCGGTGATTCGGCCCGGAATCGTTCCACTACGTGGATAGGAGATCGACGTATGTCTCAACGGCTGGGTGACCTTCTCGTCAAAGAGAAGATCATTACCCCAGAGCAGTTGGAACAGGCGACCAAGGCGCAGAAGGAGCAGAACTGCCGCCTCGGGTCCGCTTTGGTGAAGCTCGGCTTCCTCACCGATGAGGACGTCACCAATTTTCTCTCCCGCCAATATGGCGTTCCCGCCATCAACCTTTCTTATTTCGAAATCGACCCAGCTGTCGTCAAACTGATTCCGTTTGAGACCGCGAAGCGCTACCAGATTCTTCCACTAAGCCGCGTTGGCGCATCGCTCACCATCGCGATGGTCGATCCGACCAACGTCTTTGCGATGGACGATATTAAGTTCATGACCGGCTTCAACATTGAGCCAGTCGTGGCCTCCGAAAGCTCCATTGTGGCGGGGATTGACAAGTCGTACGGAGGCAAGCAGGAAGAAGATCTCGAAACCGTGATGCAGTCGATGTCGGAGTTGAATGAAAGCGACATCGAAGTGCAGGCGGAAGAGCAGCAGATGGAGCTGTCGCAGCTGGAGAAGGCTGCCGACGAAGCTCCCGTGGTCAAACTGGTGAATCTGGTGCTCACGGATGCCGTAAAGCGCGGGGCCAGCGACATTCACATCGAGCCTTACGAAAAAGAATTCCGCGTGCGCTTCCGTATTGACGGCGTATTGCAGGCAATCATGTCGCCGCCGATGAAGTTGAAAGACGCGATCACCTCCCGCCTGAAAATCATGGCGAAGCTCGACATCAGCGAGAAGCGCCTGCCGCAAGACGGCCGCATCATGCTGAAGATGAACATTGGCGGCCGCAAGAAGCAGCTCGACTTCCGTGTCAGCACCCTGCCCACTCTTTGGGGCGAAAAAATCGTGCTGCGCTTGCTCGACAAGGAAAACCTGCGCCTCGACATGACCAAGTTGGGTTTCGAGCCGGAATCTCTGGTCAAGTTCGAGAAAGCCATCCTCAAGCCCTACGGCATGGTGCTGGTAACCGGCCCCACGGGTTCAGGAAAAACCAACACGCTTTATTCGTCGATCTCGCGCCTGAACCAGCCCGATACCAACATTATGACGGCCGAAGATCCCGTGGAATTTCAGTTGGGCGGCGTCAACCAGGTGCAGATGAAAGAGCAGATCGGCTTGAACTTTGCCGCGGCCCTGCGTTCGTTCCTTCGTCAAGATCCCAACATCATTCTGGTCGGCGAAATCCGCGACTTCGAAACGGCGGAAATTGCCATCAAGGCCGCTCTCACTGGCCACCTTGTGCTCTCCACTCTACACACCAATGGCGCTCCTGAGACCATCACGCGCCTGATGAACATGGGTATCGAGCCCTTTCTGGTAGCGACGTCGGTTCACCTGATCTGCGCCCAGCGCCTGATTCGAAGAATTTGCAAGGAATGTTCGGAAACCGTGGACGTTCCCATTCAGACTCTGATCGAAGAAGGGTTCTCGCCCGAGGAAGCCAAGACCATCAAGATTCAGAAAGGCAAAGGCTGCGGCGTTTGCAACAACACCGGCTACAAGGGCCGCTGCGGTCTGTATGAAGTCATGGAAGTGGACGACGAAATCAGGGAACTCGTGCTGGTCGGCGCTTCGGCGGTCGAACTGAAAAAGAAAGCTATCGAGCGCGGCATGATCACGCTCCGGCGCAGCGGTCTGATCAAGGTGGCGGCGGGCATCACTACTTTGGAAGAAGTTGCACGCGAGACGATTCACTAGTCTTGACGATTTAGGAAGGTAAGGAAGGATCACGATTATGGGTCTGTCGTTAAGTGACTTGCTGAAGCGAATGCTGGAGATGAATGGCAGCGATCTCCACATCACCACCAATTCGCCGCCCCAAATCCGTGTCCACGGACATCTGGTGCCGCTGGATCTGCCTCAGATGACGCCCGCCGAGACCAAGCAACTGGCCTACAGCGTCATGACAGACTCCCAGAAGCACCGCTTCGAGGAAAGCCTCGAACTGGACTTCTCTTTCGGATTGAAAGGGCTGGCCCGCTTCCGCGCCAATGTGTTCAATCAGCGTGGCGCCACCGCGGCCGTCTTCCGTCTGATTCCTTTCGAAATCAAGTCCTTCAACCAGCTTGGCCTGCCCGCCGTCGTAAGTAAACTCTGCGACAAGCCACGCGGCCTGGTGCTGGTGACTGGGCCAACCGGCTCCGGTAAGTCGACAACGCTGGCGGCCATGATCGACAAGATCAACAGCGAGCGTCATGACCACATCCTTACCATCGAGGACCCAATCGAATTCGTACACATGAATAAGAACTGCGTGGTCAACCAGCGCGAGTTGCACGCCGATACCAAGAGCTTTTCCGACGCGTTGCGCGCTGCCCTTCGTGAAGACCCAGACGTAGTGCTGATCGGCGAAATGCGCGACCTGGAAACCATCGAGTCGGCTTTGCGAATCGCCGAAACCGGTCACTTGACCTTCGGGACACTGCATACCAATTCGGCGACTTCCACTATCAACCGCATCATCGACGTATTCCCCGCGCACCAGCAGCCGCAGATTCGTGCGCAGCTTTCGCTGGTGCTCGAAGGCATTATGTGCCAAAGCCTGCTGCCCACCATCAGCGGCAAGGGACGCTCCATGATTATGGAAATCCTTATCCCCAACCCCGCGGTGCGAAATCTGATCCGCGAAGACAAGATCCACCAGGTGTATTCGGCCATGCAGTCCGGACAAGAGAAATTCGGTATGCAAACGTTTAACCAGGCATTGGCCACTTCGTACTTCCAGAAGCAGATTTCGCTGGAAACGGCCCTACAGCGCTCCAGCAATCAGGACGAGCTTCAGGAAATGATCAACCGCGGCGCTGGCTTGATGAATCGCGGGGCTTCCGGATCGACTCTGGCGAAGGGGGCAACAACCTCCAAGCACTAGATTGATGAACCGGCATCGTGAACGGCGGCTCGCGATGTGCAGATAAAGAAGAGTTTGGCCCGCCGAGTTGGATGAAGCAGCGACGACATGAGGAGAAATTAAACCATGCCAGTTTTCACATTTTCCGGCAAAGATGCCTCCGGACAGAAGATTTCCGGGGAGCGCGTAGCACCAAACAAACAGACGCTGGGGCAGCAACTCAGGCGCGAGCGCATTACCCCGGGGGCAATCCGGGAAAAGGGCAAAGAGTTTGTGATGCCCACATTCGGATCGGGCAGAGTCAAGGTGAAGGAGATCGCAATCTTCTTCCGCCAGTTCTCCGTCATGATCGATGCCGGTTTACCGCTGGTGCAGTGTCTGGAAATCCTGGCAGCCAACCAGGAAAACCCGACATTTCAAAAGACTCTGACCGGCGTACGTACCACAGTAGAAGGCGGCGCGACGCTGGCCAATGCCATGCGGGGATACCCCAAAGTATTTGACGACCTCACCACCAACATGGTTGAAGCGGGAGAAACGGGCGGTATTCTCGACATCATTTTGCAGCGCCTGGCCACCTATGTTGAAAAAGCTGTTCGCCTGAAGGCCGCTGTGAAGTCGGCGTTGATTTATCCCGTCGCGGTCGTGGGCATCGCCGGACTGATTGTCGCCGCGCTACTCAAATGGGTCGTGCCCATCTTCGCCAACCTGTTTTCCGGTTTGGGCGTGGCTCTACCCCTGCCCACCCGTATCGTGATCGGGCTGAGCGCATTCGTGGGCAGCTTCTGGTGGGTGATCATTGCCGCAAGCGTGGGAGTGGTCTTCGGCCTTAAGCAAATCCGCAAGCACCCCCGAGGCCGCTACTACTTTGACAAAACTCTACTTCATATTCCCGTCATCGGATCGCTGTTGCGCAAGATCGCGGTGGGTCGATTCACCCGCACCCTGGGCACTTTGATTACCTCCGGCGTGCCCATCCTGGAAGGATTGGCCATCACTGCGAGGACCTCCGGCAATGCTGTGCTGGAAGAAGCGCTGATGAAGGTGCGGAAGGCCATTGAAGAAGGCCGCACCATCGTGGATCCGCTGCGCGAATGCGGAGTGTTCCCCAACATGGTGACCCAGATGATCGGCGTCGGCGAAGCCACTGGCGCCATGGACAGCATGTTGCAGAAGATTGCCGACTTCTACGAAGAAGAAGTGGACGCCGCGACCCGGGACATGCTCGCAATGTTGGAACCGGCCATCATCGGTATGCTCGGCCTCACCATCGGCGGCATCGTGATTGCGCTCTACATGCCGCTGTTCGCCATGATCGCGAAGTTGGCTGGCTAAGAAAACGATCCGGTTGGCAGGCGGCCGCGATTTGCGCAGCCTGCCAACTTGGATCATTGGAACCTCAATGCAATCGACATTTGACGAGCGGAATTGGCTGGCTTGGCTGGTCAAAGTACGGATCCTGATCCTGACCTTCCTGCTCGTGATCCAACTGGCGGTTGCAGAGCTGACACCAACACGTCTGCCCCTTCGCCTGTTCCTCAGCACCATGCTGCTGTGGTATACCTTCTCGATTTTCTACGTAGCCCTGCTGTCTTTCTGGCATGAAAACCGCTTGCAGGCGTCCTTGCAAGTTCTCACCGACCTGGTCATGGTCAGTCTGGTGGTGCATGAGACCGGTGGCTGGGACAGTTCGTTGAACTTTCTCTACCCGCTGGCCATTATCGTGGCCGGAATCCTGCTGCCGCGCGTGTGGGCGCATCTGTTCGCGGCGCTTGCTTTCATTCTTTACGGTACGGTTCTCGAACTCAACTATTACGGAGTTGTGCGCTCCTATTGCACGACCCACCCGGAACTCAAGGCGCTCCAGGGAATCATCTTTGTGAACCT
>Ga0137410_10003212_pt1 | contig 11081 bp, 7 predicted proteins | sample CZODoug1_16funga_FD_108878 | JGI IMG/M metagenome (GOLD analysis project Ga0137410, IMG submission 108878) | Vadose zone soil fungal communities from Angelo Coast Range Reserve, California, USA - CZODoug1_16fungal (Illumina Assembly) | ecosystem: Environmental > Terrestrial > Soil > Vadose zone... | reverse complement strand
TCAAAGCACGTATAACCGCGTGAAGTCGGTCGTGGATCAGGGAGCGGGCGCCCCTCAAGATCTGGACGACGCGGCGGCGGCGCTCAAGGTGGCGGAAGCCAACCTGGCGCTGGCCAGGTCCCGTCTGTCCAAGACGCACATCCAGGCTCCGTTCTCGGGCGCCCTGGGCGCCCGGCGCGTCAGCCCCGGCGCGTTCATCCGCGCCGGCCAAGCCATCACCGATCTCGCCAACCTGAGCGAGCTGCGCGTGAACTTCTCCGCGCCCGAGCGTTACCTGGGGCAGCTCCACCGGGGCGCCGAGGTGGCGATCGGCACGACGGCCTATCCCGGCTACGCGCTTCGCGGACGCATCGACGTCGTGGATCCGGTGCTGGATCCCACCACCCGGAGCGCCCGCATCGTCGCGCGGGTGCGGAACCCCGGCGGAAAATTCCGTCCCGGGATGTCCGCCAACGTCTCGGCGGTGTTGAGCCAGCGGCAGAACGCGCTCACGATTCCCAGTGAGGCCATCTTCGCGGAAGGGGACCAGTCCTTCGCGTACGTGGTGAAGGCGGACAGCACCGTGACGCGCAGCGCGCTGACGCTGGGCACGCGGCTCACGGACGTGGTGGAGGTGGTGAAGGGGCTTTCGCCCGGGCAGACGATCGTGCGCACCGGGCATCAGAAGCTGTTCGAAGGCGCGAAAGTGATTCCGGTCAACAGTCATCCGGCCGGTCAGACCCCGGGGACCCCACAGTGAAGCTGAGCGAACTCTCGATCCAGCGTCCCGTCTTCGCGACGGTCATGAGCCTCTCGATCATCCTCTTCGGGGTGATCGCGTTCACGCGGCTCCCGGTCCGCGAATACCCCGACATCGATCCGCCGGTGGTCTCGATCACGACGTTCTACCGCGGTGCCAGCCCCAGCGTCGTCGAGACCGAGATCACCGACATCCTGGAAGAGCAGCTCGCCACGCTGGAAGGGGTCAAGACGATCCAGTCCAGCAGCCTCGAGCAGGGGTCCAGCATCACGGTGGAGTTCGAGCTGAGCCGGAACGTGGAGGAGGCCGCGAACGACGTGCGGGACAAGGTATCGCGCGTCCGGGGCCAGCTTCCCCGAGAGGCCGACGATCCGATCGTGGCGAAGGTGGACGTGAACGCGCAGCCCATCTTCTGGATCGCGCTCTCGAGCACCAAGCACAACGGGCTCGAGCTGACCGAGGTCGCCGACCTCATCCTCAAGGAAAGGCTCCAGCACGTCCCCGGCGTCGGCTCGGTCTTCATCGGCGGCTCGCGCCGCTACGCGATGCGCGTCTGGCTGGATCCGGACCGGATGGCCAATCGCGGTGTGACGGTCCAGGACATCGAGCGCTCGCTTCGCGAGGAGAACGCCGAGATTCCGGGCGGTCGCGTGGAGGGCGCGGGGCGCGAGTTCGCCGTCCGCACCCGCGGGGAGCTGGCCAAGCCCGAGGAATTCGCCTCGATCGTCATCTCTCAGACCGGGAACGACGTGGTTCGCCTGGGGGACGTGGCCCGGGTCGAGGTGGGTCCGGAGGACGAGCGCACCGCGGTGCGCTGGAACGGGCAGCAGGCGGTGGGGCTGGGGATCGTGAAGCAATCCAAGGCGAGCACGCTGGACGTGGCGTCGGGCGTTCGCAGGGTGCTGCCGGAGCTGGCCCAGTCCATTCCCCCGGGGATGAAGCTGGACGTGGCCTACGACTCCTCGACCTTCATCCAGGATTCGATCAACGAGGTCTCGCACACGATCCTGATCGCGATGTTCCTCGTGGTGCTGGTGATCCTCGTGTTCTTGAAATCCTTCCGCGCGACGCTCATCCCCGCGGTGGCGATCCCCGTCTCCATCATGGGGGCGCTCGCGGTCGCCTACTTCCTGGGCTTCACCATCAACATCCTGACCCTTCTCGCGATGGTTCTCGCGATCGGGCTCGTGGTGGACGACGCCATCGTCGTGCTCGAAAACGTCTACCGGCACCTCGAGATGGGGAAGACGCGCCGCCAGGCCGCCTTCGACGGGGCCAACGAGATCGGGTTCGCCATTCTCGCGACCACCATCTCGCTCGTCTCGGTGTTCGTGCCCGTCGCGTTCCTCCAGGGCACCACGGGCCGGCTGTTCAACGAGTTCGGGATCACGCTGGCCGTGGCGGTGCTCATCTCGGGCTTCGTGGCCCTCACCCTGACCCCGATGCTGACCTCGCGCATGCTGCGGCCGCTCCACGGGGGTGGGGACGACTGGGCATCGAGAACGTTCGACGCCTTCTTCGGATGGTTGAACCGGACGTACGACCGCGTCCTCCGCGCCGCGCTGCGCCACCGGCTGCGCGTGATCGGGATCGCGGTGCTCCTGATCGTGCTCGCGGGGGCGGCCTTCATGTTCATCCAGAAGGAGCTGGTTCCGACCGAGGACCGGGGCATCGCGTTCGGCATCGTCATCGCCCCCGAGGGCGCCACGCTCTCCTACACGGACCGCTACATGCGCCAGATCGAGGCGATCCTGCTTCCGTTGCCCGAACGGCGCGGTCTCTTCACCGCGACCGGGCTGGGGTTCGGCGGGCCGGGTCAGGTCACGAACGGCTTCATCTTCGTGAACCTGAAGCCGAAAGGGGAGCGGCCCCCCTCCTGGACCAAGCAGCCTCTGCCGCTCCTTCCGATGATCCAGATCCCGGTCTATCGGCCCCGATCGCAGCAGGAGATCGTGCAGCAGCTCTTCCCGCAGCTCTTCTCGATCCCGGGCGTTCTCGCGTTCGTGATCAATCCGCCGAGCCTGGGGGGCGGTTTCTCATCCTCGCCGGTCGAGTACGTGCTGGAGGCCGACAGCTACGAGGATCTCCAGAAGGCCACGAGGACGATGATGGCCAAGGCGTCGCAGCTCGTCGTGGGGAAGCCTCCGGCCGCGTTCCCTTATCTCATCAACATGGATACGGATCTCAAGCTGAACAAGCCCGAGCTGGAGATCTCGATCGATCGGGACCGCGCCTCCGCCCTCGGGGTCTCGGTCACCGAGATCGGCAGCACCCTGGAGACCCTCCTCGGGGGGCGTGAAGTCACGGACTTCAAGCGCGGGACCAAGCAGTACCACGTGATCGCGCAGGTCCCGGCTTCGGGACGCTCGACCCCGGACGTGATCCAGGGGATCTACGTGCGCGGCACGGGCGGGCTGGTGCAGCTGGCGAACGTCGTGAGCGTCCGGGAGACGGTGGCCCCCAAGGCGCTGAATCATTACAACCGCGTGCGGTCCTCGACGATCACCGCGAACCTGATCCCGGTGGTCTCGCTGGGGTCGGCCCTGGACGCCCTGGACAAGATCGCGGCGGAGGACCTTCCCGTGGGCGTGCGGCACGAGCTGGGAGGCCAGTCGAAGGAATTCCGGGAGTCGAGCAACAGCCTCTACTTCCTCTTCCTGCTCGCGGTGGTCTTCATCTATCTGGTGCTCGCGGCCCAGTTCGAGAGCTTCATCCACCCGCTCACGATCTTGTTATCCGTGCCGCTCGCGGTGGTGGGCGCCTTGATCTCGCTCTTCATCTTCGGCCAGAGCTTGAACATCTTCTCCCAGATCGGACTCATCATGCTCATCGGGCTCGTGACCAAGAACTCGATCCTGATCGTGGAGTACGCGAACCAGCTCCGCGCCCGCGGGCTCGAGGTGGCGGATGCGGTGGCGGAGGCCGCCAGGATCCGGCTCCGTCCCATCCTCATGACCTCGTTCGCCACCGTTTTCGGGATTCTGCCGATCGCGATCGGCTTCGGCGCGGGTGCGGAATCCCGCCGTCCCCTGGGGATCGCGGTGGTCGGCGGACTCATCTTCTCGACCTTCCTCACCCTCCTCCTCGTGCCGGCCGTGTACACGCTCCTCGCGCGGTTCACGAAGCTCGAGGAGCACGCGTCCGAGCCGCAGTCCTCTTCCACAACCGGGTCTGTTCCCGAGGGCACGCACAAGCCGCTCGTCGCCGCGCACACCTCGAAGTAACCGTCGTATCAAAAGTTTTTAGAAACGGCGCGCCAGCGCTCGGAAATCCGGCGAGCGAGATTGGACGCATTCGTGTGCTCCGTGCCCGACGAGGTACACCGGCCGTTTCGAGGTAATCCGTTCAATCCCGCAACTGACTCTCCCGCAACAGCCCTACGTAGGCACTCGCGTTGTGGCACATCCCGTGCACAGGCGGGGGAAAACCCTACGGCCGGGGGGGAAATACCCTACAGAACTCGCACGACAACCAAGGAAGGACATCAGCTCCTATGGGCTATCCCCGCATGAGGCTCGCACCACTCGGCCTGCTCTCGTTCGCAGCACTCGTACTCTCGCTCTTCATCACCGCTCGACCCGCTTCCGCGGCGTCCGCCACCCTCCTCTGGACCAGTCCGGGGGACAACGGCGGCGCCGCGCGCGTGTACTACTACGACCTCCGCATCAGCACCAGCGCGATCACGGGGACCGACACGACCAGCTGGTGGAACGCCGCCACCAAGATCCCCATGACCGGAAAGACCCCGCTCACGCCGGGCTCGCCCGAGACCCTCGTCATGAATGGCCTGATCAGCGGCGCCAAGTACTACGGGATCTTGAAGAGCGCGGACAGCCAGCTGAACTGGAGCCGCTACTCGAACGTCGCGACCTTCACCGCCGTCACCGCCATCACCGGCGTCGACGCGGCCGGCGTGCCCGAGCTCGTCCTCGGCGCTCCCCGGCCCAGCCCGACCACCGGCCGCGCCGACGTGAATCTCGATCTCCCGAAATCGATGAACGTCGAGGCGTTGGTATTCGACGCGCAGGGTCGTCTCGTCCGGACCCTGGATCACGGCATTCTCCCCGGCGGGCCGCACATCCTCCACTGGGACGGCAGGGTCGACCAGGGCGGCAACGCCGTGTCCGGCGTGTACTGGATCCGCGTGTCGGCCGCGGGCCTCATCAAGCGCCAGAAGATCGTCGTCGTGCGGTAGCGGTCGCGCCGGTCCGCAAGGCTTCCGTGCATGCGGCGTACGGGGCGTGCGGGCCGGTCGCGGCCGCGATGACATTCCCCTTGCCAGTTAGGCCTGCTCCGGGCACCATGGTGCGCTGCAAACGCACCCATCATGACCCGAGGGCATTCCATGGAAGCGGCGTCGCACGCGCACAGTCACGATCCGGTTCCCAGCCGTTGGCCGATCATCACGGCGGTCGGCGCGGGCCTGATCCCGGTCGGTCTCGTCACCTACGTCCACGGATGGAAGGAAGGGCTTCCGCTCCTCCTCGTGGGCCTGGCGATCACCATCTTCGGGGCCGGCAGCTGGTGGGCCGAGCTCCTCCGGGACCGCTTCTTCGGGCGCGAAGCGGTCGACGCGGAGAGCCGGCTGCGCACCGCGATGATCTTCTTCATCGCGTCCGAGGCCGCCATCTTCTGCTCCTTCTTCGCCGCGCTCATCTACGCGCGCGTCCACGCGACGCAGTGGCCCCCCGCGGGCATGCCGCACTTCGAGCTCCTGGTCCCCGCCGTGAACACCTTCATCCTGCTCTTCAGCAGCGTCACGCTCCACCTCGGGCATGCCGCCGTCGAGAAGAACCGCCGCGACGGCGTCATCGCCGCCATCCTCATGACGATCTCGCTCGGTGCGATCTTCCTCTGCGGCCAGGCGTACGAGTACGGCTTCCTGAACGGCGAGGCGTTCAACATCAAGAGCGGCATCTTCGGATCCACGTTCTTCATGCTCACGGGCTTCCATGGACTGCACGTGCTCATCGGCCTCATCTTCCTGAACGTCGTCTACGGCGCCGTGCTCCGGGGGCAGATCACCCCGCAGCAGCACTTCCCGTTCAAGGCAGCCTCCTGGTACTGGCACTTCGTGGACGCGGTCTGGATCTTCGTGTTCACGATCGTCTACCTCTGGAAGTGAGGATCCGCGTGCGCGCGACGTGGCTCTGGATCGCTCTGGGCACGGTCTTGATGACCGCCTCGTGTCAATGGGCCGGCGACACGAAAGCCGTAAAGGTCTCCTTCGCCGCGCTGAAGACGCAGCTCGAGGACGTGAACACCCGCCTCACCAATGCCATCCAGAACAACGAGACCGACCGGGTGACCGGACTGGACAAGGAGCTGAACACGGTCCTGGACGCCGCCATGAACCAGGCCTCCGCGATGAACATCATGGACCGCGAGCATCTTTCCATCGCGGTCGCGACCGCCCGCCGGTGCATCACCGACATGGACCGCTACGCGACCTCGGGCGACGCCGACCTCCTGAAGGCGCAGGCGCAGCAGCTCGCGCCCACCGTCGCCGACATCCAGGAGCTTCTCGACCGCGCGGAGCGGACCACCAAAGCCTCGTGACGTGACCTCCCCCGATCCGATCGACGCGCTCGCCGACGAGGGCGAGACCGCGCTGGAAGACGGGGAATACGAGATTGCGCTCGAGGCCTTCGAATCCGTCCTCGAAAAAGACCCCGAGCACTGGGGCGCCGCGCTGCGCCGCGCCGAGTGCCTGCATCTTCTCTGGCGGACCCCGAAGGCCCTGGAGGCCGTCCGCGCGCTGACCCCGCCTTCGGACGAGGAGGACGATCCCGAGCGCGCCGAGCTCGAGGGATCCATCCTCGAGGCGATGGGGCACGTGGAGGAAGCGGACCGGCTCTTCGCCGATTCCCACCGCCTGGATCCCGAGCACTTCTTCCTCCCGACCCGGTTGAGCCCGGAGGACTTCAAAGCGCTCCTCGACAAGGTCCTGACCTCCCTCCCGCCCGTGATCCGCGAGGCGCTTCAAGAGGTGCCGGTGGTGGTCGAGCCCAAGCCCACGCGCGCGATGGCGGAGCACGAGCCCATGATCAACCCCGAGATCCTGGGCCTCTTCGTGGGGACGTCGGTGGGGGACGAAATGGCCGGACCTGGCGGCTACGGGACCGTCGTATTACTCTTCCAGCGGAACCTCGAACGGTCGGGAGCGAGCCGGCTGGAAGTCTCGAAGGAGCTCAAGATCACCCTGCTCCACGAATACGGGCACTATCTGGGCTTCGATGAAGAGGAGCTGGAGCACCTTGGTCTCGGGTAGATCGTGATCGCGCGGAAGATCGCCATCGTCGGCGGAGGACCCGTCGGTCTCGAGGCAGCGCTGCGCGCGCGCCGCGAAGGACACGAGGTGGTCCTCTTCGAGGCGGGACGGATCGCCGAGCACGTCGAGCGCTACGGCCCGGTCCGCCTCTTCACGCCGTTCGGCATGAACGCAACGGAGCTGGGCCGCCGTCTCCTGGGCGAGGCGGGCGTGAAGCTTCCGCTCCAGGACGAGATCCTGACCGCGGCCGAGCTCCGCCGCCGCTACCTCCTTCCGCTCGCCGCGCTGCCCGACCTCCGCGGCGTCCTCCGCGAGGGACTCCGCGTGGTGGGCATCGCGCGGGAGGGCGTCTCCAAGGGCTCCGAGTCGAGGAGCGAGCGTCCGTTCCTGCTCCGGATCGAGAACGCGCGCGGGACCTCGGCCATGGAGCGCGCGGACGTCGTCATCGACGCGAGCGGGGTCTACGGACAGCCCGGCGCCACCGGCCCGGGAGGGCTTTGGGCCGGGGGGGAGGACGCGCTGGGAATGCGCCTGGAGCACCACCTGCCCGACATCCGAGGGGAGGCGCGCCCGCGCTATGCGGGGAAGCGGATCCTTCTCGTCGGCGACGGCCGCTCCATCTCGAACGCGCTCGTGGATCTGGACGAGGTCGTGCGAGGAAGCGGCGTGGGCGCGCTGACGCGCGTCGAGATGGTCCACCGGGATCGCGGGTACGACGTCCTCGCGCCGGTGCCGCAAGGCGAGCTGGATCAGCTTCCGGCGCTCCGCGCGCTTCAGGAGCGCGCCGGACGGATCGTGCGCGAGGCCGCGTGGATCCGGCGTCATCCGGGCGCGACGATCGTCGCGTACCGCACCCTGCCCTCCGGCGCGATCGAAACGACCCTGACCCATCCCCGCGGCGGCGAGACGCGGGTCGAGGTGGATCGGGTGCTGGCGCTCGTGGGGTACCGGCCCGATCTCACGCTCTTCCGCGAGCTCCGGATCCATCTCTGCTATGCCTCGGAAGGGCCGATGGCCCTGGCCGCGGCGATCCAGGCCGCGGCGAAGGGCGACCCTGACGTCGGATGCCTGGGTCAGATCTCCCACGGACCCGACACGCTGAAGAATCCGGAGCCCGACTTCTACGTCCTGGGAAACAAGAGCTACGGGCGCGGGTCGGAGTTCCTGCTCGCCGTGGGGCACAGCCAGGTCGAGGACGTCATGACCTTGATCGGCGTCGCCGAGCCGCGCGTCGCGGCGGGCATCCCGGGCGCGGTCAACGTGGAGTCGCTCTGACCTTCGCGCTGTCCGCCCCGACCCCGAAGTGCTCTTGCAGGGATTTCTGCGCCAGGCCGTACCACGGCCAGCGCCGGGCCACCTCCGTCCAGACCGTCCGCGCCGAGTCCGTCACCCCCGCGTAGAAGAGGGCGACCGCCAGGTTGTTGTCGTAGTCGGGCCGGGCGCCGCCCAGCTTGATGGCCTCCCGGAAGCTCGCCGCCGCCTCCGGATAACGTTTCTGACGCGCGTAGCAGTTTCCAAGATCGTAGTGCGCGTCGTCCCGCGCCGGCCCGCGCCGGATGCCCTCCTCCAGCACGGGGATGGCTTCGGCGTAGCGATGCAGCTCGTAGAGCGCCGCGCCCTTCTTCACCCAGTAGCGCGGGTTCGTGGGCTCCGCATCGAGCGCGCGCTGGGCGTGGATCAAGGCGCGCGCGTAATCCTTCCGCCCGACGTCGTACGTGGCCAGGAGCTCGTTTCCGTAGGCGCGGGCGTATCCGGTGATCGTAGCACCCGGACCGACGAGGACCTCGTAGCGGTTGAGTCCGGTCTCCTCGAACGCGTTCACGAGGACGAAGGAGAGAAGCGCCCCCGCGCCGAGCGTGGCGAGGCCCAGCGCGCGCAGCCCGCGCATGGGAAGCTTTGGAATGTTGAAGCCTAGAGAAACCGCGAGGACCGCGAAGGGCAGGAGGAGCGTGGCTGTCAGGTCCCAGTCCTGCGCGGGCGCCACGGGGAGGATCAGCGTGACGGCCATGGCCATGCCCGGAATCGCGGCGATGCCCAGGAACATCGGATCCGGATCGTTCGGCTGCTTCGTGCTCCAGCGGCCGAGGATCCCCGCGACGGCGAGGATGAGCGGCACCGGCATCGACAACAAGATTGCGTTCAGGATGTCGGCGCCGTGGCCGAGCGAGAAGACGCCGTAGGGCCGCTCGAACAGCGCCAGCTGGTGCCCCGGCTCCACGGCGCGCGCGGCGATCCGGAACGCGCCGAGCCATTTCGCGGGCGGATATCCCAGGAGGAAGAAGAGGGCCATCGTGAGTGCCGGCGCGAGAAGCGCGACCCCCACGCGCTTGGGCCACGGCTCCTTGGCCCGGAACACGAGGTACAGAAAGGACAGCCCGAGGAACGCCGTCGAGAGGTGGGAAGCGACGCATACCCCCAATGCCAGAGAAGGCCAGAGCAGCGATCCCTCGCCTCGCGCGCGGCGAAGGCCCAGCCAGAGGTACGCGAGCAGCGCGAGGCTCACGATCGGATAGCTCTCGATGTATCCGAAGTAGAGCTGCACCACACCCATCGTGAGGAGCACCGCGAACGCCGCGACGCGTGATCCGGCGCTCGGCGCGTGTGTGATCTCGGAGGCGATGGCCCAGAAGAGCGCCGCGGCCACAATCCCACATAGAATCGGAAGGAGCCCGGCGGTGATCGGATCGATCGGGAGCCCGTTGCCGCGGAGCAGCCGGGCGAAGGCACCCCACACCGCGGCCGCGAGCGGCTCGCTGAAGGGGTTGGGATTCCCGGTCCTAATGTTGTCCAGCCAGATCGTGCCGTCCCCCAGGAATCGCGTGCGGGTCTCGAGCCTCCAGAGCGTGTAGATCCAGGGCAGGAGCAGGATCCATCCCAGCCATCCGGGGACGCGGAAGCTCGGCGCCGTCTGCTCGCGCGCCGCGCGCCGCTTCGCTCCACGGCCTCCCGCACGGGAGACTTCGCCCGCGCCTCCCGGCGCTCCGCGCAGGAAGTCGAACGCCAGAAGAAAGGCCCCGGCGACGAGGAGCGCCAGGACGAACGTCCGGAGGGGATCGGGAAGGAATCCGGGGAGATGAAGCGACCAGGCGCGCGGCCCGGGGGACTGGCTGAAGCCGAGGACCGCCGCCACGAAGGCGGCGGCCCCCATAGCGAGGGCCCCCTGGGCGGCGCGGGAACGGGACATGGCCGCAGTATACCCGCTCCGGGGCCGCCCGGATTCCCGTTGCGGGGGTCCCTCGCGGGAGTAGAATGGGCACGCTAGCCGCAATCCGCCGGCCCGATCAGGCTTGGCGCTTCACCCACAACCCGAGGGTCCCATGTCCGTGGTCATGGAGAAGAAGGCAATCGCGCGCAACCCCTTCGAGGTCGCGCAGCTCCAATTCGACATCGCCGCCGATGCGCTCAAGCTGGAGGACGGGATCCGACTGAAGCTCCGGGTACCACGTCGCGCGTTGATCGTTTCGGTGCCGTTCGAGATGGACGATGGCTCCTGGCAGGTCGTCCAGGGATACCGCGTGCAGCACGACGTGTCGCGCGGCCCGGCCAAGGGCGGCATCCGCTTTCACCCGCAAGTAACGCTGGACGAGGTGAAGGCGCTTGCCGCGTGGATGACCTGGAAGTGCGCGGTGGTGAATCTGCCGTACGGCGGCGCGAAGGGCGGGATCGAGGTGGATCCCAAGAAGCTCAGCAGCCACGAGCTGGAGCGGATGACGCGGCGCTACACGAACGAGATCGCGATCATCATCGGTCCGGAGAAGGACATCCCCGCGCCCGACGTCTACACGGACGCGCAGGTCATGGCCTGGATCATGGACACCTTCACGATGCGCCAGGGCTTCGCGTCGCCCGGCGTCGTGACCGGAAAGCCCATCTCCCTCGGGGGTTCGCTGGGCCGCCGCGAGGCGACGGCGCGAGGCTGCACGTACACCATCGAGGAGGCCTTGAAGCACCTGGGCAGGCCGATCGAGGGGCTCACGGTCGCGATCCAGGGCTACGGCAACGCGGGCTCGATCGCCCACGATCTCCTGCACGCTCGCGGCGCCAAGGTGATCGCCGTGAGCGATTCGAGCG
>Ga0137410_10003210_pt1 | contig 11083 bp, 10 predicted proteins | sample CZODoug1_16funga_FD_108878 | JGI IMG/M metagenome (GOLD analysis project Ga0137410, IMG submission 108878) | Vadose zone soil fungal communities from Angelo Coast Range Reserve, California, USA - CZODoug1_16fungal (Illumina Assembly) | ecosystem: Environmental > Terrestrial > Soil > Vadose zone... | reverse complement strand
CGAGCCCCTCGACAAGGCGGGTGGCTACGCGGTGCAGGGGCTGGGTGGCCGGCTGGTGGCGGCGGTCGACGGCTGCTTCACCAACGTGGTGGGCCTGCCGCTGACCACCACGCGCGCCCTGCTCGCCCGCCGCGGGCTCCTCTAGCCGCCCGGCGGCGCCATCAGGAGCTGCTCCACCCGCTTCGGGACCTTCACCTGGATGGGAAACGGGGCGCGGGCCCGGACCAGCTCGAGGCTGTGCTCGAGCGCCTCGACGCTCACCCTCCCGCCGGGCAAGAAGAGGTCCCGCGCGCTCTGCAGGCGCGCCGCGAAGTCCGCCGGCGAGCCGATCACCGCGGGCGGCAGTCCCTCGGCGAGCGCGGCCGGCTCGCTGCTGGTCACGCGGGCCACGGCGGCCTGCAGGGCCAGGCCGAGTGCCCGCAGCGTGGCCGCCTCCGGCGGCGCGCCGGTGCGGGCGAAGAGCGCCGCGTTCACGGTCGGGCCGCCGAGCGCGTCGGCCGCCGCCGCGGCGGTCCGGAGGTCCACCGCGATCCTCGCCTTGCCGTCGGCCACCAGCCGGCTCACGAAGGGCTCGGCCAGCACCGCGGCCGCCACCGCGCCGCCTTCGAGTGCCCGGGCGGCGCCGCGCTCGCCCAGGCTGCGAAGGGTGACCCGGCTGAACGGCACGCCCGCGCGCGCGAGCAGGAGGCCGAGCGCCTGGTCCTCGGCGGTGCCGGGCGCCGGCACCGCGACGGTCTGCCCCACCAGATCGGCGGCGGAGCGGATGGACTCGGCCCGCGCCGGGTTGACGAGCAGGGCCACCGGGGCCGCGCCGGTGAGAGCCCACACGATGCGCGGCGGGATTCCCTCGGTGTGGCCGAGCCGGAGCGCGGCGTCGAGCGAGGTCGCCGCGAGCTGGACCTGGCCGCGGCCGAGGGCCTCCGCGGCGCCCGCCTCCGAGCGCATGGTCCGCAGGGTCACGTCGAGCTTCTGGGCCGCGAAGTAGCCCTGAGCCTGGGCGACGTGGAGCGGCAGGTACTCGGGTGACGTGATCGGTCCGCCCACCGCGATGCTGAGCGACGCCTGCAGGAGCACGAGCCAGGCGATCATGGGCGGGCGCTCATCGCGGGTTGGCGCCCACGACCTCGAAGAGCAGCCGGACGATGCGATCGGCCGCGTCGGGCACCGCCAGGCTCCGGGCCCGCTCGCCCATCGCGGCGAGGGCCGCGGGATCCCGCAGGAGGCGCTCCACGGCCTCCACGAGGCCTCCAGGCGTGAGCGAGACCTGCGGGAACACCACCGCGCCTCCCGTGGCCTCCACGAGGCGCGCGTTGGCCGTCTGCTCGTCTCCGCTCGTGCCGGGCAGCGGCACGTAGAGGGCAGGCAGGCCGAGCTGGCAGCACTCGTTGACCGTCCCGGCGCCGCTGCGCCCGATGACGAGCGCGGTAGCGGCGTAGACGTCGCGCAGCTCGGCTCCCACGTACGCCTGGAGCGCGTAGCGTCGCCGCAGGCCCTCGGGCAGCGCCCGGGCCCGCTCGCCGAGCCACGCCAGGTCGCCGGTGGTCTTGTTGTCGCCGCACTGGTGGATGACCTGACAACGCTCGAGCAGGCGCGGGAGCGCCTCGCCGACGTCGCGGTTGAGCCGGTGCGAGCCCAGCGCGCCGCCGGTCACGTAGACGATCGGCCCCGCGTCCTCCAGACCGAAGCGCCGGCACGCCGCCGCCCGCGAGCCGCCGCGCAGCTCCGGGCGGAGCGGGTTGCCGGTGAGGACGGTGCGCTCCGTGGGCAGCTCGCTCCCGGTCAGCGGGAAGGTCAGCGCGATGCGACGGGCGAAGCGTCCGGCGACGCGATTGGCGAGGCCGGGCACGCTGGTCTGCTCGTGGACGACCACCGGGATGCGCAGCGCGCGGGCGGCCAGGGCGGGCGGCAGCGCGACGAAGCCGCCGGTGGCCAGGAGCAGCGCCGGCCGCAGGCGCCGGAGCAGCCGCCAGGCCTGGGCGAGCCCGGCCGGCGCCCGCACCGCCAGGTCCGGCACGTTCTGCCAGTCCCAGTAGCGGCGCAGCTTGCCCACCGGGATCGAATGGAAGGTGAGGCCGGCCTCGGGCACGCGGCGCGCCTCGATGCCGGCGCGGCTGCCGATCCAGTGCACGTCCACCGAGGCCTCGCGCAGCCGCGCGGCGACGGCCAGGCCGGGGCTCGTGTGTCCGCCGGTGCCGCCGCCGGCTATGACGACTAGCACGCTGTCTAGCGGCGCTCGAGGGCGAGGGCAATGAGGCGGGAGATCAGCTCGGGGTAGGGGATGCCGGAGGCTTCCCAGAGCCGCGGGTACGCGCTGGTCGACGTGAAGCCGGGGATGGTGTTGATCTCGTTCACGAGCACGCGGCGCTCGCCCTCGATGAAGAAGTCGACCCGCGCCATCCCCGCGCAGTCGGTGGCCCGGAAGGCCCGGAGCGCGAGCGCCCGCACCTCCTCGGTCACCTCGGGCGGCAGCGGCGCGGGGATCTTGAGCGTGGTCTGCCCGGCGCCGTACTTGGTGTCGTAGTCGTACCACTCGCCCGGGAAGGTGACCTCACCCGGCACCGAGACCTGGGGCTCGTCGTTGCCGAGCACCGCCACCTCCACCTCGCGGCCCTGGATCCCGCGCTCGACGATGATCCGCCGGTCGTACCGCGCGGCCAGATCGATGGCGGCGGCGAGATCCTCGGGAGCCTTCACCTTGCTGATGCCGACGCTCGAGCCCAGGTTGGCCGGCTTGACGAAGCAGGGGAAGCCGATCTCGCCGCCGATACCGCGCGCAATCGGGCCGGGCTCCCGCCCCCAGTCGTGCCGACTCACCGTGGCGTACTCGACGATCGGAAGATTGTGGGCGCGGAAGAGGTCCTTCATCGCGACCTTGTCCATGCCGACCGCGGAGGCGAGCACGCCGGCGCCGGTGTAGGGGACGCCGGCCAGCTGCAGTAGCCCCTGGATCGTCCCGTCCTCGCCCTGCGGGCCGTGGAGGAGGACCAGGACCACGTCGAGGCGCTCGCGCAGGCCCGGAGGCAGCCCCTCGGTGGTCTCCATGCGCATGAGCGCGGCGCCGGTGTCGGTGGCGGACGCCCGCTCGAGCAGCTCGTGCTTGGTGGAGGCGTCCGCGCCGCCCTCGCTGAGCGCCTGGCGCGCCGCCTCCTGGGCCAGCGCGCGCAGCGGGTCGCCGCCCATGAGCCAGCGGCCGTCCTTGGCGATGCCGATGGGCACCAGATCGAAGCGGCTCCGGTCCATGGCCGCCATCACCGACGCGGCGCCGGCGAGGGAGACCTCGTGCTCGCCCGACCGGCCGCCGAACACCACGCCGACCCGCAGCTTCCCTGGCGTTTTCGCCATGAGTTCAGTTGTATCAGACCACGGTTTTCCGGGGCGAGAACTCCTTGAGCCCGATCTCTCACGTGCTCTTTTGCTGGTCCCGCCACGCCCGCCATTTGGCGAGGCGGGCGGCGATCTCCTTCTCGGCGCCGCGATCGGTCGGCTGGTAGTACACGCGGCCCCGCAGGACGTCGGGCAGGTGCTCCTGGCTCACCTGGGCGTCGGGGGCGTCGTGCGCGTACTGGTAGCCGCGACCGTAGCCCAGGTTGCCCATGAGGCCGGTGGGCGCGTTGCGCAGGTGGAGCGGCACCGGCTCGGCGGGCTGCTCCTCGATGTCGCGGCGGACCGCGTTCCACGCCGCGTACACCGCGTTGGATTTCGGGGCGAGCGCGAGGTAGCACGTCGCCTGGGCGAGGGCCAGCTCGCCCTCGGGGGTGCCGAGGAAGTGGTAGGCGTCCTTGGCGTCGAGGGTCAAGCGCAGCGCGGCCGGGTCCGCGTTGCCCACGTCCTCGGAGGCGAAGCGGACCAGGCGGCGCGCCACGTAGAGCGGGTCCTCGCCCGCCTCCAGCATGCGGCCGAGCCAGTAGAGCGCGCCGTCGGGGTCGGAGTCGCGCAGCGACTTGTGGAGCGCCGAGATCAGGTTGTAGTGCTGCTCGCCCGACTTGTCGTAGAGCAGCGCCTTCTTCTGGGCCGCCTCGCGCACCGCGGCCTGGGTCAGGCGGGCGCCCGGCTCGCTCACCGCGAGCTCGAGCACGTTGAGCGCGGTGCGGGCGTCGCCGTCGGAGAGGCGCGCGATCAGCGCGAGCGCCTCCGGCTCCACCGAGGCGCCGAGCCGGCCCAACCCGCGCTCGGGGTCCGCCAGCGCGCGCTCGAGGATGGTCACCAGCTCGGCCTCGCCGAGCGGGCGCAGCACGTAGACCCGCGCGCGGGACAGCAGCGCGCCGTTGACCTCGAACGAGGGGTTCTCGGTGGTGGCTCCGACCAGGATGATGGTGCCCTTCTCGACGTAGGGGAGGAAGGCGTCCTGCTGGGCGCGGTTGAAGCGGTGGATCTCGTCCACGAACAGGATGGTGCGGCGCCCGAGACGCATCCCCTCCGCCTCCGCCTCGGTCATCACCTGGCGGATCTCCTTGACCCCCGAGACCACCGCGGAGAACGGCACGAAGCGGGCGCCCGCCACGTCGGCGAGCAGGCGCGCGAGCGTGGTCTTGCCGGTGCCGGGCGGGCCCCACAGGATCATCGAGTGCAGCGCGCCCTGCTCGAGGGCCCGGCGCAATGGCCGGCCCGGCTCGGTCAGCTGCGGCTGGCCGACCACCTCGTCGAGGCTTCGCGGCCGCATGCGATCGGCGAGCGGCGCGGGCGCCTTGGCCGCGGCGGCCGGGGGCGAATCGAAGAGATCCACCCGCGCAGTATACCCATTCTGCCTCTCCCCTTCGGGGAGAGGGCAGGGTGAGGGGTTTCTAGTCGGCGAGCGCGGCGGGCAGATCGAGCAGCGAGTGGATCCGCGCAGCGATGATCACGCCGCGCTCCTCCATCTGGACCACGTCGGGGCGATAGGCGATGAAGGGCACGCCGGCGGCCTGCGCCGCGAGCCCGTCGACCCAGGAGTCGCCGACGACCACGATGCTGGAGGCGTCGGGCCAGCGCTCGCGCACCACGCGGAGGCCGTCCGGATCCGGCTTGAGCCGACGCACCTCGTCGCGCGTCACCACGAGGTCGAGGTGCGGGAGCAGGCCGAAGCGGGAGAGGACGAAGTCGGCGACCACGCGGTCGTTGTTGGTCCAGATCGCGGTGGCGAAGCCGAGCTGCTTCATGGCCGAGACCGCTTCGCGCGCGAACGGGATCAGGGTGGCCTGGGCCATGGCCCGCCGCTCGTGGGCCACCGGGATCGCGAGCAACTCGTCCTCCAGGTGGAGCGCCTCGCGCCGGACCAGGTCGAAGAGCTCGGCCCCCGACCAGCGTAGCTCGCGCTCGGGCACCGCGACGTTGCGGGCCCGCAGGAAGGCTTCCATCTCGCGCCCCACCGCCTTGAGATCGAGCGGCGAGTCGACCAGGGTGTGGTCGAGGTCGAAGACGCAGACCGCCGGGCCGGTGCCTATGCCACGGCCTCCGGCTTCGCGATCAGAGCCCGCAGAAGATCGGAGTGGGTGAGGATGCCGACCAGGCGATCCTCCTCGACCACCAGGGCCTCGTGGGCGCCGCGCTCGAGCAGGTGCCGCGCGGCCTCCGCGAGCGGGGTGCGCGCGGCCAGGGTGAGGGCCGGCTCCACCGCGCGCTCGACGGTGAGGAGCGCCAGCGTGTCGAGCAGCTCGTGGCGCGACAGGGTGGTCGCCTCGGAGGGCGTCAGGGCCAGCAGCCGCTCCTGGCGCACCACGCCCACGATGCGCCCGCGGTCCACCACCGGCAGGTGGGCGATCCCGTTGTCGCGGATGAGGCGGAGGGCCGCGGCCACGCTCGTGCGCGGGGTCACGGTGAGCGGGCCCGGCGTCATCGCGTCGGCCGCGGTCACGCCCGCTCCCCCTCGACCTGGGCCATCAGGTCCCGGAGCATCTCGATGCCGCCGTTGTCGAGTCGCCGATAGGCGAAGATCACCTCGACGTCGTGCGGGAAGCGCTCGCGGATCTGGTCCGCGGCCTGTTCGGAGCACACCACGATGCGCGTCTTCTCGAGCATCCGGTCGATGGACCAGGGATCGTCGGTCGAGGCCAGGATCGGCACCACGTGCGAGAGCCCGGCCGACTGCACCGAGCTCAGGATGTTCTGGCTGCCGCGCAGGGTGTTGCAGACGAGCCCGACGCTGGTGCCCTCGGGCAGCTCGGTCAGGCGCAGCAGGGACGAGATGTTCGACTCCGAGAGCAGGGCCACCGCGGGCGGACCGTCGAGCGGCAGCGCCTGCTTGACCTCGTGGATGTGGAAGAAGGTCGTGATCACGACCCGGTAGTCCTTGAAGAAGCCGGGCTCGCGCATCCGGGCCGCGAGATCTTCGACCAGCAGGCGATCCACCGTGAGCGACAGCTCCTCCTCGAGCTGCTCGCGGTAGCGGGAGAGCTCTGCGTGGTTGCACTCCACCAGGAGCACGCGGACCCGGGCCCGGCGGGCGCCGCGCGCCGGCGGCGCGCTGGCCGCGATGGTGGCGGCGAGCTCCTCGTGGGTGAACCCGAGCCGGCGCGCGCGCTCCAGCGCCTCCCGCACGAGGCGCTCGAGACTGCGGGCCGCGCGTCCCTCGCGCATCGGGGGGCGATCGGCCACGAACGTGCCACGGCCCTGATGGCTCTCGAGATAGCCGTCCTGGGAGAGGTCGGCCAGGGCGCGGGCCACCGTGTTGCGGTTGATGCGGAGGAAGCCGGCCAGCTGGCGCACGGTGGGCATCTGCATGCCCGGCTTGAGCGCGCCGGTGTCGATGAGGTGGCGGACCTGGGTCTGGAGCTGCACGTGGACGGGAACCGCGCTCTTCCGGTTCACCCGGAGCCCCGACGGCGGGGCGATCTGCGAGGATTCCCGCGCCACGTGCTGGCTCCTCCCTAGGCCGTGGCTCGTCGCGGCTGGCCCGCCCGTCGGGGGGCCCGCCCGGCCACCCAGTGGCCGACCTTGATCAGGGCGAAGCCGAGCGCCACGCGCACCGGGTGCCGCGCCGGCCGAAGCTGGCGGAGGAGGGCCCAGCGGGCCGCCTCGGCCCGGGCCTCGTCCAGCCGCTGCCTGGCCACCTGCTCTTCCATCTGCGGGTTCATCACACTGCCTCCTCTCTGAGTGTCCCTAGGACAGTTCGTCCTGGGGTACTGGACCGGGCTGCTTAGTGTCCTAGCACACTAAGACACTATGACAGTGTGATGCCCCGTGTCAAGTTATTCGGCGGCGAGCCGATACCCGACGCCGGGCTCGGTGAGGAGGTAGCGGGGGCGGGCCGGATCGCGCTCGAGCTTGCGACGGAGCGTGCCCATGTAGACCCGGAGGTAGTGGGCCTGCTCGGTGTGAGCCGGGCCCCACACTTCCTTTAATAGCTGTCGCTGACTCAGGACCCGACCGGCGTGGCGGACCAGGGTGGTGAGCAGCCGGTACTCGATGGGGGTCAGGTGGACGTCCTTGCCGTCGATCTGGACCTGTCGCTTGATCTGATCGACCCGGAGTCCGGCTACCGTGAACGTGGGCTCGCCCGAATCCCCGACGGCGGCATGGCGCAGGGCCACTCGCAGCCGCGCCAGGAGCTCGCCCACCGCGAACGGCTTGCTCACGTAGTCGTCGGCCCCCGCGTCCAGCGCGGCCACCTTGTCGCCCTCCTGCCCGCGGGCCGAGAGCACGATGACCGGAACCGTGCTCCACTCCCGCAGCCGCCGGATCACCTGCAGGCCGTCGATGTCAGGCAGGCCCAGGTCGAGGATGACGACGTCGGGCTGGCGGGTCGCGGCCTCGACCAGGCCGTCCTCGCCGGACGTGGCCTCGTACAGACGATAGCCGCTGCTGCCGAGGGTGGCCCGCAGGAAGCGACGAATCTGTGGCTCGTCCTCGATCAGCACCACGACCGGGGAAGGCGGGCTGACCGCCGGAGCCGGGAGGTCAGGGGACATCTGACTCGGCCGGCGCGGTGGACTCGGACGGCGTGGGCGGCATGTCCTTCAAGGGCAGGGCGAAACGGAGGGCGACCCCGCCGCCGGGGCGGTTCTCCGCCCAGATCCGTCCGCCGTGCGCCTGGATGATCCCCTGGCAGATGGCCAGGCCGAGCCCGGCGCCCCGCACCGAGGGGGCAGGGTCCGTCCGGTGGAACTTCTCGAAGATGAGGCGCTCCTCGCCCGGCCGCAGTCCCGGTCCCCGGTCGGCAACCTCGACCACCACCGCGGCGCCGGTGTCCTCCGCGCTCACCTCGATCGGCGTCCCGGGCGGTGTGTACTTGATCGCGTTGTCGATCAGGTTGATCAGCACCTGCTCGATGAGCACGTCGTCCATGGGGACGAGGGGCAGCTCGGCCGGGATCCTGGTGGTCACGGGCCGCTCCGCCAGCGACTTGCCGAAGCGACCGAGGGCCGCTCCCACCACCTCCTCGACCGAGTGCCACGCGGTGTGGGGCACGAGCGCGCCCGCCTCGAGCCGGGTCATCTCGAGCAGGTTCTGGACGAGCCGGTTCAGCCGGTCGGCCTCCTCGTGCAGGGCCTCCAGCAGATCGCGCCGGGTCGCGGCGTCCAGGCGCGCCTCGTTCTCGAGCAGCGTGCTGGCCGCACCGGTGATCGAGGCCAGCGGCGTCCGCAGGTCGTGAGAGACAGAGCTGAGCAGCGAGTTGCGCAGCCGCTCGGTCTCGGCGCGCACCTGCGCCTGCTCAGCCGCCGCCGCGAGCTGCGCGCGCTCGATGGCCAGCGCGGTCTGGCTGGCGAACGTCTCGACCTGGTGGAGCTGCTCCGGCGTCTGGAGCGAGCGCGGGTCGGTCGGCCGGAGCCCCAGCACGCCGACCGCGCCCCGCGAGCCCAGCAGGGGCACGTAGAGCCCGGCGGCGCCCGGCAGAGTGTCGGTGCCCTGGCCGGCGACTTGCGCGTGCTCGTACACCCACTGACTCACCGCCACCTCGCTCGTCTTCATCGGGAACTCGGCGCCGCCGGCGACCTCGCCCAGCCGCCCGTTCGCGTCCGGGAGCAGGATCGCGACCCGGGCACGGAACAGCTCGGTGATGTGGCGAGTCGCGACCGCGAGGAGGCCCTCCACCCCGCGGGTGCTGGCGAGCTCCCGGCTCATCGCGTAGAGTGCGGCCATGCGGCCCTCGCGCTCCCGCGCGGACTCGGCCTGGGCCCGGATCCGGGCCGCGAGGCCGCTGATGACGACGGCCACGACCAGCATGACCGAGAAGGTGACGAAGTACTGGGTGTCCGACACCGCGAACGTGTAGTAGGGCGGGACGAAGAAGAAGTCGAAGGCGCCCACGCTCATCAGCGAGGCGAGCAGCGACGGTCCGCGCCCGTACCGCGTCGCCACCACGATGACCCCGAGCAGGTACACCATGATCAGGTTCGAGAACGCGAAGTACGGGAACATCGCCCACGCGATGCCGGTGCAGATTCCCACGACGGCCAGCGCGTAGCCATACGGCGGCCAGTTCGTCTGGGTTTGCCACGTCCGGGGGGGGAGCGGCCGCGAGTCGTCCCGGTCGCCGCTGATGACGTATACGTCGATCTCGCCGCTGCCCTGCACGATCGTGTCGACGATGGAGCCCATCGCGATGCGCTTCCAGAGCGGCCGCTCCGGCTTGCCGACCACGATCTTGCTGACGTTGCGGGACCGGGCGAAGGCGAGGATCTCGTCGCTCATCCGCTGGCCGGTCAAGGTATGGATCTCGGCCCCGAGCTGCTCGGCGAGCCGCATGGTCTGGGCCACCCGGTCCCGCGCCTCCTGGGACAGGCGGACCTGCGCGGGGGTCTCCACGTAGGCCACGATCCACTCCGCGCCCAAGCCCTCGGCCATGCGCTTGGCCGCCCGCACCAGGCGGATCGAGGACGGGCTCGGCCCGATGCACACGAGCAGGCGCTCCCGCACCGGCCACGTCTGCCGGATCGCGTGGTCGCGCATGTAGTGGCGCATCTCCGCGTCGACGTGCTGCGCGGTCACCCGGAGCGCCAGCTCCCGCAGCGCGATCAGGTTGCCCTTGCGAAAGAAGTTCTCGATGGCCTCGCGGGCCTGCTCCGGGATGTAGATCTTGCCGTCCCGGAGCCGGTGCAGGAGATCGTCGGGGGACAGGTCGATCAGCTCCAGCTCGTCGGTGTGCTCGAAGATCGAGTCCGGCACCGTCTCCCGCACGATCACCCCGGTGATCTTCGCCACCACGTCGTTCAGGCTCTCGACGTGCTGGACGTTCATCGCGGAGTAGACGTTGATGCCCGCATTGAGCAGCTCGAGCACGTCCTGCCAGCGCTTGGCGTGGCGCGAGCCGGGGGCGTTGCTGTGCGCGAGCTCGTCGACGAGCATGAGCGCGGGCCGGCGCGCCAGGGCCGCGTCCAGATCGAACTCCTTGAGGGCGGTGCCCCGGTATTCCATCGCGCGGCGGGGCAGGATCTCGAGGCCCCCCAGGAGCGCTTCGGTCTCGACGCGCCCGTGCGTCTCGACCCAGCCCACGACCACGTCGACGCCCTGCGCCCGCTGCTCGCGCGCCGCCTCGAGCATCGCATAGGTCTTGCCCACTCCGGCGGCGGCGCCGAAGAAGATCTTGAGCTTGCCCCGTGCCTGGCGGGTTTCCGCCTCCTTGACGCGGGCCAGGAGCTCGTCCGGATCCGGTCGGCGCTCGGTGGTCATGGATCAGCCCGGGGCCAGCCTACGCCGGAACATGCGCCGGGTTCAACTCACCGCACGGGTCCTCGCTACGACCTGGCCGAGCGGCCGAACGCGTAGGGGAGGAGCAGTCGCCTGATGAGATCGCCGCGGAAGACCACGCCGACCAGGGCCCCATGATCGACGACCGGCATGACGTTCACCCCGTACTCGTCGAAGAGCCGGACCGCCGCCGTCGCGGACGTGGCGGAATCCACCGGGAACACCCGCCTCAGCATGACGTCCGCGGCGGCCAGGCTAGACAGACGCTGCTCGGGCCCCGTCCCGCCGTCGTCCGCCCGGAGCCGGCCCCACCACGACCGGCTCCGGCTCGCGTGGAGGACGGCGACCAGCTGGTCATCGCCGACCGACCCGACCACGCGGCCCCGCCCGTCGACCACGAGCACTTCCTCGACTCCCGTGTCCACCATGATCTCGACGACCCGGCGAACCGGCGCGTCCGGGAAGACCGACGCGATCTCGT
>Ga0137410_10003207_pt1 | contig 11084 bp, 9 predicted proteins | sample CZODoug1_16funga_FD_108878 | JGI IMG/M metagenome (GOLD analysis project Ga0137410, IMG submission 108878) | Vadose zone soil fungal communities from Angelo Coast Range Reserve, California, USA - CZODoug1_16fungal (Illumina Assembly) | ecosystem: Environmental > Terrestrial > Soil > Vadose zone... | reverse complement strand
GTACCTTCCCGATCCTAGGTCCGCTTCAACAACCTTACGGATCGCGGCCTTCGGCATGAGCGACCGGATGATCATCTGGGCTGCCAACCAGTCCTCTGGAATCTTCGGGAGTGGTGGCGGCGATAGGTACAGGACCCGGTAGGCCCGGTACCCGTACTTGCTGGTGTGAGTCTCTAACACCTCGGCCAAGTCCGACCAGGCGGTCAGCACGATATCCCCGACTTGAAACTCCTTCTTCCACCCAGCCATTGCTTGGGAAGCCTGCGATTTCTCGAAGTTCGGCCCCAAGACCTTACCGATGCCCTCAGGGTCTTCGATTCCCGCGAGCTTAAAAGCTAGGTACATGATGTGCATCGTAAGAATCGAAAGACGGGTGAAGTTCTTCATCATCTGTTGGGAATCGTTCTCTTCCTTGCCGTAGTCGTGGCTGCCGAGGAGGGGGTGCACAGCCTGACTCGTCTGCGAATATCCTCGCCCGTACGAGAGACCGAGGGCGATTCGCTCATCCGGACTCGCCGCCATGAGTGCTGCCAAGTACAGCTCCTTCTTAGTCTTGAATACGCTCGGCCTTTGCTTCTTGAAGCGATCATTGTCCAGGAACCACACACTATCGATCTTGAGATCCTGCATGTCCTTCGCAATGCGGTCAGCGAAGCTCTGAACGCTGTGCTGAATGTTGGACATCACACGCTGCTCATAGAGCTCCGAGAAATCCTTGTGTCGGGCCAGCTCAAGGTCCATGGTTTCGGCGTTTAGGAAGATTCGGTATTCCTCGTCGCGCTTGGTGTTTCGGTCGAAGAGTATGATGAGACTCAGGAGCTCAGCCATCTTCCGGATGCGGTATATCTGCACGTCGGTGATTGCCCCAATGACGAGCTTCGTTGCACGGTCGGGGGTCTCGCCTTTTGGTACTTCCTGCAGCGCTTCCCTATCATTCAGCAGCCCCACACACGTTTTCGTGACTTCTTTGCAGACCCCATACAAGAACAGTTTCCTCGCATCCTCCGGGCCAACCCATGCGAAAGTCGCTGTCTCGTAGAACGAGTCTTTGCTATAGAGCTTGGTCATCAGGAGGTTCGCGGAGCGCATTGGCGCCCGGATGAAGTACTCCAGCTGCTGCTCTTGTTCAGCCGTTAGCGGGTCGGTCGGCCGTTTCGGGGGTTCGGGATTCTTGGGTTCTGCCTCTTCAGCCACGGCAACCTCTCGTGGGGCATTCAACGCTGGCGTCGCCAACAGGGTCTCCGCGATCAACGCCATTTCGATCGTACTCTCGCACCGTCCTGAAGCCTAACGCGAGACGGCCTGCCGGCGCGGGTTTCCTGCGGGGGTTTGACGACGCTTCCTCTCATACCACACTGTCCATCTAGAAACCCTCCTCCGCTTCGCTAATTTTCGCGGCTTCAATGTCCGCCTCATAGCCTTGAATGAGTGAACGCGCCCAGTTCCCTATGAGTGGCTCAGAGTCCTTACTCCAGGCGCGAACCGTCTCGAGCTGCCTCTCGAGCCAAGCATAACGGGCCCCCCAGTACACTCCGGTACCCAGGCTCGACAGAAGCGCTGCGCGCACTCTCTTTGACTTCGGAAAGCCCATGAGCAGCTCTCGCTGGAGATCAGAGAGTACTGGCCCTGCTTCGGTTAGGCTCATGACATCGACGGCGCCGCTTTCGCCCTGGTTAAGTACCCACTTCATGATCGTGCCGGTCGGAATATGACCAAGTAACTGCCCCTTTAAGGCATGCCGCAATGAGAACCTACTGACAGAGTCATTCCCCTCCAACTCTGTTGAAATTGCGTGCCAGACTGGTCCTGGCGCGCGCGAGGTAGCCTCCTGTAGAATCGAGAGCCGCTCATCGTTGATAGGAACATGGTCCTTGGTCTTGAACAACTCCAAGACCAGAACACCAAGACGCCCCGGCTCCTTCTCGAGCAGCGGTCTTGCGAGCCCGGCCCAGTAGTGGGACACCATAGGGTCGGTACCGCCTACTGTTCTCTCCAGTACCTCCCATATCAGGTCTTGAAATGGCTCCTGGTCTTCTCCTGTATGGATCCGCATCCCCAGGAGGCTCAACGCGGCCTCGTTCCCTTCCCGCGACGCCTGCCCCAAGATGGACGCGACCAACTTCCTAGCACCACCCACGCTTAGCTTTCCGATCCAGTTACCGAGAACGAACCTCCCCGCCAAGCCCGGATCTATTCTTCCAGAAGAGACAAGGCGGGCGATCAGTTCGGCCGAGCGATCGGAGGGATCTGATCGCCAAAGGGCTTCAAGAACAGCTTCACCTGGACCGTCAGCCGCCATTTCCTCGATCCGCTTCCACGCGAATTCTTCCTGTCCGGTATTTCGTAGCCCCTGGAGCGCTGCAGCCCACGCATAGAACGCCCCCTGGCTCCCATCCTGGCGTACCTTCGATTCGATTCGCTTTAGCAGGATTCCCTCTCCGTCGCGTTCCCCAAGTCGTTCAAAAAACCACCAGCTACGTTGCGCCTCCTCCGAAAGGAGCCACTCCCAGTTCTCGTCCAACAGGGAAGGGTTACGCAATGCCTCATCGGCGAGCTTCCTGGACTCTTCTATGGCCGGGTTCGAGGATCCGGTTTCGTTGAAGTCCTCAGGGGTTGGCCTACCGAGCCAACGTCGAACGCGCACTGCAAAGTTGCCCGTGAGAAGGCCATTTCGGAAGGAACGGGCGCGATTGACGATCTCAGGATGAATCTGATCGGTGTCGTAACTGAGAACCGCACCCAGCGTTCGGACGACCTCGGCAATCAGTTCTGGAGTTCCCGACTTCGCAAGCATCTCGAACTGCGAGAGCACGCGGGCGCCGAGTCCTTGGATGAAGAGCGTCCTCGTCGTCCGAAAAAGCGCGTTCTGTGCAGCAACACTTATCTCCGGCGTAGTATCCACAAGGCGACGCTCGAGCAGCGTAAAGGCGTGCTCGAGTACCTCTGATAGTTCCTGAGGTTTGGAAGGGCGCCATTCGGGAGGCAGAGGTCTGCCGCCGAGGCTGTCCATAATCACGGTCCGTGCGATGTGATACTCGAAAACATGTTCCAGGGCGCTCATCGCGAGCAACCGCCTGGCCAGCGGCAGACTAGAGGAGTCGAGTTGCCGCTCAAGGAACTGAAGTCTCTCCATTGCGGGTACATTTGAACCGCTGAGAAGTGGTCGAAACAACTGTTGCCAGATCCCGGTCGCATTGTTCGCGTATCTCTCATTCTCAGCTTCCGCAAGTGATAGGAGCAGTGTTGCGGCGCGTTCGAAGGTGTCGGGGAGCCAGACCAGTCGTTCAAGGGTCGCCACAACAGCCCGCCTGCCACCGTTGAGGCCCTTGAGCTCGTCCGGACCAGCTGAGCCCAACAACCTCTCAAGGGCTTCCAACCCCGCTTGTGGGTCGGCTGACGTTAGGTAGTTCAGCAGTTCTGACCGTTCGCGAGCATTCAGATCCTTGAGCGTTGAGAATACGGAGGTCGAGTCGAGCAATCGCTTGATGATGGGAACAGTGCGCTCATCTCGACCGAGAGAGGCCAACCGCCGAAGAATTCGCTCCCGAAGGCTAGCGGCGATTGGGCTTTCATACAATGCAACGAGCGCGGTCGCATGAGCACCCCAAGATTCGGCGGCGAGACGAATCGCGAGTATTTCAGGAGTTACTCTTCGCCTTCTTCCAACCTTTTCCACAATGTCGCGGTCGCTACCGATTTCCAGCCCACGCCTCACCCGAGCCCCGTCATACCCAAGCACCTTTGCAAGCGCCTCAAGTTCCTCTTCGAGGCCTCCCTCAACACCCATTTCAGTGACAACCGAAGCAGTTGAAAGGCCGGCCCGGACGTCGCCTTGAGGATCAGCTCCGATAAGGTCCCGGATGAACGCGTCGACCTCTTCTGTAGCAGCAACACCGGCTGGTGGCGCAGGTGTTCGAGTGCTTTGGTAGTGCCGTGCAAGGAGGATGGCGGCCTTAACGAAGCCGGACGAGAGCCGGATAATGAAGCCCTCGTCTTCGAGTGACAGTCCAATGAAAGCCCCACGCAGGACCTTCCTGAGCTCTTCCTCCGTCATTCGCTTCAACGCGTAGAAGCCGTTCGAAGTCAATGGAGCAGTGTTCTCAGGCCCAACCGTGACGAGATAGACGGAGGCACTCGCTCCATCCAACTGTCCCTCGATTCGGAGTCGATCCTGGCCCTCGCAGTTATCGACGACCAAGACCACCGTCATTCCGTCCACTCGCCGGATCCACGCGAGGAACTCAGGGTGAACCTCGTCGGGATTTTCGGCGTACAGAACGCGACGAATGATGTTGGGATGTCGCGTGCTCTCAAGGACGCACCGTGTCTTACCCAGGCCCGAGAACCCGTTAAGCCGAATCCTACGGTTCGCATGATGCTGCTCAAGCATCTCTTCCTGAATTCCCGCGATTACCCTCGACTGCTCCTCCGTCGGAATGAACTTGCGGGTGTGTAGTCCCATATTCGACCAGTCGGGATGGGACCGCAGGGCCAATCCAGGGGTCTGAAAATATGGCAAGAAGCGGAAGGCGGCAAACCGTGAGGCCCATGCAGCAATCTTGGGCGATGTCAGAACTCGGAATCCCCCGGTGGCCTTGATCTCAGACAGCGCTTCACGAACCGCCTTCTCACGGGAAGTAGTTGGTCCCGGATCGGCTCCTATCATCAACACATACTCGGCTCCTGCCCGGAGGCGTCCCTGAAGAGCCGAGTGTTTAGGGTCCGTGAGCTCCTTCTTGATTTGAGCGGGTGTAATAGCGTAGGCCTTAAATTGCCAGCACGAATCGCCCTTCGGGATCCACTCAGACAGGGTCTCCGGGCTTTCCACGGAGGCGTCGATACCCTCGTCGCGCGCTTTCTCGTTTTCGGATGTGACGATTCCATCCTGTGGAATCCCGGACCTGAAGCCCTCCTCTCGCAGCAAGAAATTGACTGCAGTTTGAAGTCCACGCTCGTCTAACTGATCAATCTCGCCACTGGTAATGGCAAAGGCAATTCTGGAGGCCGCAGTTGCGGGAGCGCGTCTTCTTGAACGGCTTGTCATTATGGGCTCTTTGCGGGGTGAGATTGATTCCACATCCGAAATTAGGCCCGGCCGACGCCTTCGTCAATACTGCCCGACGTTCGTCTCATTGCGTCAAAGGCATTACTGGCCACACGGCAGGCTCCAGATACGCCAGCCTCTACAAACTATCACTGATCCGGTGATCCGGTCTCAGCTTCCCACATTGTCCCGATTTGTCCCCTAGTTTCCCCAAAAAGCACTGCGCCCCAGAAGGCCTAAGCCCCTGGGGCGCCCCGCATTGCATTCCGCGGACAGTACTTACGGTCTCGGTCGTGAAAACACACGAAATCGCTTAAAAGGCAGGTGCTCTACCACCTGAGCTAACGGCCCGTAAGGCGACGGATTGTAGCGGCTTTACCGATTCTCGCCAGTAGCCGTTTTGCCGCCTGTTCCCGGTCATGACCGGGAATTTGATTGGGAACGGGCCTCTTGGACGGCGTACACGCGTTGTGCGTCTGCCCGAATCGCCTTCTCGTTGGGTCGGGCGTAGATCTGCGTGGTCGTGATCGACTCGTGCCCCATGATCTGCTGCAGGTGCGTCAGCTCGCCGCCAGCTTCTACGTAACGAGACCCGAACGTGTGCCTGGTCATGTGAACGTGAAAGCGTTTGAGCCCTGGGAGCCTTTCTTGATCCTCCCTGGATAAACGCTTCGTCTGCTTCCGTGCGAGGCGCCGGATCGTGGCGTTGAACGAGCCATTGGACGTCTCTGAGTACGGCTTGCCCCCTCGGTTCACGAAAAGCCGACCCCGGCGCTGCATGATTTCCGCCGTGAGCCAGCGTGGAATCGGGACTCTGCGGAATTTGCCACCTTTCGCCTCGCGGATCAGTAGTTGCCCATCCGCAGTGATGTCTGTCCGCTCGAGCCGCGTCAGCTCCGCCCACCGGCACCCGGTTTCGAGGGCGAGTCTCAGGTTGAATCTCCACGGCTCGGGGAGCGCGGTCAGGATCTCGACCTCTTCGTCGCTCAACCTGTCCGGTGGTCTCTTCTTCATCCGCGGCATGATGCCCTTCCGCGGCCAAGGACTTTCTGGGATCAACTCCACGTTCTCGGCCCATGTAAGCAGCTCGCGGAGCAGGCGAAGGTCGTGAACCAACGTGCCGGGTTTGTGCCCCGGGCACATGGACCGGACGTGCCCCTTGAACGCGTGGCAGTCGGAGCGCCGGATCTCTCGGATTGGTTTCGACCCGATGAACGGTATGAGGAGCCGGTCCACCCGGCTCTCGATATCGAGCGCGTTCTTCAGGTCCGGCTTCACGTGTTCCCGAATCCATCGTCTGGCCGCCTGTGCGACCGTGATGTCCGACTCTGAGCCGAGCTTCCCCGGTGGTGCCAGGGCGCTGAGACCCAGGTCCCCTTTGAGTGCGTCCTTGATCGCGCTCGGGGCCGTTCCCTGCCGAACCAATGCCCTGAGGCTGTAGAACCTCTGGACAGCGGCGCCCGGATCGGACCCTAGCGGGAATGATCGTTCACCTCCCTTCGTGTGGATTCGGGCGAAGTAACGCCCACGTTTCTTGGTGACGCCGCGAGGGAGTTTCATCGCGATCCTCCTTCGGCCCGCTCGAGCCAAGCCCGCAGCGCGTCAGGGCTGAACCGTAGCCTGTTTCCAAACCGGGAAGCAACGAGATCTCCGCTTCGCACCGCCTTCAGGATGGTCTTTCGAGACAGCTGCGCCAGGTCGGCTGCCTCCGAAGGCGTGAGGTACCGCGCGAGCTTGATGCTCTCAGTCATCTCCCGAAAGCCCCTCTCCCGTTACGCCGGAACGCTCGGCAGAGTCTTGACTTGGTTCAGACAACATACCGTTGCCGTAGCGGGAGTCCGTAGCGGGAGGCTCGGCGAGCCCGGCAAGATGTCGAAGCTCCGAGGGAAGACTGCTCTGAGGTGTCCAGATGCGAGATTGTCGAGGGTACTCTCTCGCTAGGAGTTCGCGGATCTTCTGCTCCCGGGACTGACCTGCCGCATCGAGTAGGACGATCAAGTCGAACGCCGGCCAATCCATGAAGCTCCGACCGGCGATGGTACGAACTTTGCGCCGGAGCACTTCCAAGGACTCCGTGCCTCGATCGAGCTCGACCGCAAGGCGCACCGGGCGCGGCTGCCCATCCACATACCCCACCAGTTCAATAAGAGCATCCGGAACGATCTCAAGGCCGGCGGCGGAGCCGCACTCACGAATCTCCCAATCCGGAAGAAACCGCGCGAGTCGCAAGCCTTCGACTTGGTGTGTCGCGGCTGCGATGCCTGACCAGAGGGATACGATACCCAAATGGTGATACCAGGGCGGTCGCGGCACCCCCCGAACTGTCCCCCCACGCCCGTGAAGCCACGCACGCCCTCGCGGTCCGAGCGAATACACATTCTCAGCAGCCCGGTCGAGCACGTGTGCCTCAAGAAAGCTGGAGTCATAGAGCCGCCTGAGTCGTGCCGCGAGAACATCACGGTGCCGTCCCGGGAACAGCAGACGGCCGAGATCGCTCGAGTGCGCGATGCCGAAACGGCCCAGCGCCGCAAACAGCGCCTCATCGCGTGCCGTCAGCTTGACGCTCACTCCGCTCTTACGCCGATCGCGTGACTGTCGTGGCACCCTTCAAGGCTCCTACCTCAGCGGGTTTCGTACGGCCAAGCCGCACCGGCATGGCGTCCAGGATGGGATCGAAGAGCACACCCTGCACGCCCGGAAAACGTAACCTTCGCTCGATGCATGGCACACCGCGCATCGATGCACTCCGTACAAAGCAACGACATGGTGACGAGGACAGCGCGTCGTTTGCCCGAACGCATGCCGCAGCCGCCACGCCAATACGCCGAGTCGAAAGAGGGCGCGCCCGCCCAACCAAATCGTGGCGAGTACCCACGTCAAGGCGTGAAGCAAATCACGGAGCATTCCAAAGGCGCCGCGGATGTCGCGTGACAGGTTCATGCTCATCCGAGAACCGGGAACTGGTCTTCCGTAGGCGGCGCAACCGGCAGGCTATCGCCCGGATTCGCTACCGCGTTGTCCTTGTCCAGTGAGGCCATCAAGCGGAGGGCCTCGTCACGGGGCAGTGCGGCGATCCCTTGGTGAATCCGTCGCGACAGTTCCGGAGTGATGCGTCCACCGCATGCCCGCAATGATTCAAAGTCGATTCGCGGAGCGAGCACCGGCTGTGCCTTGAGACCCAGGTCACGAACTGCGAGATAGCAGTGCCGCTGCGGCAGCCGCGTCAGGCTGTCGATGAGTTCCCGTCGCGCAGCCTCTCCTTCTCGTTCCTTGGGCAACAGGTGAGCGAACGCCGCAGCATCCTCCGGCGAAGTCCGGAATTGGACGTGAAGATCCACGTTCGTCCGCATCGCGGCCACGAGGCCGGGATCCACCGAATGGAGCAAAGACCGGCTTTGCGTCACAATCCACACGGCGGCGGACTTGAACCTAGCCGTCGCCAAAATTCTGCCAAGTTGCCGAGCCTCCTCCACCCCAAGATTTTCCTGGATTTCTTCCGTCACAAACAGGGCCGGCGCGGTCTCCGCTCCGACCTCGCGGCTTAGTAGCGCGCGGACCACCTGGCCAAGCAGCGCGGCTCCAAAAAAGCGCGCCAGTCGTTCGGCGCCCGCGGGCGGTGAACCCGTATGGATCACGGTGAGACCCGGCTGCGCGAGAGCGTCGCTGAACGAGATCGCACCGGGCGCGCACAAGGCCAACCGCGCGTCCGGCCAGAAGAGAAGAGCGTTCAAACGCGAGCCAAGTGCCCGTAGCGACTCCTTGTTCTCCTGCCGAAAGCCCGTCCTCGCGTACTCATGCAGGGCGGCGTCTGTGGACCTCGCGGCGTCGCGGTGAAATGCGGCGGGAGTCGCGAGCCATTCCTGAACCCTCGTCAGGGGCCACCCGAGCTCGATGCAGAGGGAAACGCACCGAACCAGGACATGGTGCATGCGCCCGCCGAGAGGTTCGGCCAACGCCTGCTCGATTGCCGAAGCGACGCCGTACGCCTGTGCTTCCTTTGGCACGCCGCCATGCTCGGCGCGAGTCAGATTTAAGAGCGGCACGTAGCGCCTGTCGAAAACGCGAACCACCCGGAGTCGCGAAAGCAGATTCTCTCCGACTCCCAACTCGAGGAGGTACGGCACCATGACGTCGAGGATCATGTCCGCGGTCTCGCCCTTAGCGTCATAGACGATGACGCAGCAACGATCCTGCATGATGACTTGGGCCAGCACGCCGAACAGCCAGCTCGACTTGCCGGAGTTCGTCCCGCCCGCGATGGCCGCGTGAAGACCGACGAGGCGTTTGGTCTCCATTCCTACGAAACTCCAGTTGCCCCGGAGGTCACGACACACACCAATCACGACTTGCCCGGCCTGAGGGGTGACCGTCAAGGCCCGAAGGAACGCCCGGCGCTCGCGGGCGCTCATATCCGAGAGCTTTACTTGCCATCGGCGCGCTAGCCGTTCCTCCCGTCCGACAATTAGCCTTTGGGCTATGCGTAAGAGCCGATCGCTCATCTCTTGCTCCGGAAGAATGGGTGCTGTGGGTCGTCGGTCCGTCGGCGCTTGCCACGAGGTGACGGGACATCATCTGCCCACTCACGGCCGACATGCCGCTTCCGACGAGATGAGGACGCGTCCGCGCCGGTCACGGAGTGTCGAAACCACTGCGCAGCGCGCATTGCGAGACCGATTACGAAGCACACGACCACGACCCACCCGAGGAACGCGCCAATTACAACCTGAACGCCGGCGACGACAGATGTGCTGCCTGGCGCGGACAGTTGGAGCAGCGGAGCCGTCATGAGGACCGGCCCCGCTGGCCACCTCTCCGCTTGGCTACCCTGCACCGAGAGGGATGCATCAGCATTAATCCCGCCTCCCGAACAACATGCTCAACAGCACCACCCCGCCGATGACCATCAGACCCGTGCCGACTGCGGAGCGATGAGGTCGGTCGCAGGTCTGCGGCACGTACTCCGTCCTAACCTGCGGGACATACACCGTTTTCGCGGGCGGGCGCCGGTGATGGTGGTAGTGGTGCTTCTCGACTCGGATCACCTTCGTGTCTTCCATGGGCGTTTCCTTTCTTGGAGCCTCACGAGTACGTGAGGGTTCGTGACCGTGGCAGTCCTTCTCTAGCGAAAGTGCTGCGTTCTACATTTCGGGCAGATCCACCGCGGGCGCCTCTGGCCAAAGCACCATCCGACACCGGCACGCTTGCAATGGCAGGGCCGATGCGGGAAGCGGGTCCCAGCACAGACAGGCGAGTTTGTCCGCGGCCCTCGACGAACACGTCGGGCGAATATCCATGGCATGTGTTTGCTCCTTTCTTGCCGACCTGTCCCAGAAAACGGATCCACTTTAAATTCGACATCGGGGCTCTCAACCCACCAGGAGTGTGCCCTCCTTGGACCGCCCGGCAGCTTTGCGCTCTGCATCAAGCAGCATTCCCGTGGGAAGCCGATAGGCGAGGTCGCGTACGGCGACTTGCACCTCCTCCTGATTGGTCGTGTAGCCGAACCAGACGAAAAGACGGGTGAGACGGTCGCGAATCGAGTCCGTGAGCACCTTTGGCAGGAAGGTCTCCAGCACGGCCGTGTCTTCGTCCATCACGATTCCGGCCGGAGACACGTAGTCCCCCGACCCGCGATAGGTTGTCTGCCCGCCTGTGATCTGCCTGATTCGGGATCGCAGCGCCGGCACAATCTCTAGGAGCGAGATGATCCGCGCGATCCGGTCGCGATTCGGCACGTAGAGGCAGACTCTGCCTCGGGCCACCATTCCCTTGCCGAGGAGTTCGCACTCCGTGACCAGCTCGGCAGGCCACGAAACGGTCGGCAGCCAGAGGGGAGAAGTCGCTAGGGTCAGCTGCTTCCCCGTCTTTCTCAGGGTCCCGGCTTCCTTCAAATTGGCACCACGCACAAACGCCTCCCACTCGACCGGGGACGAAAAATGCCCGGCCGCGAACTGCGGTCGGGCTGGCGTCCTCGAGGGACTGGCGCCCTGAGTGTTTCGGGACGAACGCTTCTACTGTCTTGGCTTGGCGGAGCCGATGG
>Ga0137410_10003203_pt1 | contig 11097 bp, 9 predicted proteins | sample CZODoug1_16funga_FD_108878 | JGI IMG/M metagenome (GOLD analysis project Ga0137410, IMG submission 108878) | Vadose zone soil fungal communities from Angelo Coast Range Reserve, California, USA - CZODoug1_16fungal (Illumina Assembly) | ecosystem: Environmental > Terrestrial > Soil > Vadose zone... | reverse complement strand
GGAGGTGCGGGGGAAGGTGAAAGAGCGCGTCATCGCCGGGGTGGGCGAGATCAAGCGAGTGCTCGCCCGGGCCGCGTCCGGATCGGAAGTTTCGATCTTGGGGCCGGCTCCCAAGCCGCTTTCCCGCATCAAAGGCATGGAGCGGTGGCATCTCCTCCTGCGCAGCACGTCGCGCAAGGCGATCCGGGACCTCCTGGATCGAGGGCTACCCGCGACGCGCGGTCTGCGCCTCCCGGGAGTGCACGTGGCCATAGACGTCGACCCCCGGCAGCTCCTATAAATCAATATAGAACAATGGCTTGGTAGGAGGCCCCCCGGCACCTCGTCGTGCCTTGGGCCTTGACATGCCCCGGTCCCGCCTATTCAATCTGGCCGTTCAGGTGGAACGCCCCACGGCGTCGCCGGGTTCTAGGGGACAGGGAGGAAGGTAATGAAGATGGAAGTTTGGAATCGCGGGCGCTTCTGGGGCGCCGCCGTCATCGCACTGAGCACTCTCCTGGGCGCGCATGCGGCCGACGCCGGAGTCTGCTTCACGAGCGGGAAGGTCTACCTCCAGCAAAAGGTCTACGACAAGGCCTCCTGGCACCTCGAGTGCGCGCGGAAGGAAGATCCGGACAACCCCCAAGTTTACTCGCTTCTGGGCATTGCCCGAAACGAGCAGAAACAGTACGCCTCCGCCGGCGCGGTATTCGAGGTCGGCCTCGAGGTCGCGGCCAAGAAGAAGGACAAGAAGCGCCAGGACGAGATGACCTCGAACCGCGCCTCGATGACGGCCCGGGTCTTCAACATGGGAATCGCGGCTCTGAACCGGGCTGGAAGAATCACCGAGGAGGACACCCGCACGAGCGACGCCGGCACGCCGCAGGCGGCGCTGGCGAAGGAGCGCGGGGAGCCGAAGGACTACAGCCGATTCACCGAGGGCGGGAAGGTCCACGAGATTTGGTACTACCCGGAGCAGAGCGTCGCCTATCACTTCACGCCGGGCAGCACCGAGCCCCTTCAAATTCCCTATAAGCCGTTCCGCGGGCCCGATGACCCCAAGACCGCGATCACCGACACGACCGTCTACGCCCCGTACTCGGGCGCCTCCGCGTTGGCCGAAGCGGCATACGACTTCGAGATTGCGATGCTGCTCGATCCCAGCGCCTCGGACATCTACAAGAACTTGAGCTACGTCTACGGCGTGCTCGGCCGCCCCGACGACGCCATCCGCGCCGCGCAAGTCGGGTTGAAGATCAAGCCCGACGACAAGCAGCTGACGCAGAACCTTCGCGTGGCCGCCATGGGGCGTGGAAACCGCCTCTTCAACGATCGGAAGTACGCCGACGCCATCCCCGCGTACCACGCCGCGATGGCGTTCGATAGCGCGGGCACGGTCATGTACCTGTCGCGGATCGCGGAGTCGTATCAGCTGGCCGCGCAGCCGATGCAGAAGAGCGGGGCGCGCGACTCCCTGCTCGACAACGCCGCGACCACGTACCTGCAGGTGGTGGATCGATCGCCGGCGGACTCGGCCGGGATGTGGGCCAGGGAGAACTCGCTCTACAACGCCGCCGTCATCCAGATGACGCTGGACCGGTACCCGAGAGCGGTGGAGATTCTCGACAAGGGCGTCGCGATGTTCCCGAAGAGCAAGGAGCTCCTCTCCCTGGCTGGGCAGGCGAAGTTCCAGACGAAGCCTCCCGATTACGACGGCTCGGTCGCCGCGATGCGCAAGGTGCTCGAGCTGGATCCCAAGGACAAGGACGCGCATCAGTTCCTGTTCCTCGCGCTCAACAAGCTGAACAAGAGGGACGAGTCCGTCGCGGAATACACGATGTACAAGGCGCTTAACGACGGAAAGCAGCGGCTGGGATCTCAGCTCAAGATCTGGGTCGACTCGGCCGATAACAGACTGCCGGCCGGCCACCAGCTCAAGAAGACGATCATCGCGAGCGGTTATCCCGACGAAGTGCGAACCTTCTCCGACGGCGATAAGATCCTCGAGAGCTGGTTCTACTGGACGAAGGGGAAATCGATCACGTTCCTGGAGGGCCAGGTCTTTTCGCAGGCCACGTTCCCGCCGGCCAAGCAGTAGCGCGACGCGCGGCAAGGGCTCGACGGACCGGGAATAGATTTCGCCTTGACAGGAACGGCCGTCGTTCGATAGATTCTAGGTCGAGCACCGACCAGGGGGCTCGGGGGCGGATAGTAAGAGCGCCCTTCGCCAGCACCCCCGTTTCGGATCGCGAGACCTGCGATCCCGAGTTCAGGCCGCGCCTGGACTCAATCCTTCTAGCACGGAAATCCCCCAAATCCTGAGGGCCGCTTTCTCGGTCGTAACCCATGTCTCGCCCACCAACCCAAGTGCGACGTCGCGGCGCTGAAGCGCCGACGGCACCATCCACCATCGAGGAGTCTCAGAACGAAATGGAGCAGCAACAGACAGAAACGCCGCCGCCGGCGCCGACCACCACGAACGGTCCGCAGGCATCCCCCAAAGGCCTCGACATCATCCAGCTCAAGAGCCGCACTATTGCGGAGTTGATGGAGCTGGCCCACTCGCTCGGCATCCAAGGCACGAGCGGCCTGCGAAAGCAGGAGCTGATCTTCAAGATCCTCGAAGGGCAGACCGAGAAGAACGGGCTGATCTTCGCGGAGGGGGTCCTCGAGATCCTGTCGGAGGGCTACGGCTTCCTCCGTTCTCCCGACTACAACTATCTGCCGGGCCCGGACGACATTTATGTCTCACCCTCGCAGATCAAGCGGTTTGACCTTCGCACCGGCGATACGGTTTCAGGTCAGGTCCGCCCGCCCAAGGACGGCGAGCGCTACTTCGCCCTGCTTCGGGTCGAGGCGGTCAATTTCGAGAGCCCGGAGGTCGCCAAGGACAAGATCCTTTTCGACAACCTCACGCCGCTGTATCCGCAAGAGAAGCTCCGCCTCGAGTTCCGGGGCGACGATATGCCGACGCGGATCATGGATCTCCTGACGCCGATCGGAAAGGGGCAGCGGGGGCTCATCGTCTCGCCGCCGCGCGCAGGGAAAACGGTCCTGCTCCAGAAGATCGCGAACGCCATCACCGAGAATCACCCCGAGGTGATGTTGATCGTCCTCCTGATCGACGAGCGTCCCGAAGAGGTCACGGACATGGAGCGGTCGGTCAAGGGCGAGGTCGTCTCTTCGACGTTTGACGAGCCGGCCGAGCGCCACGTCCAGGTCGCCGACATGGTGATCGAGAAGGCGAAGCGGCTCGTGGAGCACAACCGCGACGTCGTGATTCTCCTCGATTCCATCACGCGCCTCGCGCGCGCCCACAACACCGTCGTCCCGCACTCGGGCAAGATTCTCTCGGGCGGCGTCGACGCGAACGCGCTTCAAAAGCCGAAGCGCTTCTTCGGGGCGGCGCGGAACATCGAGAACGGCGGCAGCCTCACGATCGTCGCGACCGCGCTGATCGAGACCGGGAGCCGCATGGACGACGTGATCTTCGAGGAGTTCAAGGGCACCGGGAACATGGAAGTGGTGCTCGACCGTAAGCTCGCGGACAAACGCGTCTTCCCGGCGATCGACATCAACCGTTCGGGCACGCGCAAGGAAGAGCTGCTCATGACAGGCGAGGAGCTGAATAAGGTCTGGATCCTCCGCAAGTTCCTGAATGAGCTGAATCCTCTGGAGGCTATGGAGTTTCTAATAGGGAAGATGAGCCAGACGAAGACGAACAAGAAGTTCCTATCGATGATGAACACGTAATCCCAATCGGAGACGGAGAATTGCGATGAAGAAGGGAATCCACCCGGGGTACTACAACACCAAGATCATCTGCGCCTGCGGGAACGTCATTGAGACGCGCGCGACGGTTCAAGAGGCGCTGCACGTGGAAATCTGCTCGAACTGCCACCCGTTCTTCACCGGCAAGCAGAAGCTGGTCGACACCGCGGGACGGATCGAGCGCTTCCGCCGGAAGTACGGGATGAAGGAGCAGAAGGCAGCGGAAGCACCTCCCGCCTAGCGCCGGCTCCTCCTACATACCCGCTCGAAGAAAGTGTCCGACCGATACGCCCCCATCGGGGGCCAGGCCGTCATCGAGGGCGTCATGATGCGCTCCCCGAAGCGGGTGGCCACCGCGGTGCGGCTCCCCGACGGCTCCATCCAGGTAAAATCGCGGGAGTACGTTTCGCTGTCCCGCCGCTTTCCGATTCTGGGCCTCCCCATTCTCCGCGGCGCGGTCGTGCTCGTGGAGTCGCTCCGGATCGGTGTCGAGGCGCTGGCGTTTTCGGCGGAGGTTGCTGTGGACGTCGAGAAGGAGAGGCCGAAGGCCGAGCGGCGATTCGGCACGCTCGGTCTGGGCATGGGCTTCACCGTCCTCTTTTCGTTCGCGGCGGCGTTCCTCATCTTCTTCTACCTGCCGCTGAAGCTGGCCGATCTCACGGGCGTGCAGAGCCCGTTCGTTTACAACCTCATCGACGGCGGGATACGCCTCGCCTTCTTCCTGATCTACGTCCTGGCGATCGGCCTCTGGGGCGAGATGCGGCGCGTCTTCCAGTATCACGGCGCCGAGCACAAGACGATCCACAATCTCGAGTCGGGGCAGGAATTGACGCCCGACGCGGCGGGCACCATGAGCCGATTCCACCCGCGCTGCGGGACGAGCTTCCTGTTCTTGGTCGTCATCGTGAGCTTTATCGTGTTCGCTTTCCTCGGCCGCCCCGATACCCTCGGCGCGCGCCTGCTCCGCTTCGCGCTCATCCCGGTCATCGCGGGAATTTCCTTCGAGATCATTCGCTTTGCGGGCGCGCACTACGACCGGCCGCTTGTGCGGTGGCTCAGCGAGCCCGGACTCCAGCTCCAGCGATTGACGACCCGCGAGCCCTCGCCCGACATGTTGGAAGTCGCGATCGCGGCGCTCCGCGCCGTCCTCTAACCGGTTCCCGCCATGCGTGAAGCCCTCGAGAAGGCGAAAGCCCGCTTTGACGAGCTCACCACGCAGCTCTCCGATCCCGCCGTCGTGAGCATCCCGGCGGAGCTCAAGCGCGTGAGCAAGGAGCGAAGCTCGCTCGAGGCGCTCGTCACGGCCGCGCGCCGCTACGACGGCGTGATGCGGCGGATCGCAGAGGATACGGCCCTGGCCCGCAGCGAGAAGGACGCCGAGCTCGTGGCGATGGCGAAGGCCGAGCTCGAAGAGCTGGAGAAGGAGCGCGCGGGTCTCGAAGCGGAGCTTCCGAAGCTCCTCCTGCCCCCCGATCCCCTGGACCACAAGAGCGTGATCGTGGAAATCCGCGCGGGAACAGGCGGCGATGAGGCGGCTCTCTTCGCGGAGGAGATCCTTCGCATGTACATGAAATACGCCGAGCGCCACAGCTGGCGCGCCGAGGTTTTGAGCTCGAGCAGCGCCAGCGGGATCGGCGGAGTGAAGGAGGCCATCGTCGCGATCAACGGGGAGGGCGCCTACAGCCGCTTCAAGTACGAGAGCGGCGTCCACCGCGTCCAGCGCGTGCCCGAGACGGAGGCGAGCGGACGGATCCACACGTCCGCGATCACCGTGGCGGTCCTGCCCGAGGCGGAGGAGGTGGACGTCGAGATCAAGCCGTCGGAGCTTCAGATCGACGTCTTCCGCTCCTCCGGGCCGGGAGGGCAGAGCGTCAATACCGCGGATTCCGCCGTCCGGATCCGACACCTGCCGACCGGGATCGTGGTCCAGTGCCAGGACGAGCGCTCCCAGCTCAAGAACAAGGCAAAGGCGCTCAAGGTGCTCCGCGCGCGGCTCCTCGACATGGAGATCCAGGAGCGGGAGCGGAAGATGGCCGCGACACGGAAATCGATGGTCTCATCGGGGGACCGGAGCGCGAAGATCCGCACGTACAACTACCCGCAGGGGCGGGTTACCGATCACCGGATCGGCCTCACGCTCTACCGCCTGACCCACGTGCTCGAAGGCGATCTGGACGAGCTGATCGACGGCCTGTTCAACGCGGAGCAGGCCGAGCGGCTCGCCTCCGCGTCGACCCCGGCTTCCGGGGCGGCCTCGTAACGATGCGCGCCGGCGTCACGCTGGGTGATGGATCGAAGGCCGCGCCCTCCCGCGCGACCCGGGCTCAGGCGCTCGCCGACCTGGGCGCCCGCCTGAGGCGCGCGGGCGTTTCCTCGCCGGAGGCGGATGCCGAGTGGCTGCTCTTGCACGCGCTCGGGATCGGCCGCGCGGCCTACCGGTCCGAGCCCCGGGCCCCACTTCGGGAGGAGGAAGAGGCCACGCTCGAGGCGTTCGCGGTTCGGAGAGAAGGCCGCGAGCCGCTTCAGCACATTCTGGGCGAGGTGCCGTTTCATGACGCGATCCTCACGGTCGAGCCGGGCGTGTTCATTCCCCGCCCGGAGACCGAGGTTCTCGTGGAGGCGGTGCTCGCCGCGCTGGGCGACTCCCGGTCCCGATCCGCTCGGGGCGGAAGGTCGCCGAAGTCAGGGACACTCCTCGACTGGGGAACCGGGACCGGCGCCATCGCGATTGCCCTCCTGAAATCGCTCCCCGGCTGGACGGCGGTCGCGGCGGACCGCTCCGTGCCCGCGCTCGACCTCGCGCTCCGAAACGCGGCCCGAAACGGGGTCGCCGATCGGTTCCGGGCGAGGACGGCCGATATCGCCACACCCCGGACGCCGCCGATCGAGGGCGCGCCCTTCGATCTGGTCGTTTCCAACCCCCCGTACGTCCCCCGCGGCCAGCTTCCCGGGTTGATGCCCGAGGTCCGCGACCACGATCCGCCGGAAGCGCTTGACGGCGGCGAGGACGGTCTTGATGCTCACCGCCACTTGGCGCGCGGGCTTCGGTCTTGGCTCGCGGTCGGCGGTCTCCTCGCGCTCGAGATCGGGGCCGGCCAGGCCGATGATGTCCTGGGGCTCTACGGGCCCCTCATCCAGGACGCGCGGGTCCTGCCCGACCGGGCCGGAATGCCGCGAATCGTGATCGGGACGATGCGAGGCGAGGGGCCATGAAGACGAGACCGGAGCGCGAGCGCGACACTTCCACCGAGACGACGACGGCGGGCATGGACGAGATCTGGGTTCAGGGGGGCCGGCGGCTTCAGGGCTCGGTCGCGGTCGGAGGATCGAAGAACGCGACCCTGCCGATCCTGGCGGCGACCCTGCTCGCGCCGGGCCTGTACCGGTTCACGAACGTGCCGGACCTCAAGGACATCTCGACGATGCTCGAGATGCTCTCGCGATTCGGGATCGTGAGCCGGCGCGTCTCGCCCCACGAGATCACCGTAGACTCGCGGAACGCGGCCAACGCCGAGGCGCCGTACGAGCTGGTCAAGACCATGCGGGCGTCGATCTACGTGCTCGGCCCGCTCCTCGCTCGGTACGGCGAGGCGCGCGTCTCGCTTCCGGGCGGCTGCGCCTGGGGGCCGCGCCCGGTCGACCTCCACATCCGCGGCATGGAGCAGCTTGGAGCGGAGATCGAGATCGACCACGGTTACATCGTCGCTCGATCCGGCGGACTCCGTGGGAACACGATGGCCTTCGACGTTTCGAGCGTGGGCGCGACCGGGAACATCTTGATGGCGGCCGTGACCGCCGCCGGCAAGACCGTGATCGAAAACGCGGCGTGCGAGCCCGAGATCGCGGCGCTGGGCGCGTTCCTGAGCGCGATGGGAGCGCAGATCGAGGGAATCGGAAGTCCCCGGGTGGTCGTGAACGGGGTGTCGGAGCTTCACCCGGCGGACGCGGAGATGATCGCCGACCGGATCGAGGCGGGGACGATCCTCGCCGCCGCCGCGATCACGGGAGGGGACGTCGAGGCGACCTCCGTCGATCCGTCGCACCTGGGTGCTGTGATCTCGAAGTTCGAGGCGGGCGGCGCCTCCGTGGAGGTCTCGGACCGCTCCGTCCGCTTGCGCGCGCCCGCGCGTCCCGAGCCGCTCTCGGTGACCACGCAGCCGTATCCCGGATTTCCGACCGATATGCAGGCGCAGTTCATGGCCCTCCTTTCCGTCGGGAACGGCTCGAGCACGATCGTCGACACGATCTACCTCGACCGCTTCACGCACGTCGCCGAGCTCCAGCGCCTCGGCGCCGACATCCGCGTCGAGGGGAACACGGCCCACGTCCGCGGGGTCGAAGGCCTGAGCGGCGCGCCCGTGATGGCGACCGATCTCCGCGCCTCCGCGGCCCTCATCCTGGCCGGCCTTGTCGCGGGCGGAGAAACCCGCGTCTCGCGCGTCTACCACCTCGACCGCGGCTATGAGCGGCTGGAGGAGAAGCTGAAGGCGCTCGGGGCGACGGTCCGCCGCGTCAAGGGCTGAACGCCCCGATTCCAGCCCCCATGCGCCCCGTCGTGGTCGGCACCGCGGGGCACATCGATCACGGTAAGACCGCGCTCGTCCGCCGACTCACCGGAATCGACACCGATCGGCTGAAGGAGGAGAAGGAGCGCGGGATCTCGATCGATCTCGGCTTCGCGCACGTAGCGCTCCCCTCCGGCCGCCGGATCGCGATCGTCGACGTTCCCGGGCACGAGCGATTCGTGAAGAACATGCTCGCGGGCGCGACCGGCGTCGATCTCGTCCTCCTGGTCGTCGCCGCGGACGAGGGCGTGAAGCCGCAGACGCGCGAGCATCTCGCCATCGTCGACATCCTGCGCGTGACCCGAGGGGTCGTCGCGCTCACCAAGACCGACCTGGTCCCGCCGGAGCGGATTCGATCGGCGACGGCGGAAGTCCGCGAGCTCCTCAAGGGGACCGCGCTCAGCGGCATGCCGATCATTCCCGTTTCCTCGACGACCGGCGACGGGATCCCGGAGCTTCTCGAGGCTCTCGATCGCGCGGCATCCGGGACGGAAGGCCGCGCGGCGAGCGGCGCGGCGCGGCTTCCCGTCGATCGGGTCTTTTCCATCGAGGGAATCGGCACGGTCGTGACGGGCACGCTATGGAGCGGCGCGATCCGTCCCGGGGATGCGCTTGTGCTTCTGCCCTCGGACCGCGCGGTCCGGGCGCGGCAGGTCGAAGTGCACGACCAGGCGGTTGACGCCGCGCTTGCGGGCAACCGAACCGCCGTCGCGATTCACGGCGTCTCGAGGGATGAGGTCGCGCGTGGCGAGTGGCTCCTGACGCCGGGCCGCTTCCACGTGACCAGGATGCTCGACGTGCGCCTGGATCACATCGGAGCCGCGGAATCGCCGCTTCCGGATCGGGCTCGCGTGCGCGTCCACCTCGGAGCGAGCGAAACCCTCGCGCGCGTGGTCCTCTACGAATCGGACACGCTCGCGCCTGGCGCGTCCGCGTTCGCCCAGCTTCGCCTGGAGGGCGCCGTGGTCGCGGTCCCGGGCGATCGTCTGGTCCTTCGCTCCTACTCCCCCTCCGTCACCATTGGTGGAGCCACGGTCATCGATTCGAATCCCGCGCGCCGGTCCCGCCTCGATCGCGAGGCTAAGGCGCGGCTCGAGACGCTCGAAACGGGGCCCCTGGCCGCGCGCCTCCTGCTTCTGGTCGGCGAGTCCGGGTTCCAAGGGCTCCGCGCCGAGGCGGCCGCGCTCCGGCTGGGCGCGGACCCGGAGGACGTCATCGCGGCGGCGGCCACGGCGAGCGATCTCGTTCGTGCTCGTGACGGGCGGTTCTTGACGCTCCGGGAGTGGGGGAAGGCGCTTGATCGGGTCGTCGGAGCGGTCCGCGAATACGGCGCCGAGCACAAGCTCCGCCACGGGATACCGAAGGGCGAGCTGAAGAGCCAGCTCCAGCGTGAGCTCGACGGTCCCGTCTTCGACGAGGCGCTCGAAACCGTGCTCCGCGAGGGGCGGCTTCGGGCTTCCGGCGACCGTGTGAGCCTTCCCGAGGCCGGCCCATCGTTGACCGAGGAGGAATCCCGGGCGCTCGAGCGGGTCGAGCAAAGGCTCGGCGCCTCGGGTTTTCAGGTGCCGGAACTCAAGGAGGTGCTGAAGGACCTGCCGCCCGGGGTCAAACCGGGCGAGGTGGTTCGCCACCTTCTGGAGGCGGGGCGGGCTGTCAAGGTGACCTCGGACCTCCTCTATCCGACGAACCTGTGGGCCGAGATCGAAACCCGCGTCCGGGCTCATTTCGCCCGCAGGCCGGCACTTACGATGTCGGAGTTTAAGGAGCTCTTACAGGTGTCGCGCAAGTACGCCGTCCCGATCCTGGAACAGCTCGATCGAAGCGGGCTGACTCGAAGGGAAGGTGACGTGCGCTCCCCGGGGCCGCGATCCCGGCAGTAAGCCGGGTGTTCCCGCAGCGAGCAACCCCCTCCGCGGGTCTGCCGGGCGGATTGGGGCATGTCAGAGAGCGTCGGATCAGGGTGGGACTTCTCTGTCCCACCCATTTCCATTGATTTCGGGCCCCCATAGGAGTATGATCCGGATTGTTCAGGGACGGTCGGCCGCCCTCCGGCCGGCTCGGCAGCGAGGCTGCAGGAACGTGCAAGCCTCGGTCAGCGTCAAACAGAGAAGGCGGTGCGGTCATGGGCCTCCACTCCCGGATTTTCAAGCTCGTACTCGCGATCTTCATCCTCTTCGCGCTGACCTCAATCCCTGGAACTTGGTCCCCGACCCCCCACTCGACAGGCAGTTGGCTCTCGGTACCGCCCGCCTGGGCCGGTTCGCCCGATGAGACGCTGAAGCCGAGGCCCGCCGGCAGGTTCGTTTCGATCAGCCTGCAGGGGCAGACGTCCGCCCAAGTGGCCAGCCCGCGCACGCAGGTGGTCACGGTCCGCACGCGGTTCGAGCAGTTCGTCCTCGTGTGGAAGATCTCCCTGGCATCCGTGTTGCGATTCTGACCGTCGGCCCTTCGGGCCTCGGAGAACTTCGGAAGACGACACGTGGACAAGACAACGACGGACCTAATACGGGAGCGTGAGGAAGCGGTCTCGACCGCGCGCCTCACGCAAGACCCCGAACGACACCTTCAATCCCTCGAAGATCTCGCCGAGATCTTCCTCCGTGCCGACAGCTATCTACCGGCGCTGCAAAATCTCGAAGAGTGCATTCGCTCTGCGGAACGCCTCGGGCTCGATCCGTCCCGGATCGCCACGCTCGAGCTGAAAACGGCCCAGGTTCTGATCGAGAGAGGGGACGCGCCCGGAGCCCTCAAGCATCTGGCCCGCGCGCGGGGCCGTGCCGTC
>Ga0137410_10003201_pt1 | contig 11099 bp, 12 predicted proteins | sample CZODoug1_16funga_FD_108878 | JGI IMG/M metagenome (GOLD analysis project Ga0137410, IMG submission 108878) | Vadose zone soil fungal communities from Angelo Coast Range Reserve, California, USA - CZODoug1_16fungal (Illumina Assembly) | ecosystem: Environmental > Terrestrial > Soil > Vadose zone... | reverse complement strand
GAACGACGAGACGACGAAGATCGCGATCGATCCCGCGAAGTAGCGCCGCCGCCCGAAGAACGCCGATAGCCAGCCGGTGATCGGCAGGATGATCACGTTCGCCACGATGTAGCCCGTGGATACCCAGGCGATCTCGTCCAGCGTGGCGCCCAGATTCCCCATCATGTGGGGGATCGCCACGTTCACGATGCTGGTGTCGAGCAGCTCGAGCACGGACGCCAGCGACACCGTGATCGCGATGATGTACTTGTACTTGTACCGGTCGGCGTCGGCGCCGAGCGCAGGCAGGGCGGCGGTGGCCACGGCTGGTTACTTGGTCTTGATGGTCACGGCCACGCTCATACCGGGGCGGAGCGGCCGCACCGGATCGTTCGTACCGTCGAGCCGGATCCGCACCGGGATGCGCTGCACGACCTTGGTGAAGTTCCCCGTCGCATTGTCCGGGGGCAGGAGCGAGAAGCGCGCTCCCGTCGCCGGCGCCAGGCTCTCCACGTGCCCGGTGAAGTGGCGGCCTCCGTACGCGTCGACCGTGAAGTCCACGGGGTCGCCGGGGGTGACGTCCGCCGTCTGCGTCTCCTTCAAGTTCGCCGTGATCCACACGTCGCTGAGCGGCACCAGGCTCATGAGCGGCTGGCCCGGCTGCACCAGCTGACCCAGCTCGACGCTCTTCTTGCTCACCACACCCTCGGCAGGCGCGGTGATCCGGGTGTAGGAGAGGTTGAGCGCGGCCTGATCGCGCGCCGCGCGCGCCGCGGCCACCCGGGCGTCCGCCCCGAGCAGCGCGGCCTGGGCCGCCGCCAGGGCCGCGTCCGCCGAGCGCGCCGCCGCCTCGGCGGCGTCGAGCGCCTGCTTCGGCACGATGTCCTTCTCCGCCAACGGCTTGATCCGCTCGAGATCGGCATGCGCCTTCTCGGCGTTCGCCTGCGCCTGCGCCACCTGTGCCTCCGCCTGGCCCACTCGCGCCCGATTGCTCACTCCCGCGAGCGCCACGGCGAGATCGGCTTCGGCCTGCCCGAGCCGCGCCTTGTAGTCGCGGTCGTCCAGCACCACGAGCGTGTCGCCCGCCTTCACGGAGCGGTTCTCGTCGGTCCGCACCTCGAGCACGTAGCCGCCTACCTTCGGGAGGATCGGCACGATGTGCCCGTCCACCTGGGCGTTGTCGGTCGACACGTGGCTGAACCCGTAGATCCAGCGCCGCACTCCCACGGCCACGAGGCCAAACAGCACGACGCCCATGATAATGAAGACGGTGCGCTTGCTGCCGCCCGATTTGGCCGGCCCTGCCGGTTGCCCGGGGGCCGCGGGAGAGGGCCTACCGGACCGTTGCGCCGTCTCGCGTTCCATCGTCGTCGCCATGTCGTCACTCATCGGTGTGTGCGGTTGCGGTTAGTGAAGGGTTCGGGCCACGCCGGCTGCCCGCGCCAGAGAGATCCGGGCGGTCGCGGCGGCGAAGCGGGCGTCGATCTCGGTATCGCGAGCGCGAATCAGGCCCGCCTGGGCGGTGATCACGTCGATGTTACCGGCGACCCCGGCCCTAAAGCGCTCGCGCGCCTGGCTGAGCTCACTCTCGGCGAGCCGCAGCTGCTCGCGGGCCACCAGCTGTTGCGCTTGAGCGGACCCCAGATCGAGCAGCGCGGCGTCCACCTCGGCGGCGATCTGCCGGCGCAGGTCGCCCTCGCGCACCTGCGACTCGCGTACCACCGCGTCCTGCTCGTCGAGGCGCGCCTCCCGGCGAAAGCCGTCCAGAATCGGTACGCTCACCTGCACCGCGATGTCGCGCGTGGCGATTCCCTTCGGCACCGTCCTGCCGTTCACGCCGTAGTCGCCCGCGAGCTCCAGTCGCGGCAGGCGTTCAGCCCGGATCGCCGATCCGGTCTTCCGCGCCGCCGCAGCGCGCGCCGCCTCGGCCAAAAGCTCGGGCCGGTTGACCAGCGCGGCGCCGACCGCCGAGTCCCGCGGCACGGGCACGTCGGCGGCGCCGAGCGACGGCGCGAGCGAATCCGCGAACGTGAGCGGTGTGGTGGGGTCGAGTCCCAGCGCGCGCGTCACGTCGATGCGTCCACGGTCCAGCTGGTTCTTGGCCACGAGCAGCAGCCCCTGGGCCGTGGCGAGCTGCGCCTGGGCGCGCGTCACGTCGATCGCCGGGCTCACCCCCGCCGCTCGCTGTGCTTCCGCCAATCCGACCAGCTCGGCGGCAATGGCCGAATCCGCCTGCCGGGCCCCGACCACCGCCTGCGCGCGTACGGCGCGGACATAGGCGATCGCCGCCGTGAGCACGGAGGTTTCGACCGTCACGCCCCGCTCCGCCCGGCTGCCGTCGGCCTGCGCCCCCGCGGCCCGCACGCGCCTCACGCTCGACCAGTCGAACAGCGTCTGGGTCACGTTGAAGCGCGCATCGTAGTTGTTGAACGGCCCGATCAGGTCGGGGAGCGATGCGGTACCCCCGGACGGAAGCGGGAATGAGAAGTCGATGCCCAAAGACTTCGAGTTGAAGGTCCGGTTGAGCCAGGCGCCCGACACCGCGAGCGACGGCAGCAGCGCCGCTCGGGCCTGCCGCACCCGGGCGTCCGCTTCGTTCGTGCGCAACGTCGCGAGCGCCACGACCGGCACCTCGCCGGACGCGAGCCGCACGGCGTCCGCGAACGAAAGCCGCAGCGGCGGGAGGGAAGGCGCCTGCGCTCCGACGGTCAGGGGCGCAGCGACGAGGCAGGCGAGCACGGTGACCAGCCGACGACTATTGATTCGCGATGCCATGGAGATACAGGTCGATGTGAGTGTCGAGGTACTGCTTGACGTCGAATCCCTCCGGCATGCACGCCGCAAACGCGCGACGCGCAATGGCTGCGTGCATGAGCGGTGACATGGCAAGCTTCGCGGCGACCTTGACGTCCACCGGCCGGAACTCGCCGTTCCTGATCCCGCGCTCGATCACGCCGGCCATCAACCGGTGCCCGCGGGTCACGACTTCCTCGTAGTAAAAACGCGTCAGCTCGGGAAACGTTGCGGCCTCGGCCATCATCAGCTTCGGGATGCCGGCGAGCGCGGTCTCCCCGACCAGCCGCCAGTATTCCCGCACCAGCTGCTCGACCAGCTCCCGGGCGCTGCCCGTGAACGACTGTGCCAAGGCCTCGCCCTGCGCGATGACCGGCACGATGGTCTCGCGCACCACCGCCTTGAACAGCGCTTCCTTGCTGTCGAAGTAGAGGTACACGGTACCCTTGGTCACGCCGGCGCGACGTGCCACGTCGGCGAGCTTGGTGGCCGCAAAGCCGCGCTCCACGAAGACGTCAAGCGCGGCGGCCACGATTTCCCCCGGCCGGGCGTCCTTGCGGCGCTTCCAGCGCGGCTTCCCCGGGCGCTTCGATGGTGTGACGGCGTGGCTCATGACGCACCAGATCCGATGGCGAATTTAGTTACTGAACGGTCAGTAAGTAAATTCGGTTCCGCGGACCCGTCAAGTAGGCTGGGTAAGTTACTCGGTGCTTGGTAGCAAGTTACTGCGTTTCAACTACTTACCCGTGGTACCCTCGCGACGCGTGCGGTAGAATACGATCAAGCCAGTGCTAGGCGGCTCGGCGCCCACCTGCCGCAGCAGCGTCACGAGCTGCCCCCGGTGGTAGCTCGAATGATCGACCGCGTGGCGAAACATCTCCCGGAATGTGTGCACATACTCCCCGCCGGTACTCGGCTTCACCGCCATCGTCTCGTCCAGGCGCCGCTCGACGAGCTCGGCGAGGAACGCGTCGCGCTCCGTTTCGATTGCCTCCCACCGCGCGCGCGCCGCGGCCAGCGTCGTCAGGTCCCGGCCCTGCGGCACCGCGGGATTCGGCTTCCCGAGCCAGCGGTTGAGCCAAAGCTGTTCCGCCCACACGATGTGGCACAGCGTGCCGTGGAGTCCGCCGTGGCTGCTCTTCAGGTCGCGAAGGTACGCCTCGGCGCGAAGCGGCTCGAGCGCCGCGAAGCACCTCCGATTGGCCCACGCGTTGTAGGCGAACAGCTCCCGCACTTCGGCGAGCGTCATGCGCGCCCCCTGTGAGACGAGTGTCCGGTGGTAATTTACTCCATGGTGCCGCTGATCGATCCCCGTCCCGTGACGCTCGAAGGCCGCCACGTCCGTCTCGAGCCGCTGTCGCTCGCGCACCAGCACCGCTTGTGCGCCGTCGGGCTCGACGCCGAGCTGTGGCGGTGGGCGCAGGCCACCCTGGCGACGCCGGCCGACATGCGCGCCTACATCGAGACGGCGCTCACCTGGCAGGCGCAGGGGACGGCGCTGCCTTTCGTCATTGTCGCCCGAGCGACCGGGCAGGTGGTGGGGACCACGCGCTACGCCAACATCGAGCGCGCCGACCGGCGCCTCGAAATCGGCTGGACGTGGATCGCGCGAACGGCGCAGCGCACCCCGGTGAACACCGAAGCCAAGTATCTGTTGTTGCGCAACGCGTTCGAGGTGCTGGGGTGCAACCGAGTGGAGTTCAAGACGGACGTCTTGAACGAGCGCTCGCGGGCGGCGCTGCTGCGCATCGGCGCGAAACAGGAGGGAGTGCTGCGAAGCCACATGATCACCGCGACCGGTCGGGTACGCGACTCGGTGTATTTCAGCATCGTCGCCGCCGAGTGGCCGGCGGTGAAGGTCGCGCTGGAGCAGAAGCTCGCCCGGCCGGCGTGACTACTTCGCCGGCGCGACCTCCCCGGCGTCCATCACGCTCTGGTGCAGCGTCTTGCCCTCGATCTTCTGATCGTCCCCCACCAGCGAGTCCGTCACCGTCCCCCGCACCACCCTCACATTCCGGCCCAGGATGCTGTTCGCAATCGTGCTTTCAGTGATTAAGCTCCCCGCTTCGATCGACACGTTGGGCCCGACCGTGGCGTCGCGGATCGTCACGCCGTCCTCGATGTAGACGGGAGGGACGATGGTGCAGCCTGGGCACGGGCCCGCGGGAGTCCGCGCCCGGCCGTGCTCCAGCAGATGCTGGTTGGTCTCGAGCAGCGTGTCCACCTTACCGCAGTCGTACCAGCCGGCGACCGGCGCAGTGAGCAGCCGGCGGCCGCGGTCCACCATGTACTGGAACGCGTCCGTGAGATAGTACTCGCCGCCCTTCCCCGGCGGCTGCTTCAGCGTGTGCGCGATGCCGTCGAACAGCGACTTCCAGTCCCTGATGTACTGCAACCCGATGTTCGCGAGCCGTGAGACCGGCGTGCTCGGCTTCTCGACGATGCGGGTCATGTAGCCCCCCGCGTCCGTCACGATCACGCCGAACCGCTGGTAGTCCTCCACTTCCTTGGCCCAGATGATGCCGTCGGCGTCGACCCGGTTGATGAGCGACAGGTCGGCCTCGAACACCGTGTCCACGAAGATGATGAGCACCGGGGAGTCCACATACGGGCGGGCCAGGTTGATCGCGCCCGCGGTGCCGTCCAGCGTCTTTTGCTCGACGAACTTCGCCGGGATGTCGTAATGCTCGACGATGTATCGCTCCACCGACTCCTTGAGGTGTCCGGTGATGACGATGAGCTCTTCGACGTCGAGCCCCTGCACCGCGTCCATGACGTAGTCCATGACCGGCCGCCCGGCGACCCGCACCAGGGGCTTCGGGACCCGCTTGGTGAGCGGCAGGAGCCGCGTTCCTTTTCCGGCGAGCGGGACGATGACTTTCATGTCACGCCCGCCCGTAGCGGTCTTTGAGCCGCACGACGTCGTCGATCTCGGCGGTGGAAGCCTCGAGCAGGTCGGTTGGGGCCACGGCCTCGAACTGATGGATCAGCTTCGCCTCGATGTGGAACGCCGCGCCCCGCGACAGAGGCCGCTCGATCAGCGTATCGCCCTGCTGGATCCGCAGGATGATCTCGCCCGTGAGCACGTAGATCGATTCATCCTTCTTATTGTGGTACTGCAGCGACAGGACGTGTCCGGGCTCGATGTGCAAGATCTTGCCGACATAGCGGTCGGTCCTGGCCCAGATCACCTCGTAGCCCCACGGTTTCTCCACGCGGTAAGGGAGGACGGTCATGGACGCCTCCAAGTGCGGAATGCGGAGTGCGGAGTGCGGAGTGTCAGGGTGAGGGTCGTGGCGAAAGACCTGGCCTTGCAACTCCGCATTCCCCATTCCGCACTCCGCACTCGTGTCATGTCGCCCCTTGCAGGCTCAGCCGCAACGAAGACGGTGAAGTAACGCATGCGGTCACACACACCCCGCACCCAACGCAACCTTCGGGCCGCAGCACGGGATGCCCGCCCGCATCCATCGCCAGCGCCCGCTCCCCCACCGGGCAAGCGCGGGCGCACACGCCACAGCTCACGCCCTGGAAGGTGATGCAGCGCCTGGGGTCGAGCTCGAGGACGCCCATGTGGATTTCGTCCCAGCCGCCGGGGGGCGGGACGAGGGCGCCGGTGGCGCAGGCGTTGGCGCACGGCATGTCGGCACACACCACACACGCCTGGATAGCCGGATCGATCATCGGCGTGCCGGCCGCGAGGCCCGCGCCGGGCGGGGCTTTGATGATCGCGTTCACGGGGCACACCGGGAGACAGTCGCCGCAGCGGGTGCACGACGCGAGAAAGGCGATCTCGTCGGCCGCGCCGGGCGGCCGGAAGTAGCGCCGGGGCGCGACCCGCTGCTCCGTGCGCGTCGCCACTTCGCGCACCAGCTGGGTGAACGCCTCGCGGAAGAAGCCGCGCCGATCGTTCGCGCTCGCGCTCATCAGAAGCTCGGGCTCAAGCTGACCTGCCAGCGGAACGCGAGCCTCCCTTCGCCGGGGCGGGGATCCGCGGCGTAGTTCCAGCGGCTCACCACGAGCGGCAGCTCGATGCGCATGGTCCAACCGAAGTCCCGGATCTGGTGACGGGTCACGAGGCCCACGCCCCCATCATACAACGGGGTGTACCAGCGGCCGGGCGTCGCGGGAGGGACCGCCAGCGTGTCCACGAGCCCGCCGTCGGCGAAGCCGGTGAGTGCCACATCCCGCAAGATACCCCGATCGCGCCGCCACACCGAGCGGGCGAGCTCCAGGTTGGCGGTGAGCGCCCAGCGGCCGCCCAGGTCGTTCCGGAAGGCCCGCAGATTGCCGTTGCCGGGCGCGTGATAATACAAGTCCGGACGCACGAACAGCGCGCCCTCGCTGCGCAACAGGGGATTCGTGAACGTCTCGTAGGGGTCGGCGCCGGCAACGGGAATGCGGCGCTGCGGCACGGGCACCGAGCGGCCGGCGTAGGCGCCGCCGAACACCCGCACGCCGATCGTCGTGCCGAGCGGGAAAGGCGCCCGCACGCTCGCCTCGCCCGTGAAGCGGCCGAAGCCCTCGACGTCGTAGCGGCTCGAGGACCCGTACCCGGGCCCCGGCTTCGAGTACACCACCCCCCCGCGGGCGCCGAGGCGAGCCCGTACGAGCGCCGCTCCGCGCTGCACGGTGGTGGAGATCCAGGGCCCCGCTTCGATCGTCCCCGCGTCCTCCCACAGCCGGCGGTCGAGGTAGCCGAGGTTCGTGGTCGCCATCCAGAGGGCGTCGAAGCCGGCGTGGGGATCGGCGCCGAAGCCCAGGTGCTCCCGCAGCGCGCGGTCGACCGAGAGCGCGACGCCCGCGCGTCCCTCCACGTACCATCCGGCCACGCTCGTTTCGGTGCGCGGGGTGAAATGGCGGATGGGGTTGGACCAGCGGCCGTAGAAGCCGAATCGGTCGGTGGCGCCGGCGTCGGTCGCGACGGAGGTGAGCTGGAGGCTCCTGTCGTACCGGCCCAGGTAGTTGGTGCGGTTCCGCAAGCCGATCGTCACACCGCCGAAGTCGTTGGACCAGCCCAGCGGCAACCACGCGCTGACCAGCTTGTCTCGCCGGGCCGTCTCGCGCGTCGGGTCGTCCACCCGCCAGTCCACCGCCGCCCGGCCCACAAACGGGCGCTTCTCCCGGTTGTTCAGCATGTCGTAGTCGTGGGTGCGACCGCGCGGGTCGAGCACGAGGCGGCCGGGCTTCCGGGCGGTTGTGAACGCGACGCGTTCGGTGGCGGGCTCGCCGGTGGCTCGGGCATAGATGGTATCACGGTCGCCGATCTCGACGGGCATCCGGCCGTCGCCCTTACGCTCGATGGTCACGACGGTGCGCCAGCGCCCATCTGGCGGGGGAAGCCGGTGCCGCTCGACGCGCCGCAGCCGGTAGTCGATGAGCGGCGTCGCGTGCAGCCACTCGCCGAACAGCCACTTGAGATCCTGGTTCGACACCTCCTCGGCGACGCGGCGGAACGCGTCCTCGTCCACGTGCTTCAGCTTCCAGCGAGAGAAATAAGCGCGCAGGATGCGCCGCATCGTCTCGTCGCCCACCACGTAGCGCAGCTGCTCGTAGAACAGCTGCGCCTTGGCGTAGACCATCTCCTGGTAGATGACAAAGTCGCGAAACTGCTCGCTCACGGTCGAGACCGGCTCGCTCCAGCGCTCGAGGTCGAGCCACAGCACGCTGGGCTCGAGCCCGTCGTACGCCGGCGGGCCGCCGTGCGTCTCGAAAAACCAACCCTCCTGGAAATCCGAGAACCCCTCGTCGAGCCACCCCTCGCGCCACTCGTTGTTGGCCAGCTGGCCCATCACGTACTGGTGCCCCGTCTCGTGCACGATGAGGCCGATGCCCGCGCTCCCGTCCATGATCATCATCGGGAATTCGGTCCCGCCGCCCTCGATGCGGTGCACGTTGGTGAGCTGGGGCCACTGATACTTCCCGAACAGCGAGTCGAGCCACGCAAGCGCCAGGACCGTGTTCTGGACGGCTTTCCCCTGCCCCCAGGTGGCGCGGTCGCTCGGCTGGTACAGCACGCGCACCACGGCGTCGCCGTAGCGGCCCTGCTCGTAGAGGTAGTCGGGGTTGAGGGAGAAGGCGAAGTGATGGACCTGCTCGGCCCGGAAATGGACACATTTACGCCCCGCGGCCACCTCCCCACACTGACGCGTCGTGCGTGGTGCGTGGTACCAATCGCGCTGATAATCGATCTTAAGCGCGGGGTCGGCCTTCGCCTTGTCCCAGCCCGGATCGCCCTCCACGGGCACGCCCGTGGCGCCGATCACCTGGTCCTGTGACAGGTCGAGCATCACGTCATAGGTCGCGAACTCGCCGTAGAACTCGCCTCCCGGATAGAGCGGGTGGTCTTCCCAACCGTAGCGGTCGTACACCACCACCTTGGGATACCACTGCGCGAAGTCGAAGCGCCGGCCCTGGCGTCCCTGGCGCCGCGGGAGGGTGGATGGGCGCGCCTGCCAGTCGATCTCGACCGCGAGCGAATCACCGGGGGCGAGGGGCCGCGGCAGGGCCCAGTGCGCGATGGTCGAGTCGGGGGCATACGGGTAATCGGGTCGCAGCGCCTGGCCCATCACGGTCGCGTTGGTGATCCGCTCGAAGGCGTAATCCGGGTCCTTCATGTGTTGAAATCGCTCGCGCCGCTCGGCCGAGTCGGCGGCGGCCCAGCGGGAGCCGGGGCGGAACGCGTTGAGGTACTGGTGCACGGAGAAGTCGCGCAGCGTGTCGGCGGAGCGGTTCACGTAACTGATGCGCACGTGGCCGGTGAGCACTCCGGACGGCTCATCCAGCGCCGCAGTGATCCGATACGCGACTTGCTGCTGCCAATAGCTGGTGGTATCACCGGCTACAAGAAGGAGAAGGAGCGGGAGCATGGAGGGGGGGAAGCTACAGCGTGGCGGGCCCGATGGGGAGGCAGGCTCTAGCGGCGCCGACCGATCTTGCTCCATTTTCCCAATGGAGTACCGATCACGCCACGGGGTCTTGGCTTGCACGCCGCTACCCGCATCACCCTACGCCTGCCTCGCGCTGCCGACGGCGCAGCTTACATCGCGCTCAACCGGCGCAGCAGGCGGTTTCACGCCGGTCTCGCGTCACCGCCCCGAGAGGCTGCCGCCTTTCGTGAGCTGTTGCGCCGCAGTCGCCATCCTCAGAACAGGTGCTGGCTCATTTTCCGGCGCTCCGACCGCGCGGTGATCGGCGCCGTCGAGCTCAGTCAAATGGTCGCCGGGAAGTTCCGCAGCGCGTACCTGGGTTACCACATCGGTGCGCCGTTCGCCCGCCAGGGCTACATGCGCGAGGCGCTGGGGGCGGTGTTGCGCCTGGCGTTCGGTCCGTTGCGGCTGCACCGCGTCGAGGCGAACATTCAGCCGCAAAACCGCGCTTCGATCGCGTTGGTAAAGCGCCTAGGCTTTCGACGAGAAGGGTATTCGCGCCGCTATCTCAAGATCGGCGGGCGGTGGCGCGATCACGAGCGTTGGGCCCTGCTGGTCGATGACTGGCGGAAGATGATTCCATGACGGCCAGCGAGTTCCGACGCATCGCCCTGAGTCTGCCGCAAGCCTTGGAAGCCGCTCACATGGGCCACCCCGACTTTCGTGTGGCGGGCCGCATTTTCGCGACGTTGGGCTATCCCGAGAGCGGCTGGGCCATGGTCAAGCTCACCCCGGAGCAACAAGAGCTCTTCGTCAAAACCCAGCCCGTGGCCTTCGCGCCCGTCAAGGGCGGCTGGGGTCGCGGTGGTGCCACGAATGTTCGGTTGCGGGCCGCCAAGAGGGGTGCCGTTCGTGAAGCGTTGATCACCGCCTGGCGGAACCGGGCCCCGAAACGTCTCGCCGAAACCATCCTCGACACGTGACGGTCTCACCGGTCTTCTTCTACGGTCTGTTCATGGATGCGGACGCGCTCCGATCCAAAGGCGCGCATCCCGCCAACGTGCGGCCGGCTGCCCTGCCTGGATACGCGATTCGCATTGGGAATCGCGCCACGTTGGTGCGCGAGCCCGGCTGCTCGGCGTATGGGGTCCTGATGGATCTCCCCCGCCACGAGATCGATGCCTTGTACTCAGGCCCCGGGCTGGAGGCGTATCGTCCGGAGCCCGTCGTGGCAGAAGGGCCAAATGGGGAGAGGACTTCCGCGGTGTGCTTCAATCTCGTCACGCCGCCGTCGCCGGACGAAGCCAATCGTGAGTACGCCGACCAGCTGCGTCAGCTGGCGCGCCGCCTAGGCTTCCCGCCTGAATACCTTGCGCGTATCCGGTGACGAATGAGAGTCCTCCCCATCCTGATCGTCGCAGTCTTCGCTCTCCCGCAGTCGCCACCGCTCGTTCCCAG
>Ga0137410_10003198_pt1 | contig 11105 bp, 9 predicted proteins | sample CZODoug1_16funga_FD_108878 | JGI IMG/M metagenome (GOLD analysis project Ga0137410, IMG submission 108878) | Vadose zone soil fungal communities from Angelo Coast Range Reserve, California, USA - CZODoug1_16fungal (Illumina Assembly) | ecosystem: Environmental > Terrestrial > Soil > Vadose zone... | reverse complement strand
GCTCCTCTTCGGCATCAAGGACGGCCGCCGGCTGATGACGGTCGACGAGCACCGCAAGAACATCGAGGCGCTCGCGCCGGGCGACTACGACGGCCTGAGCTACTACGAGAAGTGGGTCGCCTCGACTGCCGACACAATGGTGGAGAAGGGCCTGGTCCGGGCCGAGGAGCTGGGCGACTACAAGCCGCTGCAGATGATGGAAAGTCGCTTGCGCGAGGTGCTGATCGGCAAGGGCTACCTGACTCAGCAGGCGATCGAGGCCGAGGTCGAGAGCATGCGCAGCCGCACGCCCGAGCGCGGCGCGCGCGTCGTGGCGCGGGCGTGGCTGGACGGAGATTTTCGCAAGTCTCTCCTTCAAAATGGCACGGCGGCATGCGAATCGCTCGGCCTCGACCTTCCCGGGCTGAAGCTGGTCGTGGTCGAGAACACGCCGCAAATCCACAACGTCATCGTCTGCACGCTCTGCTCGTGCTACCCGCGGATGCTGCTCGGCATCCCGCCCGACTGGTACAAGTCGTTTGCCTATCGCTCGCGGATGGTCAAGGAACCTCGGAAGGTTCTCGCCGAATTCAAGCTTTCCATTCCGGAGAGCGTGGCGATTCGTGTCCATGACTCGACGGCAGACATGCGCTACATGGTGCTGCCGATGCGGCCCGCCGGGACCGAAAGCTGGGACGAAACGCGCCTCGCCGGCATCGTTACGCGCAATTGCATGGTCGGGGTCGACGTCCCTAAGGTCGCCTGAAGCAATATCGTCCCACCGCTGTCATTCCGCTCGGCGACGTGGCGGCCTACGTCGAGTTCTCCCGTGTGCTCGATCTCGAGGTGAACGCTTTCGTGCAGCGGCTCGCCGCGGCGGTGCACGCGCGCGGCGAGCCGTGGATCCGCGATGTAGTGCCGGCGCTCGGCGGCCTGGCGCTGCACTTCGACCCCGATTTCGAAGGCCCGGTGCATGAGCTGGCGGCAGAGCTGATCGAGCGTTGCCTGAAGGACGGCCTGCCGCCCGCCGAGAACCTCGGCCGCGAGGTCGAGGTGCCGGTCTGCTACGACCGCGAATTCGCGCTCGACCTTGAGGAAGTCGCGGCGAAGACCGGGGTGACTCCGGACGAGGTGGTCGCGCGCCATGCCGCGGGCGCCTACCGGGTGCTGATGATCGGCTTCGCGCCCGGCCACGCCTACATGAGCGGGCTCGACGCGAAGCTCGCCATGCCGCGCCGCGCTTCGCCGCGCGCGCAGGTCGCCGCCGGTTCGGTCGCGATCGCCAACGAGCAGACGGTGATCTACCCGTATGCGATCGCCGGCGGCTGGAACGTCATCGGCCGCACGCCGCTCGCGGTGTTCGACGTCAGGCGCCCGGCACCGAGCCTTTTCGCCGCCGGCGACCGCGTGCGCTTCCGGGCCATCTCGCGCGCCGAATTCGAGCAGCTACGAAAAATGAGCCGCCAGTGACGCTGCGCATCCTGCGGCCGGGAATCCTCATGACCGTGCAGGACGGCGGCCGGCACGGCTATCAGCACCTCGGCCTCTGTCCCGGCGGCGCGATGGATCCGGTGGCGCTCGCGCTCGCCAACGCCTTGGTCGGCAACGAGGTGGATGAGTGCGCGCTCGAGATCACGGTGCTCGGCCCCGACCTCGAGTTCGCGCAGGACACGCTGGTCGCGCTCTGCGGCGCCGAGTTCGAGGCGAACCTGCCGCTCAACCGGCCGGTGCTGGTCGAAGCCGGCAGGCCAGTGCACATCGGTCGCGCGATGCGCGGCGCGCGCGGCTACCTCGCGATTGCCGGCGGCTTCGCGCTCGAGCCGGTGCTCGGCAGCCGCAGCACCTACCTGCCGGGGCAATTCGGCGGCTACGAGGGCCGGACGCTGCGGCGTGGCGACAGCCTGCCGCTGCAGGAAAACGTCGCGGAGCTGTCGAAGGAGCGCTTCAGCCATCTCAAGGGCCGCAACGGGCGCAGCGTGCGCTGGTGGGCGCCGCCGCTGACGGCGCCGGACCGGGAGCCGATCCTGCTGCACGTCATCGAAGGCGAGCACTACGGCCGCTTCGACGCCGTCGCGCAACGCGCGTTCCTCGACACCATCTGGAGCATCGCCGCCGATTCGAACCGAATGGGCTTTCGCCTCGGCGGCGCGCCGCTGGTGCGCGCCGAGGCGGCCGACTCATCTCGCCAAACGAGCGATGAGATACTATCCGGGCCGACTTGCCTGGGCACGGTGCAGGTGCCGGCGAGCGGGCAGCCGATCGTGCTGATGGCCGATCATCAGACCACCGGCGGCTACCCGAGGATCGCCGAGATCGCGTGGGCCGACGTGCCGCGGCTCGCGCAGCTCGCGCCCGGCGGCCGCCTGCATTTCGCCCGCTGCAACCTCGAGATCGCGGCGCAGCTGCGCAAGGCGATGCGGGAGCGGCTCGAGTCGGCGCTGCACGGCATCGCCTGGGAATATGGAGCCTGAGCGGAGCATGAAGAAGATCGACCTCAACTGCGACATGGGCGAGAGCTACGGCGCCTGGAACATGGGCGACGACGCCGGCATCATGCCCCTCATCACCTCGGCCAACATCGCTTGCGGCTTCCATGGCGGCGACCCGGCGACGATCCGCAAGACGGTGCGCCTCGCGGTCGACAACGGCGTAGCGATCGGCGCGCATCCCTCGCTGCCCGATATCCAGGGCTTCGGCCGGCGCGTGATGAAGATCTCGCCGCAGGACATGTACGACCTGGTCGTGTACCAGGCCGGCGCGGTGGAAGCGTTCGCGCGCGCCGCGGGCTCTAGCCTGCACCACGTGAAATGCCACGGCGCGCTCTACAACATGGCGGCGATCGACGAAGGCCTCTCGGAAGCGATGGCGAAGGCGGCGAAGGACCTCGGCGGCGTCATGCTTTACGTCCTCTCAAATAGCAAGAATTACCTAAAAGCGAAAAGCCTCGGCGTCCCCGTCGCGGCAGAAGTGTTCGCCGACCGCGGCTATTCCGACGACGGCACGCTCGCGCCGCGCGACAAGCCGGGCGGCATGATCGAGGACGCGAAGAAGTCGGTCGAGCAGGCGCTCGGCATGATCGAGGGCGGCTTCGTCACCAGCCTCTCCGGAAAGCGCGTGCCCGTCGCGGCCGACACCCTCTGCCTGCATGGCGATCAACCCGGCGCCGTCGTGTTTGCAAAGGAATTGAGAAAGAAATTCGCCGCAAGAGGCATCCAGCTTGCCGCGCCCTGAGCTGTTCACGCCGATCGACGTCGGCGGCATCACGCTGCCCAACCGCATCGTCATCTCGCCCATGTGCCAGTACTCAGCCGACGACGGCAGCATGGGCGACTGGCACCTGGTGCATCTTGGTCACCTCGCGTACTCGGGCGCCGGCCTGATGATCGTCGAGGCGACGCACGTGACGCGCGAAGGGCGCATCACGCACGGCTGCACCGGGCTCTATAGCGAGGGCAACGAAGCCTCGATTTCCCGAGTAATTCAGTTTTGCAGAAAAACAAGAAAAGATCCCATCGGAATTCAGATCGGCCATGCCGGGCGCAAGGCCTCATCGCAGGTACCGTGGGAGGGGCGCGAGTGGCTCACCGCCAGCCAGAAGCCGTGGCAGACGGTTGCGCCATCGCCGATTCCCTTCGGCGAAGGCTGGCATGCGCCTCATGAATTGACCGTTCAGGAGATCAAAGGCGTCATCGATGCTTTCGTCGCTTCCACGGAGCGGGCGAAGCGCATCGGCTTCGACCTCGTCGAGCTGCATTCCGCGCACGGCTACCTGCTGCACCAGTTCCAGTCGCCGCTCTCGAACGAGAGAAAAGATATCTACGGACGAGAAAGGCTGAAATTTCCTCTCGAAGTCGCCGCAGCGGTCAGGGCGGTGTGGCCGAAGGAGCGAGCGCTCGGCGCGCGCATCAGCGGCAACGACTGGATGCCGGGCGGCCTGGGGCCCGACGATGCGGTGACTTATGCGCGAGAGCTCGAGCGCCTCGGCTTCGACTACGTCTGCGTCTCGAGCGGCGCGATGGCGCCGCAGGCCCGGATCCCGGTGACGCCGGGCTACCAGGTTCCGTTCGGAGAAAAGGTCAAGCGAGCGGTCAGGTTGAAGGTGCAGACCGTGGGCATGATCGCCGATCCCGAGCAGGCCGAGGACATCCTCGCTGCCGGGAAGGCGGACATGGTGGTGATGGCGCGCGCGTTTCTCGACAACCCGCGCTGGGTGTGGCACGCCGCGGAGCGGTTCGGCGTGGAACTGCCCTATCCGCCGCAATACCAGCGCAGCCGCCACGACCTCTGGACAGGCGCCGCGCTGGCGCGACCGCCGGGGAGCAAGGCGATCGCGTAGGTGCTGGAGCGGGGAATGAGCCTCGAACTCATCTCTCGATCCGGGAGGGACCGCGCTCTGCCAGCTGAGCTACCCCCGCGACGCCTCCATTTAGAACCTGTGGCGCGGTGGGGCAAATCCCCCGTCTGCCCTGTCTCCGCGCAGAAACAGTGACCCCTTGTAATTCTTACCCCTAGGGAAGCACGCTCAGGCCGCCGCAATCATTACAACAGGGGCGTGATCGCTAGTGCCGATGTGCGCAAGCACGCTGCAAGCCTCGGCACGCGCGGCGATCGAAGGCGACGCGAGGATATAGTCGATGCGCCAGCCGATGTTGCGCTGGCGCATGTTGCGCCAGGGCGGCCACCAGCTGAAGACCTCGGCGTTGTCGGGATTCTTCGCGCGGCCTACGTCGACGAGGTGCGTGCCGAGCAGTTTTTCGAACAGTGCGCGCTCCTCGGGTCGCTGGCCGATGACGCCGGGCTTGCGCTCCTTCGGATGGATGTCCATGTCGGTATGCGCGACGTTGAGGTCGCCGCAGAGCACGAGCTCTTTTCCGTCGCCGTGAACCTCGCGCGCCCACCGCGCCAGCGAGTTGAGGAAGTCGACTTTCACCTGGTAGTCCTTGCCGCCGTTAGGCACGTAGACGGAAGCGAAGACGACGTTGCCGATCTCCGCCGTGACGATCCGCGACTCCATGTCGAAGACCGGATGCGCGAACCGGACTTCGGCGGCGAGATTCTTGTGAACGTGCAGCGAGACCCCCGAATACGCCTTCAGGCCGTGCCAGAAGACGTGGTAGTCGGTGAGCCGGCACTGCTCTGGGATCTGCGAGGGCTCGGCCTTCAGCTCCTGCAGGCAGAGAACGTCAGGCCGGTCCTGCTCGACCCACTCGCAGAGCTGCGTCGCGCGGGCGCGGATGCCATTGACGTTCCAGGTCGCAACTTTCAGGAGCCTTTGACCACTTTTATCTGGTTGTCGATGCCGCTGACGCCTTCGACCTTCTTCGCGGCGGCTTCGGCGCGTCGGCGTTCGGCCGCGGTGGCGGCAGTGCCCCAAAGCGTGACGCGGCCCTCTTTCGCGGTGACGTCGATGCCGGCGGCCTGGATCTTGGCTTCGCCCTCGAGCGCGCGCTTCACGCGCCCGGCGAGCTCCTTGTTGCGATCGGCCTTCGGCGGCTCGGGCTTCACCTCCGGCGCGGGCGGCGGTGGCGGCGTCGGCGCGGCCGCCTGAGGCGGCGCGGCGGGCTTGGGCGCGGGCTTCGGCGTGTCGTCGCCGCAAGCGGCGAGGCCAAGCACCATCAGGCCGATCAGCGTTCTCTTCATGTTTCTCTCCTTAGTGCATCGCGAACAGCTCGGCGATCGCGCGCGCGTCGAAACGGTACTCGTGGTTGCACATCTCGTTGCGGATCACCACTTCGCCTTGCTCCGCTAGTATAGCCTCGACCTCCGTGCGGCCGAGGCCGCGCAGCATGTCCTTCACTTTCTGCTCGTCGTACGGGCAGTGGTACTGCACCGCGTAGAGGCGGAAGACGCGCATCAGCTCTTCCGGGAAGACGCGGGTCAGCAGAGCGTAAGGCTGCGCGTCGCGAGTTTCGTCCAGAGTCAAAGTCGCAGCCAGGTGCTTCACCCGGTTCCAGCCGTCGGGATCGCGGCTATCGGCGCCGGGCAGCTTCTCGAGCAGCAGACCGCACAGCGCGCCGTCATCGGCGTAGAGGCGCAGGAACGCCTGCACCTGTTCCGATTGCGCGAGGTAGTGCTCGAAGATCTGCTCCATCGTCTCGCCCTCGAGAGGCACGAGGCTCTGGTAGACGCTGCCGCTTTTCGCGTCCTCGTGAGTGACGGCGAGGCGGCCATCCCCCAGAAGCTGCCGCTCATTCGCATTCGGCTCTGCTTCCTTCCGGTAGGACGCCATGCCCCGGATCTTCAGGTCGGCGGTGCAGTCCGCGACCAGCAGCTTCACCGGGCCCGAGCCTTGCACCTGCATGGTGACCCGGCCCGCGCCCTTCTGGTTCGCACCCAGGAGCACGTTGAGGGCGGTGGTGTGGCCGAGGAGGGCGGCGATGTCGCTGGGGTAGCCCCTGCCGTCCAGCATCCGCTGCCAGGACCCCGTGAGGCAGACCAGACGCCCCCGGATATCCAGATCCTCGAACAGAAAGCGCTGAACGTAGTCCGTTTGCATGGTCAAAGTTTAGAGGTAGATGACAACGCATTCATGGTGATAAATCAATGACCATGCCCCAGGTTGCAAACCGCGCGGCCCAGTTCGGCGGACACGATCAATACCTTTTCCGTGAAGGCACGCACAGCCGCCTTTACGAGAAGCTCGGGGCGCATTTCGTCGACGGCGCGACGCACTTTTCCGTCTGGGCGCCGAATGCCGCGTCGGTGGCGGTGGTCGGCGACTTCAACGACTGGGACCCGCGTGCGCACCCGATGCAGGGTTCGGACGCGGGCGTGTGGTCGGCCCGGGTGCCCCAGGCCCGGCCGGGGGGCGTGTACAAATTTCACATCGTCTCCCGCAACTCGGGATACCAGGTAGACAAGGCCGATCCCTACGCGTTTCGCGCCGAGGAGCCGCCGCGCACCGGCTCGGTGATCTGGGATCTGGCCTACGAGTGGCGCGACCGCGAATGGATGGCGCAGCGGAAATCCCGCAACGCGCTCGGCGCGCCCTGGTCGGTCTATGAGGTGCACCTCGGGTCCTGGCGCCGCAGCCCGGACAACCCCGACAAGGTTCTCGGTTACAGAGACCTGGCGCACCAGCTCGCGGAATACGCGACGCAGATGAGCTTCACGCACGTCGAGCTGCTGCCGGTGATGGAGCACCCGTTCTACGGCTCGTGGGGCTACCAGACCACGGGCTACTTCGCGCCATCGTCGCGCCAGGGCACGCCGCAGGACTTCATGTATCTCGTCGACGTGCTGCACCAGGCGGGCATCGGCGTCATCCTCGACTGGGTGCCGTCGCACTTCCCCTGGGACCAGCACGGCCTGGGCTTCTTCGACGGGTCCCACCTCTACGAGCATGCCGACCCGCGCCAGGGCCACCACCCCGAGTGGGCGAGCGCGATCTTCAACTACGGGCGCAATGAAGTGCGCGCCTTCCTCGCCTCGAGCGCGCGCTTCTGGCTCGACCAGTATCACGTCGACGGCCTGCGCGTCGACGCGGTCGCCTCGATGCTCTACCTCGACTACGGCCGCAAGCAGGGCGAGTGGATCCCGAACCGCCATGGCGGGCGCGAGAACCTCGGGGCGGTCGAGTTCCTGCGTTTCCTCAACGAGACGCTCTACCGCGACTTCCCGGACGTGCAGACCATCGCCGAGGAGTCCACGGCCTGGCCGCAGGTGTCGCGCCCGACGTACCTCGGCGGCCTCGGCTTCGGCATGAAATGGAACATGGGCTGGATGCACGACACCCTGCGCTACCTGCAGCAGGATCCGGTGCACCGCAAGTATCGCCACGACGAGCTGACCTTCAGCCTCTGGTACGCCTTCCACGAGAACTTCGTGCTGCCGCTCTCGCACGACGAGGTGGTGCACGGCAAGGGCTCGCTCATCGGCCGCATGCCCGGCGATGCCTGGCAGCAGTTCGCCAACCTGCGCGCGCTGTTCGGCGCGATGTGGGCGCATCCGGGGAAGAAGCTGCTCTTCATGGGCGGCGAGTTCGGCCAGCGGCGCGAATGGGCGCACGAATCGAGTCTCGAGTGGCACGTGCTCGGCGCGGACCAGCGCCATGAAGGCGTGCAGCGCTGGGTGGCGGACCTGAACAGGCTCTATCGAAATGAAAAATCCCTCCACGAGAAGGATTTCTCCGTGGAGGGCTTCCGCTGGATCCAGCGCGGCGACTGGGAGCAGAGCGTGGTCTCGTTCCTGCGTCAGGCCGGCGCGAACGATCCGCCGATCGCAGTGGTCTGCAATTTCACGCCGGTGCCGCGCTACAACTATCGCCTCGGCGTGCCGCGCGGCGGCCGCTGGCGCGAGCTGCTGAACAGCGACGCGCCGGTCTACGGCGGCAGCGGCATCGGCAACTTCGGCGGCGCCGAGGCGACGCCGATGCCCTACGAGAGCTTCGGCCACTCGCTCTCGATCACCGTTCCCCCACTCGCAGTGCTTTTCTTCAAGCCTGAATAAAGAGACCAATAGGGAAACTGCGAGGGAAACTGCGGCGCCGCGCGTCGTCATTGAATCGGTCCGTCCCCAGGTCGATTGCGGTCGCTACCCCGTGAAGCGGGTGGTGGGCGAGCGCGTGGTCGTCGAGGCGGATGTCTTTGCCGACGGTCATGACGTGGTCGTCGCCGAGCTGCTGTTCAAGTTTCACTCCGAAAAGGACTGGCAGATCGTAGCGATGACTTCTCCGGGCAACGATCACTGGAGTGCGTCGTTCCCGGTCGAGCGGCTGGGGCGCTACCAGTACACCGTTCGCGGCTGGACCGATCCGTACCTCACCTGGCAGCGCGACCTCGAGAAGCGCAAACAGGCGGGCCAGGACCTGACCGTGGACCTCCACATCGGCAAGGCGCTCGAGGGCCAATCCAACGCCACCAGCATCAAGACGTACGAGAACGTCCTCGAGGTCGTTGTCGATCCGGCCCACGCGCGCTTCTCGACCTGGTACGAGCTCTTCCCGCGCTCCATCGGCACTCTGCGGGATCTCGCGAAATTCCTGCCGGAAGTGCAGGCGATGGGCTTCGACGTTCTCTACCTGCCGCCGATCCATCCGATCGGCACGACCGAGCGCAAGGGCAGGAACAACATGCTGCAGGCCACGAAGGACGACGTCGGCAGCCCCTGGGCAATCGGCGCGAAGGAGGGCGGGCACAAAGCGATCCACCCGCAGCTCGGAACCTTTGAGGATTTTGAAGAGTTGGTGAAGCAAGCAAGCAAAAAAGGCATTCGCATCGCGCTCGACGTCGCCTTCCAGTGCTCCCCCGACCACCCCTATGTGCGCGAGCACCCGGAGTGGTTCAAGCGGCGGCCCGACGGCACAGTGCAATACGCCGAGAACCCGCCGAAGAAGTACCAGGACATCTATCCCTTCGATTTTGAATCTTCTCAATGGAAATCTCTTTGGGAAGAGCTCAAGAGCATTTTCGACTTCTGGATCGAGCACGGCGTGACGGTGTTCCGCGTCGACAACCCGCACACCAAGTCCTTCGAGTTCTGGGAATGGTGCATTTCGGAAATCAAGGCTTCTCATCCCGAGGCAATTTTCCTGGCAGAGGCGTTTACGCGGCCGCGGGTGATGCACAAGCTGGCCAAGCTCGGCTATACGCAGTCGTACACCTACTTCACCTGGCGCAACACCAAGCAGGAATTGATGGAATACTTTTCCGAATTGAATTCCTATCCGGGAAAGGAATATTTCAGACCCAACGTCTGGCCCAACACGCCGGACATCCTGCACGAATACCTGCAGCGCGGCGGGCGGCCGGCGTTCATCGTCCGCGCTGTGCTTGCGGCGACGCTCGCCGCGAGCTACGGTATCTACGGCCCCGCCTACGAGCTGATGGAGCACGAGCCGCGCGAGCCGGGCAGCGAGGAGTACCTGAATTCCGAGAAGTACGAGATCAAGCGCTGGGATCGCAAGCGACCGGACAGCCTGGCTCCCTTGATAAAGAAATTGAATGAAATTAGAAACGCGAACGTCGCGCTGCAATCGGACGGCAGCCTGCAGTTTCATCCGACGGACAACGATCAGCTTCTCGCGTACTCCAAGCAGGAAGGTCAGAACCTGATCTTCGTTGCGGTCAACCTCGACCCGCGCTTCGTGCAGTCCGGGTGGGTGGATTTCGCCCCCGGCGAAGGGCGCGCCTACCAGGTCGAGGACCTGCTGGGCGGCGGGCGCTACCCCTGGCACGGCCGCCGCAACTACATCAGCCTCAGCCCCCAAACCCTGCCGGCTCACGTGTTCCGTGTTATCCGAGGATAAAGAAATCCGCGAAGTCGCCGAGGCCGACAAGGAGCAGTCGTCGACCGACCGCGCCCTCTGGTACAAGGACGCGGTCATCTATCAGCTGCACGTCAAGGCGTTCCTCGACTCGAACGGCGACGGCATCGGCGACTTCAAGGGCCTCGCCTCCAGGCTCGACTATATCCAGGAGCTCGGCGTCAACGCGGTGTGGCTGCTGCCGTTCTATCCCTCGCCGCTCAAGGACGACGGCTACGACGTCGCCGACTACCGCAACGTCCATCCGCACTACGGCACGCGCGAGGACTTTCGCCTGTTCGTCGAGGAAGCGCACCGGCGCGGCCTGAAGGTGATCACCGAGCTGGTGCTGAACCATACTTCCGACCAGCATCCGTGGTTCCAGGCGGCGCGGCGTGCGCCGCCCGGGTCGAGGAAGCGCGACTACTACGTCTGGAGCGATACCGACACCAAGTATCGCGGCACGCGCATCATCTTCACCGACACCGAGACGTCCAACTGGGCGTGGGACCCGGTGGCGAAGCAGCACTTCTGGCACCGCTTCTTCAGCCACCAGCCCGATCTCAACTTCGACAACCCGCACGTGGTGCGCGCGGTGCTGAAGGTGATGCAGTCGTGGGCGGAGATGGGCGTCGACGGTTTCCGGCTCGACGCGATTCCCTATCTGTGCGAGAGGGAAGGCACCAGCAACGAAAACCTGCCCGAGACCCACCTGGTCCTGAAACAGATTCGCGCCGCGATCTCCGCGCGCTATCCGGGCCGCATGCTGCTCGCCGAGGCCAACATGTGGCCCGAGGACGTGCGGCCGTACTTCGGCGAAGCCGACGAATGCCACATGGCGTTCCACTTTCCGCTGATGCCGCGCATGTACATGGCGATCGCG
>Ga0137410_10003195_pt1 | contig 11106 bp, 7 predicted proteins | sample CZODoug1_16funga_FD_108878 | JGI IMG/M metagenome (GOLD analysis project Ga0137410, IMG submission 108878) | Vadose zone soil fungal communities from Angelo Coast Range Reserve, California, USA - CZODoug1_16fungal (Illumina Assembly) | ecosystem: Environmental > Terrestrial > Soil > Vadose zone... | reverse complement strand
TAAGGAGACTACAGTGAACAAGATGTTTCGTATGACCGCGCTCGCGGCCGCGGCCCTGATTGGGTCCGTCGGAGCGCACGCACAGGCAGCCCCGGCAACCGCTGCCGCCGAAAAGGTTGGCGTATTGAGCGTCCGGCAGGCAATAGTGAACACTGCCGAAGGAAAGCAAGCCTCCGCGGAGTTGCAGTCGCAGTTTGCCGCGCGCCAGTCTGAACTGGAAAACATGAACAAGCAGGTCAACGATATTCGTCAGCGTTTGCAGGCGGGCGGCGACAAATTGAGCCAGGATGAACAGGGTCGCTTGCAGCGCCAGGGCGAAACACTCGCCAAGCAACTTCAGCGGAAGCAGGAAGAATATCAAGAAGACGTCAATGCCGCGCAGCAGGACGTGATTGACCGCATCGGCCGCAAGATGATGGACGTTCTGGATCGCTACGCGCGCGAGAACGGCTATTCGGCCGTGTTCGACACTTCCGCGCAGACTTCGCCAATCATCTACGCTTCGAACAAGGTGGATTTGACGCAGGACATCATCAAGCTCTACGACCAGGCTTATCCGGTTAAAGCTGCTGCAACGACACCTGCGAAACCCGCCGCCGCAAAGCCGGCGGCAACGACGCCAACAACCAAGCCGTAATTTCGAAGCAAGATCCGGCAAAACAAAAGCGCTCCGATTTAATCGGAGCGCTTTTGTTTTGTGCTTCGTTAACGATTTCCAGGTAGTTGCTCTACTGCGGTTTCTGGTTCGGTTCTCCAGGCTGTTTCTCGTCTTCCGGAGGTGGCACGTTTTTCGGGGCACTGATCTTGTTGTCTGTAGCGACATCGAAGATTGCATAGTTGGAAAGCGTGTGCCGGTGATGATAGTGCTTGCCGTGCAGATCCAGGAAAATCTCGGCACTCCACGGCAGCCATAGTTCCGTCTGCGATTTCTTAAATTGAACGGGGCCATAATCGATAGATATATGGTCTCGCGTAAGCTCAAGCTCTTTCATTGGGTCGCGCAAATCGGTTTCGACGTGCAGAACGTCAAAGCTGTTTGCCGCAATCCAGAGGCGCCCTTTCAAGGGTACTTCCACGGTCCGAATTTTCGTCTGCCATAACCGCAAGAAGGAACGCTGGCCCGGTTTCTGGGGAAAATGCATCACCCACGCCGGTTTTCCCTGCCATTGGCCGAGCCCTTCGCACTTGAAGTCCAGCGTTTTTGCGAATCCCGGTTGGAAGATGTCTATACCAAGCCCGATTAGTCCAACTGTGGCCAGCGACGTCGGAAAGGAATCCAAGCCCGTACCTCCGTCACGCTTTTCGTCGAGGTAGAGCTGTTTGTCCTTCTTGTCCTGCTCCACAAAGACCATGTAGTTGAAATCGCGCGTCCGTAGATGTTCCGGCTCTCCACTCGCGCCGATTTCTTCATGCTCAATGTGTTCTGTGGCAACGAAGCGCTCGAAGCTTTGGAATTGTTTGCCTGCAGCCAAGCTGGCCTACTCAATCACTTCCGGTCCCTGGCAGGCGACGTCAGAACTGACTGAAATCTGTGCAGAGTCAATCTCAGGCGGAGCCCATACTTTCAATGAAGTGGCAGACAGAGAAGGAAGCACCGGCTGGCATTGTCCAGGTTTTCGATGCCAGTTTTGGCTTCCGCAGCCACCGCATCGTTCGGATAGTCCCGCAGAACTTCCTGATAGGCCTGCTTTGCACCGTCGCGATTCCCTTGCGCTGCCAGAATTTGGCCGAGCAGAACCTTTGCAGGTGCCCCATTCGCGCCGCTCAGGCTCACCGCACGATCTACGTGCTGTTCCGCTTTGACGTAATTTTTCTCCTGGGCGTACGCAGCCGCCGCAACCAAGTGTGCCCGCCACGACGAGGAGTCCTGGCGCAAAAGTGATTCCATTGTTTTCTCAGCGGGTTCCGGCTGGTTCAGATTTACCTGGACTTCTCCAAGTGCGAGCAGTGACCGCTCGTGTGTCGGATAGGCCGATATCGCCTTTTGGAATTGCAGCTGCGCTTCGGAAAGATTCTGTTGCTCCATGGCCAGCAGCCCGTTCAGGTACAGCACGTCCGGGTTGCTTGGCGAAATCCTCAAAGCTTTATCAAGGTGTTTGCGTGCGTCCGCCAACTTATTCTTGCGAATGTCTTGGGCGGACTTGTCCATCAGGTCCAACAGGCCCGGCGTAATAACCGGCCGAGCTCCGGGTGTAGTTATTTCCGAATTTGGGTGCAGGTACACAAAAACGTACTGATTGCGTGACACGACGGATTCATTTACTGTGATGCGTTCTTTCGTTTGCTTGAATCCATCCGAGGTGACAACCACGTTGCAGTCGCCGCTCGGCACGTGATCAAACTGCACTTGGGATTTGTTTTGCGTTGGGCCTTTGAGGACGAGCCCTGCCAAAGGGCAGTCCAGCGTCACCGTGGCGCTATGCTCCAAAGCCAGGCCGTTCACTTCACGCACGGTCACATAAATGTTTACAGGCGACTGCAAAACCTTCTGATCGGGCGGGTTTGACCCCGGGTGATCGGGAGACACGGGGATGTCGTACTGTGCTCGCAACGTGGCAGGAGCGGCTAACGCCAAACCGCCTGAGAAAAGCAATTGTGCAATTGAGCTAAAATGGATATACCTGGGCATTAAAGTACCTTGTCGTCTGCAAACCAGATTAAATTTACATTTGCTGGTTCTTGCTTGAGGATACCGTCAGAAAAATAGCACCGCTTTCCGTTGCCCATTTCTAGGTAAGTAACGCGGAAAAAGTTGATCAAAGAAATTATTGATACCAATACGGCGTCTGCGTGGCCCAGTCGCTTTCGGTGTATTTTTTGTGAAGCAGTTCGAAGGCGGCTTTCGAAATTTTGCTCGTGTCGTTGCCGGCGCAGCCGAAACGCGTTGCTCGCACCACAAAGTGAAGCGTTTCCGGAACACGAGGATCGCCGGGATGCGTTTTCGCAAAAGCAATCGCCTCGGCACCCAGCCACTCTGGCGCCGACGGCAGACTATTTAGAGCACTGAACTCGGCAGCGGCAGTTCTAGAATCTTGTTCGGCCAGGAATTTCGGCGTTGGAATTTTTCCGGCTTGGTAAATTTGTCTCAATGGCGAGGGAACAGCACTCCACGCATATTGCGGCGCGCCGTTCGCTTGGGGCTGCGCAGCAGCGGCGTAGGAACACCACCAGTTGTCGCGAAGATTGTCTAGCTTTTCAGGTGGAGTCTCGCGGCTGGCCCCCGCTTCCACGTATGGCCTCATTCCGGGCGAGCGCAAAATCGCATAGACCGCCGCGAAAGCGCGGTCTTCGGGGGTCTTTGCGGAAAGGTAAGATTCCACTGCCAACTTGAGTTCAGGAGCAGCTTGTAACACGTGTGAACCGAGATCCTGTGCGATCGCATCGTTTTTCAAGAGCACAGCGCGAGTCCATGCCGCCACTGTTAGTGCCCGCTGCGATTCTCCAGGCAGGGATTCGTTTTTCGAAGCGCTGGCCAGCATACTCAGCGGAATTCGTTCGGAGAGGATGGTGGCGGCGTCTGCATCAAATCGCGGTGACGGTTTCTTATCTGCTCCAAGCGGTGAGATGAGCGAACCATCTTCGTCCATTCCGTAGGTGTAGGCGATCCCAGCGGGAATGCGAGGCGCAAAGCGCAGAAACTCATCGAAATTTCTGGCGAGGCTCATACGCAAGGCGAGAAACTGGTTCTGCGCCGAAATAGGCATTTTTGTGAATTCGCCACCGAACGTGCTGTCGAGATCGGTGATCACCTTCGTCGGGTCTTTTTCCAGTTTTGCGCGCAGTCTGAGTGAATGAAAGAGCAGGGTCGTGTGCGCAGAGGAATTTACGGGAACTGCGGAAGCGGCCTGCATCAACTCAGTAGCTTCAACAGCACGATCTGGATCAATTTTGCAAAGGGCTGCAATCAGCCACGGCAGTGATTTTACTTTCTTCCATTGGGCAATCGCCTCTTGCAGGGCCTCCGGAGTTTTCAGCTTCATCGCCGAAATCCAGTTTGTGAGATCGTCTCTTGCGCCGAGCGTCCAGCCTCGGCGGTCCAGCAGCCAGAAATAGTCGCTCTTGTCCTGATCGAAATTCGCGCTGCCGCCTGCGCGAGTGAGTTTTGAGGCGAGCTCAATGCGGCGTTCTTCGGGATGAAGACGCGGGGCGAGAAAATCGAGTCGGCGCTGAGCAGCAGTTTTGATTTTTGCTTGCTGTGGGTCAGCGGCGATTTTCTGAAGAAGAATCTCAGCGGCCAGCAAAGCAGCCTTGTCGGGGTTCCCCTTGCCGTCGCCGATTGTGCCTTTTCGAATGAGCGCCCGAGCCTGGAGGTAGGTTGCGACATCGCTCCAGGGTGATTCGGTGTTCTTGGCTATTTCAGAAAACTGACTCACAGCGGCGTCAAATTCACCCGCGTAAAAATGGGCTGCGGCCACCTGGTATTGGCGATCCGTGTGGATGACTGGCGGGTCGGATTCGGCGGCGACGACCGGAATTACCGCTGCTTTCGGCGGCTGATTGAATTGGAGCGGCGCGCCGCAATTCTCAAACACTCGGCGCTGGGCTTCCAGCCACGATTGCACCGCAGTACTCTCCGCGCCAAATTGGGCGCGATGCTGCTGCAGCCTTTCGCGCGCTGTTTTGAAGGCATCCGGCAGGCAGTTGTAATACTCAATGTAGTTCCCGTCGCGCGATTCGGAACGAACCACTCCTTGCGCGTCCGGATATTGTTTGCCGAGCCAGTCAGAATCTCCCGCTGCGTTGTGCCAGAGAGTCACTTCCGCGGGCTTGCTTCGATCCGCAGCATCCCGTTCGCGCTCTGCCGTCGCGATTCCCGGATTGGTGGACATCGAAGAGTTCAGGACCGCCAGCTCTTCCTTGGTGAAAGGCGTACCAGACAAATTGCGGTACGCGGCAAAGAGAAACATGTCGTAATACGAAGGCTGCACAATCCCCAGCTTGCCTTGCAGATATTCGCCGTAGTCAAAATCCGGCGCTTTCATGTCCGTGAAAACCGCTTCAGCCAGATAGGGTCCGCAGGCTCTTGTTTGCTCAGGGATCCAAGCCGCACAAGCGAAAAGTGAGAGCGAAACCAAGATGCAGACTAATTTGCGTGCCATGTATCAACTCCTTTGAGTAACTCTTCCGCTTGGGCCCTTTTCCACGAACTCGGAGAAAAGATGTAGACGCGCAGATTTTTTGGATTGCCTTCGGCAGCAGAAACCTTTCCAGTGAGGACGTTATGGGAAAAAGGCTCATCGGTGGAGAGGCCGAGGCTGGTCATGCAGACGGAGACGGTAAAGCCTTGGCCTCCGGCGATGTTGTGGGTAACTTCCATGCTGCCTTGACCCATGCGAAACACCATTGGCACAGCCTCATCAATAGTGCCGGGAGGCAATTGCTCCAGCCAGCGGTCGCCTATACACCAGGAAGCGAGCGCCGTGATGCTGAGTGGAAAATTCTCCGTCAAGAGCTTTCGAACTTCCATCAACAACTCGCGGTAGAAGTTGTGCTCGCTGAGGGTAGCGTCAAAGTCGATTTGGATTGCACTGACGCCCGTGATTTGAGCGACAGAGACGATTTCGTTCGCGATACGGGAGATTTGTTCGCGCGAAAACGGAGCGGGAGCCGCGTTCTGATCAAAATACTCGCCAGGTAAACCACCGTGTACCGATTCGATGCGCACGACTGCCATGAGCGGAGTGCCTGGCACAATGTGAAGTGGCTGCATCCGCGGCCGAACTCTTACTCCGTCCAGATCCGCGCTGGCGGGAGGGTCGGCCTTCGTCAGATAAATTGTTTTGGCGAGGAAAGCCACACCGACTCTCGCGTTGCCGAGAAACTGCAGGTCTTCAGGTCGCTCCCAAGCCCAAAGATAGAGGTTGGGAAGGTTAGCCATCCGAGGAGATGGAGCGGGTTTCGCGGCGAAAATCTTGCGGATGACCTGCGGCAACCGCGGCCTAATTCGGGCGAAGAACCTTCCATTGCTCGCCAGATACGGGACACCAAGGTACACCACAGCCAGCACCAGTGCCCCGCCGCCGAGTTTTGTCCCTCGAGTCACAGACCGGAAGTGTGCAACCCTCGCGCCAAACTAAAGTATTGGTGAGAAAAGGCTTGTACATATTGAAACGGCCGAGTCCGCGTTTGGTTGTCAACGGTGCGTCTCACAATAAACACGGCCTCCACCCGAGCGTAAATTCAGGCGTATCTTGCTTTTGCCGTGCAGGGGGAATATACTCTCTCTTCGCTCGGAAACGGGTCGCACGACAGGGTGGGCGCAAGCCCACTTTTTTGTTGCCGCCGGTTCGGTTGGGCGTCAAACCGGCTTAGGTCGGGGAGTCTCTGCGTGAATTTGGAAAAAGTCCGCGCAGCCGCGGAACGCGTGGCGCGCTCGGAGGGGCTGGAAGTCGTTGATGTCGAATGGAAAATCGGCAAGCAGCGCTTCCTGCGGGTGTACATCGACCGCGTCCCGCCGCCGAAAACGGTGGATGGCGCAGCATCAGATCCCTATCCAAAGGTTTCTCACGCGGATTGCGAGAAGGTCAGCAAGCAACTCAGCGTAATCCTCGATGTTGAGGAGCTGATCAACGGCCCGAGTTATGTGCTGGAAGTCAGTTCGCCCGGCATGGATCGAGCACTTACCAAGCCGGCGGACTTCGAGCGCTTCACGGGCCGCTCGGCGAAGGTCTGGACGAATCAGCCCGTCGAAGAGTTGAGTTTTATGGAAGGGCGCATCACCGGAGTTGAATCTGGAACTGTGCGCCTGGAATTGAAGGGAAAGACGCCGCGAACGATCGAAGTGCCGTTTGCAGCGATTCGCAAGGCGAATCTGGTAGTGGAATTTTAGGAGTCGGGAACTAGGAACGCTTTATGGCCAGCTTGCTCTATCAACAGATCGAAATGCTCAGCCGCGAAAAGCACATTGAGCCGGAAGTCGTGGTGTCCGCTATTGAAGACGCCATGGTTGTTGCTGCGCGCAAGTATTACAAGACGGAAGAGGATCTTCGCGGCAGGTTTAATCAGGACACGGGACAGGTCGATGTTTTTTCCGTGATTACGGTCGTGGAAGAAGTCACCGACCCCAAGCGCGAAATTTCCGTTACGGATGCGAAGAAGAAAAATCCCGATGCTGAAGTTGGCACAGAGATTCTCACCTCCAAGCCGACGGACGTGCTGGGTCGCATCGCTGCGCAAACCGCCAAGCAAGTCATCCTGCAAAAGGTGCGCGAAGCCGAGCGCGACACGATTTTCAACGAGTATCACAGCCGTGTCGGTGAACTCGTGACCGTCATTGTGAAACGCGCAGAAGGCCCTGACCTGATTGTGGATATGGGACGCACCGAAGCGCGTTTGCCAAAGCGTGAACAATCGAAACTCGAAACCTACAATATTGGTGAGCGCTTGCGCGTTGTCATCAAGATGGTGGACCGCGCCGCAAAAGGCCCACAGGTAATCGTTTCTCGCGCGGACGCCGCCTTGGTGCAGCGTCTGTTCGAAATGGAAGTCCCGGAAATTTATGACGGCACTGTGCAGATTCGTGCTGCAGCTCGCGAAGCCGGTGAGCGCACAAAGGTCGCCGTGCTCAGCCGTGACAAGGACGTTGATCCGGTTGGCGCATGCGTCGGAATGAAGGGCATGCGCGTGCAGTCCATCATTCGCGAACTGCGCGGTGAGAAAATCGACATTATTCCCTACAACGAAGAGACCGTTGCGTTCGCGCAAAAGGCGCTAAGCCCGGCAAAAGTCACCCGCGTTCAAATTACGGATCCTGAAAATCACAAGCTCGAAGTGATCGTCGAAGATTCGCAGCTCTCTCTTGCCATCGGCAAGAAGGGCCAGAACGTGCGCCTCGCCAGCAAGCTGATCGGCTGGGACATTGACATCAAGAGCGAAGAAGAAAAGCGCCGCGAAATCGAAGAGCAGATGACGGCGCTCACAGCTCCAACGACGCCTCTTACGGCCCTGGCCGGAGTTGGTCCCAAGACGATCGAGAAGCTGGAGGCAGCTAGCATCACATCTCTGGAAAAACTCGCTGGCATGACGCCGGAGCAGCTTATGGAAATTCCGGGGATCGGCGAAAAAATGGTGGACAAAATTTATCAGGCTGTAAACCGTTTCTATGAAGGTGGAGAAGCGGCCCCGGTCGGAGAAGTTGCCGACATCGAAGACGGCGAAGAATCTCCAGCCGTGGAAACAACAGCCGCACCGGAAGCCGCCGCCGAAGAATCAGCCCCGGCGGAAAACGCTTCTGCGGAAACTGCCGCACAACCAGCAAGCGATTCAGAGCACAAAGAAGAAACGAGTTCCTAGGAGCGCATGACAGATATCAATCAAGTTCGAATTAATGAACTGGCCCGCGAGCTAGAGGTCAAGGCGAAAGCTATCATTGACCTGTTGCCAGGCTTCGGTGTCACGGAAAAGAAGACCCATTCGAGTTCGATTCCGGCCGATGTTGCCGTGAAAGTTCGCGCTACGATTCAGGGACAAGTACAAGCCGAGGCGGACGCAGAGGCGAGATCGAAAGCGGATAAGGATGCGCGAGACGCTGCTGCGAAGGCTGCGTTGAGAAGGTCCGGGCCCGCGGCTCCGCCCGCTCCTGCGCCGGTCGCTGCCGCTCCTGTTGCCCCGCCCGCTCCAAAGCCAGTCGCACTTGCAGCGCCTCCGGCCGTCGCTGTCGCACCCGTTGCTCCCGCGCCTGCACCGCCCGCTGCCGTTTCTCCGGTTGCTGCCCCAGTCGTGCCGAAACCAACTCCGCCGCAAGCTCCTGCTGCCGCTCAAGCACCGCAGCAGCCTGCGGCCGCTCCCCCTCCCCCCGCAGGAAAGCCTTCAGCGCCTCCGCCTGCCATAAAGCCTGCGCCACAACCCGGCCAGCCGCTGCGTCCGGTTCCTGCCCCGTCGCAAACAGGCGGTGCGCCTTCTGCGTCGCGGCCATCCTCTCCTGCTCACCAGAATCAGCCTGGAGCCATGCGCCCCGCCGTTGCTCCGCAGCGCCAAGGCCAGCCTTCGCGCCCGATTCCCACGGGAAATCGCGGCCCGATGCCGACCGGCAATCGTGGTCCGCTTCCTCAAGATCGGCCGAGTGGCCCGCGCCCCGGTCAGCCCATGCGTCCGCAGCAAGGTGGCGGCCAAGGACAGGGTCGGCCGTATTCGCCGCGTCCAGGTGGTGGATCTGGCGGCCCTGGTGGCTCTGGAAATCGGCCCTTTGGTCAGCGCCCAGGCGCGGTTCCTACGGGAACTCGACCCGGTCCTCGCATGCCCGGCCGGCCAACAATGTTGCCGCCGATGCCGGACAAAATGCCCTCGAAGGCGGAGCCCGGCAAGCCGCTCTACGCTCGCAAGCCGCCGCAACGCCAGCGGCCTGTCGCCGACAAGCGCGAGATGGAAGGCGAGCGCAAGCTTCATCCCACGCGCCAGCGTTCGGGTGCGGATCGCCGCGCTGCTGCTGTAATTGCCCCGCCGGAGCCGCGTGCGCCGCGCGATGTCACTATTACGGAAGGCATCACCATTCGCGAACTTGCCGAAAAGCTCGACGTGCGCGCGAAAGAACTCTTGAAGGTGTTGCTCGATAAGGGCATTTTCGCCAGCATCAACCAAGCGCTCGACGTGCCGACAGCCACACAACTTGCCGAATCATTTAATGGCGTCATCAGCGTCGTCTCCTTCGAAGAAGAAATGGTTCTCGAAGTTGCGAAGGAAGAGACCAAGGAAAATCTGAAGCCGCGTCCGCCTGTCGTCACTGTTATGGGCCACGTGGACCACGGGAAAACCAGTTTGCTCGACGCGATTCGCGAAGCAGACGTCGCAGGGGGCGAAGCGGGCGGCATTACCCAGCACATCGGCGCGTACAAAGTTCAAGTCAATGATCGTGCCGTGGTTTTTGTGGACACCCCGGGTCACGAAGCATTCACCCGCATGCGTGCGCGTGGTGCCAAAGTTACGGACATCGTCGTTCTTGTCGTTGCTGCCGACGACGGCGTCATGCCGCAAACCAAGGAAGCGATCGACCACGCGAAGGCCGCAAACGTTCCCATCGTCGTGGCCGTGAACAAGGTTGATAAACCCGAAGCGCAACCAGAGCGCGTCAAACGTCAGCTCTCCGATCTTGGGTTGATGCCCGCGGAATGGGGCGGCGAAACGGAGTTCGTCGAAGTTTCTGCAAAACAGAAAAAGGGCATCGAGAAACTTCTCGAAATTCTTTTGCTCGTTGCGGATTTGCGCGAGCTCAGAGCCAATCCCGATGCTCCTGCAACAGGCACAGTTCTTGAATCGCGTGTTGATAAGGGCCGCGGCCCTGTCGCTACGGTTCTCGTTCAAAATGGCACGCTCCGTTCCGGCGATTTCTTCATCTGCGGCGCCGTATTCGGCAAAGTCCGCGCCATGTTCGATGATCGCGGACGCCCTGTGAAAGAAGCGCCACCGTCTACGCCCATCGAAGTTCTCGGTCTGCAAGGGATTCCAGATGCGGGCGATCATTTCTCGGTCACGGACGAAGCCAAGGCCCGCCACATCGTGGATTATCGCCAGTCCAAGCAGCGCGACGCGGCGTTGCTCGCCCGTTCTACCGGCGCACGCATCACGCTCGATCAACTGCACGAACAGCTGAAGGCCGGCGAAGTCAAGGAACTGCCGATCGTCATCAAGGCGGACGTCCAGGGCAGCGTCGAAGTTTTGAGCGAAATGCTGCCGAAGCTTTCCACCGATCAGGTGAAGCTCAAGATCATCGGCTCCGGCGTCGGCGCCGTCAGCGAAAACGACATTCTGCTCGCCAGCGCTTCGGGCGCCATCATCATCGCGTTCGGCGTTCGGCCAGAGCGCAAAGCCGCTGAGCTTGCGCAGCAGGAAAAAGTGGACATTCGTACGCACACCATCATTTACGAAGTGTCCGACGAACTTAAGAAGGCCATGGAAGGCTTGCTCGAACCGGTCTTCCAGGAAACTTATCTGGGCCGGGCGGAAGTTCGCAATACGTTCCGCGTCAAGGGCTCCGGTACGGTGGCAGGCTGCTACGTTACAGACGGTGTTCTCAAGCGCGACGCGCAGATTCGCGTTCTTCGCGACGGCGCTGTCATTTACACTTCGAAGCTCAGCTCGCTCAAGCGCTTCAAGGATGACGCCAGCGAAGTT